>Ga0208056_100012_pt1 | contig 104373 bp, 95 predicted proteins | sample DeeseametaMP2052_FD_184178 | JGI IMG/M metagenome (GOLD analysis project Ga0208056, IMG submission 184178) | Marine microbial communities from the Deep Pacific Ocean - MP2052 (SPAdes) | ecosystem: Environmental > Aquatic > Marine > Oceanic | place: West of Cabo San Lucas, Mexico, North Pacific...
GAGGAGCCGTTCGAGGCGGAGCCGCTGGTCGAGCCGCTGGTCGAGCCGTTGCCCTGGCCGTTGCCCTGGCCGTTGCCCTGGGCCTTGAAGAACGCCGCCCAGGCGGGGTCGACGCTGCTCGGGTCCTTCTGGAACTGGTCGAACATCTCCTCCACGAGCCACTCGTTGGCACCGAAGTCGTTCGCGACCTCGGGGGAGCCGGTGGAGGAGGAGCTGCCAGGGGACTGCGGCACGGCTTGATTCGCCTCTTTCAGATGAGCGCGCGAGGGTGGGATTGCGATCACCCAGGCTAGACCCCCGCCGGTACAAATACCCAGGACAGGGACGGTATTCGGGCAGGGTGTCGTGGACGCCACACCCTCCCGGGTCCCGATGCGGCCCCGGCCCTGCCCCCGACCCTTCCCCCGAGCACTTTCCGAGGAGCTTGCGTGCCCCATCCCGCCAGGCGCCGGCGCCGTCGCCGCCACCCGTCCGGTCCCTCACCGCTGCGCCGTGCCAGGCTGGCCGCGACCGCCCTGGCGCTGGTCGTCCCGCTGGGTGCCTGCACCGCGACCGAGGATGGCGAGGGCTCGTCGGGGCCACGGGGCCAGCGCGCCGGCTCCGACGGCGGCGAGAGGACCGGCCAGGTGCGTACGACGGTGGTCCGGGGCGCCCGGGTCGGGCGGCTCTCCCCGAAGCAGCACCGGCAGGTCGCCACGCGGGTCGCGGGCGTCGTCGACGGGTGGTGGGACGCCGCCTTCGTCGAGGCCGACTACCCGCGCCGGCGCTACCAGGGCTCGTTCCCCGGTTTCACCCGCGCCGCCTCGGCCCAGGCCTGGCGGCAGCGAGACCTGATGACCAGTGCCCGGTTGGGGGATCGGATCAACGACCTGGTGCCGTTGCGGCGCCGCGTCGCCGTGGACGTGCTCGCCACCGGCGGCAGGGCGCGGGCGGTGACGGCGCGGGCCCGGATGGACTACCGCACCACCGGCGAGGTGGAGAAGCGCATCCGCGTGCAGGGCCGGCTGCTGCTGACCTTCGACCGCGGGTGGAAGGTGTTCGGCTTCGACGTGACCCAGGGGCCCTGGCAGACGAACGGCCAGACGAAGGGCCAGACCAAGCAGCAGGCGAAGCGGAAGAGGGGCGGCCGATGAGCACGCGGGCACGCAGCGGTTGGCGGCGTACGGCGAGGGCGGCCGCCCTGACGGCGGTCCTCGCGACCACGGGCGCGGTCGTCCCGGACTCGCAGGTGGCGCCGGAGGAGTCGGTGCTGGTCGGCATGCGGCACGCGACGGGGCTCGACGTCGGGCGCGGGACCGTGTGGATCCTGGCGGTCGGGTCGGACGCCCGCCCGGGGCAGTCGATGACCCGGACCCGCGGTGACGCGCTGCAGCTGGTGGGCATCGACCCGCGCACCGGTGCGGCGGCCGCGATCGGCATCCCGCGCGACTCCTACGTGCCGATCCCCGGGTTCGGCCGCGGCCGCGTCAACGCGGCGATGGTCTACGGCGGCCCGCAGCTGCTGGGACGCACCGTCGGCAACCTGGTGGGGATCCGCCCCGACTACGTCTTCGTCACCCGGTTCCCGTTCTTCGAGGACATGGTCGACGACATCGGCGGGATCACCGTGAGCAACCCCCGGCGCTTCTCCGACGAGAACCTCAAGCCGCGGGGCTTCGCCGCGGGCCGCATCCGGCTCAACGGCTACAACGCGATGGCTTTCGCACGGATCCGCAAGACGCTGGCCGGCGGCGACTTCGCCCGGACCGCCAACCAGCAGCGGGTGCTGCGCGGCATCCACGCGCGGGTGCGGTCCCAGTCCGCCCGCCCCGGCTTCGTCGAGCGCGGGGTGCTGAGCGTGCTGCAGCACATGTCGACGGGGGAGGGGCCGGCCACGCTGTTCCGCCTCGGCCAGCTCGTCGCCCGGGTGGACCCGGGGCGCATCTCCACCTGCGTGGTGCCCGGCCGGATCGGCAACGTCGGCGGCGCGAGCATCGTGGTGCCCAACGTCGCTGCTGCCCGCCGCTACGGCGACGCCGCCCGCGACGACGCCACCCTGCCGCCCGGCTGCTAGCCACTCCCGCTGGTCGAGGTGCGACGAGCGCCAGCGAGGAGCCTCGAGACCCGAAACGCAGAACCGGGGCGATCCTCTGGTGAGGACCGCCCCGGTTCGGGAGGTGGGGGACCGGCGGTGCCGGTCAGGTCGCCGAGGCCGTGGAGCGCCTCAGCGAGCGTGGATCACTTGGGGTAGATCTGCGACTCGAGCCAGCCGAGGTCGATGTCGAAGAGACCCGGGATGGTGATGTTGATGGCCGAGAGCTTGGCGCCGTAGTAGTTGCGGCTCTTGACCTTGCCGAAGGTGATGAAGCCGGTCTGCTCCAGCTCGTCGACGACGAACTCGATGACGTCACCGATGCGCAGGTTCTCCGGGAGGATCGACTCGCCGTCGTGCAGGATGTCGAGCACCTTGAACTTGGGCTTGTTGGAGCCGCGGACCCGCTCGCCCGGGAACTTCTTGAGGTTCAGGCGCGAGGAGATGCCCTGGATCTCGAGGCCGAGGACCGGGATCTCGAGGCTGCCGAGCTTCGACTTGGCCATCGACTTGGCGCGGCCACGCGCCAGCTGCTTGGCCTTGTAGGAGTACTCGATGCCGTTCAGCGTCGCCAGGCCACCGAGGCCGGGGATGTTCAGCGGGATGGAGCGGGCGCCCTCGATGGCCTTGGTGACCTTCTTGTTGGCCGTGCCCTCGCAGGGGATGGCCTGGGTGCCGATGCCGCCCATGTGCAGCAGCTCGACGTCGTCGGCGAGCGGGAGGGCCTTGAAGTCCAGACCCATGATGGTCGAGCGGAAGACGCCGGACTTGACCGGGGCCGAGATGCGCGACTGGGCGTAGCCGAGCTTCAGGAGGGCGGCGTGGCCGTTCTCCTCGCCCGACGGGTTGACCTCGATCTGCAGGGCGTTGGCGCCCGAGGAGGCCGCGTCGTTGCCGATCTTGCGGAACGAGGAGCCGAGGCCGATCGAGCCGAGGCCCGGGATCTCGATGACGTCGCCGAGGCCGGCGGTGTCGATGATCTGCTGCAGGGTGTCGACGAGGATGCCGAGCGGGACGTTGATGACCTCGTTGAGGTCCTCGGTCGACAGGCCGAGGTTCTCCAGCAGGAGGTTCAGGGTCTCGCCGATGACGCCGTCCTCGGGGAGGAGCAGCTTCAGGTCGCCGAAGCCGAAGGACTCGGCGGTGCCGAACTTCTTGCCGTCGCCGTCGGTGTCGGCCGGGTCGTAGAACGAGTCGGCGACCGACTTCAGGCCCTCGATCTTGATGGTCGGGATCGAGATGTTGTCGATGACCTCGCCGCCGAGCTGGATGTCGGCGATGGTGTTGACGGCCTTGACACCGGTGATGTTGCCGTTGGTGTAGGTCTCGGTGGTCGAGGTGCTGGGGGACAGCTTGATCAGCTCGGCCACGTCCACCGGCAGCGCGTCGCCGAGGAGGGCGGTGATCTGGTCGGTGGACAGCAGCGAGGGGGCCAGGCGCTCGAGGCCCGCGGTGCGGGTGCACGCCTGCAGGGTCTTGGCGTCCTTCAGCGTCTTGATGTCGACGCCGCCGACGCCGACCTTGGTGCCGTACGCGAGGGCGGTCATGCCGAAGTCGGTGAGCTCCTTGGCAGGAGCCTTCCGGGCCTCGTCCGCGGTCGCGGTGGTCGTGGTGGTGAGGGTGCCCGCCAGGCCGGCCGCGCAGACGGCGGAGACGGCCACGGCCCTCTTCAGGGACTTCTTCACACTTCCTACTTTCGTCGTCGCTGGATGGTTCAGCGGTGGTAGCCAGGAAGAGTGTGTGAAGCACCCCTCCCCTCCCGGGAGGCTTTCGTCGAGTCGACGAACCTCAGCAGGTAAAACGGCCCGGACGCCGACGGGTTAGGTAGTCACTTCGGGTGGTCTGGACCAGCCCGTTCGGATCACCTGCCCCGCGTCCCACGCTGGGAGGGGCATCGGCAGGAGGGGCGGGGGACTTGAGCAGGGGTGTACAAGCAACCCGGATCTGTCCGTGGGGCGTCCCGGAGGGCCCCGGTGGGGCGGTGTGCTGGATCGGTGCTCGGGGCCGGTGGGAACGGCCCGCGGGAGCGGTGGGTGTGGGCGCCTCCGGCAGGATTCGAACCTGCGACACCTGGTACCGGAAACCAGTGCTCTATCCCCTGAGCTACGGAGGCATGCTCCCCGCCCGGGACGACCGGGCTGCGGAGCGCGCTCACCCTACAACCCGGCGAGGGGGGTGCCGAATCGGGCACGACGAGACGCCGCAGGTGGACGTCCGGCACGGGGTCCGTCCGGCCGTGGATATCGATGCGGGGCGTCCGGCGGGCCGCCGATAGGGTTGCCGGGTGACTCCTGAGCAGCTCTCCACCACGATCGTCGACGTCCTCCAGGCGCTGACGGACGAGGGTCTCCTGACCCTCCCCGACGGCGTCCCTGCGAACGTGACGGTGGAGCGACCGCGATCCAAGGAGCACGGTGACTACGCCACCAACGTGGCGCTGCAGCTGGCGAAGCGGGCTGGGACGAACCCCCGCGCGCTCGCCGAGCTGGTCAGCGAGCGCCTGCTCGCCTCCGAGGGCGTGACCGCGGTCGACATCGCCGGTCCCGGCTTCCTCAACATCACCGTCGCCGCCGACGCCCAGGGCAAGGTGGCCGCTGACATCGTCGCAGCCGGCTCGGCGTACGGGCACACCGCCACGCTCGCTGGGCAGCGCATCAACGTGGAGTTCATCTCCGCCAACCCCACCGGGCCGCTGCACCTGGGCCACACCCGGTGGGCGGTGCTGGGCGACGCGATCGGGCGCGTGCTGGCAGCCGCCGGCGCCGAGGTCACTCGCGAGTTCTACATCAACGACCGCGGCGTGCAGATGAACCACTTCGCCGACTCCATCATCGCCGCCGCGCTGGGCCGGCCCACCCCCGAGGATGGCTACGCCGGCGCCTACATCGCTGACCTCGCCCGCGCGGTCGAGGCCGACAGCCCCGGCATCTTCGACCTGCCCGAGGCTGATCGTCGCGCCAAGGTCCGCGAGGTCGCCTACCGGATCCAGCTCCAGGAGCAGCAGGACCAGCTCGCCCACTTCCACACCCACTTCGACGTGTGGACCTCTGAGCTGTCGCTGCACGAGTCCGGTTCGGTGCCCGACACACTGGCCCGCCTCAAGGACCTCGGACACGTCTTCGAGAGCGAGGGCGCGCTGTGGATGCGCACCACCGACTTCGGTGACGACAAGGACCGCGTGCTCATCAAGTCCGACGGGGAGCTGACCTACTTCGCCTCCGACACCGCCTACTACCTCGACAAGCGCGGGCGCGGCTTCGAGCACTGCATCTACCTGCTCGGCGCGGATCACCACGGCTACGTCGGTCGGCTCAGGGCCATGGCTGCCTGCGTGGGCGACGACCCCGAGCAGACGCTCGACGTGATGATCGGTCAGCTCGTCAAGATCATGCGCGATGGAAACGAGGTCCGGCTGTCGAAGCGGGCAGGCACCATCGTCACGCTCCAGGAGCTGACCGAGGAGATCGGTGTCGACGCACTGCGCTACTCCTTGGCGCGCTACCCGGCCGACTCCCCGCTGACCCTCGACGTCGCAGAGATCACCCGGGCCTCCAACGACAACCCGGTGCACTACGTGCAGTACGCCCACGCGCGCACCTGCCGGATGATCGCCAACGCCGGCGACCTCGGCATGTCGTTGCCGGACCTGGAGTCCGGGTTCGACCCCTCCCTGCTCTCCCACGAGCGCGACGGGGAGCTGCTGAGGGCGCTCGCGGAGTTCCCGCGGGTCGTCGGATCGGCCGCTGAGCTGCGCGAGCCGCACCGGGTCGCGCGTTACCTCGAGGACACCGCGTCGGTCTTCAACAAGTGGTACGACACCAAGGAGTGCCGGATGCTGCCCCAGGGCGACGAGCCCGCGGGCCCGGTCAACCACGCACGCCTGGTCCTCACCGTGGCGGCCCGCACGGTGCTCGCCAACGGCCTCGACCTGCTCGGCGTCTCGGCGCCCGAGCGCATGTGACGCGGGGGAGGAGCGACGATGAGCCACACCCACGAGGCCGGCTGGGCGCACGCGTCCGGCGCGCTGCGCGGACCCTCCTGGCTGCGCGAGCCCGGTGACCCCAACGCCCTGGTCCAGCACCTGTGGTCGAGCAACGCCGCGAAGGTCGACGGTGTCCTGGAGGTCGGGGGCGTGCGGCTGAGCGACCTCGTGGCCGAGCACGGATCCCCGGCGTACGTCTTGGACGAGGCCGACTTCCGGGCCCGCGCCGCGGCCTTCCGCGACGGGTTCGACGACTTCGACGTGTTCTACGCCGGCAAGGCGTTCCTGTGCACGACCGTCGCCCGCTGGATCCACGAGGAGGGCCTGCACCTCGACGTGTGCACGGGCGGTGAGCTCGCGGTCGCCGAGCGTGCGGGCTTCCCGATGGAGAAGGTCGGGTTCCACGGCAACAACAAGTCCGTGGCCGAGCTCGAGCGGGCCGTGCGGCTGGGGGTGGGCCGCATCATCGTGGACTCCTTCCACGAGATCGAGCGTCTGAGCGCCGTGACGGCCGGGGCCAGCCGCGAGGTCGGCGTGATGGTCCGCGTGACCGCCGGGGTCGAGGCCCACACCCACGAGTACATCGCCACCGCGCACGAGGACCAGAAGTTCGGGTTCTCCATCACCGCCGGGGACGCCCTGGAGGCGGTGCGCCGGGTGCACGAGGCCCCAGGACTGCGCCTGCTGGGCCTGCACTCCCACATCGGCAGCCAGATCTTCGACACCTCCGGGTTCGAGGTCGCCGCCCGCCGGGTCCTGGCGCTGCACGCGAGGGTCGCCACCGAGCTCGGCGTCGAGATGCCGGAGATGGACCTCGGGGGCGGCTTCGGCATCGCCTACACCACCCAGGACGACCCGGCCGACCCCGCGGACCTGGCGGCCGGCATGCGCGAGATCGTCGAGCACGAGTGCCGCGCCCTGGGCATCGCCCGGCCCGCCCTGTCGATCGAGCCCGGCCGCGCCATCGTCGGCCCGTCGATGTGCACGGTCTACTCCGTCGGCACCGTCAAGCAGGTGCGCCTGGACGGCGGCGCCCGCCGCACCTACGTCTCCGTCGACGGCGGGATGAGCGACAACGTCCGCACCGCCCTGTACGACGCCGACTACTCCTGCACGGTCGCCAACCGCGCCTCGGACGCGGCGCCCGTGCTCGCCCGCGTCGTGGGCAAGCACTGCGAAGCCGGCGACATCGTGGTCAAGGACGAGTTCCTGCCCGGCGACGTGGTCCCGGGCGACCTCGTCGCGGTGCCCGCGACCGGCGCCTACTGCCGCTCGCTGGCCTCCAACTACAACCACGTCCTGCGGCCGCCGGTGATCGCGGTGCGGGACGGTGTCGCGCGCGTCGTCGTGCGACGTGAGACTGAGGACGACCTGTTGGCGACTGACGTGGGTGATCTCTGATGAGCGGCGTGGACATCGAGCCGCTGAAGGTGGCGGTGCTGGGGTGCGGATCGGTCGGGTCCCAGGTGGTGCGGCTGCTGGACGAGCAGGCCGACGACCTGGCGGCGCGCATCGGGGCCCCCGTGGAGCTCGTGGGCGTCGGCGTACGCCGTCTGGACGCACAGCGTGAGGTCGAGGTCCCCGACGGCCTGCTCACGACCGACTCCTCCGACCTGGTGACCCGCGCCGACCTCGTCGTCGAGGTCATCGGCGGCATCGAGCCCGCCCGCGGGCTCATCCTCTCCGCGCTGGAGTCGGGCGCCTCGGTCGTGACCGCCAACAAGGCGCTGCTGGCCGAGGACGGTCCGACGCTCTTCGAGGCGGCCGCGAAGGCCGGCCGCGACCTCTACTACGAGGCCGCCGTCGCAGGCGCGATCCCGATCCTGCGACCGCTGCGTGAGTCGCTGGCCGGTGACCGGGTCACCCGCGTCCTGGGCATCGTCAACGGCACCACCAACTTCATCCTCGACAAGATGGACTCCTCCGGTGCCGGCTTCGCCGAGGCCCTGGAGGAGGCGCAGGAGCTCGGGTACGCCGAGGCCGACCCCACCGCCGACGTCGAGGGCTTCGACGCCGCCGCCAAGGCCGCGATCCTGGCCTCGCTGGCCTTCCACACCCGGGTCACCGCCGCCGACGTGCACCGTGAGGGCATCTCGGAGGTCACCGCGGCCGACGTGGCGTCGGCCGCCGACATGGGCTGCGTGGTGAAGCTGCTCGCCATCTGCGAGCTGCGGGTGCAGCCCGACGGCGAGGAGGCCGTCGCGGTGCGCGTGCACCCGGCGATGATCCCGCGCAGCCACCCGCTGGCCTCGGTACGCGAGGCCTACAACGCGGTGTTCGTCGAGTCCGACGCCGCGGGTCAGCTGATGTTCTACGGCCCGGGCGCCGGCGGGTCGCCGACCGCGTCGGCGGTGCTGGGCGACCTGGTCACCGTGGCCCGCAACCGGCTCTCCGAGACCCGCGGCGCTGGCGAGTCGGCCTACACCGACCGCGCGGTGCTGCCGATGGGGGAGACCGTCACCCGCTACCACGTGGCGATCGACGTCGACGACAAGGCGGGTGTGCTGGCCGCGGTCGCGCTGGCCTTCGCCGAGCACGGCGTCTCCATCCAGACCGTGCGCCAGGAGGGGCGCGGCGACGACGCCCAGCTGGTCGTCGTCTCCCACGACGCCACCGACGCCCAGCTCTCGGCGACCGTGACGCACCTGCAGCAGATGGACATCGTGCGCGAGGTCACCTCGGTGATGCGCGTCGAAGGAGGAGCGGAGTGACCGGGACGAGCCGGACCCAGCAGTGGCGGGGCGTGGTCGAGGAGTACCGCGACCTGCTCGACATCCCCGAGGGCACCCCGGCCGTGACGCTGCGTGAGGGAGGCACCCCCCTGGTCCACTCGGAGTGGCTCTCCGGCCTCACCGGCGCCGAGGTCCACCTCAAGGTCGAGGGTGACAACCCCACCGGGTCCTTCAAGGACCGCGGCATGACCGCCGCCATCTCGGTGGCCGTGCACGAGGGCGCCAAGGCCGTGGTCTGCGCCTCCACCGGCAACACCTCGGCCTCCATGGCCGCCTACGCGGCCAAGGCCGGGCTCAAGCCGCTGGTGCTGGTCCCCGAGGGCAAGATCGCCGCCGGCAAGATGGCCCAGGCGATCCTGCACGGCGCCCAGGTGATCATGGTGCGCGGCAACTTCGACGACTGCCTGGCCATGGCCCGGGGCCTGTCCCAGGCCTACCCCGTGGCCCTGGTGAACTCCGTCAACCCGGTGCGCCTGGAGGGGCAGAAGTCCGCCGCGTTCGAGGTCGTCGACTTCCTCGGCGACGCCCCCGACTACCACCTGCTCCCGGTCGGCAACGCCGGCAACATCTCGGCGTACTGGCTGGGCTACACGCAGTACGCCGAGCTGGGCGAGGCCACCAAGCGGCCGGTCATGCGCGGCTTCCAGGCCGAGGGTGCCTCGCCGCTGGTCACCGGCGAGCCGTTCCCGGACCCGGAGACCAAGGCGACCGCCATCCGGATCGGCAACCCGGCCTCCTGGCACCTGGCCGAGAAGGCCGCCAAGGAGTCCGAGGGGCGCTTCGCCGCCGTCAGTGACGACCAGATCCTGGCCGCCCAGCGCGAGCTCGCCAGCCACGACGGCGTCTTCGTCGAGCCCGCGTCGGCCGCCGGCGTCGCCGGGCTGCTCCAGGAGCTGGCCCAGGGCGAGTCCTACCGGGGATCCACGGTGGTCATCACCGTCACCGGTCACGGGCTCAAGGACACCGCGACCGCCCTGGAGGCCTTCTCCGCGGGCGGGTCCGGCATCGTCGACACGGTCGTGGACGCCGACGTGGACGCGGCGGCCGCCGCGGCCGGACTGGCCTGACCCGGCGTGGTCACCTTCGTCGAGGGCCCGGTCCGGGTCTCGGTCCCGGCCACGTCGGCCAACCTCGGTCCCGGGTTCGACTCCCTCGGGCTGGCGCTCGCGCTGTTCGACGACCTCGAGGGCGAGGTCCTGGCCTCGGGCCTGGTGGTCGAGGTCGAGGGTGCCGGAGCCGGCGAGGTGCCGCTCGACGAGTCCCACCTGGTCGTCCGTTCCATGCGGGCGGCGTTCGAGCTGCTGGGTGAGCAGCCGCCCGGCCTGCGGCTCGCGTGCCGCAACGTCGTCCCGCACGCGCGGGGGCTGGGCTCGTCCTCGGCCGCGATCGTCGGCGGCGTGGTCCTGGCCCGGGCCCTGGTCGCCGGCGGCGAGCTGCTGCTCGACGACGACTCGCTGCTGCGGCTCGCCGCCGGGCTCGAGGGGCATCCCGACAACGTCGCCCCCGCCCTGTTCGGCGGGTTCGTGGTCTCCGGCCAGGAGGCGGGGGAGTTCTACGCCGTGCCGTCGGCCGTCGACCCGCGGGTCGGGGCGGTCGTCCTGGTGCCGCCGACCCCGGTCTCCACGGAGATGGCGCGCGGCCTGCTCCCCGACTCCGTGCCGCACGCCGACGCCGCGGCCGACGCGGGGCGTGCCGCCCTGCTGGTCGCCGCCCTCGCGGGTCAGCCGGAGCACCTGCTGCTCGCGACCCGCGACTACCTCCACCAGTCCTACCGCCGCCCGGCCATGCCTGAGTCGCTCGCCCTGGTCGAGGAGCTGCGGGCCGACGGCGTCCCTGCGGTGGTCTCCGGTGCCGGACCCACCGTCCTGGCCTTCACCGACGGCCCCGACGGCGCGACCACTCGCGCGGTCCTCGGACGTACGCCGCAGGGCTGGTGGTCCTCGCACCTGGCCGTCGACACGTCCGGGGCGACGGTCCGGCCCTCCGCCTGAGACCTGCTGCTACTGTGGGCGGCGGCCGCACGCCGTCACCGTCGCGCGGCAGTCCCGCTCCAGCGGGCACCGTTCCTCGCCTTTTCCCCGCCTCTCGGGCGGATGTCGCACGTCCGTGCCCCTCTGCGCACGCCGACGTGGGAAGGACTCACGTGACCGACCAGCCCCAGGCCGCTGCTGCCACCTCCGACCCCACCGCTCCCCAAGACGCTGCTCCTGCTGCGAAGAAGCGGTCGGGCGGGCTCAACTCCATGCTCATCGCCGACCTCAAGTCGATGGCCGCCGGCCTCGGTGTCTCCGGTGCCGGCTCGATGAAGAAGGCCCAGCTCGTGGAGGCCATCAAGGCGGCCCAGTCCGGTGGCCAGTCCGGTGGCCAGTCCGGTGGCCAGCCCAAGCAGGACCAGCCGAAGCAGGACCAGCCCAAGCAGGACCAGCCCAAGCAGGACCAGCCGAAGCAGGACCAGCCCAAGCAGGACCAGCCCAAGCAGGACCAGCCCAAGCAGGCGAAGGGGCAGGGCCGCGGACAGCAGAAGCCCCAGCAGTCCGGCAACCAGGCCGGCAACCAGCAGGGCAAGTCCGGCCAGGGCAGCAACCAGAACAACCAGAACAACCAGAACAGCCAGAAGGACCAAGGCAACCAGAGCAACCAGGGCAGCCAGCAGGGCAACCAGAACAACCAGCCCGAGGGTGACGACGACGAGGGTGGGCGCCGCAGCCGCCGTCGGCGCGGGCGTGAGCGGGACCGCAGCCGTCGCGGCGACGTGGACACCACGATCCTCGAGGACGACGTGTTGGTCCCCGCCGCCGGCATCCTCGACGTGCTCGACAACTACGCCTTCGTCCGCACCAGCGGCTACCTCGCCGGCACCGACGACGTCTACGTCTCGCTGACGATGGTCCGCAAGTACGGCCTGCGTCGTGGTGACGCCGTCACCGGGCAGGTGCGCCAGCCCCGGGAGGGCGAGCGCAAGGAGAAGTTCAACCCGATGGTGAAGATCGAGAGCGTCAACGGGCAGGAGCCCGACGCCTCGCGCCACCGTCCCGACTTCACGCGGCTGACGCCGCTCTACCCCTCCGAGCGGCTGCGCCTGGAGACCGGCCCGACCGACGTCGTGGGCCGGGTGGTCGACCTGCTCGCGCCGGTCGGCAAGGGCCAGCGGGGCATGATCGTCGCGCCCCCGGGCTCGGGTCGCACCACCCTGCTGCAGGCGCTCGCCGCCTCGATCACCGCCAACAACCCCGAGTGCCACCTCATGGTGGTGCTGCTCGACGAGCGGCCCGAGGAGGTCACCGACGTCGAGCGCACGGTGAAGGGCGAGGTCATCGCCTCGACCTTCGACCGGCAGCCGACCGACCACACCTCGGCCGCCGAGCTGGCCGTGGAGCGGGCCAAGCGCCTGGTCGAGCTCGGCCACGACGTGGTGGTGCTGCTCGACGGGATCACCCGGCTCACCCGGGCCTACGACCTCGCGGCCCCGGCCAGCGGGCGTGCGCTCGAGGGTGGTCTGGACCCGCAGTCGCTGCACCCGGCCAAGAAGCTCTTCGGGGCGGCCCGCAACATCGAGAACGGCGGCTCCCTGACCATCCTGGCGACGGCGGAGTCCGACTCCGCGTCGGCGACCGACCAGCGCATCCTCGAGGAGTTCCGCGGGACCGGCAACCACGAGCTGCGTCTGCGCGGCGACCTGGCGGCCCGACGCGTCTTCCCCGCGGTGGACGTGGTCGCGAGCGGCACCCGCCGGGTCGACCTGCTGCTGTCGGCGGAGGAGCTCGCGGTCGTCGAGACGATGCGCCGCGGGCTCGCCGAGGCCGACCCCCAGCAGGCGCTGGAGCTGCTGCTGGACCGCGTCCAGGCCACCCAGACCAACTACGAGCTGCTCCGCCAGGTGCAGGCCGCCGGCGGTGTGTCGCCGGTTGGTCGATAGCCGCCTCCGGTGGGCTCCGTGGGGGCTACGCTTCATCTCGACCGCGGGCCGGCCGGCCCGGGAACGAGAGGGTGAGCAGTGGCGCGGATCCTGGTAGCCGACGACGACGTCGACATCCGTGAGCTCGTCGAGTTCAAGCTCTCGACCATGGGGCACGAGATCACGGCGGTCGGCGACGGGGCTGCGGCGGTCGAGGCGTGCCAGGCGAGCCGGCCCGACCTCGCCGTGCTGGACGTGATGATGCCGGGCGTGTCGGGTCTCGACGCGATCCGCGCGATCCGCGCCGACCCGGCCCTGGCCGACCTCCCCGTCATCCTGCTGACCGCACGCGCCCAGGAGTCCGACGTCGAGACCGGCTTCGACTCCGGCGCGGACGACTACATCACCAAGCCCTTCAGCCCCCGCGAGCTGGCCTCACGGGTGGAGGCGCTGCTCTCACGGTCGGGCTGATCCGGGGCTGACGTCGTGGAGTCGGGGCTGGGGGGCCGCACGGTCGCGCGCTTGGTGACGCCTGCGTTGCACCGGCTGACGGTGCTGGTGGTGCTGATGGCCGTCGTGGCCATCGTGGGGGTGCTGCTCTCCACGCGCGCGGTCAACTCCCTCACCGAGGACCTGCAGCCCGCGGCCGCCGCCAACCAGGACGTGCTGCTGGACGTCACCGCGCTCGAGGGTGCGGTCGCCAACTGGGCGCGCAGCGCCGATCCTGCGGCGATCGACGAGTACGACCAGCTGCTGGCCCGGCTGCCCGGGGACCAGCAAGAGGTCCGCGCCTTCGCCGAGGGCGACTCGGCCCTGACCCTGCTGGTGACCCAGCAGGAGAACGCGATCGACGCGTGGATCGAGCAGTACGCCCAACCGCGGGTCGAGGCCCCCGGCGGGCCCGAGACCTTCCAGGCCCGCCGCTACCGCGTCGGCCAGCGGCTCTTCGGCGACGTGCTGCAGGCGCACCAGGCCACCGCAGCGGCGTTCGGCGACCGGGTGCGTCAGGCGAGCACCGACGCGGCGTGGCGCCTGCGGGGCACCATCGCCGCGGTGGCGCTGCTGGCGCTGATCGCGTGGCTGGTGGTCTCCCGCTCCCGGTCCCGGCTGCTCAGCCAGGTCTCCGAACCGCTGGTGGAGCTCGAGCGCGTCGTGCACCTGATGGTCAAGGACCCCACCCTGCGTGCCCGCCCGGACGGGCCGAAGGAGCTGCGCTCGGTCATCGAGTCGCTCAACGCGCTGGCCGACGCGCAGGCACGGTCGCTGGCCGTCGAGGCCAAGATCCAGGCGTCGTTGCGCACCCTCGACACCGCCAAGGACGACTTCGTCTCCAACGTCTCCCACGAGCTGCGCACGCCCCTGACGACGATCAGCGGCTACCTCGAGGTCGTGGCCGAGGAGTTCGACGGAGTGATGTCGCCCCGGCACGAGCGCATCCTGGAGGCCAGCCGGCGCAACGTCGCGCGGCTCAAGGCACTCATCGACGACCTGCTCACGCTCTCCAAGGCCGAGACCCGGCACACCGAGCTCGAGGCCGCCGACCTGGCACCCCTGGTCCGCGACGCCGTCACGGACGTGCGCATCACGGCCGCAGGTCGGGGCATCAGCGTGGACTTCACGATGCCCGAGGAACCGGTCCCGGTGCTAGCGGACCGCGCCATGCTGGGGCGGGCGATGCTGAACCTGCTCTCCAACGCCGTGAAGTTCAGCCTCGACGGCGGCAAGGTCGAGGTGGACCTGGTGGTGGCCGCCCGCCACGTCGTCGTGCGGGTCCGCGACCACGGCATCGGCATCCCGGCCGCTGAGGTCGAGCGCCTCGGCACCCGCTTCTTCCGGGCCTCCAACGCGGTCACGAACGAGATCGCCGGCACCGGCCTCGGTGTCCGCATCGTGCAGACGATCGTGGACAAGCACGCAGGTGAGATGCGCATCGACTCCGAGGAGGGCCGCGGCACCACCGTCTCGGTCCGCCTGCCGCTCCACGGGGACCCGGACGCGCTCGAGCCGAGCGACCGGCCCGCCTGGCAGCCGGAGCAGCCGGCCGACGAGCAGGTCGACGAGCAGGTCGACGAGCAGGCCGAGGAGCAGGAGCCGGTGGAGGCGAGCGTGGGCGAGCAGCCCCGGAATTAGCACCGGGGTGCCGGTGTTGGGCACAATGTCCTGGCTCGGCCCCGGTTCACGCTGCCGCCTCCGACGGCGACCCGGGTCCATCGACGAGAGGAACACCCATGAAGAAGGACATCCACCCGGAGTACGTCGAGACCCAGGTGACCTGCACCTGCGGCAGCACGTTCACCACCCGCAGCACCGCGACCTCCGGCGTCATCCGCGCCGACGTGTGCTCGCAGTGCCACCCGTTCTACACCGGCAAGCAGAAGATCCTCGACACCGGCGGCCGCGTCGCCCGCTTCGAGGCCCGCTACGCCAAGGCTGCCAAGAAGTAGCTGTCACCGAGCGCCGGTCCACCCCAGGAGGGGTGGGCCGGCGCTCGTGCTGTCCCCACCGCCTTCCCGTCCACACCGAGGAGCCCGCCCGTGTTCGAGGCCGTCGAGGGGATGCTCGCCGAGCACGGCGACCTCGAGCAGCAGCTCGCCCGTCCCGAGACCCACGCCGACGCGCGGCTGGCCAAGCGGCTCAACCAGCGCTACGCCGCGCTGTCGGCCATCGTCGACACCTGGCGGGAGTGGCAGGGCCTGGGTGAGGACCTCGAGGCGGCGCGCGAGCTGGCCGGTGAGGATCCCGCCTTCGCCGAGGAGGCCGAGGAGCTGGCCGAGCGACGGGTGGTTACCGAGGAGCGGCTGCGCCGGCTCCTGGTGCCCCGCGACCCGGCCGACGACAAGGACGCCCTGCTCGAGGTCAAGTCCGGCGAGGGCGGGGAGGAGTCGGCTCTCTTCGCCGGCGACCTGCTGCGGATGTACACCCGCTACGCCGAGCAGCGCGGCTGGACCGTCGAGGTGCTGGAGGCGACCGAGTCCGACCTGGGCGGCTACAAGTCGGTGACCGTCGCGGTGAAGGCCAAGGGCACACCGGCGCCCGGTGAGGCGCCGTACGCGCTGCTGAAGTTCGAGGGCGGGGTGCACCGCGTGCAACGCGTGCCCGTCACCGAGTCGCAGGGCCGGGTGCACACCAGCGCCGCCGGCGTCCTGGTCCTCCCGGAGGCCGAGCAGGTCGACGTGAGCATCGACGAGAACGACCTGCGCATCGACGTCTTCCGCTCCAGCGGCCCCGGCGGTCAGAGCGTCAACACCACCGACTCGGCCGTGCGCATCACCCACGTCCCGTCGGGGATCGTGGTGTCCTGCCAGAACGAGAAGTCCCAGCTGCAGAACAAGGAGCAGGCGCTGCGCATCCTGCGGGCCCGTCTCCTCGCGGTGGCACAGGAGGAGGCCGACGCTGCGGCGGGGGAGGCCCGTCGCAGCCAGGTCCGCACGGTCGACCGCTCCGAGCGCATCCGCACCTACAACTACCCGGAGAACCGCATCTCCGACCACCGCACCGGCTACAAGTCCTACAACCTCGACCAGGTGCTCGACGGGGCGCTCGAGCCGGTGCTGGCGTCCTGCGTCGACGCTGACATGGCCGCGCGTCTCGCCGCGCTCGAGGAGTGAGGGTGCCCCTTCGACGGTCCCTGCTGGCCGACGCCGCACGCACGCTCGAGAAGGCCGGCGTCGCCAGCCCCGGGCCCGACTCGGCCGCCCTGCTCGCGCACGTCCTCGGCACCTCGCGCGCCGCGCTCGTGATGGTCGAGGAGGTGGGGGAGGAGCAGGCGAGGACGTACGCCGGCCTGGTGGCCCGTCGGGCCGCCCGCGAGCCCCTGCAGCACCTCACCGGCACCGCCGCCTTCCGGCACGTCGAGCTGGTGGTCGGGCCCGGTGTCTTCGTGCCGCGGCCCGAGACCGAGCTGCTGGCTGGGTGGGCGGTCGAGCGCGCGCGGGCGCTCGCGTCCCCGGTCGTCGTCGACCTGTGCACGGGCTCCGGGGCGATCGCGGCGGCGCTGGCCGACGAGGTGCCCCAGGCACGCGTGCACGCGGTGGAGCTGAGCCCCGAGGCGCACGCCTACGCCGAGCGGAACCTCGCCGGGACCGGGGTGGACCTGAGGCTCGGTGACGCCTTCGAGGAGCTCGACGACCTCCTCGGTGCGGTGGACGTGGTGGTCTGCAACCCGCCGTACGTCCCCCTCGAGGCGTGGGAGTCCGTGGCGGTCGAGGCACGCGACCACGACCCGCACCTCGCCCTCTTCTCCGGCGACGACGGGCTGGACGCGATCCGGGTCCTGGCCCGCCGCGCGGCCGAGCTGCTCCGCCCCGGCGGCGTCCTGGGAGTCGAGCACGCCGACGTGCAGGGCGAGAGTGTCCCCGCGGTGCTGGCGGCGACCGGACGGTGGACCGACGTGCGCGACCACGTCGACCTGGCCGGGCGTGCGCGGTTCGCGACGGCTCGACTGGCACGATGACCCCCATGGAGCGCTACGGCACCGACGGGGACGAGGATCGCGAGAGCGCCATCGAGGCGGCCGCCCTGGCCCTGCAGCGCGGCGGACTGGCCGTCATCCCGACCGACACCGTCTACGGCATCGCCGCCGACGCCTTCGACCCGGCTGCGGTCCGGGCGCTGCTCGCCGCCAAGGGGCGGGGGCGCGAGATGCCCCCGCCGGTCCTGGTGTCGGCGGCCACGACGCTGGACGCGCTCGCCGTCCGGGTGCCCGGCTACGCCCGGGCGCTGGTCGAGGAGTTCTGGCCCGGTCCGCTCACCCTCGTCTGCCACCAGCAGACCTCCCTGCAGTGGGACCTCGGCGAGACGCGGGGCACCGTCGCCGTGCGGATGCCCGACCACGCGCTTGCCCGTGAGGTGCTCGAGCGCACCGGTCCGCTCGCGGTGTCCTCGGCCAACCGGACCGGGATGCCCGCCGCGACCGACGCCGACCAGGCCGAGGACATGCTCGGCGAGGTCGTCGACGTCATCGTCGACGACGGCGAGTCGCCCGGGGGCGAGGCGTCCACCATCGTCGACGTGACCGGCGGCCAGGGGCGCGTGCTCCGCCTGGGCGCGCTGTCCCTCGAGCAGCTCAACGAGGTCCTCGAACCGCTCGGGGCCACGCTGGTGCTCGAGGGTCCCGACGAGCCGGAGGACCCGGACGACGAGCACAGCGGGGCCTGAGGCGGGTGCGCGAGTACGTCGTCGTCTTCCTCGTCGCGATGGCGGTCAGCTACCTGCTGACCGTGGTCGCCCGCGAGATCGCGTTGCGGACGGGGGCCGTGGCCCGCGTCCGGGACCGCGACGTCCACGACGAGCCGATCCCCTACCTCGGCGGCCTGGCGATGCTCGGCGGGCTGGTCGCGGCCTACCTCGTGGCGCGCGAGCTGCCGTTCCTGTCGACCGGCGCGGGGGAGTTCGTCTTCCGCGACGCCGGGGTGGTCATCGGGGCGGGGGCGCTGATCTGCGCCGTGGGGGTCCTCGACGACCTCTTCGAGCTCGACGCCCTCACCAAGCTGGGCGGCCAGCTGCTCGCCGCAGGGTTCCTGGTCGCGTTCGGGGTCCAGTTCTACTTCTTCACCGTCCCCGGGGGAGAGGTCTTCTCCCTGGACGCGGCCCAGGGTGCGCTGCTCACGGGCTTCCTGGTCATCGCGACCGTCAACGCGGTCAACTTCGTCGACGGGCTCGACGGGCTCGCGGCGGGCGTGGTGGGCATCGGTGCCCTGGCCTTCTTCCTCTACTGCTACCAGCTGACCTCGATCAACGACACGTCGCGGGCGACGACCGCAGCCCTGCTGACGGTCGCGCTCGCCGGGGCGTGCGCGGGCTTCCTCCCGCACAACATCAACCCCGCCCGGCTGTTCATGGGCGACTCGGGCTCGATGCTCATCGGTCTCGTGCTGTCGGCCGGCGCCGTGACCCTGACCGGCCAGTTCAACGAGGTGGACCTGTCCCAGGGGAGCGGCTCCGGCGGCGACGCCAGCCTGGTGCTGCTCCTGCCGATCCTGCTCCCGGTCGCCATCCTGGTCGTGCCGCTCCTCGACCTGGTGCTCGCCGTCGTGCGCCGGACCAGGGCGGGTCGCTCGCCGTTCGCCCCGGACAAGCAGCACCTGCACCACCGCCTGCTCGAGATCGGGCACTCGCAGCGTCGCGCCGTCTTCATCATGTGGCTCTGGGCCGGGCTGGTGGCGTTCGGGACCGTGCTGGTCAGCCTCTACTCCGGCCCGATCGTGGTCGGTGGGGTGGTCGCGGCGACGCTGCTGACGGTCGCGTTCACGTTCCTGCTGCCCCGCCTGCACCGCCCCGCCGTCGAGGCTTGAACGATCCACTTGCCAGCCCTGCGGGACGCTTGTGATAGTTTTCACGAGCGTTCGGGGGTCCTCCTCCGGGCCCGCTCGCCGGGCACCGGCAGACCCCCTCCCCGACAACGACAAGGCCGCCCCCATGACGACCCCGTCGCAGCGTCGCCCCAGCCCCGTGGTGATCCACGGCGCCGTGGCGCTCGCGGCCCTCGTGCCGGCCGCCCTGGTCGTCGCGACCGCGGGTCTCGCGCAGGGCGCCGACGCGGCGCTGGCCGCCGCGGCGGGCGCCGGGGTCGTCGCGATCGTGCTCCTGTTCGGGTCGACCACCGTCGACCTGGTGGCGGGTGCGATGCCGTCGGCCTCCCTGCTCGTCGCGCTGATGACCTACGGCCTCCAGCTCGCCGTGCTCACGGCGTTCCTGGTCAGCGCCAGCGCCGCTCCCTTCTTCGCCGCGGCCGCGCAGCGTCGCTGGCTCTTCGCCGGTCTCGGCGCCGTCCTGCTGGCCTGGATGGTCGGCCAGGTGGTGGCTGCGGTGAAGGTCCGGATCCCCGTCTACTCGCTGCCCGCGACCGGGGCGGCGAGCGGTTCCGGGACCGCGATGGACCGGACTGGGTCGGCATGAGCAGCGGCTGCTATCGTCCGGATCGCCATGGCGCCGCACGACACGTCCTCCGACCGCACGGTCGAGCCGTCGCCGGACCCCTGGCAGGCGTTCGGCTCCCTGGGAGCGGGCGTCCTGCTGTACGGCGGGGCCGGCTGGCTGGCCGATCGCTGGCTGGAGACCGGGTTCCTGCTGCCGCTGGGGCTCGTGCTCGGCGCCGTGCTCGGCTTCTACACGGTGATCAAGCGCTTCGGTGGCAGCCCGGCTGGCACCGCTCAGGACAGCACGACCCAGACCCAGGACCGGCCGTGACGGCCGGGCCCCCGCAGTTGCACTCCGCGGCCGGCATGCCGGTGCGCACGACGACGGACACGAAGGAGACAGGGCGTTGAACGCTGGCACCCTCGCGGTGATCAAGGCTGAAGGCGGGTTCACGCCCCCCGGGCCGGCTGACTTCGATCTGCCGCCCATCTTCGCCGAGGTGACCAAGCCGATGGTGATGATCAGCCTCTCTGTGCTGCTCATCTTCGGGCTCTTCTACGCGATGTCGCGTCGTGCCGAGGTGGTCCCCGGCCGCCTGCAGTTCGCGGGCGAGTTCGTCTACTCGGGTGTGCGCAACTCCGTGGCGCGCGAGTCCATCGGGTCCGAGCACTTCATGAAGTTCGTGCCGTACCTCTTCTCGCTCTTCCTGTTCGTCCTGGTGAACAACTACTTCGGGATGATCCCGCTGGTGCAGTTCCCGACGTTCAGCCACTCCGGCTACGCCTACGGGCTCGCCCTGCTGTCCTGGCTGCTCTACAACGGCGTCGGGATCTGGAAGCACGGTGCGCTGGGCTACCTCAAGCACGTGGCGGTCCCCGCCGGCGTCGGCGGCGCGATGCTGCTGCTGATCGTCCCGCTGGAGATCCTGTCCAACATCGTCGTGCGGCCCGTCACGCTGGCGCTGCGACTCTTCGCGAACATGTTCGCCGGCCACCTGCTGCTGATCCTGTTCGCCCTCGGCGGGGAGTACCTCCTCTTCGAGGCCGACGTCACGGCCCTGAACCTCCTCGGCGGGGTCGGCGCGATCGTGATGTTCTTCCTGGTCAGCGCCCTGGAGCTGCTGGTGATGTTCCTCCAGGCCTACGTCTTCACGCTGCTCACCGCGATGTACGTCGCCGGAGCGGTCTCCGAGGAGCACTGAGCCGGATCCCCGGCTCGGCTCCCCACCGAACCCCACAACTTCATATCGTCAGCACCACCCCTACGAGTCCCATCGACGCACCCATGCGTCACGACGAAAGGAAAGCTGTGACCGGCTCTCTGAACATGCTCGGCTACGGCGTCGCCACCATCGGCCCGGCCATCGCCGTGGGTCTGATCTTCGCCGCCTACATCAACGGTGTCGCGCGTCAGCCCGAGGCGCAGGGTCGCCTGCAGTCGATCGCGATCCTCGGCTTCGCGCTCGCCGAGGCGCTGGCCATCATCGGTATCGCGCTCGCGTTCGCGATCTCCTGACCTTCTCGCTCGACCGGACCGACCTCAACGAGGTGACACATGACTGACTCCATCCGTGCCGCGGAGGAGCTGAACCCGCTGGTCCCGCACCTGTCGGAGATCATCTTGGGAGCCGCGTGGTTCCTGATCCTCCTGGTGCTCATCTGGAAGTTCGTCGTGCCGAACTTCGAGAAGGCCTACGCCGAGCGCACCGCCGCCATCGAGGGCGGCATCGCCCAGGCCGAGACCAAGCAGGCGGAGGCCGACGCGAAGCTCGCCGAGCTCGAGTCGCAGCTCTCCGAGGCCCGGCACGAGGCCGCGCGCATCCGCGAGGAGGCGCGCGAGCAGGGTGCGGCGATCATCGCCGAGATGCGCCAGCAGGCGCAGGAGGAGTCGGCTCGCATCGTCGAGCACGGCAAGACGCAGATCGAGGCGGAGCGCCAGCAGGCGGTCACCTCCCTGCGTGCCGAGGTCGGCGCCCTCGCCACGGGTCTGGCCGGACGGATCGTCGGGGAGAGCCTGGACGACGAGGCTCGCCAGAGCCGGGTCGTCGAGCGCTTCCTCGCCGACCTCGAGTCCGGGACGCCGGGGGTCAACTGACATGACCTCGGACTTCCGCGGAGCATCGGCAGACGCCGTCGCGACGCTCACCGGTGAGCTGGAGGCCGCGGTCTCCGGCTCGCCGGAGTCCGCCCTGCGGGTCGCGGGCGACCTCTTCCAGGTCGCCTCGACCCTCCGGGCGGAGGGCGCCTTCCGCCGCTTCGCCACCGACGCCTCGATCCCGGTCGAGGCGAAGGGTGGCCTCGTGGCCGAGGTGCTGGGCGGCAAGATCGACGACGCCAGCCTGGCGCTCGTGCGCGCGGCCGTGGGTCGCCGGTGGACCGCCACGCGCGACCTCGCCGACGCCCTCGAGCACCTCAGCGTGGTGGCCACCGTCCGCTCGGCGACCTCCGACTCCCACCGCCTGGCCGACGAGCTGTTCGCCGTCGCCCAGACCGTCAAGGACAACCCCGCCCTGCGCGATGGTCTGTCCGACCCGGGTCGCTCGGTGGCCGACAAGTCACGCCTGGTCGACGACCTGCTCGCGGGCAAGGCGTTGGCCTCGACGGTGTCGCTGGTCAAGCAGGCCCTCCACGGCACCTACCGCACCGTCGGGGTGGCGCTGAACGAGTACCAGAAGGTCGCGGCCTCGGTCGCCGGGGAGAACGTCGCCACCGTCCGCGTGGCCCGTGCCCTCAGCGACGCCGAGCAGCAGCGTCTCGCCGACACCCTGTCGCGCCAGTACGGCCGGCCGGTGCACCTGAACACCATCGTCGACCCGGACGTCCTCGGCGGCATCCGCGTGGAGATCGGCGACGACGTCATCGACGGGACCGTCTCGGCCCGCCTCGACGACGCCCGTCGTCTGCTCGCCGGCTGACCCCACCCACTCCAGGACCACCCAGACTTTCGCCCGCACCGGGCACGAGCACACAAGAGAGAAGGCACGAGAATGACGGAGCTCTCCATCCGTCCGGACGAGATCCGCGACGCGCTGCAGAAGTACGTCGCCGACTACCGGCCCGACGCGGCCAGCCGCGAGGAGGTCGGCACCGTCGCCCAGGCCGCTGACGGCATCGCCCGCGTGAGCGGCCTGCCCTCGGCGATGGCCAACGAGCTGCTGGAGTTCGAGGACGGCACCCTGGGCCTGGCCCTGAACCTCGACACCCGCGAGATCGGCGTCGTCATCCTCGGTGACTTCGACAAGATCGAGGAGGGCCAGACGGTGCGTCGCACCGGCGAGATCCTCTCGGTCCCCGTCGGCGACGGCTTCATGGGCCGCGTCGTGGACCCGCTGGGCAAGCCCATCGACGGTCTCGGCGAGATCGAGTCGACCGGCCGCCGCGCCCTGGAGCTGCAGGCGCCCACCGTCGTCCAGCGCAAGTCGGTGCACGAGCCGCTGGCCACCGGCATCAAGGCCATCGACGCGATGACCCCGATCGGCCGTGGTCAGCGTCAGCTGATCATCGGTGACCGCGCGACCGGCAAGACCACGATCGCCATCGACACGATCATCAACCAGAAGCAGAACTGGGAGTCCGGCGACCCGAGCAAGCAGGTCCGCTGCATCTACGTCGCCATCGGCCAGAAGGGCTCGACCATCGCCTCGGTGCGTGGCGCCCTCGAGGAGGCCGGTGCCCTGGAGTACACCACCATCGTGGCGGCTCCCGCGTCGGACTCGGCCGGCTTCAAGTACCTCGCGCCCTACACCGGCTCGGCGATCGGCCAGCAGTGGATGTACGACGGCAAGCACGTCCTGATCGTCTTCGACGACCTGACCAAGCAGGCCGAGGCCTACCGCGCCGTCTCGCTGCTGCTGCGTCGCCCGCCGGGCCGCGAGGCCTACCCCGGTGACGTCTTCTACCTGCACAGCCGCCTGCTCGAGCGCTGCGCGAAGCTCTCCGACGACCTGGGCGCGGGCTCGATGACCGGTCTGCCGATCATCGAGACCAAGGCCAACGACGTCTCGGCGTTCATCCCGACCAACGTCATCTCGATCACCGACGGCCAGATCTTCCTGCAGTCGGACCTCTTCGCGTCCAACCAGCGGCCCGCCATCGACGTGGGCATCTCGGTCTCGCGCGTCGGCGGTGCGGCCATGACGAAGGCGATGAAGAAGGTCACCGGTTCGCTCAAGGTCGACCTCGCGCAGTTCCGCGCCATGGAGGCCTTCGCGATGTTCGCCTCCGACCTCGACGCCGCCTCGCGCCAGCAGCTGGCCCGTGGCCAGCGCCTGATGGCGCTGCTCAAGCAGCCGGCCTACTCGCCGTACCCGCTCGAGGAGATGACGGTCTCGCTGTGGCTGGGCACCACCGGTCGCCTCGACCGCGTGCCCGTCGAGGACGTCATCCGCTTCGAGCACGAGTTCATCGACTTCCTCAAGCGGAGCCACGAGGGCATCCTCGCCGGCATCCGCGAGACGACGAAGTTCGAGGACGAGGACGCCCTGGCCGCGGCCTACGACTCCTTCACCGACCAGTTCGAGACCTCCGAGGGCGGCAGCATCAAGGCCGGTCGCGAGGAGGCCGAGGCGATGGAGGACGACGAGCTCGGCCAGGAGCAGATCGTCAAGCAGAAGCGGGGCTGATCCCACATGGCCGTATCGCTGCGTGAGTACCGCGCGCGGATCAAGTCGACGGAGTCGATGAAGAAGATCACGCGTGCCATGGAGCTCATCGCTGCCTCGCGCATCATCAAGGCGCAGCAGCGGGCCCAGGCGGCCGCGCCCTACGCCCGGGAGCTGACACGTGCGGTGTCGGCGGTGGCGACGTTCTCCGACGTCGACCACCCGCTGACCAAGGAGGAGGAGAACCCCAAGCGGGCCGCCGTCCTCATCGTGACCAGCGACCGTGGTCTGGCCGGTGCCTACTCCTCCGCCGTGCTCAAGGAGGCCGAGCGCCTCGCCGAGCGCCTCCGCGAGGAGGGCAAGGAGATCGACACCTACATCTGCGGCCGCAAGGGCGAGGCGTACTTCAAGTTCCGCCAGCGTCCGATCGAGCAGGCGTGGACCGGGTTCTCCGACCAGCCGTCCTACGACGTCGCCGCCGAGATCGGCGGCACGCTCATCGAGTCGTTCCTCAAGGAGCAGGGCGAGGACGGTGACGTGGACGAGGTGCATGTCGTCTACACGCGCTTCGTCTCCATGCTCAACCAGGAGCCGACCGCGGTGCGGTTGCTCCCGCTCGAGGTCGTGGAGGGCACCGAGCCCCCCGCGGAGAGCGAGCTGCTGCCGCTGTACGAGTTCGAGCCCTCCGCCGAGGAGGTGCTCGACGGGCTGCTGCCGCAGTACGTCCAGTCCCGGATCTTCTTCTGCCTGCTGCAGGCGGCCGCCTCCGAGCTGGCCGCCCGCCAGAAGGCGATGAAGGCCGCCACGGACAACGCCGAAGAGCTGATCAAGAAGTACACCCGCATCGCCAACCAGGCCCGTCAGGCCGGCATCACCCAGGAAATCAGCGAGATCGTCGGTGGCGTCAACGCGCTCGCCGACGCGAACGCCGGCGCCGAGTAACCCGGCCGAACAACGGAGTAGAGACATGACTGCCACCATCGAAGAGACCACCCAGGCCGGCGGCGCCAGCGTCGGACGGATCGCCCGGGTGATCGGCCCCGTCGTCGACGTGGAGTTCCCCGTCGACGCGATGCCCGAGATCTACAACAAGCTCACCGCGGAGATCACCCTCGGCGGGGAGACCTCCACGCTCCCGCTCGAGGTCGCCCAGCACATCGGTGACGGCATGGTCCGCGCGATCTCGCTGAAGCCGACCGACGGTCTGGTCCGCGGCGGCCAGGTCGTGGACACCGGCGAGCCCATCACGGTGCCCGTCGGCGACGCGACGCTCGGCAAGGTCTTCAACGCCACCGGCGACGTGCTGAACCTCGCCGAGGGGGAGACCTTCGAGGTCAACGAGCGGTGGGGCATCCACCGCAAGGCCCCGGCCTTCGACCAGCTGGAGTCGAAGACCCAGATGTTCGAGACCGGCATCAAGGTCATCGACCTGCTCACCCCCTACGTCCAGGGCGGCAAGATCGGCCTGTTCGGCGGCGCGGGCGTCGGCAAGACCGTGCTCATCCAGGAGATGATCGCGCGTGTGGCCCGCGACCACGGTGGTGTGTCGGTGTTCGCCGGTGTCGGCGAGCGCACCCGTGAGGGCAACGACCTGATGGTCGAGATGGAGGAGGCGGGCGTCCTCGGGCAGACCGCGCTCGTCTTCGGCCAGATGGACGAGCCGCCGGGCACGCGCCTGCGCGTCGCGCTCTCCGCGCTGACCATGGCGGAGTACTTCCGTGACGTCCAGAAGCAGGACGTGCTGCTGTTCATCGACAACATCTTCCGCTTCACCCAGGCCGGTTCCGAGGTCTCGACCCTCCTGGGTCGCATGCCCTCCGCGGTGGGCTACCAGCCCAACCTCGCCGACGAGATGGGTGTGCTCCAGGAGCGCATCACCTCCACGCGTGGTCACTCGATCACCTCGCTGCAGGCGATCTACGTGCCCGCCGACGACTACACCGACCCGGCGCCGGCGACCACCTTCGCCCACCTGGACGCGACCACCGAGCTCTCGCGAGAGATCGCCTCGCTCGGCATCTACCCCGCGGTGGACCCGCTGACGTCGACCTCGCGCATCCTCGACCCGCAGTACATCGGTCGGGAGCACTACGACTGCGCGATCCGCGTCAAGCAGATCCTGCAGCGCAACAAGGAGCTGCAGGACATCATCGCGATCCTCGGTGTGGACGAGCTCTCAGAGGAGGACAAGGTCATCGTGAGCCGGGCGCGCCGCATCCAGCGCTTCCTCTCGCAGAACACCTACGTCGCCAAGCAGTTCACCGGCATCGAGGGCTCCACGGTCCCGGTGGCCGACACCATCGAGGCCTTCAACAAGATCGCCGACGGCGAGTACGACCACGTGGCCGAGCAGGCCTTCTTCATGTGCGGCGGCCTCGACGACGTGGAGAAGAACTGGGCCGACATCCAGAAGGGTCTCTGATGGCCGCCGAGCTCGGCACGGGACTGCAGGTCGTCCTGGTCGCCGCCGACCGGACCGTGTGGTCCGGCGAGGCGTCGATGGTGATCGCCCGCACCGTCGACGGTGACCTGGGAGTCCTGCAGGGGCACGCGCCCCTGCTCTCCCTGCTCACCGACGCCGCGGTCGAGATCAGCACCCCGGACGGTGTCGTGCACGCCGCCGTCGACGGCGGGTTCATCTCCGTCGCCGACGACCGCGTCTCGATCCTGACCGAGCACGCGCTGCTGGCCGAGGAGATCCACATCGACGAGGCCAAGGCCGAGCTGGAGGCGGCGGAGACGCTGCCCACCGGTGACGAGCGCGAGCTGCGCATCCGTCGTGCCTCGGCGCGTATCCGCGCTGCCGAGAAGGCGAGCTGACCGAGCCGGTCGTCGTACCCACCCACCGTCCCGCTAGGGTGACCCCCAACCGGGACGGTGGGTGGTCTCATGTCCCGGGTCGTCCGGGAGGGGGAGTGCGGTGCCGCTGTGGCAGTGGCTGCTCGACATCGCCGGCGCCCTCCTCGTGCTGGCGCTGCTGTACGCCGTCGCGCTGGTCGTGCGCCGACGCGTGATCGCCCGCTCGGGGGGCACCTTCGAGCTCTCCCACCGGGTGCGCTCGGGTCGCCCGGGTCGCGGCTGGCTGCTGGGGGTGGGCCGCTACTCCGAGGAGCGGCTGGAGTGGTTCCGCATCTTCTCGCTCTCGCCCCGTCCCAAGCGCTCCTGGGTCCGCGACGAGCTGACCTACGTCGGTCGTCGCGAGCCGGAGGGCGCCGAGCAGGTCTCGCTGTTCCCCGACCACGTGGTGATCTCCTGTCGCTCTGCGCAGGGTGAGATCGAGCTGGCGATGAGCCCCGGCACGCTCACCGGGTTCCAGGCCTGGCTCGAGGCGCGGCCACCGGGCGCGGAGATGCCCGGGTCGCGGGGCACCCGCCGCTAGGGCGGTGCTCGCTCATTTGACCGGTAAACAACCGAGGGTCATCATGGCGTGGTGAGCACCCCGACCGTGACGCGCCGCGAGCCGCTGGCGCCTGCGCTGCTGACCGCACGCAACGCGGTGGCGCTCTCCTTCGCCCTCAACGGGCTGGTCTTCGCCTCCTTGGTGTCGCGACTGCCCGACCTGCGGGAGCGCCTCGAGCTCAGCAACGGCGGGCTCGGCACGCTGCTGCTGGCGATCTCGTGCGGTTCCCTGCTGGCGCTGCCCAGCACCGGCCGGGTCATCGAGCGGATCGGTGCCGGGGCGACCGTGCGGGCAGGCGTGCTGGCCGACACGGTGGGTCTGTCCACGGCGGCCGTCGGCGCGGTCCTGGGCAGCGTGCCCCTGGCCGCCCTCGGGCTCTTCGTCCACGGGGTGGGCATCGGGGTCTGGGACGTCGCGATGAACGTCGAGGCCGCCGAGGTCGAGCGTCGGATGCGCCGCACCGTCATGCCGCGCTTCCACGCGGGCTGGAGCGCGGGCTCCCTGGCCGGTGCCGGGCTCGGGGTCGTGGTGATCGCCCTCGGGACGCCGCTGCTGGCCCACCTGCTTCTGGTGGCCCTCGTGGTCGGCGTCGTCGCCGTCGTGGGCACCCGCGGCTTCCTGCCCGCCGAGCCCGACCACGCCGATGAGGGAGCCTCGCGAGGGCCGTCGGCCTGGCGGGACCCACGCACCCTGGCGATCGGGCTGATGGTGCTGTGCTTCGCGATGGTCGAGGGCACCGCCAACGACTGGCTGGCCCTGGGGCTGATCGACGGCTACGGGGTGGCGCACTGGGTCGGCGTGGCCGGCTTCGCCACCTTCGTCGTGGCGATGACGTCGGGTCGGCTCTACGGCCCCGTGCTGCTGGACCGCTTCGGTCGACCGGCCGTGCTGTGGGGGAGTGCCTCCCTGGCCGCCATCGGTGCCGTCCTGACGGTGCAGGGCCAGGTGCTCCCGCTGGTGGCCCTCGGCATCGTGCTGTGGGGCCTGGGTGCCGCCCTGGGGTTCCCGGTGGGCATGAGCGCCGCCGCGGACGGCGGGCCCCGTGCGGCGGCACGGGTCTCCGTCGTCTCCACCATCGGGTACGGCGCGTTCCTGGCCGGACCGCCGCTGCTGGGTCACCTCGGCGACCGGATCGGCACGCTCGAGGTGCTGCTCGCGGTCACCGCCCTGATGCTGCCTGCCTCGCTCAGCGTGCTGGCCACCCGTCAGCCGCGCTGACCCCCAGGGACCCAGAGCACGTCGCCCTGCTCGCGGTTGGCGTGACGGGCCAGGATGAAGACCAGGTCCGAGAGCCGGTTGAGGTAGGTGATCGCGAGCTTGTTCATCGTCTCGCCGTGCTGCTCGTAGGCCGCCCACGCGGCTCGCTCGGCGCGACGCACGACGGTGCGCGCCACGTGCAGGTGGGCCGCCGCCGGGGTGCCGCCGGAGAGGATGAAGGAACGCAGGGTCTCCAGGTGCTCGTTGTACTCGTCGCACCACGACTCCAGGCGGTCCACGTAGGCCTGCTCGACGCGCAGCGGCGGGAACTCGGGGTCCGCGACGACGGGGGTGCAGAAGTCGGCGCCGACGTCGAAGAGGTCGTTCTGCACGTGCGTGAGCACCGCGACGACGTCGTCGTCGAGGCCGCCGCACGCGATCGCCAGGCCGAGGGTCGCGTTGGCCTCGTCGACGTCGGCGTAGGCGTGCAGCCGCAGGTCGTTCTTGGTCGTCACGCTCATGTCGCCGAGCCGGGTCTCGCCACCGTCGCCGGTGCGGGTGTAGATGCGCGTCAGGTTGACCATGCCCGCGAGCGTAGTCACTGGTCCGGCACAGCCGGTTGAGGGTTCCACCACCGACACGCACGAGAAAGTCACGGTGCAGGTGCAACCGAAATGAGGTGGCGGGCGTCAGTGTGGTGAGAGCAACCTGGGGGCGCACGTCTCGGGAGGTAGGACATGGACATCACGACCGACGGGCCGACGCTCGTCCTGAGCGGGGACCTCGACGGCCGCTCCACCACGCGGGTGCGCGCCGCCCTCTACGACCACCTGGCCGAGCACCCGCACGTCGTGGCCGACATGAGCGGCGTGGACTCGGTGGATCTCACCGCCCTGCGGGTGCTCGCGATGGCCTCACGGGCCGCCGCGCGCGAAGGGCACCACCTCACCCTGCGCGGCTGCGGTCCTGCCGTGCGCCGGATGCTGCACCTTTCGCACCTCATCCGGGTCGTGGACGTCGAGCGGGAGCCCGCCGGCGCCTGAGTGCGCACGCGGCGGCGCGGCTCGACCGCCCGAGTGGCATTGGCCACACGGACGGAGGTTACCGACGCGTACAACTCGTTCTACCCTCGGACCATGACCGAGAACGCCACGCCCGCACGCCGTGAGAAGGACCGCCCCTGGGTGATGCGGACCTACGCGGGTCACTCCACCGCGACCGCGTCCAACGAGCTCTACCGCACGAACCTGGCGAAGGGGCAGACGGGCCTCTCGGTCGCCTTCGACCTGCCCACGCAGACCGGCTACGACCCGGACTCCGCGATGGCGCGCGGCGAGGTCGGCAAGGTCGGCGTCCCGGTCATGCACCTCGGCGAGATGCGCAAGCTCTTCGACGGCATCCCGCTGACGGAGATGAACACCTCCATGACCATCAATGCCGTCGCGATGTGGATGCTCGCGATGTACCAGGTCACCGCCGAGGAGCAGAACCCCGACCTCTCGCCGGAGGAGGTCGCCGCCCAGCTGGCCGGCACCACCCAGAACGACATCATCAAGGAGTACCTCTCCCGCGGGACCTACGCGTTCCCGCCCGAGGCCTCCATGCGGCTGATCGCGGACATGATCGCCTACACCGTCCACCAGATCCCCAAGTGGAACCCGATCAACATCTGCAGCTACCACCTGCAGGAGGCCGGCGCGACGCCGACGCAGGAGCTGGCCTACGCCCTGTGCACCGCGATCGCCGTCCTGGACGAGGTCAAGAACGCCGGCCAGGTGTCGGAGGAGGACTTCGGCAAGGTCGTCGGGCGGATCTCCTTCTTCGTCAACGCCGGTGTCCGCTTCGTCGAGGAGACCTGCAAGATGCGGGCCTTCGTCGAGCTGTGGGACGAGATCACCCGCGAGCGCTACGGCGTGACCGACCCGAAGATGCGGCGCTTCCGCTACGGCGTCCAGGTCAACTCCCTGGGCCTGACCGAGGCCCAGCCGGAGAACAACGTCCAGCGCATCGTGCTGGAGATGCTCGGCGTGACGCTGTCGAAGAACGCCCGCGCCCGCGCGCTGCAGCTCCCCGCCTGGAACGAGGCGCTCGGCCTGCCGCGCCCCTGGGACCAGCAGTGGTCCCTGCGCCTGCAGCAGGTCCTGGCCTTCGAGTCCGACCTGCTGGAGTACGACGACATCTTCGACGGCTCCCACGTCATCGAGGCCAAGGTGGCCGAACTGGTCGCCGGCGCCAAGGCCGAGATCGACCGCGTCCAGGCCATGGGCGGCGCCATCGCCGCGGTGGAGTACATGAAGGGCGAGCTGGTCTCCTCCCACGCCGCTCGTCGCGCCGCGATCGAGTCGGGGCAGGAGGTCATCGTCGGGGTCAACAGGTTCGAGACCACCGAGCCCTCGCCACTGACCGCCGACCTCGACTCCGCGATCATGGTCGCCGATCCCGAGGCCGAGAAGACCGCCCGCGCCAGCGTGGAGGAGTGGAAGGCCCAGCGCGACCCCCAGCAGGTCGAGGACGCGCTGCGCGCCCTGGCCGAGGCCGCCAAGGGGACCGACAACCTGATGCACGCCACCCTGGCCGCCGCCCGCGCGGGCGCCACCACGGGGGAGTGGGCCGGCACCCTGCGCGAGGTGTTCGGCGAGTTCCGCGCCCCGACGGGTGTCTCCGGCGCCGTGGGCGTCGCGGAGGCCGGCGCGGAGCTGAGCGAGGTCCGCGAGCGCGTCAAGGCCACCGGCGAGGAGCTCGGCGGACGGCTGCGGCTGCTCGTCGGCAAGCCCGGCCTCGACGGCCACTCCAACGGTGCCGAGCAGGTGGCCGTGCGAGCGCGCGACGCCGGCTTCGAGGTCGTCTACCAGGGCATCCGGCTCACGCCCGAGCAGATCGTCTCCGCGGCCGTCGCCGAGGACGTCCACTGCGTGGGCCTCTCGATCCTCTCCGGCTCGCACATGGAGCTGGTGCCGGCCGTCCTCGACGGACTGCGCGAGGCCGGGCTGGACGACGTCCCGGTCATCGTCGGCGGCATCATCCCCGAGTCCGACGGACGCCGCCTCGTCGAGCTGGGCGTCGCCGCGGTCTACACGCCCAAGGACTTCGGTCTCACCGAGATCATGGGCGGCATCGTCGAGGTCATCCGCCGGGCCAACGGCCTCGCCTGAGCCCGGCGGGTCGCACCCGGCGGCCCGTTCCTGAGATGTAGGGCAGGCATACCTAACCTCTTGCTACGCTGCATGCGTGGGCAAGAAGAAGGGGAAGGACAAGCACGGCAAGAAGTCCGTGCTGGTCAAGCTCCCCAAGACCAAGTGCTGCGAGTCCCGGAGCAAGTGCGGGCGTTGCCCGCTGCGCATGCTCAAGGAAGGCACCCTGCCGCCCGGCTACACGGTCAAGAAGAGGAGACTGGTCCGCGTCGACGGCCGCTCCTTCACCAAGAAGGACCTCACGAAGGTCGCCTGAGGAGAGGACGCCCGTGCCCGCCGCACGCTTCATCGAGCAGCTCAACGCCCAGATCGGCCACGAGCTCGCAGCCCACAACCAGTACCTCGCCTGCGCCGTCCACTACGACGCGCTGACGATGCCGCAGATGGCTGCCTTCTTCTACGCCCAGGCCCTCGAGGAGCGCGACCACGCGCTGATGATGGTGCAGTACCTCCTCGACACCGACGCCGAGGTCGCGATCCCCGGGGTCGAGGCGCCGGTCACCGGTTTCGAGGACGTCGTGGCCCCCGTGCGCCTGGCGCTCGACCAGGAGCGCAGGGTGAGCGAGCAGATCAACGCCCTGCTGCGTGTCGCCCGCGAGGAGAGCGACTTCGCCTCCGAGCAGTTCATGCAGTGGTTCATCAAGGAGCAGGTCGAGGAGGTCGCGACGATGTCGGACCTGCTGGCCGTGGTCACGCGCAACGTCGACGACGTCGAGGACATCGAGGAGTACGTCGCCCGCGAGCAGGGCGACGGCGGCGAGGACCCGACGGCTCCGCGCATCGCCGGCGCCTGAGCGCTCGCCTGCCCCGCGGCCCTGCTCAGCGCTCCACGAAGGTGGTCGCGAGCCAGCGGAGCACCGTGCGGCGCACCTTCGGGGCCTGCTTCTCCAGCGGCAGCGCGGACCCGGCCTTGGCGAAGGTGCGTGACGTCACCGACTCCGCCGAGCGGTAGCGCCCCGCCTGGGCGTCCGCGGACTCGTGGCGGTGCCGCACGTCGGCCCCGCCCTGGAGGACCAGCACGTCGGCCTCGACCGCGTGGGTGCCGAGGTTCAGTGCGCCGACGGTCCCGAGCAGGCTCGTGACGTCACCGCAGGGCGTGTCGTTGCGCTGGTCGAGTGCCGCGCGGCGCACCCGGCCGGGAGCCGTCGCGAAGAGGAGGGACACGAAGTCCTCGGGCGTGGCGCCGTAGGGCACGTAGTCGTCGCTGAGGCACTCGACGCCCTGGCGCGCAGCCTCGGTGATGGCGTCGGTGGAGGCGCCCGCGTCGCTCCACCCCATGACCACGAGGCCGTCGACGTCGTCGAACTCGGCGGCCTCCAGCTGGGCGACCGCGGCGCCCACGCCGTGGCCGTGCAGCACGACCTGGGCGCCGTGCGGGACCGCGGCGCCCGGACGCTCGACGTACTCGTAGATGCCCGACTTCACGTGCTGGACGACCTGGTGGAGCATCGTGGCCTGCGCGCCCAGGCAGGTCGCGCGGCCATCGGCCAGCGGGCTGGCGTCGAAGCCGAGTCGGTCGAGCACCAGCGAGGTCTCACCGCGGCGGGCAAGCTGGCCCGCGTAGTCGTAGCGGCGTGCGCCCTGGAGGTTCCAGAACCAACCGCCGGTGCCGGCGTCGTGGACCAGGATGTTGATCCGGGTGCTCCCGGCGTGGCCGAGCACCTCCTCGCGCGGTCCGACGAGGCGGCCGGCGACGGTGTGGACCTGGCCGTCGGCCAGGCAGGGGACGTCGGTGTCGTTGTGGTTGTTGAGCGTGAACACCACCTCGCGCGAGATCACCCGCTGCGGGTCGGCGGCCGCGGAGGACTGGCCGGCGACGGCGCCCACCAGCGCGCCGGTGAGCGCGCCGACCAGGAGGCCCGCCAGCAGCGTGCGCGCCGTGCGGCGGGTGGTGCGGGGTGTCGAGCCGGGGCGGGGGGTGCTCATGACCGTTGAATCTATGTCAACAGCGCACTTGCGAACAAACTGTCGGTATGTGTTCCTGCCCACGCCCGACCGGTGGGGATGCCAGACTGCGCCCCGTGAGCAGGGTGCTGGTGGTCGGTGCGGGCGTCGTCGGGCTCAGCTGCGCGGTGCGGCTGCTGGAGGCGGGCCACCGCGTGGACGTCCTGGCCAGGGACCTGCCGCGGGAGACGACCTCCGCCGTCGCGGCAGCGCTGTGGTACCCCTACCGGGCCCTGCCCCAGGACCGCGTCACGAGCTGGGCTGCCAGCACGTTCGGCCAGCTCGCCGAGCTGGCCCGGCAGCCGCGGACCGGCGTGGAGATGGTGCCGGGCGCCGAGGTGCTGCGGCGCAGCGCCGGCGAGCCCTGGTGGGCCGCCGCGGTCCCCGACCTGCGTCGCGGTGTCGAGGTGCCGGCGGGGTACGCCGACTCGTGGTCCTTCACCGCGCCGGTCGTGGAGATGCCGGTCTACCTCGACTGGCTGGCGGACCGGGTCGCGCAGCTGGGAGGGACGATCACGCGACTGAACCTCTCGGCCCTCCCCACCGGGGCTCCCGGCGTGGACCTGGTGGTCGACTGTGCCGGCCTCGGCAGCAGGCACCTCGCGGCGGACCCCAGCGTCGTCCCGGTGCGGGGACAGGTCGTCCGCGTCGCCCAGGTCGGGATCGACCGGTGGACCCTCGACGCCGACGGGCCGACGTACGTCGTGCCGCGCTCGCGCGACGTGGTCGTGGGCGGGACCGACCAGGAGGGGGAGTGGAGCCGCACCCCGGACCCGGACGTGGCGCGGGAGATCCTCGAGCGGGCGACCCGACTGGTGCCGGAGCTCGCCGGCGCCCGGGTGCTCTCGCACCGCGTCGGCCTGCGGCCGGTGCGCCCCCGGGTGCGCCTCGAGCGGGTGGGGGACGTCGTGCACTGCTACGGGCACGGCGGGGCGGGTGTGACGTTGAGCTGGGGGTGCGCGGATGAGGTCGCTTCGCTCACCGGGAGCGCGATCCTCGCCTAGGGTGGCACCCGTGGAGGGGACCGACCGGCTGGGCGATGCCGCCCTGTGGCGAGGGGTCGTCGACGCCTCCCCCGACGCGGTCCTGCTCGTGGACGAGGAGGGGCTGATCGTCTCCGCCAACAGCCACTGCCTCGAGGTCTTCGACACCCACCCCGACGAGCTGGTCGGCAGGCCCGTCGAGGCGCTCGTGCCCGCGGCCGTGCGCCAGCACCACCCGCGACGACGGGCCAGCTTCGAGGGCGTGCACGGGGGGCGTCCGATGGGCCTGCTGCAGCTGGCGGCGGCCCGCGCCGACGGCTCGGAGTTCCCCGCGGAGATCTCCCTGGCGAAGGTCTCGACCGAGGACGCGACGTACGTCTGCGCGACGGTGCGTGACGTGTCCTCGCGGGTCCTGGAGCAGGAGCGGTTCCGCAGCCTCCTGGAGGCCGCCCCCGACGCCATGGTCATCGTCGACGAGTCCGCCGAGATCGTCCTGGTCAACCGCCAGGTCGTGAACCTGTTCGGGTACGAGCCGGACGAGCTCCTCGGGCGTCCCATCGAGACGCTGGTGCCCGAGCGGTACCGCGAGGGCCACCACGCCCTGCGCGAGGGCTTCCTGGGCCGACCGGGCGTGCGGCCGATGGGCTCGGGACGCGAGCTGTACGCCGCCCGCAAGGACGGCAGCGAGTTCCCGGTCGAGATCTCCCTCTCCCCGCTGCTGACCGAGGAGGGCATCCTCGTCTCCGCCGCGGTGCGCGACATCACGGAGCGGCTGCGGCTCCAGCGCGAGGCGGACCGGCTGCGCGACGAGCTGGTCGCCACGGTGTCCCACGAGCTGAGGACCCCGCTGACCTCCATCATCGGCTACGTCGAGCTGATGATGGACCTCGACGAGGACGCCATCAGCGCGCCCGCTCGACGCATGCTCGAGGTCATCGAGCGCAACGCCAGTCGCGAGCTGCGCCTGGTCAACGACCTGCTGGACCTGTCCTCCATCGACGTGACGACCGTCGAGGAGCCGCAACGGGTGTCCCTGGGCAGTGTGGCCCGCTCGTGCGCGGAGGGCGCCGGCGTGGCCGCGCTGACGAAGTCGGTCCCGGTGTCGGTGCAGGTGCCCCCCGGCCTGGTGGTCGAGGGCGACCCGCTGCGGCTCGCGCAGGTGGTGGACAACCTCGTGGTCAACGCCTTGAAGTTCAGCTCCCCGGGCACCGAGGTGGTCGTCGCGGGAGGGCGCGAGGGCGGAGACGTGTGGCTCGAGGTGCGGGACCGGGGCACGGGCGTCTCCGAGGAGGAGCTGCCGCGCATCTTCGACCGGCTCTTCCGGTCCGCCGACGCCGTGCGTGACCAGGTGCCGGGCGCCGGCCTGGGACTGACCATCGCCCGTGCCATCGTGGACGCGCATCGTGGACGCATCACCGCCACGAGCACCCTGGGGGAGGGGACGACCGTGCGCGTGGTGCTGCCCGAGGCACCCAGCGAGATCGAGGAGACCGGATGACCACCCTGCACCCCTGCCGCCCCGTGGAGCTCGACTACCTCGACACCGCGCCGGCGGTCTTCTCCAACTCCGTGGACATCGCCCTGTCCCCCGAGGAGCTCTTCGAGGTCCTCGCCCGAGCCGACACCTGGCCCCGCTGGGCGTCGGTCATCACCGACGTCGAGTACACCTCGCCGGAGCCGCACGGTGTCGGCACCACCCGCGTGGTCACCATGCGAGGTGGGATCGTGGGGGACGAGGAGTTCCTCGCCTGGGAGCCGGGTCGCCACCTCGCGTTCAGGTTCAACGCCTCCTCGACGTCGGCGCTCAGCGCGTTCCTCGAGGACTACCGGATCGAGCCGACGGCCACGGGGTGCCGGCTGACCTGGACGCTGGCGCAGGAGCTGGCCGGTCCCTCCAAGGTCTTCGCCCCGCTGACCGGCCCGCTGTGCGACCTGGCGTTCCGACGGTTCCTGAAGAACCTCCAGCGGCTCACGTCCGCGGGCGTCCCCGCCTGAGGACGAGCCACATCAGCAGGAGCCCGACGGCCAGCCCGGCCGCCGCGCCCACCAGCGTCTCCGGCCCGCCGTCGACGCCGCCCACGGCGACGGCGCCGATGGCCGAGAGGACGATGAGGCCGAACCCGAGCGCCGCGTTGCGCAGCACCTCGCGCAGGAAGAGCGAGCTGAAGGACGTGGCGGCCAGGGCGTCCTCGACCGGCACGGCCCGCAGCACCGCCGTCGCCGGCACGGGCCCGCGGACGTGCGGGAAGGTCTCGGTGCCGCCCGGCTCGCCGGGCTCCTCCACGACGGCGCACCCGAGGCGGTCGGTGTCGATCTCGAGCAGCACCAGCGGCTCGTCGACGTCGGCGTAGAAGCGCGTGTGCACCCCACGCCACTGGTCGGCCCGGCTGGCGTGGATGAAGCCCTCCTGCTCCAGGGTCCGGCCGCGGGTGGAGGTCGTGTAGACGCCGTCACGGCGGGCCCGGGCCCAGTCCGCGGCGGTCGCCACGTGGTAGATCAGCACGGACGGTCCTCTCAGAAGAGCCGGTGCTCGGCGTCGTCGTCCATGCCGCGCAGCGCGTCGTAGTCGACGACGGCGCAGGTGATGCCGCGGTCCTCGGCGAGCACCCGGGCCTGCGGCTTGATGGCCTGCGCCGCGAAGATGCCGCGCACCGACCCCTTGCCGGTGAGGAGGGGGTCCCGGTTGAGCAGCTCGAGGTAGCGGGTCAGCTGCTCGACGCCGTCGATCTCACCGCGTCGCTTGATCTCCACCGCGACGCTGAGCCCCTCGGCGTCCCGGCACATCAGGTCCACCGGGCCGATGGCGGTGGGGAACTCGCGACGGACGAGCGTGAGCCCGGCGGCCAGCGTGGCCGGGTGCTCGGCGAGCAGTTCCTGCAGGTGCTTCTCCACGCCGTCCTTCTGCAGCCCGGGATCGACGCCCAGGTCGTGGGAGGACTCGTGGAGCACCTCCTCGATGAGGATGCGCAGCGTGTCGTCGGTCTTGCCGGTCACCGTCCACTCGACCTGACCGTCCTCGGTCGTGCCCTCGCGCAGGGCGCAGGGCGGCGACATCCAGTTCAGCGGCTTGTAGGAGCCGCCGTCGGAGTGGACCAGGACCGACCCGTCCGCCTTGATCATCAGCACCCGGGTGGCCATGGGCAGGTGGGCGGTCAGCCGGCCGGCGTAGTCGACCTGGCAGCGCGCGACGACGAGTCTCACGCGGCCCGAGGGTACCCGGGAGCAACCGCCCGGGTGGTCCGGGGACCGGACGGGTGGTGTTGCATGGCGGGTTATGACCATTCTCGGAACCGTCCCAGGGACGATCCCGTTGGCCGCCGACGCGGAGACCGGGTTCATCCCCAGCCTGGAGAAGGCCATCAACGACGCCTTCGAGCCGATCGCGACCGCTGTCACGTCGGTGATCTTCTGGGAGCTCCCCCTGGGGGACTACTCCTTCCCCCTGATCGTGCTGTGGCTCGTGGTGGCCGCGGCGGTCTTCACCGTCTACTTCCGCGGCGTGCAGTTCCGCTCGATGGGCACCGCGTGGGCCCTGGTGCGCGGTCGCTACTCCCGCTCCAGCGACCCGGGCGAGGTGACGCACTTCCAGGCGCTGGCCTCGGCGGTGTCCGGGACCGTGGGACTCGGCAACATCGCCGGTGTCGCGGTCGCGGTGACCGTCGGCGGGCCGGGAGCGACCTTCTGGATGATCCTCGCGGGCCTGCTCGGCATGTGCACCAAGTTCGTGGAGTGCACCCTGGGCGTGCGCTACCGCGAGGTCCACGAGGACGGCACCGTCACCGGCGGGCCGTTCCGCTACATGCCGGTCGCCTTCGAGCGCTTCGGCCCCGGCGTCGGCAAGGTCGCGATGGGCATCTTCGCCGTGGCGCTGATCCTCTTCGGCGCCCTCGGCGGCAACGCCTTCCAGTCCAACCAGACCTACGCCCAGGCGGTCAACGTCACCGGTGGTGACGACTCCTTCCTCGCCTCGAGCGGCGCCGCGTTCGCCTTCGGCGTCGTGCTCGCGCTCCTCGTGGGTGTCGTCATCCTCGGTGGCGTCACCTCCATCGCCAAGGTCACCTCCAAGCTCGTGCCGGTGATGGCGTCGATCTACATCGGTGCCTGCCTGCTGGTCATCGGCATCAACGCCACCGAGGTGCCCGGTGCCATCGGCCGGATCGTCGAGGGCGCCTTCGCTCCCGAGGGCATCACCGGCGGGGCCATCGGCGTCCTCATCATCGGCTTCCAGCGTGCGGCGTTCTCCAACGAGGCCGGCGTGGGCTCGGCGCCGATCGTCCACTCGGCGGTCAAGACCCGCCACCCCGTGAGCGAGGGCTTCGTGGCGCTGCTCGAGCCGTTCATCGACACCGTGGTGATCTGCACGATGACCGCGCTGACCATCGTCATCGCCGCCGACGGCACCAACTACGACGAGCTGGTCGGTGGCGGGCTGGACAGTGCCGGGGGCGTCACGCTCACCTCGGACTCCTTCGACACCTTCCTGCCCGGCTTCGACAACGTCCTGGCGCTCGCGGTGGCCCTGTTCGCCTTCTCCACGCTGATCACCTGGGCGTACTACACGATGCGGGCCTGGACCTCCCTGGTCGGCAAGAGCACGTTCAACGAGACCTTCTTCAAGGTCGTCTTCTGCCTCTTCACCGTGCTCGGTGCCGTGGTGGACCTGGGGTCGGTCCTCAGCTTCGCCGACGCCATGCTGTTCGTGTGCGCGATCTTCAACCTGCTGGCCTGCTACCTCCTGCTGCCGAAGGTGCGCGAGGAGATGCGCTCCTTCCTCGACGGCATCCGCAGCGGGGAGATCTCCGAGGTGCCGGTGGAGGAGCGCGCGACCACGTGAGCCCGGTGGTGGTCCGACGATGACCCTGTCGGTCCGCCCGGCGCGGCCCTCCGAGCTGCGGCACCTCGCCGCCATCGAGGACTCGGGGGCCGCGCCCTTCGCCGACTGGTTCGGGGAGGCCGCCGTGCCGGCACTCCTGGCGCCCGCGCCGAGCGGGACGAGCAGGGACGCGGTCGACGGCGCCCTCCTGGTCGCCGTCGACCCGGCGTACGCCGAGGGGCCGATCGGCTTCGCCCACCTGCTGTGGCTCGCCGCCGACGACGGCGCCCCCACCGCCCACCTCGAGCAGCTCTCGGTGCGGCTGCCCGAGCACGGCCGTCGGGGCGTCGGCACCGCGCTGGTGCACGCCGCCTGCGAGGAGGCGCGGTGGGCCGGTCACGACTCCCTGACGCTGTGCACCTACCGCGACGTGCCCTGGAACGGGCCGTTCTACCGCCGGCTCGGCTTCTCCGAGGACCCTGCGCCTCCGCCCCACCTGGCGCGGATCCGTCGCCACGAGCAGGACCTCGGACTGGACCGGTGCGGTGCCCGCGAGGTGCTCAGACGGCACTTGGATCGATCATCCCGGGCCTGAGCGGCCGCTAAGTTACCGACCAGTGAACCAGGCCACAGGCAGGGTGCCCGACCCGTGCCATGATGCCGCCCATGACCGCTCCCGAGACTCCTGACACCGCCCGCACCTTCACCACCATCGGTGTCGTGGGCCTCGGCACCATGGGTGCCGGCATCGCCGAGGTCTTCGCCCGTCACGGCTACGCCGTGGTCGGTGTGGAGAAGGACGACGAGGGCGTGGCCCGCGGCCGTCGCCACCTCGAGGCCTCCACCGGCCGCGCCGTCGCGCGCGAGAAGCTGACCCAGGACGAGGCCGACGCGCTCCTGGGCCGGATCTCCTTCACCACGACCCTGAAGGACCTCGCCGACGCCGACCTCGTGGTCGAGGCCGTCGTCGAGTCCATGGACGTGAAGGTCTCCATCTTCCGCGACCTCGACGCCATCGTCTCGCCCGACGCGATCCTGGCGACCAACACCTCCTCCCTGTCGGTGACCGAGCTGTCCACCGCGACCTCCGCGCCCGGCCGCGTGGTCGGCATCCACTTCTTCAACCCCGCACCCGTGCAGCGGCTGGTGGAGGTCGTGCGGACCGTCGTGACCGAGCCGGCCGTCCTCGACGACGTGCAGGCCCTGCTGGGCTCGCTGGGCAAGAGCCCGGTGGTCTGCGGCGACAAGGCCGGGTTCATCGCCAACACGCTGCTCTTCGGCTACCTCAACCACGCCGCCTCGATGTTCGAGCAGCGCTACGCCTCGCGCGAGGACATCGACGCCGCGATGCGCTTCGGCTGCGGCTACCCGATGGGCCCGCTGGCCCTGCTGGACCTGATCGGCCTGGACACCGCCTACGAGATCCTCGAGACGATGTACCGCCAGGGCCGCGACCGGCTGCACGCGCCCACCCCGATCCTCAAGCAGATGGTCACCGCCGGCCTGCTGGGCCGCAAGACCGGTCGCGGCTTCTACACCTACGAGCAGCCCGACTCCCCAGTGGTGGTGGACGACGCCGCGACGCCCAGCGCCGACGCGGCTCCGGCCCTGCGTCACGAGATCGCCCAGGTCGGCGTGGTGGGCACCGGCACGATGGCCTCGGGCATCGTCGAGGTGTTCGCCAAGGCCGGCTACGACGTGCTGTTCGTCGGTCGCTCGCAGGAGAAGGTCGCCGGGGTCGTCGCGGCCATCACCAAGAACTTCGACAAGCAGATCCAGCGTGGCCGCGCCACCGAGGAGCAGAAGACCGAGGTCCTGGCCCGCGTCAGCGGCACCACCTCGCTCGACGACCTGAGCACGGTCGACATCGTGGTCGAGGCCATCGCCGAGGACCTGGCCATCAAGACCACGCTGTTCGAGAACCTCGACGAGATCTGCAAGCCCGGCGCGATCCTGGCCACCACCACCTCCTCGCTGCCGATCATCGCGATGGCCAAGGTGACCTCGCGTCCGCAGGACGTCATCGGGATGCACTTCTTCAACCCGGCCACCGTCATGAAGCTGGTCGAGGTCGTCTCGACCGTCTCCACCGACGACGCGGTCACCGAGACCGTCCGGGCGCTGTGCGCGAAGGTCGGCAAGGTCGCGGTCTCGTGCACGGACCGCGCGGGCTTCATCGTCAACGCGCTGCTCTTCCCCTACCTCAACGACGCGGTGAAGATGCTCGAGGCGCACTACGCGACCGCCGACGACATCGACACCGCCATGAAGCAGGGTTGCGCGCTCCCGATGGGCCCCTTCGAGCTGCTCGACGTGGTCGGCAACGACGTGTCGCTGGCCATCCAGCGCGAGCTCTACCTGGAGTTCCGCGAGCCCGGCTTCGCCCCGGCACCGCTCCTGGAGCACCTGGTCACCGCGGGCTACCTCGGTCGCAAGACCAAGCGCGGTTTCCGCGACTACAGCGCTCGCTGACCGGCTCGTCCCGGCGTCACCGGCCCTCGTCTGCTCAGACGGGGGCCGGTTGCCGTTCCACCCAGGCGCGCAGGCGGGTCCCCTCCTGGCGGACGCGTCGTACGGTCTCGTCCAGGTCTGCGCCGGACACGCAGGCCTCGCGCAGGGCCAGTGAGGCCTGCACCAACGCAGGCGCCGCCGAGGTGCTCGCCGCGCCGAGCAGGGTGGTGGCATCCCCCCTCAGGGAGCTGCGGTCGCGCTCGTCCCCATGGGCGGTGAGCCGGGTCGCCTGGGCGGACAGCTCGCGCAGCAGGGCGGCGTAGAGCTCGCCGTCCTGCAGCCCGGTCCGCCGGACGAAGGCGTCCGGGTCCGCGGGGTCCAGGAGGGTCTCGGGCTCGCCCGCGGGGGCGGGCACTGCCTCCGTCGGTCCCTGAGCCGGTCCTTGAGCCGGTCCCTGGGCCGGTCCCTGGGCCGGCCCCTCCGCGACGGGGTCGGGCAGGGGCGGGGCCCCTGACGCGACCCGCGCGAGCACGAGCTGGTGGTGCAGCGCCTCGAGCTGCACCGGCTTGGACAGGTAGGCGTCCATGCCGTGCGAGAGCAGCTTCTCGCGGTCACCCTCGAGGGCGTTGGCGGTGACCGCGATGATCCACGGCCGCTCGTGGGGTGCCAGGTGCTCGTGGAGCCGGTGCGTGGCCTCGACCCCGTCGGTGCCCGGCATGTGCACGTCCATGAGCACGACGTCGAACTCCTCGGCGAGCACCGCACGCACGGCCTCGTCGCCGTCGGCCACGACCACCGGCCGGATGCCGAGGCGACCCAGCATGTGGCGTGCGACCTTCTGGTTGACCTCGTCGTCCTCGGCGAGGAGCACCCGCAGGTCGCTCACGTGGCCGTACGTCGTCGACGAGGGCCGGGACCGCGCGGGCTCGGGCCGGGCGGCGACGAGAGGAAGGCGGACCAGGAAGGTCGACCCCTCGCCGAGGCGGCTCTCCACCTCGATCGTGCCCGAGAGCCGCTCCACGATGAGGCGGCAGATCGCCAGGCCCAGGCCCGTGCCGCCGTACTTCCGGCTGGTGGAGGCGTCCTCCTGGGTGAAGGGCTGGAAGAGGCGGTCGAGGTTGTCGGGGCGGATGCCGAGACCGGTGTCGCGGACGGCCAGCTCCAGCACGGGGCCGTCGACCCCGGGGAGCGGCTCGTCGCCGACGCGTGCGGTCAGCGCGACCCTGCCCGTGTCGGTGAACTTCATCGCGTTGCCGAGGAGGTTGACCATCACCTGGCGGACCCGCGTCTCGTCGCCCAGCACGTGGGTGGGGACGTCGGTGGCCAGGTCCAGTCCGAGGGCGACGCCCTTGCGCCGCGCCTCGGAGTCGAACATGCCGACCGTGTCGGTGAGCAGGTCGTGGAGGGCGATCGGACGCTGCTCCAGCTCGATGCGACCCGACTCCAGCGCCGAGAAGTCCAGGATGTCGTTGACCAGGGCCAGGAGCAGCCGGCCGGAGGTGTGGGCGGTGCGGACGTACTCGCGCTGGTCGCTGTCGAGGTCGGTGAGCAGCAGCAGGTCGGTCAGGCCGAGGACGGCGTTGAGCGGGGTGCGGATCTCGTGGCTCATGCTGGCCAGGAAGTTGGACTTCTCGCGGGCGGTCTCCTCGGCTGCGTCCTTGGCCCGGCGCAGGAGGGCCTCGGCGCTGCGACGCTCGGTGATGTCGCTCTCGACCGCGACGAAGCCGGTGACGGAGCCGTCCTGGTCGTGCAGGGGATTGACCTCCAGGAAGACCCAGTACGCCGTGCCGTCCGCCGCGTGGTTGAGTACCTCGGCGCTGAAGGAACGCCCCTCACGCACGGCGGTCCGCATCAGGTCGACCGTGGCGGGGTCGACGTCGTCGTGCTGGAGCACCGAGCCCGGCGTGCGGCCCCGGACCTCGGCGAGGCGGTAGCCGGTGCGTCGCTCGAAGGCCGGGTTCACCCAGTCGACGAGTCCCTCGGCGTCGGTGATGACCACCATGTTGTCCGTAGCAGCGACGACGTGCGCGTGCTTGCGCAGCTCGGAGTTGAGGTCGCGCAGGGTCTGGGCGGCGCGCTCGCGCTGACGGTGGAAGGTCGAGAACGTCACGCCGAGCACCGCCACCAGCAGGGCGATCGCGGCGATGGTGAGCAGCAGGCCGAGCACGAGGTCCTGGGCCTTGTCCACCATCGACTGGGACTCCCGGTTCGCCTCGCCGGCGACCGCCTTGCGGTTGTTCTCCCCGTCGGAGACCAGCTCGTTGTAGGCCAGCTCCACCTCGGCCAGGGCCTCGGACAGGGTGTCCGCGGCTGCGCGCGACTGGCTCGGGGAGCCGCGCAGGGCGGTGCGGAGCAGGGGCTCGAGGTCCTGCTCCCACTGCCGGTGCAGTGCCTGGGCACGGTCCAGGAGGTCCTGGGACTGCAGGGTCTGCAACTGGTGCGGGAGCGAGCCCTCCTGGACCCGTTGGGCGACCAGGGCCCCCTGCAGCCGCACGGCGGGACGGTCGAGCGGTGTCTCCTGCAGCAGCAGGTCCAGGCGGAGGACCTCGCGCTGGACCTGGGCCAGGGTGCGCACGTTGCCGTCGACGATCGCCTCGGTCAGCTCCTGCTGGTCGCTGAGCACCTCGGTCTGGTCCAGCATGCTCGTGGTGAGCACCAGCATCCCGGTGACCAGTGCGGCGGCGATGAGGCCGAGCAGCGCGAGCAGCAGCTGCTGGGTGCGTGTCAGCCAGCCGACACGCCCTCGGCGTACCGGCTGAGCCTCGACCCCACCGCTGCTCATCGGGTCACTCGACGCCGATGGTGGCCAGCTGCCAGATCCAGCGGGGGTCGTAGACGGTCGGGTCGAGGTCGAAGCCCTCCGTCGGGTAGACGAACCGGGTGGGGCCGTAGCGGGCGACGCTCATCGGCTCGCCGTCGGCGAGCACGGCCAGCATGACGGGCAGCTCGTAGGCGTCCTCGATGGGCACGTCCACGGAGTAGTCGTTCAGCGCGACGGTGTGCAGCGTCGTGCCATCACCCTCTTCGACGCCGGCCACCGCGAGGAGGTCGCGGACCAGTGGTCCGGTGAACACGACGTCGCGCCCCTCGGCCTGGCGGTCGTCGACGGTGTACTCGACCATCCCGATCTGCTGGAGCGTCTCCCGGTCCAGCGCGAGGGTGTCGCCCACGTTGGTCACGGGCACGCCGGTCAGCGTCAGGACGGTCTTGCCGTCGGGGGCCGGGACGTCGTCCCCGGGGACGAGCGTCGCGTCGGCGACCCGCTCGATGCCGGGACCCAGGGAGTCCGTCGCGGCGGCGGCATCACCGCTCGGGTCGTCGTCGCCGCCGCAGGCGGTGAGCGGGAGCAGGGCCGCGAGCAGGACGGCCGGAGCAAGGCGCGTGGTCGTGGTCATGACGCCATCGTGTCGGCCCGGTCTCAGGTCCGGGTGCGTACTGGGTCAAGAGAACCTCAAGATCTCGTGATCCCGCGCTTCCTGGGAGCGAGCACCCTCCCGAGACCTAGGATCTGGGCCATGGCCGAGCGACCCGCGCAGGAGACGGACCGGCCACGGGTCCTGGTCGTGCAGTCCGAGCGCATCTCGACGACGGTGCTGCGCCGGATGGTCGAGCGCCTGGGGCTGGCCTGCGAGACGACCTCCGACCTCGACGAGGCGCGGGGGCGGCTGGCCCGAGGCGGGCTCGCCGCTGCGGTGGTCGACCTCGGGCTGCACGGCGCGGAGGGGCAGGAGGTCGCCCGGGACCTGCGTCGCACGGCCGGTCCGACCACGGTGCTCGTCGGGACCTCGATCGACCACGACCTCGAGCTCGCGGCGGCCTGCGCCGCCGAGGCGGTGCGGCTGCTCCCGCACCCGGTCGCGGTCGACGACCTGGCGCACGCGCTGGACGAGGTCGTCCGCCGCGGCAGGGAGCCGGGCCCTGCCGTGGACATCTCCGTGCTCACCGAGCTGGCCGAGCAGATCGGGGATCCCGGGCTCGCCCGCGAGATCGTGCGCACCTACCTCGACGAGCTGCCCGACCGGCGGGCCCGGCTCGAGGCGGGTCGGACGGCGGGGGCCGACCTGGAGGACGTGCAGCGCGTGGCGCACAGCTTCAAGTCAGCGTCCGCCACGGTCGGGGCGCTGCCGCTGAGCGAGGCGTGCGCGCGGGTGGAGACGGCCCTGCGCCGCGGTGAGAGCGAGGGCCTGCCCGACCAGGTGGAGAAGGTCCTCGCGCTGCTCCCCGAGGTCGACTCGCAGCTCGAGGCCTGGATGGCCGGCGGCACGTTCGCCGGCCCGTCGGACGATCAGGACGGGTCGAACCGGTAGCCGACCCCGCGCATGGTGCGCAGAAAGCGCGGGTGGCTCGCGCTCTCTCCGAGCTTGCGGCGCAGGTTGCCCAGGTGCACGGCCAGCACGTGGTCGTCGTCGGGTCGGTCGCCCCACACGGCCTCCAGGACCTGCTCGCGCGAGAACGTGCGTCGGGGCGAGGACGTGAGGAGGTCCAGGATGTCGAACTCGATCTTGGTCAGGTCCAGCACCTGACCGTCGAGACGGGCGTCGCGGGCCGAGGGGTCGACCACGAGCGAGCCGAAGTCGCGCACGTCGGCGGTGCGGGTCACACGGGGGCGACGGCGCATCGCCGCGATGCGCGCGGAGACCTCACGGGCCGAGAAGGGCTTCGTGACGTAGTCGTCGGCCCCGACCGTGAGACCGACGACCTTGTCCACCTCGTCGACCCTGGCGGTCACCATGAGCACGTAGGCGTCGCTGAACTCGCGGATCCGCCGGCACACCTCGAACCCGTCGATGCCGGGCAGGGAGATGTCCAGCAGCACCAGCTCGGGCGCCAGGCGTCGCGCCAGGTCCACGCCTCGCTCACCCTCGACGGCCACCGTCACCTCGAAGCCCTCGCGCTCCAGCAGCGAGCGGCACAGGGTGGCGAACTCGGCGGTGTCCTCGACCACCAGGGCCCTGGGTGCGCTCACGCGGTCACGGTATCGCGACCGCCGCGGGGGATGGACCCGTCGGAGGCGCTCAGGCGGAGGCGCTCAGGCTGGGGCGCTCAGGCGGAGGCTCGGCCGGCGGCGGTGAGCAGCTCCTCGACCGCGCCCACGAGGGTGGCGGAGGTGAACGGCTTGGCCATCACCTTGTCGACGCCGCCTGCCAGTGCCTGGGCGTGGTCGGGGATCGCGGTCACCATGAGCAGGGGAAGACCGGTCAGGCCGAGCTCCCCACGGACAGCGGCGGCCAGGCCGAGGCCGTCGAGGTGGGGCATGTTCCAGTCCAGCACCACCAGGTCCGGCGCCGAGGTGCGGATCTTCTCCAGCGCTGCGCGTCCGTCCGCGGCCGTGTCGACCTGGTGGCCGTGCTTGCGCAGGAACAGGGCCATCAGCAGTGACAGGTCGGGGTCGTCGTCGACGACGAGGATCTGCGTGGGCACGGCGCTCCTGGTGGGGGGATGGGGGACACGGGCTCCCCGTGCGTCCAGGGTGGCACAGCGCCGGTGACCGCGGGCCGGAACCGGCCGGGGCATGACAAAGGTCCCGCCCCGGGTCGGGGCGGGACCTCCGTGGGTCAGGAGGGCGGGGTGGTGCCTCGCCTCAGCGTCGCTTCAGCTGGGAGGCCGACACGAAGACGACGCGGCCGTTGATGGAGTCGCTGTCCAGGGTGTCGGGGTCGGACACGTAGTAGCCCCCGAGCTCGAGGGTGTAGTCGCCGGGGGCCACGTCCTCCAGCAGCACCGACCCGGTGCCGTGGCTGAAGAGCAGGTCCGTGCTGGTGGACCCGACCTCGGTGCCGTCGGAGGCGACCAGGGTGGCCGTGACCTCGGCGAGGTTCGCGGCGGTGCCCGGGGTCGGGTAGACCACGGCCAGCTTCACCGCGTCGGTGCCCTTGGCCACCCTCAGCCCGTAGGTGTCGAAGAACGGCAGCGGGTCGACGGCGACCGGCAGGGCGTCGGACTGCCACTGGTCGGTGCGCGCGACCTTCCAGTCGTCCTGGCGTGCGAGGCGACGGTCGGCCTTGCGCATGGCCCGTGCGATCCTCTTCTTCAGGGCCTTGCCGGAGCGACCCTTGACCAGCGTCACGGCCCGGTCGAGGTTCACGTGCCCGTAGCCGACCTGGTGGGAGCCCAGCGTGGTCCCGTCCGGGGTCCGCACCGGGCTGGCGGTCGCCTTCATGGCCAGCTGCACCTGAGCGGGAGTGAGCCTCGGGTTGGCCTGCAGCAGGACGGCCGCCGCGCCCGCGATGTGCGGAGCGGACATCGACGTACCGGAGGCCGAGGTGTTGCCGTGGTCGGGGCAGGGCCCGATCACGGTGCCCGTGCTGTCGCACGAGGAGGAGATCGAGACGCCGGGCGCCATGATGTCGGGCTGGGTCAGGCCGATCCGGTCGCCACGGTGGACGGTGTGCCCGTCCGCACCGATCGCGACCGCTCGGCCGTTGTCGAGCTCCAGGCCGTTGGAGGAGAAGCTGCCGCGCTGGCGGGAGAGGTCGCCGGCGGCCACGGAGATCACCCACGGGGCCTGGTTGAACGGACTGACGCTCGCCTCGGCGTCCCCGGAGCCGGAGTTGCCGGCGGAGAACACGACGGTCACGCCCCGGTCGCTCACGGCCTTGGTGGCGACGTTGACCGGGTCCTCGGGGTCGTACTGCCGGAAGCTGTTGCCCCAGGAGTTGTTGATGACGTCGATGCCGAGCAGGTCGGGCTGGTCGAGGATGTAGTCGTAGGCGGTGACCACGGCGGTGGTCGTGATGACGGCACCGATGGCGAAGCACGCCAGCTCGGCGTCCGGGGCCACGCCGAGGTGGTCCGGGCTGCTGGTGCCGTCGGCGGCGACGATGCCCGCCACGTGGGTGCCGTGGCCCGAGCCGAGGTCGGTGTTGGAGTAGGGCGTGTCGCCCATCGGGATCGGCAGCACCGGGGAGGTGCCGGCGTTGGCGTACTCCGGGCTGAGCAGGATCACGTTGTGGACGATGTGGTCGGCGAGGTCGGGGTGGGTCCCGTCGCAGCCGGAGTCGATGACCCCGACGGTCACGCCCTTGCCGGTCAGGCCCCGGCTGCGCAGCTTCTTCGCCGCGGCGGGGGAGGAGGACATGACGTCGGAGGACGCGGTGTCGGCGTAGGCGAGCACCTCGTCGGGCCGCACGTCCAGGCCGAGTCCCTCGGGGACGATGCGGGCCAGGGTCGCCGCGGGGCCGTGGACCACGGCCATCGGCAGGGCGTCCAGGCCGCGGACGGTCAGGCCGAGGCCGCGCAGGGCGCGCAGCTGGGCACGACTGGGGACGTCGGCGAAGCGCACCACGGCGCGGCCGGTCGGGGAGGCCAGTGCCTCGGCGGCGGTGGCCACGGGGCTCGAGGTGGGCGTGGACTGCGGGACCGTCGCGGTGGCCGGCGCAGGGGTGGCGGAGCCGGCCAGGGCGAACGGGGCCAGGCCGGCGCAGGTGAGCGTGGCGAGGCGGCGGAGGCGGGACATCGGGGCCTTTCGGGTCGGGTTCGCACCCTCAACGGCTCCGGGGCCCCGGCGGTTACGCCTCGCCCGCCTGGCGGGCGCGGTAGGCGGCGACCGCGTTGCGGTTGCCGCAGGTGGTCGAGCAGAACCGCTTCGACCGGTTGCGGGAGAGGTCCAGCACGATGCCGTCGCAGTCGTCGTCCTCGCAGACGCCGAGGCGGGACATCTCGTCGGTGCGGACCACGTCGACCATCGCCATCGCGGTCTCCACGGTGATCCTGGTCGCGAGCGGTGCGTCCGGCGAGCAGGCGTGGATGTGCCAGTCGTAGGGGTCGTGACGCACCAGCTGGGGCACCGCGCCGGCCTCGGCGAGCATGTGGTTGACGATCTCCACCGCCTCCTCGCGACTGGCCGTGAAGAGCTCGCGGAAGCGTGGCCGCAGGGCGCGCACCTCCTCCAGCTCGGCACGGGTGCGCTCGTGGCGGCCGGTGTACTCGAAGCCGGTGTAGTACTCGTCGAGCGCCGCCACGGTCAGCAGGGTGTCGGGGTCGCCGGCGGTGTTGGTCAGCTCGACGGCGGCCTGGAGGGACATCTCGGTGTCATGGGCGAAAACCACATTGACACGTTACTACGCACGGCCTACCGTCATGACCCATGACGACGTTGACTCATGACGCACCGGTCTCGGGTCCGGGTGCGTCCGCTTCCCGGCTGTCCGCGGGTCTGACCTTCGCCCTGGTCAGCTCGCTGTCGTTCGGGCTGTCCGGGGCGGTGGCCCGCGGGCTGCTCGACACCGGCTGGTCGCCGGGCGCCGCGACGCTCGTGCGGGTCAGCGTCGCCGCGCTGGTCGTGCTGCCGCTTGGCCTGGTCGCGCTGCGGGGTCGCTGGGCGCTCCTGCGCCGCAACGCCACGGTGGTCGTCCTCTACGGCGTCCTGGCCGTGGCCGGGGCGCAGTTCTGCTACTTCTCGGCCGTCCAGCACATGCAGGTCGCCCCCGCGCTGCTGATCGAGTACACCGCGCCGGCGGCCGTCGTGCTGTGGCTGTGGCTGCGCCACGGGCAGCGGCCGGGGCGCATCACCCTGGCCGGCGCAGGGGTGGCGGCGGTCGGGCTCGTGCTCGTGCTCGACGTGGTCTCCGGCGCCGACCTCAGCCTGGTCGGCGTGGCCTGGGCCCTGGGCGCGATGGTCGGCGCCACGGCGTACTTCCTGATCTCCGCCGACGAGGGCAACGGTCTGCCGCCCCTGACCCTGGCCGCCGGCGGCCTGGTCGTCGGGTCGGCCTCGCTGGCGCTCCTCGGTGTCGTGGGCCTGCTGCCGATGCGGGTCGCCACGGCCGAGGTGACCTACGCCGGCCCTGCCGGTACGACGGTGGCCTGGTGGGTCCCCGTGCTCGTGCTCGGCCTGGTGACGGCCGGGGTGGCCTACACCTCCGGCATCGCCGCCGGCCGGCGTCTCGGGTCGCGACTGGCGTCGTTCGTGGCGCTCACCGAGGTCCTGGCTGCGGTCGTGGCCGCCTGGCTGCTCCTCGGGGAGCTCCCGCGGGCGGTCCAGCTGCTCGGCGGGGTGCTGGTGCTGGCCGGGGTCGTCGGCGTGAAGCTGGGCGAGGGCCGCCCGGCCCGGCTCGCGGAGCGGCCCGAGCCGGTCCTGTGACGTCGGCCCGCTGCTGGGAGGCGTGCTAGGAGACGTCCTGGCGGCGGACGTAGACTTCGCGCAGCAGCATCAGGATGCCCGCGGCCGTGGGGATCGCCAGCAGCGCGCCCACCACGCCGAGCAGCGCGGCGCCGACGAGCGCGGCGATGACGATGACGGCCCCTGGCAGGTCCACCGAGCGCGACATCACGCGCGGGTAGATCAGGTAGTTCTCGACCTGCTGGTAGACCACGTAGAAGACGATGCACGCGATGCCGGTCTGCACGTCGGTGGCGAAGCCGATGGCCGTGACGGCGATGGCGCCCAGGGTGGCACCGATCATCGGGATCACGCCCAGCAGCGCCACCACGGTGGCCAGCGCGACGGCGTACTCGCCCAGGCCGATGACGAACAGGAACACCATCGAGGAGACCCCCGAGACCAGGGCCACGATGAAGGCGCCGGACACGTAGCCGCCGACGCTGGCGAGGATCCGGTCGCCGAGCCGGCTGACGCGGTCACGGCGCGAGGCGGGGGCCAGGCGGTAGAGCGCGCCCTTGGTGGTCTCCATCGACGCCAGGAAGTACAGCGTCAGGACGAGCACGATGAAGGCGTTGAAGAACGCGCCGACCAGGGCGAGTCCGAAGCCGAGGACCCCGCCGAAGAGCCCGGAGAGGAAGTCGCCGTTGCTGACGTAGTCGCGGGCGCGGTCGAGGAGCTGGTACTCCTCGTCGAGCGCGCGCACCCGTTCGTTGCGCTGGAGCTGGTCGAACCAGCCGGGGGCGTTGTCGGTGATGGCGCGGACCTGGTCGGCGATGACCGGCACGATCGCGACCACGAAGAGCGTGAGGGCCCCGAGCGCGGCGATGATGACGGCCAGGACCGCGAAGCCGCGCCGCAGCCCGCGCCGCTCCAGGAACAGCACCGCCGGGTGCAGCCCCGCGGCCAGGAACAGCGAGACCACGATCAGCAGCAGCGTCGAACCGATGGCGAGGATCGTGGTGCCCAGCCACCAGGCGGTCAGCGCCCCCAGGCCGCCGAAGAATCCGAGGTAGAACGGCGAGCGCCGGTCCAGCGGGGGACCGGGGGTGCCGAGGTGCTCCGGGCCGCCCACGAGCCCCACGTGGGCGTCGTCCTCGGCGGCCTCCTGCTCGTGCTCCTCGACCATCGCGACGGTGTCGCGGGGGTCACGGGTGTCGCGGGGGTCACGGGTGTCGCGGGGGTCACGGGTGTCGCGGGGGGCGGTCGAGTCCTGCGGCCCGGCGGACCGCTGGTCGTCGGACCCGCCGGGCTCGCTCGTCACGACTCGTCGTTCTGCGGTGCGTCGGCAGCGGTCTCGGGCTCGTCGTTGCCGAAGCCGGACACGATGTCGGCCAGCGAGGAGAGCTGGGCGGTGATGCCGTCGCGGCGCTTCTGCAGCCGCTCCACCTCCGCGCGCACCGCGGCCAGCTCGCGCTCGGCCTCGGCGGTGCCGGTCGAGGAGATGGACTCGGCCTGCTTCTGCGCGGAGGACACGATCTGCTCGGCCTCGCGCCGGGCCCGCTGGAGCAGGGCGTCGGCCTCGGCCTGGGACTGCTCGCGGTACTGGGTCGCCGAGGCGGTGGCCTGGCGGCCGCGCTCCTCCGCGGACGCGGCGCGCTGCTCGGCCTCGGTGACCAGGCGCTGGGTCTCGGCCATCGCGCTCTCGTGGTGCTCGGAGGCCTCGCGGGCCAGCCGCTCCTTCTCCACCGCGAGGGTGCGGCGGGCCTCGGTGACCTCGCGGTCGGCCGCGGCCCGGGCCTTCTCCACCTCGCGCTGGGCGGAGGTGCGCATCTCGGTCGCCTCCTGCTGGGCGGCGAGCTTGACCTGGTCGGCCTCGCGCTTCGCGGCGGCGCGCAGGTCCTCGGCCTCGCTGCGGGCCAGCGACCGCTCCTGCTCGGCGTCGGTCAGCAGCCGGGTGCGGTGCTCCTCGAGCTCCTGCAGCTGGACCATCCGCATGTCCTCGGCCTCGCGGGCCGCGTCGGCCTTGATCGCCTTGGCGTCGCGCTCGGCCTGGTTGAGGATTTCGTCGGCGTCGCGGCGCGCGGCGGCGCGCACGTCGGCGGCCTCCTCCTCGGCCAGCCGGAGCATGGCGCTGGCCCGACCGCCCAGACCGGCGTACGACGGTCGCTCCATCTCCGCGACCTCGGTCCGGACCCGCTCCAGCTCGGCCTCGAGCTCGACGACCCGCTGCTCGGACTCCGTCAGGCTCTGCGCCAGACCGGACTTCTCGCCCAGCAGCTGGCGGACCTTGGCGTCGACGCTGGCGGTGTCGTAGCCGCCACGACGCACCACGGGGAAGCCGGGGGCCGCGGCGGGAGCCGATGGAGCGCCGCCGGGCCGTGCCGCGGGCGGCACGACAGGGCGCTGAGGGGCGTTGCCGGAGGCGCCGGACGGCTGGCCGCCCTGGCTGCTCTTGTCGCCCTGGGCGACGGGGATCACCTGGGTCTTGTCGTCGGGAGAGCCCTTGCCGGTCTGGCCGGACTGCTCGTCGAAGATGGACAGGCCCTGGTCGCTCATGCGGGACAACCTACTTCCAGTCGTGGGAGGTCGACGTGAGACCCCATTGTCGAGGATCGCCCGCCGCAGTCCCACCCGTCGACACCTGAATCTTTGCCCAGATTCCAGGCGTCCCCGGCGGGGGAGAGGCCAGGACGCCAGGAGGCCAGGGACGTCAGGGAGGCCAGGGAGGCCAGGGACGCCGCGAGGGCCGTCGGTGCGACCGACGGCCCTCGCGGGTGGTGCAGGTGCCGGACCCTGGGCCCGGCGGGGGATCAGACGCCGCGGAAGCGGTTGATCGCGTCGAGGTGCTTCGCGCGCTTCTCCTCGTCGCGCACGCCCAGGCCCTCCTCGGGCGCCAGGCACAGCACGCCGACCTTGCCCTGGTGCTTGTTGTGGTGCACGTCCAGCGCAGCCTGGCCGACCTCGTCGAGCGTGTAGGTCTTGGACAGGGTGGGGTGGATCTTGCCCTGGTCGATGAGGCGGTTGGCCTCGTAGGCCTCGCGGTAGTTGGCGAAGTGGCTGGAGACGATGCGCTTGAGGTTCATCCACAGGTAGCGGTTGTCGTACTCGTGCATGAAGCCCGTGGTCGAGGCGCACGTGGTGATGGTGCCGCCCTTGCGGGTCACGTAGACCGACGCACCGAAGGTCTCGCGGCCGGGGTGCTCGAAGACGATGTCGATGTCCTCGCCGCCGGTGAGCTCGCGGATCTTCTTGCCCAGGCGCTGCCACTCCTTGGGGTTCTGCGCGGTGTTGTCGTCGTTCCAGAACTTCCAGTTCTCCTCGGAGCGGTTGATGATCATCTCCGCGCCCATGGAGCGGCAGATCTTGGCCTTCTCCTCGTTGGAGACCACGCAGATGGGGTTGGCGCCGCCGTTGAGGGCGTACTGCGTGGCGAAGCCGCCGAGGCCGCCGGAGGCGCCCCAGATCAGCACGTTGTCGCCCTGCTTCATCTGGCCGGCGTTCTTGGAGACCAGCTGGCGGTAGGCGGTGGCGTTGACCAGACCCGGGGACGCGGCCTCCTCCCAGGTGAGGTGGGCCGGCTTGGGCAGCAACTGGTTGGACTTGACCAGGGCGATGTGGGCCAGGCCGCCGAAGTTGGTCTCGAAGCCCCAGATGCGCTGCTGCGGGTCCATCATCGTGTCGTCGTGACCGGCCGGGTCCTCGAGCTCGACCGAGAGGCAGTGGGCCACGACCTCGGCGCCGGGCTGCCACTGGGTGACGCCGGGGCCGGTCTTGAGCACGACGCCGGCGAGGTCGGAGCCGACCACGTGGTAGGGCAGGTCGTGGCGCTTGGTGAGCTCGGAGAGCCGGCCGTAGCGCTCGAGGAAGCCGAAGGTGGAGACGGGCTCGAAGATCGAGGTCCACACCGTGTTGTAGTTGATCGCCGAGGCCATGACCGCGACGAACGCCTCGCCCGGGCCGAGCTCGGGGAGGGCGACGTCCTCGACGTGGAGGGACTTGCGGGGGTCCTTGTCGCGAGAGGCCACGCCCTCGAACATGTCGACCTCGTCCTTGTGCACCGTCACGGCGCGGTAGGACTCGGGGAGGGCGAGGCTGGCGAAGTCCTCCGAGGTCGCGTCGCCGGTCTGGCCGGCCTGGATCGCATCGAGGATGTGCTGCACGGGTGGCTCCTGGTCTGGTCGGGAGTCAGTCGGGGCGGACGCCCCGCGCGGAAGATTACTGGTGGGTAACAGTGCCGTGAAGAGTCATCTCGCGACCACCCCCTGTGATGCACGGCACGATCCGTGCCGCGGCGGGCGGTCGACCGGGCACGGGATCAGTGCGCGGCGGCCGGGTTCGGCTCGACGATCTCCACCAGGATGCCGCCGGCGTCCTTGGGGTGCACGAAGTTGATGCGGCTGTCGGACGTGCCGCGCTTGGGGGCGTCGTACAGCATCCGCAGCCCGCGCTCGCGCAGGATCGCGGCGACCTGCTCCACGTCGGTGACGCGGTAGGCGATCTGCTGGCAGCCGGGGCCGTTGCGGTCGATGAACTTGGCGATCGTGGAGGACTCCGAGAGCGGCGCGAGCAGCTGGACGCAGGAGCCGGAGTCGCCGACGGCCATCATCGCCTCGCGCACGCCCTGCTCCTCGTTGGTCTCCTCGTGGGCCAGCGTCATCCCGAAGGTGTCGCGGTAGAAGGCGATCGCCTCGTCGAGGTCCGGCACGGCCATCCCGACGTGGTCGATGGCGGTGAACAGGTGGCTGGGGATGTCGAGGGGAGTGCTCATGGCCGCATCGTCGTACGCCGGACGTTGCAGCCACAACGCACCCGCCCAGGTTGTGACATGTGCCTCACGGCCGGCAGGACGGACGCCCCTCGCCGCGGAGGTGACTCGTGGGTAGCCTGACCGGGTCCCGGCTCGGCGCCCGCGGCCCTCGTCCCGCGCCGGCCCACCCAGCACTGGAGGAGAACCCCATGTCCGGAACCGTCATCGTCGCCGGGGCGCGCACCCCGATCGGCCGCCTGCTCGGCGGGCTCAAGAGCTTCTCGGCCGCCGACCTCGGTGGGATCGCCATCAAGGGCGCGCTGGAGAAGGCGGGCGTCACCGGCGAGCAGGTCGACTACCTGATCATGGGCCAGGTCATCCTCGCCGGCGCCGGCCAGAACCCCGCCCGCGCCGCCGGCCTCGCCGGTGGGCTGCCGGCCTCGGTCCCCTCCATCACCGTCAACAAGGTGTGCCTCTCCGGCCTCAACGCCATCGCCACCGCCGACCAGATGATCCGCGCCGGCGAGGCCGACATCATCGTCGCGGGCGGCATGGAGTCGATGACCAACGCCCCGCACCTGCTGCCGAAGTCGCGTGAGGGCTTCAAGTACGGCGACACCGCGCTGGTCGACTCCATGGCTTACGACGCGCTGTTCGACCAGGCCACCCAGCAGGCCATGGGCGGGCTGACCGAGGCGTGCAACGCCGCGACCGACAAGTTCACCCGTGAGGAGCAGGACGCCTTCGCCGCGGCCTCGCACCAGAAGGCCGCCGAGGCCTGGAAGAACGGTGTCTTCGACGACGAGGTCGTCCCCGTCTCGATCCCGCAGCGCAAGGGCGACCCGGTCGTCGTCTCCTCCGACGAGGGCGTGCGCGGCGACACCACCGCCGAGAGCCTCGGCGGGCTGCGCCCCGCCTTCGCCAAGGACGGCACCATCACCGCCGGCACCTCCTCGCAGATCTCCGACGGTGCCTGCGCCGTCGTGGTGATGAGCAAGGCCAAGGCCGAGGAGCTGGGCCTGGAGTGGCTGGCCGAGATCGGCGCGCACGGCATGGTCGCCGGCCCCGACTCCACCCTGCAGCTGCAGCCGGCCAACGCCACCGCGAAGGCCTGCGCGAAGGAGGGCATCGAGCCCTCGTCGCTGGACCTGGTGGAGTTCAACGAGGCCTTCGCCGCGGTCGGCATCGCCTCCGCGCGGGCCCTCGGCCTGCCCGACGAGAAGGTCAACGTCAACGGCGGCGCGATCGCCCTGGGTCACCCGGTCGGCATGTCCGGCGCCCGCGTGGTCCTGCACCTCGCGCTCGAGCTCAAGCGCCGCGGCGGCGGCACCGGTGCGGCCGCGCTGTGCGGTGGCGGTGGCCAGGGCGACGCCCTGATCGTGCGTGTCCCGTCGAGCTGACCCCGCGGCGGTCCCGGACCTGGTCGAGCGCGCACGCGCCGGCCAGGCCCGGGCCGTCGCCCGGCTCGTCTCGCTCGTCGAGGACGAGTCACCCCTGCTGCGGCCGGTGATGGCGGCGCTCGCGCCGCACACCGGCCGTGCGCACGTGGTCGGCCTGACCGGTGCCCCCGGTGTCGGCAAGTCCACCTCGACCAACGCGCTCATCGGCGCCCTGCGCGCGGCCGGCCGCACGGTCGGCGTGCTCGCGGTCGACCCGTCCTCGCCGTTCTCCGGCGGCGCGCTGCTCGGTGACCGCATCCGGATGCAGGACCACGCCGCCGACGAGGGGGTCTTCATCCGTTCGATGGCCTCCCGGGGGCACCTGGGCGGGCTCTCGTTCACCACGCCCCAGGCCGTGCGCGTCCTCGACGCAGCCGGCTTCGACGTGGTGCTGGTGGAGACCGTCGGCGTCGGCCAGAGCGAGGTCGAGGTCGCCGGGCTCGCCGACACCACGATGGTCCTGCTGGCGCCCGGGATGGGCGACGGCATCCAGGCCGCGAAGGCCGGCATCCTCGAGGTCGGCGACCTCTACGTCGTCAACAAGGCCGACCGCGACGGGGCCGACCGGCTGCGACGTGACCTGCGGTCCGGCCTGGCGCTGACCGAACGGGCCTCCGACGCCTGGCAGCCCCCGATCCTGGCGACCGTCGCCCAGACCGGACAGGGCGTCGACGACGTCGTCGAGGGCCTGGAGCAGCACCGTGCCTGGCTCGAGGAGACCGGTCAGCTCGCCGCGCGGCGCGCGCGGCGCGCGCGGGCCGAGGTCGAGGCGGTGGCCGTCGCGGCGCTCCGCGCGCGCTGGGAGCTGGGTGACCACTCCGCGCTGGACCAGCTGGCCGAGGCGGTCGCCGCCGGCGAGCAGGACCCGTACGCCGCGGCCGACGCGCTCCTGGGGGAGTGAGCCGCCCCGCAGAGGGGGAGGCTGGCGCCATGACCGCGTTCACGGACTGGTGGCTGCCCCTGCTGATCCTGGTGGCCCTCGTGGTCGCAGCGGTGCTGTTCTACCGCGAGGACCGTCGGGTCGCCCGCGAGCTGGCCCGGCGGCCGCTGCGTGAGTTCCAGGTGGCCGGGCTGGACCGGGACGTCGTCGTCTCCCGGCACGCCACGTTCGGGCCCCTGCCGCTGGTGAGCCGTCGCGAGCTGCGCCGTCTGGACCGGGCCCGGGACACGATCGCGCGCTGGGAGGCCGAGCAGGCCCGCGGGAACGACTGAGCGCACCGCCCGCGGTCTGCTGGAATGGCCCCGTGCCCGAGCCTCCTGCGCCGACCTCGTTGCGAGCGGTCCTGGACAGCCTCCCCGCGGATCCCCGCGTGGTCGCGACCGGCAACCATGCCACCCCGTGGACGCTGCTCGGCCTGGTGGACCAGTGGCTGGCGTCGTACCGGCTGTGGGTGCTGAACGCCCAGCGCGGGGTTCCGGACCGTGACGGCGTCACCTACGAGACGCCGTTCGTCGGGCCGGGCATGCGACGCAGCCCGCGGTTGCGCTACACGCCCTCGAGGCTGTCGCTGGTGCCGCGGCTGTTCACCACGACGCAGCCGCCGGACCTCGTGCTGCTCCACACCACCCGGCCCCGCGACGGCAGGCTGTCGCTGGGCACCGAGGTCAACGTGCTGCCGGCCGCGATCGAGGCGGCGCGCGCCCGCGGTGGACGGGTGGTGGCGCAGGTGAGTGACCGAGTGCCCTGGACGTACGGCGACGCGGAGCTCGACCTGGCGTCGATCGACCTGCTCGTGGAGGCCGAGGAGCCCCCGGTCCCGACCGCGCCCGGGGGAGGCGGGATCGACGCCGAGGCCGCCGCGATCGGCGCGCAGGTGGCGGCCCGGGTCGGTGACGGCGCGACGCTGCAGGCGGGCATCGGCGCGGTGCCGGACGCGGCGCTGCGGGGCCTGACCGGCCGGCGCGGGCTGCGGGTGTGGACCGAGATGTTCTCCGACTCGGTGCTGGCGCTGGAGCAGGCGGGCGCTCTGGACCAGGACGTGCCGGTGCGGGCGTCGTTCCTCTTCGGCTCCCCGGAGCTGCTGGCCTGGGTCGACCGCAACCCGCGGGTGCGGATGATGCGCACCGAGACCGCGAACGACCCCGGCCGGATCGCGAGCAACCCGGGGATGACGAGCATCAACACCGCGCTGCAGGTCGACCTGTTCGGCCAGGCCAACGCCTCGCGGATCAACGCCCGGATCCACTCCGGCTTCGGCGGGCAGACCGACTTCATCGTCGGTGCCCTGCACAGCCGGGGCGGCCAGGCGCTGATGGCGCTGCGCTCGTGGCACCCCAAGGCCGACTGCTCCACGATCGTCCCGATGGTCGACGAGCCGGTCACCTCCTTCCAGGTCACGGCCGTGCTCACCGAGCAGGGGGCCGCCGAGCTCGCCGGCCAGGACGAGCGCACCCAGGCCCGGCACCTCGTCGAGCACGCCGCCCACCCCCGGGTGCGCGAGGAGCTGTGGGAGGAGGCGGTGGCGCTCGGGCTCGCGTGAGCCTGGCGAGCCTGGCGAGCCCGGCGAGCCCGACGAGCCCGGTGAGCCCGGCCGTCCCGCGACGCAGGCCCCCACCCGCCGGGCCGGTGCCGGTTTCCTAGGATTGGCGCCATGACGCAGCAGCCGTTCTCCCGCCCCGGTGCCATCGACCTCTCGGCGCTGAAGAAGCCGGCCCCGGCAGCGCCGTCCTCCGGCGGTCAGGCCTCGTCCGCGGGCGGCGGTGGCGGCTCGGCGTACTCCCTCACCGTCACCGAGGAGAACTTCCAGCAGGTCATCGAGTCCTCGATGACCGCTCCGGTCCTGCTGGCGTTCTACTCCGCCAGCCGGCTGCCCGAGAGCGAGCAGATGGCCCGGGACCTCGCCTCGGCGGTCGACGCCCACGAGGGCCGTTTCCTCGCCGCACTGGTCGACGTCGACGCCACGCCCGCGATCGCGCAGGCCGTTCAGCTGCAGTCGATCCCCTACCTGATGGCGGTCCTCGACGGTCGCCCCCAGCCGATCGCCCAGGACGTGCTCGGGCCCGAGGAGATCAGCGGCCTGCTCGACCAGCTGGCCCAGCAGCTCACCGCCGGTGGCGTCACCGGCCGGCACCAGCCGCGCGCTGCGGCACCCGCGACCGAGGAGGGCGAGGAGCCCGGGCTGGACCCGCGCTACGCCCCCGCCCAGGACGCGCTCGCCGCGGGCGACATCGACCGCGCGGTCGAGGAGTACCAGAAGCTGGTCTCGGCCAACCCCGCCGACAGCGAGGCGGTCGCCGGCCTGGCGATGGCCAAGGTCCTCCAGCGCACCCAGGGCGTCGACCTGCAGGCGGCCCGCGCCGCCGCGGCCGCGGACCCCGACGACATCGACGCCCAGACCCTCTGCGCCGACCTCGACATGCTCGGCGGTCACGTCGAGGACGCCTTCGTGCGGCTGGTGGAGCTCGTGCGGCGTACGTCGGACAAGGAGCGCGAGCGCGCCCGCGACCACCTGCTGGGCCTCTTCGCCGCGGTCGGCAACGACGACCCGCGGGTCCTCAACGGTCGTCGGGCGCTCGCCTCGGCACTGTTCTGAGCCCAGGCCCTGCTTGCTGGCCCCGGCGGGTCAGGTGACCAGCACGACCACGGCGACGACGAGGACGAGGGTCACCACGGCCATCCAGAGGGTGAGCCCCGTGGCGGCCAGCACGCGGCCGGCACGCCGCTGCGCCAGGGGGAGCGCCAGCAGGCTCAGCGCGCCCGCGAGCAGCAGCGGCCCGGCGAGGAAGGGCCACCAGAAGCGCGTGAGGTCGTACGGTGCCACCGTGAGCGCCACCAGCAGGAGGGCCGTGACGACCACCGACGTGAGGGCGGCGGTGCCGGCGGCGGGCCGCGCCGAGGACAGGGACACCCGGTGAGCATAGGCGCGGTGGGCATGGGCATGGTTGGCGGCGCCGGGTTCCTGCTGCGCGGCGCGGCCCAGTGGCGGGTCCGACCTCGGCTGATGCTGCTCGGGGTGCTGCCGGCGCTGCTGGTGGCCGCCGTCGTGCTCGCAGCGCTGGTGGGGCTGCTGCTCACGGTGGGTGACCTCGTCACCTGGGCCACTCCCTTCGCCGACGACTGGGCCGAGGCGCTGCGCGGGCTGCTGCGGCTCGGGCTCGCGGTCGTGGTGGTGCTGGCGTTCGTGGTGCTGGCCTCGGTCACCTTCACCGGGCTCACGCTCGCGGTGGGCGACCCGTTCTACGCCCGGATCTGGTCGGAGATCGAGCGGATGCTGGGCGGCGAGGTGCCGGAGGACGGTCCGGGCTTCTGGCGCTCGGCCGTCGACGGTCTGGTGCTGGCCGGGACCGGCGTGGCGCTGGGCCTGGGGGTGGTGGTGCTCGGACTGCTCCCGGTGGTGGGGGCGGTCGTCGGTGTCGTGCTCGGCGTGGTCGTGTCGGGGTGGTTGCTGGCCGGTGAGCTGCTCTCGCGACCGCTGGAGGCGCGTGGGATGGACCGAGCGGCCCGCGCGGAGGTGCTGCGTCGCGACCGAGGCGCGGTGCTCGGCTTCGGTGTCGCCACCCAGCTGTGCTTCCTGGTGCCGCTGGGCGCTGTCGCGGTGATGCCCGCGGCCGTCGCCGGCGCGACGATGCTCGCCCGCGACCTGCTCGACCGACCGGGTCGTGCCCCTCAGCGGGCGGGATAGCGCCCGCTCAGGGGCACGACTCCGATCGGGTCGGTCGATCGGATCAGTCGGTCAGGGCGGCCAGCACCGCCTGGAGGGCGGGGGAGGCGGCCATCGAGCGACGGTGGACCGCGACGACCTCGCGGGTCGGGACGGGGTCGGCGGCGAGGACGGTGGTGAGCGGCGCCTCGATCGGTCCGCGGCCCAGACGGGGGACCAGCGCGATCCCCAGGCCGGCGCGCACGAGCGCGAGGTGGGAGGCGTACTCGAGGGACTCGTGCGCGATCCGCGGGCTGCGGCCGGTCCCGACGTACATCCGGTGCAGCCACTGACGGCAGATCGTGCCGTCGGGGGTGGCGATCCAGCCCTCGTCGACGAGGTCGGCCGGCGTCACCCGGTCCCGGCCGGCGAGCGGGTGGTCCTCACGCACCACCACGTCCGCGACGTCGCGGGCCACCACCGTGCGCTCGAGGTGGTCGGGGACGTGCAGCGGCACGTCGCCCCACGAGTGCACGACCCCGATGTCGAGCCGGCCGGCGGCCACGATCTCGACGGTGTCCCAGGGCTCGGTCTCGGTCAGGGAGAAGGTCAGGTCGGGATGCCGCCCGCGCAGCTCGCCCAGCCGGGGTGCGACGAGCCCGCGCATGGCCGTGGAGAAGGCGGCCAGCCGCACGTGCCCCGTCACGTCGCCCGAGAGCCGGTGCAGGCCGCTCTCGAGGCGCTCGAGGTCGGTCAGCAGACGGCCGCCCTCGTCGACCAGGTGTCGCCCGGCGCCGGTGAGGATGACACCGCGCCCGACCCGCTCGAGCAGCGCGACACCGGTCTGCTTCTCGAGCCGCTTGACCTGCTGGCTGATCGCACTGGGCGTGAAGCCCAGCGCGGCGGCAGCGGCACTGACCGAGCCGTGGTCGGCGACGGCTCGGAGCGAGGACAGGGCGTCGAGGTCGAGCATGGGGTCATCATCGCAGAACCATGCAGCAACGCTTCACGGTATGGCCCAGCAATAGTCGCTGGTGCTGCACGATCCCGTGCCCCAGGCTGGAGCCGTGAGCCGCCGAGACAACGCCCTGGCCGCCCTCGTGGCGACCCTGTGGGGCCTGAACTTCCTGGCCATCGATCTCGGGATGGGCGACGTGCCGCCGCTGGTCTTCCTGGCGCTGCGCTTCGTCGCCGTGGTGCTCCCGGCGGTCTTCCTGGTGCCGCGCCCGCAGGTGTCGTGGCGGGTGCTGGCGGCGGTCGGGCTGTTCATGTCCGTGGGTCAGTTCGGCTTCCTGTACGTCGCCATGGGGGTCGGCCTGCCGCCCGGCATCGCCGCGCTCGTGCTGCAGGCACAGGTCGTGTTCACCATCGTGATCGCCGCCGGCGTCCTGCGGGAGCGGCCGACCGTGACCCAGGGCATCGGCGTCGGCCTCGGTGTCGTGGGACTTCTCGTCGTCGCGCTCGGCAGGGGAGGCGACGTGCCGCTGGTGGGGCTGGGCCTGTGCCTGATGGGCGCGCTGTCCTGGGGCATCGGCAACGTGGTCTCCCGCGCGGCGAAGGTACCGGGCGGACTGTCGCTGACGGTGTGGTCGGGCCTGGTGGTCCCGGTCCCCGTGATGGCCCTCGCTCTGGTGGTCGACGGCCCGACCGCCGTCCTGGAGGGGCTCGCCGCGGTGGACGGGGCGGCGGTGCTCGCCACGCTCTACACCGCCGGGATCGCCTCCCTGCTGGGCTACGGCATCTTCAACACGCTGCTGGCGCGCAACCCCTCGGCCGCGGTCGTGCCGTGGGTGCTGCTGGCGCCGGTCGTCGCGATGACGGCTGCCTGGGCCCTGCTCGGCGACGTGCCGACCGTCGGCGAGGCCGGCGGCGGGCTGCTGCTCGTGGTGGGCGTGCTGGTGGCGCTCCGCGCGCCGCGTCGACGACGGTCAGCGGCCGCTCTCGGTGTAGGCCGACCCCTCGCCGGCGAGGGTCGCGAGCGCGGCGCGGACCCGGCGGGCGGTGAAGTCGGCACAGAGCTCGTCGACCTCGTCGAGGGTGCAGAAGCGCGCTGAGCGGATCTCGCGGGCCTGCTTGACCACCCGGTCCAGGATCGCCGGCTCGTGCTCGCCGCCGTCGAAGACCAGGCACAGGGCGTCGTCCCAGCCGCCCCACGGCGGCAGCCAGTCGGTCAGGAGGAGGCGACCGGCCGGGATCTGCAGCGCCAGCTCCTCCTCGACCTCACGCGCCACCGCGACCATCGGCGACTCACCGACCTCGACCACGCCTCCGGGCAGGTCCCAGTCGGTCTTGTAGGTCAGCTGGCACAGCAGCACCCGCTGGTCGGTGTCGCGCACCAGCATCTGGCTGATGGCGCGCTTGCGAGGCAGGAAGGAGTTGAGCAGCGCCCGGAACGAGCCGGGCTCGTCGACCGGACGGTCGGTCGCCAACCGTGCGTAGACGATGCGGTCCACCGGCGTACCGTCCACCGTGACGCCGCGCATCACGCCCTCGCGCTGCATGCCCGCCCAGGTCGCGATCCGCTGGCCCTCGGTGTCGTCGGGGTCGACGTGGGCCTCGACCCGGGCATGGGTGACCAGGGCCCGCGCCAGCTCGCGGCGCACGTTGTCGATCGGCTCGCCGGGCGGCCACACCAGGCGGGCCACCCCGTCGGCGACGGTGCTGCGCGTCGTCGTCGGCTGCTGGGTCATGCGGCCACCCTAGGGGGCGGCCCTGAACCACACGGTGCCCAACGGCGGCAGGCTGAGCTCGGCGTGGGCCGGGTGGCCGTGGTGCTCGCCCTCGCCCGCGGTCACGGCGCCGAAGTTGCCGACGCCGGAGCCGGTGTAGGCCTCGGCGTCGGTGTTGAGCACCTCCGCCCACTCACCCGACGCGGGGAAGCCGACCCGCACCCCGTGGTGCGGGACCGCGGAGAAGTTGGCCACGCACACCACGTCGGGGTGCCCGGGCGCGCGGCGCACGAAGGAGAAGACGTTGCGTCCCGCGTCGTTGGCATCGATCCAGGCGAAGCCGTCGGGGGAGTGGTCCTGCGCCCACAGCGCGCCGGACTCGCCGTAGACGCGGTTGAGGTCGCGCACCAGCCGGTGCACACCGGCGTGCTCGGGGTGGTCGAGCAGCCACCAGTCGAGCTCGCGGGACTCCGCCCACTCCGACTCCTGGCCGAGCTCGGCGCCCATGAACAGCAGCTGCTTGCCGGGGTGGCCCCACATGAAGGCCAGGTAGGCGCGCAGGTTGGCCAGCTGCTGCCACCGGTCACCGGGCATCTTGCGCAGCAGCGAGCCCTTGCCGTGGACGACCTCGTCGTGGCTGATCGGCAGCACGAAGTTCTCCGACCAGGCGTAGACCAGGGAGAAGGTCATCTCGCCGTGGTGGTAGGCGCGGTGCACAGGCTCGTGGGCCATGTAGGTCAGCGAGTCGTGCATCCAGCCCATGTTCCACTTGAAGCCGAAGCCCAGGCCGTCGGCGTCGGTGGGCTTGGTGACGCCGGGCCAGGAGGTGGACTCCTCGGCGATCGTCACGACGCCGGGGACCCGGCGGTAGACGGTGGCGTTCATCTCCTGGAGGAACTGCACGGCCTCGAGGTTCTCCCGGCCGCCGTGCTTGTTCGGCGACCACTCGCCGTCCTTGCGGGAGTAGTCGAGGTAGAGCATCGAGGCGACGCCGTCGACGCGCAGGCCGTCGACGTGGAACTCCTCGCACCAGTAGATCGCGTTGGCGAAGAGGAAGTTGCGCACCTCGGGGCGGCCGAAGTTGAAGATGTGGCTGCCCCACTCCTGGTGCCAGCCGCGCTGGGGGTTGGGGTCCTCGTAGAGCGGGGTGCCGTCGAAGCGGGCCAGCGCCCACTCGTCGGTCGCGAAGTGGCCGGGCACCCAGTCCAGGATGACGCCGATGCCGGCCTGGTGCAGCCGGTCCACGAGCAGGCGGAAGCCGTCGGGGTCGCCGAAGCGGCTGTCGGGCGCGAAGTACGACGTCACGTGGTAGCCCCACGAGCCGCCGAAGGGGTGCTGCATCACCGGCATCAGCTCCACGTGCGTGAAGCCGAGGTCCTGCACGTAGGCGACCAGGTCGGTGGCCAGCTGGTCCCACGACCAGGTGCTGCCGTCGTAGTTGCGGCGCCACGACGCCAAGTGCAGCTCGTAGACGCTCATCGGGGCGCTCACCGGCGGGGTGTCGGCGCGGGAGGTCATCCACTCCTGGTCGCCCCAGGTGTAGTCGGAGGCGAAGACCTTCGAGGCGGTGCTCGCGGGCGGCTCGGCCCACTGCGCCAGCGGGTCGGCCTTCTCTCGCCAGTGGCCGTCCTGGCCCAGGATCGCGAACTTGTACGCCGTCCCCGACCCGACGCCGGGCACGAACAGCTCCCACACGCCCGACGTCCCGAGCTGCCGCATCGGGTGCGCCCGACCGTCCCAGGAGTTGGCGTCGCAGGTGAGCCGGACCCCGCGGGCCGAGGGCGCCCACACCGCGAACGAGGTGCCCTCGATCGCCCGGCCGTCCGCGCCCTCGTAGGTGCGGACGTGAGCGCCCAGGACGGTCCACAGCTGCTCGTGTCGTCCCTCGTTGACCAGGTGCAGGTCGACCTCGCCGAGGGTGGGCAGGAAACGGTAGGGGTCCTCCAGGACGAGCGGCTCGCCGTCGTAGGCGACTGCGAGGAGGTAGTCGGGGACCTCGGCGACCGGGAGGACACCGACCCAGACGCCCTCGTGCTCGTGGGTGAGCGCCACCTCGCCGAAGTCCCCGGTGACGCTGACCCGGGACGCGAGCGGGCGCAGGACCCGGACCGTGACGGCGCCGTCGTGCAGGTGCGGACCGAGGACGGCGTGCGGGTGGCCGTGCTCGCCGCGGACGAGCTGGTCGAGCTCCTCGACGGGGACCGGGCGGGGAGCCGGGTCGTGGCCGGACGGGGGAGTGCTGGAGGTGGTCATGCGGCTCCGATCTCGGCCACGGCCTGCAGCGGGATCTCCACCCAGGTCGGCCGGTTGCGGGTCTCGTAGACGGTCTCGTAGACGGCCTTGTCAGCGACGTAGGCCTCCACGAGCGTGCGCTGCTCGGGGCTGATGTCGCCGCCGGCGTACGCGACGAGGAAGTGGTTCTTGGCGCGGTTGGCCCACTCCTGGGCCTTGGCGGCACGCACCTCGGCGCCGTCGGGGTCGTCCTCGGCCCAGGTGCGCTCGACGACCCGCGGGGCGTAGTCGAAGGAACGCAGCATGCCTGCGACGTCGCGCCAGGGGCAGTCGGGCAGCAGGCGCTCGGCCAGCGGCTTGGCCGGCTCGCCCTCGAAGTCGACGATCTTCCAGCCCAGCGAGGTGCGCAGGGTCTGGCCGAGGTGCAGGTCGCCGTGGACCCGGTGGACCGAGACCTCCCCGAGCGCGGCGACCCGGTCGAAGAGCCGTTCGAGCGCCTCGCGGTGGGGTGCCAGGGTCGGGGCTGCGGCCACGGCCGGCGGGAGACGGTCGCCCATCCGCTCGGCGATCTCGCGGGCGGGCACGGTCTCCTCCCCGAAGTGCTCGACGAGCAGGTCGTGCACGGCACGCAGCGTCAGACCGAGCCGGGTGGCCTCGCCGGCGAAGTCGCCGCCCGCGGCCGAGGCATGCAGCTCTGGGTCGGAGAAGAGGTTGCGGACGCTGGCCAGTGCGAGGTCCCACCCGTCGGAGGCGGTCCGGAGGAACTGCTGCAGCATCGCGAGCTGCACCACCTCGCCGGACTCCGGGTCGTCGGGGTCCACGGAGTCGGGGTCGACCCAGTCGACCCAGCCGAAGAGATGCGCGACGTCGGGGGACTCCGCACGGCTGAGGACCTCGTGGACCTGCACGTCCGGGTTCACCCCGGCCGTCACCTTGCGGAACACCTTGAGGAGCGCGTCCTCGCCGAAGGCGACCGAGGAGTTGGACTGCTCGCCGGAGAAGAGCGTCGAGTGCGCGGTGAGGTCGAGGTCGTGACCGGGCAGCCGGTGGAAGGCCAGCGAGCTGTCGTGGTCGACGAGGTTGCCGCCCGGCTCGGCGGCCGCGGCGTGGAAGGCGCGCTGCCAGCGGGCCATCGCCTCCCGGTCGTGCAGGGCGTCGTAGGCGTGCACCCACCCGAGGCCCGGCTCCTCCCACCACCCGACGAAGGCGTGGTCGAGGCGGGACTCGGCCTCGGCGTAGAGCGACAACGGCACCTGGTAGCGCTCGACCTCGTCGGGGGCGCCCGCGGGCACGTCGGAGTAGGTCAGCTCGACCAGGTGCAGGGCCACGCGGGGCTCGACGGTCGGGTCACCGGGGACCTCCCCGATGCGGCGTACGCCGGTGACGGTGAAGGGGCGGCCCTTCCCCCCGAACCAGCGGGTCCGGACGAGGTAGTCGGCCAGCACCTGGCGGTCGAGGTGGTCCGCGGCCAGGCTCAGGCCCGGGCCGGTGGTCTCCGGCGTGGTCTCTGGGGTGTGCTCGGAGGAGGTCACAGCAGCTGGTCCTCCTCGAGGTGCTCGGGCGCCGTCAGCCGGAACCAGTAGAAGCCGTAGCCGGCCAGGGTCAGCAGGTAGGGCAGCTCACCGATCGTGGGGAACGGGACGTTGCCGAGCAGCTCCACCGGGCGCCGGCCCTCGAAGCGGCGCAGGTCGAGCTCGACGGGCTGGGGGAACCGGGAGAGGTTGTTGACGCAGAGGATCACGTCCTCCTCGCCGGTCTCCGGGTCGGTCCACTCCCGCACGTAGGACAGCACGCAGGAGTTGGAGCCGCCGAGGTCGTGGAACTCCCCGAGCCCGAAGGCCGGGTGGTGGCGGCGGGCCGCGAGCATCCGGCGCGTCCAGTGCAGCAGCGAGGAGGGGTTCTCCATCTGCGCCTCGACGTTGACCGACTCGTAGCCGTAGATCGCGTCCTGCACGACCGGCAGGTCCAGGCGACCCGGGTTGGCCGAGGAGAAGCCGGCGTTGCGGTCGCCGGTCCACTGCATCGGGGTGCGGACGCCGTCGCGGTCACCGAGCCAGATGTTGTCGCCCATCCCGATCTCGTCGCCGTAGTAGAGGACCGGGGAGCCGGGCAGGGAGAGCAGCAGCGCGTTGAAGAGCTCGATCTGGTTGGTGTCGTTGTCCAGGAGCGGGGCGAGTCGCCGGCGGATGCCGATGTTGGCCTTCATCCGCGGGTCCTTGGCGTACTCCTGCCACATGTAGTCGCGGTCCTCGTCGGTGACCATCTCCAGGGTCAGCTCGTCGTGGTTGCGCAGGAAGATGCCCCACTGGCAGTTGTCGGGGATGCGCGGGGTCTGCTCGAGGATCTCCGAGATCGGGTAGCGCGACTCCCGGCGCACCGCCATGAAGATGCGCGGCATGACGGGGAAGTGGAAGGCCATGTGGCACTCGTCGCCACCGGACGCGAAGTCGCCGAAGTACTCCACGACGTCCTGCGGCCACTGGTTGGCCTCGCACAGCAGCACCCGGCCGGGGTACTCCTCGTCGACGACCCGGCGGACCTTCTTGAGGAAGTCGTGGGTCTCGGGGAGGTTCTCCCCGTTGGTCCCGGGGCGCTCGTAGAGGTAGGGCACGGCGTCGAGCCGGAAGCCGTCCAGCCCCATGTCCAGCCAGAAGCGCAGCGCGTCGATCATCGCGTCGTGGACGGCCGGGTTGTCGAAGTTGAGGTCGGGCTGGTGGTGGAAGAAGCGGTGCCAGTAGTACTGCTGGCGCACCGGGTCCCACGTCCAGTTCGACGGCTCGGTGTCGACGAAGATGATCCGGGCTTCCTGGTAGAGCTCGTCGGTGTCGGACCACACGTAGAAGTCGCCGTACGGCCCGTCCGGGTCGCTGCGGCTGGCCTGGAACCACGGGTGCTGGTCGCTGGTGTGGTTCATGACGAAGTCGATGATCACGCGGATGCCGCGGGCGTGCGCCTCGTCGAGGAAGGTCTGGAAGTCCTCGATCGTGCCGACCGCGGGCAGGACCCCGTTGTAGTCGGCGACGTCGTACCCGCCGTCGCGCAGCGGCGAGGGGAAGAACGGCGGCACCCACAGGCAGTCGACGCCGAGCCACTCGAGGTAGTCGAGCTTCTCGATGAGCCCGGCGAAGTCTCCGGTGCCGTCGGCGTTGGAGTCGCGGAAGGACCGGACGAGGACCTCGTAGAACACCGCGGTCTTGAACCAGTCCGGCTGCGGACGGTTGGCCTCCTCGACGTCGACCCCGGAGGCGGTCGTCTCGTGGACGGTGACGTGCTCGCTCATGCGCCCCTCCTGACCGTCAGCACGTGGGCCGGCTCGTGGTGGGGGTCCAGGCGCACGTAGTCGTGCTGGCCCCAGGACCAGTCCTGGTGGGTGATCTCGTCGTGGACCACGAAGCGCTCGCCCCAGTCCATGCCCAGGGCGGGCAGGTCGAGGTGGACGGTGGTCTCCCGGGTGGCGTGCGGGTCGAGGTTGATGACCACGACGACGGTGTCGCTGTCGGGGTCGCCGACGACCGCCTGCTTGGCGAAGACCAGGATGTTCTCGTCGTCGCTGGAGTGGATCGTCAGGTTGCGCAGCAGCTGGAGCGAGCGGTGCTCGCGGCGCAGCTCGTTGAGCCGGGTGAGGTACGGCGTGAGGGTGCGCCCCTCGGCCTCGGCGGCGTCCCAGTCGCGGATGCGGATCTGGTACTTCTCGGAGTCGAGGTACTCCTCGGAGCCCGGCTTGACCGCCACGTGCTCGAACAGCTCGTAGCCGGCGTACACGCCCCAGCTCGGCGAGCTGGTCGCCGCCAGCGCGGCGCGGACCTTGAAGGCGGCCGGTCCGCCGTACTGCAGGTAGGCGTGGAGGATGTCGGGGGTGTTGACGAAGAAGTTCGGCCGCATCAGGTGGTCGGACTCCGTCGAGAGCTCGCGGAGGTACTCCTCGATCTCCCACTTGGCGGTGCGCCAGGTGAAGTAGGTGTAGCTCTGGTGGAAGCCGACCGCGCCCAGGCCGTGCATCATCGCCGGACGGGTGAAGGCCTCGGACAGGAACAGCACGTCGGGGTCGGTGCGCCGCACCTCCCGCAGCAGCCACTCCCAGAACGCGACCGGCTTGGTGTGCGGGTTGTCGACGCGGAAGATCCGCACGCCGTGGGACATCCACAGCTTCACCACGCGCAGCACCTCGCGGCAGATGCCCGTGGGGTCGTTGTCGAAGTTGAGCGGGTAGATGTCCTGGTACTTCTTGGGCGGGTTCTCCGCGTAGGCGATCGAGCCGTCGGCCCGGGTGGTGAAGAACTGCGGGTGGGTGGTGACCCACGGGTGGTCCGGGGCGGCCTGGAGCGCGAGGTCCAGGGCCACCTCGAGGCCGAGCTCGCCGGCGCGGGCCACGAAGGCGTCGAAGTCGTCCATCGTCCCGAGGTCGGGGTGGATCGCGTCGTGGCCGCCGTCCTTGGACCCGATGGCCCACGGCGAGCCGGTGTCGTCGGGGCCGGGGGTGAGGGTGTTGTTGGGCCCCTTGCGGTTGACCTCGCCGATGGGGTGGATCGGCGGCAGGTAGATGACGTCGAAGCCGGCCGCAGCCACCGCGTCGAGCCGCTCCGCGGCGGTGCGGAAGGTGCCGGAGGTGATCTTCCCGGTCTTCGGGTCCTTGGCCGCGCCCTCGCTGCGGGGGAAGAACTCGTACCAGCTGCCGAAGAGCGCGCGCTGCCGGTCGGCGTACGCCGGGTAGGGGCCCTCGACGGTGACCAGCTCGCGCAGCGGGTGCTCGAGCAGCACCTGTCCCAGCTCGGGGTCGCGGAGCGCGGCGAGGCGGGCCGCCGCGGGGCGCTCGGTGTCCTGTGCGGCGAGCACGGCGCCCTCGAGGACCTCGCGGGCCTTCGTCTCCGTGGGGTCCAGGGAGCCGAGGACGCGCTCGAAGAGCAGCCGGCCCTCGAGGAACATCAGCTCCACGTCGACGCCGGCGGGGATCTTGATGCCGGCGTCGTGCTGCCAGGTCGCCAGCGGGTCGGACCACGCCTGCACCTCGAAGCTCCAGGCCCCCTCGACGTCGGGGGTCACCCAGGCCTCGTGGAGGTCGGGCACCTCGGCGTGCTTGACCATCCGCACCGGCGCCCGACGCGCCCCGGACGGGTCGGTCAGCACCACCTCGGCGGAGAGCTTGTCGTGCCCCTCCCTGAAGACCGTCGCGGAGACCTTGAAGGGCTCGCCGACGGTCGCCTTCGCGGGCTGCCGACCGAGGTCCACCAGCGGCATCACGTTCATGACGGGGATGCGTCCGACCATGCCCACTAGCCAAGCGGCTGCGCCCCCCTCACGCAAACACCCTCCCGGACGGTGCGCTCCGGTGGTCGAGCAGCGAGCGCCAGCGAGCGGGCGTCGAGACCACGGTGGGTCAGGTGGTCGAGCAGCGAGCGCCAGCGAGCGGGCGTCGAGACCACCTCACTTCGGAGGCAGGTCGCGGCCCCGTGCCAATCCGGGCAGATCGCCCCAGCGCCCGTCGATCAGAGCCTGCCGTTTGGCGCGTCCCCACCGCTGGACCTGCTTCTCGAAGCCGAACGCCTCGTCGATCCGCTGGAACTCACCGGCCCAGGCCAGCCGCACGGGTCGTCGACTCCGTGTGTACGCAGCGCCCTCGCCGCGCTGGTGCTGACTGACGCGTATCTCCAGGTGGGTCGTGCTGCCCACGTAGTAGCTTCCGTCGGCGCACTCGAGGATGTAGGTCCAGGCCATGGTGAGGGCCTGCCCGTTCGGGCGAGCGCCAACCGCGGCAGGCACGCAACCTGTGGACAACGGGCGCGCCGACAGGTGGTCGAGCAGCGAGCGCCAGCGAGCGGGCGTCGAGACCACCGGTTGCGCGTCGGTGTTCTCGACGCTCGCTCGTCGCTGGCGCTCCTCGCTGCTCGACCACCTGTGGTGCGCGGTGGTCTCGACGCCCGCTCGTCGCTGGCGCTCCTCGCTGCTCGACCACCTCGGGCGGTCGAGCAGCGAGGAGTGTGCGCTACTTCTTGAACACCTGCAGCTCGGCCGCGTGGACGACGGTGCCGCGCTCGGAGCCCGTGGCGCAGTCGGTCGTGGTGATCGGGTCGTTGTCCAGCTCGCCGGCGTACCCGGCGAACCCGGTGCACTGGTTGTTCAGGACGACGAGCCGCACGGCCGAGGCCTTGGTGGGCTTGAAGGAGAACGACCGCATGACCTGCTTGGGTGCCGTCGGGCGGGGGCGCACGGCCGGGAAGGCGTCGGACTTGGACGTGAGGACGCGCTTCCACTTCGCCTTGCCGCTGGTGCAGCCCTTGACGCAGACCTCGATGGCGAACTGCCGCAGCGCGGTGAAGCGCGAGTTGGACAGCTGGTCGATGTCGTCGGCCCCGTCGACCGGGTTCAGCAGCGCGCTGACCTGGACGCGACGGATCTTCGACTTCTTGCCCGCGAGGTCGACGGCCACGAACGGCTTGGACTCGTCGACGTTGGCCTCGGTCACGCCGGCCCAGTTGGTGTCCTCGGTGCCGTCGATGAGCGCCTCGGTCTTCAGCGAGCCCGCGGTGGCGTCGATGACCTTGGCGCCGGCGGCCGACGCGGCCAGGTTGACGGCCTTGGGGAGCTTCACCGTGCGCTTCTGGCCCGCCTTGACGGTGAGGCCGAACCGGTGGAAGCCGCCCTTGGGCGAGACGTAGAGCAGGTCGTAGCTGCCCGGCGCCATCGTGGCGGTCGCCTTGGTCTTGGTCTTCGGGAACGTGTCGGCCAGCGGCGAGGTGCGCGCCTCGAACATGCCGACGTAGACCGAGCCCGGGCCCGAGCCGCCCTTGAACGTCACGGTGGCGTTGCCGCCCTTGGGCGAGGCGAAGCCGCCGGTGACGACGTTCTCGTCGGTGGCGTCGATGACGGCGTTCTTGCCCATGCCGCGGCGGGCGAAGGCCTGCCACATGACCTTGAGGTCCTCGCCGCCGAAGCGCATCCGGTCCGCAGCGAGCATGGCGTCCCGGGCGTCGAGCATCGAGGTGTTGCCCTGCTGGAGCAGGAACGCGTCGAAGACCAGCTGGATCCAGCGGCGGTTGCCGGGGCAGTACTGCGGGGCGACCGGGGAGGCGTAGTCAGAGCCCTGGGCGCACTCGAGCTGGAGCGACTTGTCCTTGTACGGGAACTTCTTGTTCCACTTCTTCACCAGCGCCTGGCGGACCTCCCACTGGGTGCCGCTCCAGATCTCCCCGTCGGCGTGGACCTGGACACCGGTGGTGTCGTAGCCGTAGTTGGAGTAGTTCAGCGGGTTCTTGTTGATCGCGAAGTTGCGGATCGCGGTCTTCTTGTTGCCCGTGGCGTAGACGCCGACGGCCCAGATGTTGCCGCCGTTCTTGTAGCCGTGGCTGAACTGGTACTCAGCGGCGGTCAGGTCGCCCCACGACTCGCCCATCGCGCCACCCTGCTGGGAGCCGATGCCCTCGTCGGGGCCGGCGATCATCCGGTTGGAGATGGCGTGGGTGTATTCGTGGCCGACGATGCCCATGTCCAGCGAACCGTCGGTGCACGGCGCGTAGAACGCGCCGGCGGCCGGCTGGAAGAGGTACTGGTTCGTGATGCCGGGGACGCCGTCCTGCAGGGTGATCTGGTTGGCGTTGTTGCGGCCGGTGGCGACACCGGTGGCCTCGAAGACCGGGCTGGTCAGGGCGCCGGCCTGCACGTTGCCGACCTCGGCGTCGGCGGGGACACCGCCGCGGCCGAAGTTGTCGAGCTGCAGGTTGTAGTTCGACTCGGTGAAGCCGAGGTAGTAGCTGTAGTCGTGCATCCGGTTGTGCGAGACGAACAGGTTGCCGGTCACGAAGTCGATGTCGTTGCCGCCCGGCACCAGGTTGGTCGGGTCGCACTGCGACTCGTTCCAGGCGTCGGTGAACTCACCGGTGTAGGTGCGGGTGGGGGAGACCGGCGCCTGCAGCAGGCCGCCCGGGGTGAGCGGGCTGGCCCAGGCCTCGTGGGTGTTGGCGTTGTTGCCGATCGTCGTCATCGAGGCGACACCGGCCACGTTGAGCTGGTCCCAGGCGAAGGGCGAGGCCACGTTGCGGAAGGGCCCGGTGGGCATGGTGCAGTCGTCGGTGTCGACCCAGCACCCGATGACATCGTTGCCCGGGGTCTTGCCGACCTTGGTCGAGGACATCGACGGGTTGGCCGGGAAGTAGCTCCAGGTCGGGTCGAAGCCGACGCCGCCGCCGCCGGGGGCGCCGGTGTCGCTGGTCGACACCAGCAGGCCGTAGGCGCCCACGACCGCCGAGGCGCCGTCGAACGGGCAGACCTGGGCGCTGTAGACGCCGGCCTTGAGCGGCTCGGGGGAGGTCCAGGTGACGACCTCGGGGCTGGTGAGCAGGTCCCCGGTGTAGAGCAGCTGGTCCTTGGGGCCGAAGAACTTCACGACCACGTCGTCGACGGGCAGGGCCAGGGCCGCGGCGGTGAAGGTCGTGGTGAGGTCGTCGGTGAGCTCGAACGGGTGCTTCGGGCCGCACTCGGTGTTGCTGAAGGTGCCCTGGTAGACCTCGTTGACCTGGTCGTTCTCGACCTGGTGGGCGCGGTGCAGGACGTCGCCGGTGACGGCGTCGACCATGAGGGTGTAGGCGAACGCGAGGCCGTCCTGGTTGTCGACGACGTTGGCCTCGTAGACCGGGCGGACGGTGCCGTCGGCCATCGCGAGGGCCCGCAGCCGGACCTGCTGCTGCTCGGAGAAGCCGGGGACGGCCAGGCGGGTCCAGGGGGCGACCGAGCCGACGGCGCGGTCGACGACGGTGCCGATCTTCTTCAGCGTCGAGTCGGTGATGGACCGGCCGACGTTGCCGGCGGCCTCGACCCAGCCCTCGAGCGGGGTCAGCGTGGCGGCCGGAGCCGTCTGCGTCGTACGGACCAGGGAGGAGGAGACGTAGGCGATCTCGCCGCGGGAGACACCGACGGTCACCATCGAGCCCAGGGCGGGGGAGAGGTCGCCGAAGCGCTGGCGGAAGAGCACGGCGTGCCCGGCCGGGGCGGTGGGGTGGCCCTTCGCGTCGGGGTAGTCGGCGAGCTTCTGCTCGTTGACCAGCTCCAGGCCGGCCATGGCCGAGCGGGTCAGGCCGAACAGGGCGGCGTTGTCCTCGAGGTACGTGCGGGCGGCGGCGACCGGGTCGGCGGAGGTCGCGCGGGCCAGGGCACCGTCGGCGGGCAGCAGCGAGCCGGGGGTGCCGAAGTCGTTCCAGCGCAGGGTGACCGCGCCGAGGCGGTCGGCGGCGCTGCGCTGGGCCGCGGTGGGCAGCACGCGGCCGCGCAGGTCGAGGTCGGACAGGCCGGGGACCGTGTCGCCGAGGGTGGCGACCAGGCCGTCGACGACGTGCTGGAGGTCGGTGGAGGCGGCCGTCGGTGAGGTCGCGAGGGCGGGGATCTGCGCGAGGCCCGGGACCATGGTGGCGGTCATCAGGGCGAGGGCGGCCGTCTTGCGGCGCCGAGCGCGGGAGGGGGTGCTGGGCATGGCCTGCTCAACGGCTCCGGGGACCGGTGGTTATGCGGACGGGGGCATGAAACGCGGAGTTCACAGGAACGCGAGTGGTCCAGAGGTCTTGGATCGTTCAAGAGCGGCGCGTTAGCGTGCGCGGGTGCGTGCCATCCGACGCTTCACCGTCCGCCCCGTCCTGCCCCCCGAGCTGTCCCCGCTCAGCGACCTGGCGCTCAACCTGCGCTGGTCCTGGCACCCGCCGACCCAGGACGTGTTCTCCGCCGTCGACCCCGACCTGTGGGAGGAGACCGGGCGCGACCCCGTGCGCCTGCTGGGTGCGGTCAGCCGGGAGCGCTTCGCGGCGCTGGCCGCGGACGAGGCCTTCCGGGCCCTGCTCGACGAGGCCGTGGCGGACCTGGACGCCTACCTGTCGGGGGACCGGTGGTTCCAGCGCGCTGCTGCGGCCGACCCCGGCATGCCACGGGCGATCGGCTACTTCTCCCCGGAGTTCGGGATCACGGCGGTGCTGCCGCAGTACTCCGGTGGCCTCGGCATCCTGGCCGGCGACCACCTCAAGGCCGCCAGCGACCTCGGCGTCCCGATCATCGGCGTCGGCCTGCTCTACCGACACGGTTACTTCAAGCAGTCGCTCTCCCGCGAGGGCTGGCAGCAGGAGACCTACCCCGTGCTCGACCCCGACGAGCTCCCGATCTCGGTGCTGCGCGAGCCCACCGGGGAGCCCGCGACCATCTCCATCGCCATGCCCGGCGGGGCGGACCTGCTGGCCCGTATCTGGGTGGCGCGGGTCGGACGCGTGCCGCTGCTCATGCTCGACACCGACGTGGAGGGCAACAGCCAGCAGTACGTCGACGTGACCGACCGCCTCTACGGCGGCAACTCCGAGCACCGGCTGCGCCAGGAGCTGCTGCTCGGCATCGGCGGGGTCAAGGCGCTGCGGACGTTCTCGCGCATCACCGGGCACGAGGCGCCCGAGGTCTTCCACACCAACGAGGGTCACGCGGGGTTCCTGGGGCTGGAGCGCATCCGCGAGCTCACCGTCGACCCCGCCGGTCCGGGCCTGGACTTCGACACCGCGCTCGAGGTCGGACGCGCCTCGACGGTGTTCACCACGCACACGCCGGTCCCCGCCGGGATCGACCGGTTCCCCCGGTCGCTCGTCGAGCAGTACTTCGCCGACGCCGACGCCGGCGCCTGCCCGGGCGTCCCCGTCGAGCGGATCCTGGCGCTGGGCGCCGAGGACTACGACGGCGGCGACCCGGCGGTGTTCAACATGGCCGTCATGGGCTTCCGCCTGGCCCAGCGCGCCAACGGCGTCTCCCAGCTGCACGGGCACGTCTCGCGCGGGATGTTCCAGGGGCTCTGGCCGGCCTTCGACGAGGCCGAGGTGCCGATCGGCTCCATCACCAACGGCGTCCACGGTCCCACCTGGGTCGGCCGGGAGGTCTTCGAGCTCGCCGCGCGCGCCGGCGTGGCGCCGGACTCCGAGGACGTCGACGCCTTCTGGGACGTCGTGGACTCGATCCCCGGCGAGGCGGTGTGGTCGACCAAGCGGGTGCTGCGCCAGCGGCTCGTCGAGGACGCCCGTCGTCGCCTGGCCAAGTCGTGGACCAAGCGGGGTGCGGCCAGCGCCGAGCTCGCCTGGATCGACGACGCCTTGGACCCCGACGTGCTGACCATGGGGTTCGCGCGGCGCGCCGCGTCGTACAAGCGCCTGACGCTGATGATGCGCGACCCCGAGCGGCTCAAGCGGCTGCTGCTCGACCCCGACCGACCCGTCCAGCTGGTGATCGCCGGCAAGGCGCACCCGGCCGACGACGGCGGCAAGAAGCTCATCCAGGACATCGTCCGGCTCTCCGACGACCCCGAGATCCGGCACCGCATCGTCTTCCTGCCCAACTACGACATCGCCATGGCCCAGCCGCTCTACCCCGGCTGCGACGTCTGGCTCAACAACCCGCTGCGTCCCTACGAGGCCTGCGGCACCTCCGGGATGAAGGCGGCGCTCAACGGCGGGCTGAACCTCTCGGTGCTCGACGGCTGGTGGGACGAGTGGTACGACGGCGAGAACGGCTGGGCGATCCCGACGGCCGACGGGGTGGAGGACGTCGACCGACGTGACGACCTCGAGGCCGCCGCGCTCTACGACCTGATCGAGCACGAGGTCGCCCCGCGGTTCTACGACGTCGACGCCTCCGGAGTCCCGACGAGGTGGCTGGAGATGGTCCGCCACACGTTGAAGTCGCTGGGCCCCAAGGTGCTCGCGACCCGGATGGTCCGCGACTACGTCCGCCAGCTCTACGCACCCGCCGCCACGACCGCCCGTGCGCTCAACAGCGACTACGCCGGCGCGGTCGACCTGGCCGCGTGGAAGAGGCGGGTGCTCGAGGCCTGGCCCGGTGTCCGCGTCGAGCACGTCGAGTCCAGCGGGGTGGGTGACTCACCGGAGGTCGGCGCGCTGATGTCGACCCGCGCCTTCGTCGCGCTCGGCTCGCTGTCACCCGAGGACGTCGAGGTGCAGCTGGTCCACGGCCGTGCCACCGCCGAGGACGAGCTCCTCGACACCCGGACCTCCCTGCTCACCCTGGCCGAGAGCTACGAGGGCGGGCGGCACCGCTTCGACGGCGACGTCGCCCTCGACGCGGCCGGCTCCTTCGGCTACACCGTCAGGGTCGTGCCGCGGCACGAGCTGCTCGCCTCCGACGCCGAGCTCGGCGTCGTGGCGCTGCCTGCCGGCTGAGCGCGGCGGTCTCGACGCCCGCTCGTCGCTGGGGCTCCTCGCTGCTCGACCACCGGAATTCGGCTAGTCGAGCAGCTAGTCGAGGAGCTCGCGCAGCACCACGACCGAGCGGCGCCCGATCGAGATCCGGTCCCCGGCCTCGACCCGGGCGCCCTCGTCGAGCTTGACGTCGGTCGACAGCACGACCTCGCCACGCTGGACCCAGTCGTTCTCCGGCAGGTGCACCGCCTGGGGCAGCCAGCCGCTGTTGAACCACAGCATGAACGAGCGGTCGACCTGCTGCTCGCCCTTCGGGCCGGGGGCTCGCAGTGGCGCGCCGGAGACGAACATGCCGATCGTGCGCAGGTCGTGGTCGTACCAGTCCTCCTCGCGCATCTCGCGCCCCGAGGGGTGCAGCCAGGCCAGGTCCTTCGGACCGCCCTTGATCGTGGGGCGCCCCTCGAACCAGTGCCGCTGGCGCAGCGCCGGGTGGTCGCGGCGCAGTCGCAGCGCGGTCTTGGTGACCTCGTAGACGTCGAGCCAGGCGTCCTCGGCGGACCAGTCGACCCAGGAGGTCTCGTTGTCCTGGCAGTAGGCGTTGTTGTTGCCGCGCTGGGTACGCCCGCGCTCGTCGCCCGCGGTGATCATCGGCACGCCGTTGGACAGGCACAGGGTCGCCATCATGTTGGCCGCCTGCCGACGGCGTACGGCGACGAGGGCCGGGTCGTCGGTCTCGCCCTCGACCCCGTGGTTCCACGAGCGGTTGTTGTCGGTGCCGTCGCGGTTGTCCTCGCCGTTGGCCTCGTTGTGCTTGTGCTCGTAGGTCACGAGGTCGCGCAGGGTGAAGCCGTCGTGGGCCGTGACGAAGTTGATGGAGTTGTAGGCCGACCGCCCGTCGTCGGCGTAGAGGTCCGAGGAGCCGGCGAGCCGGGTGGCGACGGTGCGAGGCCCCGAGGTGTGGTTGCGCCAGAAGTCGCGGATCTCGTCGCGGTACTGGTCGTTCCACTCCACCCACGGCGGCGGCATGCCACCGACGAGGTAGCCGTCCATCGAGGCGTCCCACGGCTCGGCGATCAGCTTCACGTGCCGCAGGATCGGGTCCTGGCCGATGGCGACCAGCAGGTCGGAGCTCATGTCGATGTCGTAGCCGGTGCGGGTCAGCGCCGACATCAGGTCGAAGCGGAAGCCGTCGACGTGCATCTCGGTGACCCAGTAGCGCAACGAGTCGAGGATGAGCCGCAGCGCCAGCGGGTGGTTGGAGTCGACGGTGTTGCCGCAGCCGGTGACGTCCCAGTAGGTGTCGTCGAACTCCACGGCGCCGGTCTTGGGGTCCGGCTCGGGGACGACGCGCTTGTAGAAGCCGCGGTCGTCGAGCCCCCGGAAGGAGAGCGTCGGGCCCAGCGGGCCGGCCTCCGCGGTGTGGTTGTAGACCACGTCGAGGATCACCTCGAGGCCCGCGCGGTGCAGCGCCTTGACCATCTCCTTGAACTCGCGGACCTGCTCGCCGCGGTCGCCGGAGGAGGAGTACGCCGCGTGCGGGGCGAAGTAGCCGATGGAGTTGTAGCCCCAGTAGTTGCTGGTGCCGCGCTCGGTCAGGCCGGGCTCGGAGACGAACTGGTGGACCGGGAGCAGCTCGACCGCGGTGACGCCGAGGTCGCGCAGGTAGTCGGTGACCGCGGGGGAGCCGAGGCCGGCGTACGTGCCGCGCAGGTGCTCGGGGACGCGGTCGTGCAGCTGGGTCATGCCCTTGACGTGGCACTCGTAGACGACCGTGTCGCGCCAGCGGCGCCGCATCGGCTGGTCGCCCTCCCAGTCGAAGTCCCCGGACGCGGGGTCGACCACGACGCTGCGCGGCACGAAGGGGGCGGAGTCCTCGGTGGACTGCTCCTCGGGGCTTCCGAAGACGTAGCCGAAAGTGGCCGGCGCGGGGGTGAAGTCGCCGCTGACCGCCATCGCGTAGGGGTCCAGGAGCAGCTTGTGCGGGTTGAACCGGTGGCCGGCGGTCGGGTCCCACGGCCCGTCGACGCGGTAGCCGTAGCGGGTGCCGGGCTCCACGTCGGGCAGGGCGCCGTGCCAGATGCCGAGGCTCTGCTCGGTGAGGACGTAGCGGTGCTCCTCCTCGCCGCCGTCGGGGGCGTCGGTGAACAGGCAGAGCGTCACCTCGGTGGCCGCGGGGGCGTAGACGGCGAAGTTGGTCCGCTCGGGCGTCCACGTCGCGCCCAGCGGCCAGTTGCGCCCGGGCCAGACCCTGGCGGTCTGCCCGAGATGCGTCCACGTCACCGGCACCATGCCGAGGATTGTGTCAGGGGTGGCACGATGCTCGGCGCAGACGTAGCCGTCGCCGCATCCCCGTCGCCGTTGCCCGGCAGCGGGGTGGGTCGAGGAGAGGGAGAAGTCGATGGGTGAGTTCGTCCGGCTGGAGGTCGCCGACGGGGTCGGGACGATCCGGCTCGACCGTCCGAAGATGAACGCGATCAGCATCGCGGTCCAGGAGGAGCTGCGGGCCGCGGCCGCCGAGGCGACCGAGCGCGACGACGTCCGCGCCGTCGTGCTGTACGGCGGTGACCGGGTCTTCGCGGCGGGCAACGACGTCAAGGAGATGGCCGACATGTCCTACCAGGACATGGTCGCCCGGTCCGGCCCGCTGCAGTCCGCGGTGACGGCGATCGCCCGCATCCCCAAGCCGGTCGTGGCGGCGGTCAACGGGTACGCACTCGGCGGCGGCTGCGAGCTGGCGCTGGCCGCCGACCTGCGGATCGCGGGGGAGCGGACGGTCATGGGGCAGCCCGAGACCCTGCTGGGGATCATCCCCGGCGCCGGCGGCACCCAGCGACTGGCCCGCCTGGTCGGGCCGTCGAAGGCCAAGGACCTGATCTTCAGCGGCCGCTTCGTCAAGGCCGACGAGGCGCTGGCGATCGGCCTGGTCGACCGGGTCGTCGCGGACGAGGACGTCTACAGCGAGGCGCTGGCCTGGGCCGGGCAGTTCCGCTCGGCGGCCGGACTGGCGCTGCGGGCGGCCAAGGAATGCATCGACCGGGGGCTGGGCACCGACCTGGAGACCGGCCTGGAGATCGAGCGGATGCAGTTCGCCGCGGTCTTCGCGACCGAGGACCGCACCACCGGCATGACATCCTTCCTCGAGAACGGGCCGGGCAAGGCCACCTTTGCGAGCAGGTGAGGACGGGCATGGGCATCAAGGACAGGCTCTCGGGCGGCACGTGGCGCACCCGTGTCGCGCAGCTGCTGTGGACCCTGTGCGTCCTGGCCGCGCTCGTCCTGGCGATCGGCGCCCTGCTCGTGGCCATCGACGCCAACGAGGACAACGGCCTGGTCAGCTTCGTGCTGTCCGCGGCCGACGCCGTCGACCTGGGGGTCTTCTCCCGGGACAACGGCATCCGCGAGTTCACCGGGGAGTCCGCGGAGACGAAGAACGCCCTGGTCAACTGGGGCCTGGGGGCCGTGGTCTACCTCGTGCTCGGGCGAGTGCTCGAGCGGGTGGTCCGTCCCGGGTCGTGAGCCGGCCGTGTGAGAAAAGCAACCGTAAACGCGTGTTACATCCACGTTGACGCGAGGGTAGCCTCGCGATCGATCCCGAGTGCACAGGAGGGGCCCTGAGGGGCCGTCACCACCATGAACATTGTTGTCTGTGTGAAGTACGTGCCCGACGCCACTGCCGACCGGCAGTTCGAGTCGGACAACACCGTCGACCGCGTGGGCGTCGACGGGCTGCTGTCGGAGCTCGACGAGTACGCCGTCGAGCAGGCGCTCCAGCTGAAGGAGAAGGCCGGTGACGACACCGAGGTCACCGCGCTCTGCATCGGCCCGGAGAAGGCCGTCGACGCCGTCCGCAAGGCCCTGCAGATGGGTGCCGACAAGGGCATCCTGGTCTCCGACGAGGCCATCGCCGGCTCCGACTACCTCGGCACCTCGCTGGTGCTGGCCGAGGCCATCAAGAAGATCAGCCAGGAGATCGGGCAGAGCCCCGACCTCGTGATGTGCGGCATGGCCTCGACCGACGCCTCGGGCTCGGTCGTCCCGGCGATGCTCGCCGAGCGCCTCGACCTCCCGCAGGTCACCTTCGCCTCGGTCATCGAGACCCAGGGCGACCAGGTCCGCATCAAGCGTGACGGCGACACCGCCACCGAGGTCATCGGCGCCACCATGCCGCTGGTCATGTCGGTCACCGACCAGACCGGCGAGGCCCGCTACCCGTCGTTCAAGGGCATCATGGCGGCGAAGAAGAAGCCGCTGGAGACCTGGAGCCTCTCCGACCTCGGCGTCGACGCCGAGCTCGTGGGCCTGAACGCCTCGTGGAGCGCCGTCGAGGAGACCGCTGCCCGCCCGCCGCGCACCGCCGGCGAGATCGTGACCGACGAGGACGGCTCCGGCGCCACCGCGCTGACCGAGTTCCTCGCGTCGAAGAAGTTCATCTGAGCCGGGCTCGGATAGGAGAGGAACACACACATGTCTGAGGTCCTGGTCGTCGTCGACGCGGTCGACGGCGCTGTCCGCAAGCCCACGCTCGAGCTCCTGGCCCTGGCCAAGAAGCTCGGCACCCCCTCCGCGGTCTACTTCGGTGGCAACGACGCCGCGGTGACCGACAAGCTCAAGGCCTTCGGCGCCGAGAAGATCTACGTCGTCGACGACGCCGAGATCAAGGGCTACCTGGTGGCCCCGAAGGCCGAGGCGCTGCAGCAGCTGGTGGAGAAGACCTCCCCGGCCGCCGTGCTGCTGGTCTCCGGCTACGAGGGCAAGGAGATCGCCGGTCGCCTGGCGATCAAGACCGGCTCGGGGATCATCACCGACGCCGTGGACATCGAGGACGGCGGCGTGACCAGGCAGTCGGTCTTCGCCGGCAACTACACGGTGAAGTCCAAGGTCACCAAGGGCACCCCGATCATCACGGTCAAGCCCAACTCCGCCGCCCCGGAGGAGACCGCCGGCGCCGGCGAGGTCGAGGCGTTCGCCGCGACCATCTCCGACTCGGCGAAGAAGGCCCAGATCGTGGCCGCCCAGCCGCGCAAGTCCACCGGTCGCCCCGAGCTGACCGAGGCCGCCATCGTCGTCTCCGGCGGCCGTGGCACCGGCGGCAACTTCGACCCGATCGAGGGCCTGGCCGACGCGCTCGGCGCCGCCGTGGGCGCCTCCCGCGCCGCCGTCGACTCCGGCTGGAAGCCGCACTCCTTCCAGGTCGGCCAGACGGGCAAGGTGGTCTCGCCGCAGCTCTACGTCGCCAACGGCATCTCCGGTGCGATCCAGCACCGCGCCGGCATGCAGACCTCGAAGACCATCGTCGCGGTCAACAAGGACGAGGAGGCGCCGATCTTCGAGCTCGTCGACTTCGGCGTCGTGGGCGACCTGCACTCGGTGCTGCCCGCCGCCACCGAGCAGATCGAGAAGCGCAAGGGCTGATCGAGACCACAGCCAGCTGTTCCACGCACGACGCCCCGTCGGTCCACGGACCGGCGGGGCGTCGTCGTGCTCCGGGGGGACGTCAAGCGTCCCGCAGGGATGGACGTCCCGTCCGCATGACGTCCCAGGCGTCCTAGGCTCGGGCCCATGACGACCCAGCAGGACGTGATCGAGCTGGCGCAGCGGGCCCGGGAGGCCTCGCTGGGGCTGGGCCTGGCCACCAGGGCGCAGAAGGACGCAGCACTGCTGGCGATGGCCGAGGCGCTCCTCGAGCGCGCCGAGCCGGTGCTGGCCGCCAACGCCGAGGACGTCGCCCGCGCCGAGTCAGGCGGTACGCCGGCGGGCATCGTGGACCGGCTCCGGCTGACTCCCGAGCGGCTCGAGGGGATGGCGCAGGGGCTGCGTGACGTCGCTGCGCTGCCCGACCCGGTGGGCGAGGTGGTCCGCGGCAGCACGCTGGCCAACGGGCTGGAGCTGCGCCAGGTGCGGGTGCCCTTCGGTGTGGTCGGCATGATCTACGAGGCCCGTCCCAACGTCACCGCCGACGCGGCCGGCATCTGCCTGAAGTCCGGCAACGCCGTGCTGCTGCGCGGCTCCTCCAGCGCGGCCGCCAGCAACGCCGCCATCGTCGAGGTCCTGCGTGAGGCGGCCGCCTCGACCGGCCTCGACCCCGACGTGGTCCAGCTGGTGCCGGCGGACTCCCACGACACCGTCAAAGCGCTCATGCGGGCGCGTGGCCACGTCGACGTGCTGATCCCGCGCGGCGGTGCGGGCCTGATCCGCGCGGTCGTGGAGGAGTCGACGGTGCCGGTGATCGAGACCGGCGTGGGCAACTGCCACGTCTACGTCGACGCGGCCGCCGATCTCGACAAGGCGCTGGCGATCGTGGTCAACGCCAAGACGCACCGGCCGAGCGTCTGCAACGCGGCCGAGTCGCTGCTCGTGCACGCCGACGTCGCCGAGACGTTCCTGCCGCGTGTCGTGGAGGCGCTGCGGGGCGCCGGGGTGACCGTCCACGGCGACGAGTCGTTCGCGGCGTACGACGGCGTGGTGCCGGCCACCGAGGAGGACTGGGACGCCGAGTACCTCTCCCTCGACCTCGCCGCCCGCGTCGTGCCCGACCTCGACGAGGCGCTCGCGCACGTGCGCCGGCACTCCAGCCAGCACAGCGAGGCGATCGTGACCGAGGACCAGCGTGCCGCGCGACGCTGGGTCGCGGCCGTGGACGCGGCGGCGGTCCTGGTCAACGCCAGCACCCGCTTCACCGACGGCGGCGAGTTCGGCTTCGGTGCCGAGATCGGCATCAGCACCCAGAAGCTGCACGCCCGGGGCCCGATGGGCCTGCCGGAGATGACGTCGACGAAGTACGTCGTCACCGGGGACGGGCACGTGCGCTGAGCCGCCGCCGTGCCGCCCGCGGGGGACCGCTAGGATCGCGCCCATGCAGTCGCTGATCATCCTCGCCTCCGAGGCCGCCGAGGAGCACCACGTCGACCACGCCCTCTCGTGGGGCATCGGGGTGCTGACCCTGGCCCTCCTCATGGGTCTGCTGTTCGCGCTCCTCGCCTTCGGCGGCGGCCGCGAGCACAGCTGAGCACCTCCTCCGAGGTGACTCGGTGACGCCGTGGGGGAGCACCCCGTGAGCCCGCCCGCCGGCCGGCGGCGCGTCGGCGTCATGGGCGGCACGTTCGACCCCATCCATCACGGCCACCTCGTCGCGGCCTCCGAGGTCCAGCACTGGTTCGACCTCGACGAGGTCGTCTTCGTGCCCACCGGCGACCCGTGGCAGAAGGCCGACCGCGACGTCACCGGGGCCGAGCACCGCTACCTCATGACGGTGATCGCGACCGCGTCCAACCCCCGCTTCACCGTCAGCAGGGTCGACATCGACCGCCCCGGTCGCACCTACACCGTCGACACCCTGCGCGACCTGCGAGCGGCGTTGCCCGACGCCGAGCTCTACTTCATCACCGGCGCCGACGCCCTGGCCGAGATCTTCACCTGGCGCGACGCCGACGAGCTCTTCGAGCTCGCCCAGTTCGTCGGGTGCACCCGACCCGGCTACGAGATGGACCCGGCCACGCTGGCCTCGATCCCGGCCGACCGCGTCACCATGGTCGAGATCCCGGCGCTGGCGATCTCCTCGACCGACTGCCGTCGCCGCCGCGAGCGCGGGGAGCCCGTGTGGTACCTCGTCCCGGACGGTGTGGTGCAGTACCTCACCAAGCACGACCTCTACCCGCCCGCCCACGACGCCGGGGACACCGGCCCCACGGGAGCAGCATGACCGCCACCGACCACGCCCTCGAGCTCATCGTCACCGCCGCCCGCGCCGGCGGGGAGAAGAAGGGCGAGCAGATCGTCGCCTTCGACGTCTCCGAGCAGCTCGCCATCACCGACGCCTTCCTGATCATCTCCGCCTCCAACGAGCGCCAGGTCGGCGCGATCGTCGACGCGGTCGAGGACGCCCTGCGCGAGGCCGGCGCCAAGCCGATCCGCCGCGAGGGGCAGCGCGACGGCCGCTGGGTGCTGCTGGACTACGGCGACATCGTGGTGCACGTCCAGCACGAGGAGGAGCGGCAGTTCTACGCCCTCGAGCGGCTGTGGCGCGACTGCCCGGCCATCGAGCTGCCGGAGGACGTCACCCGCTCGTGAGTCGTCACGACGACCCGCACGGCCGTCGCCTGGTGCTGCTGCGGCACGGTCGCACCGCCCACAACCACGCGCGCCGCATCCAGGGCCAGCTCGACGTGCCCCTCGACGACGTCGGGCACCAGCAGGCCGCCGCCGTCGCGCCGGCGATGGCCGCGCTCGCGCCGGCCGTCGTCTGGGCCTCGGACCTGCTGCGCACCCGCCAGACCGCGGAGCCGGTCCTCGCCGCGTGCGATCGGGCTGCGTCGTACGACGCGAGGCTGCGGGAGTTCCACCTCGGCGAGCGTCAGGGGCTCTCCCACGAGGAGTACGCCGCGCAGCACCCCGAGGAGTTCGCCCGCTTCCACCAGGGCGACTTCGACGTCGTCCCCGGCGGGGAGTCCACCGAGGCCGTCCGCGCCCGGATGGTCGACGCGCTGACCGAGCTGCTCGCCTCCGTGGCGCCCGGCCAGACCGCCCTCGCCGTCTCGCACGGCGCCGCCATCCGCGTCGCCACCGTCGGGCTCCTGGGCTGGCCGACCGAGCAGGTCCACTCGCTGCGCGGGCTCGGCAACTGCGGCTGGGTGGAGCTCCTCGAGCAGCCCGAGACCGGGCGCCTGCGACTGCTGGCGTACCACCGCACTGCGTGACGACGCACCGGTCGCACCCCGATTTCGCGTTGCCGACGCCGGTCGGCTACTGTTCCGCAGGTCGCTGGAACGGGCTGCAGCCCGGACCGGCACACCACCTGGGGGTGTGGCGCAGCTGGTAGCGCATCTGCATGGCATGCAGAGGGTCAGGGGTTCGAGTCCCCTCACCTCCACCAGGTCCGGAAGGCCGTCTCGTACGAGGCGGCCTTCGGCCGTTTCTGGGGTCTGTGGTGCGCGGCGCAGCTGGTAGCGGCTCTGTCATCTTGGGCAATGGCATGCAGAGGGTCAGGGGTTCGAGTCCCCTCACCTCCACCAGGTCCGGAAGGCCGTCTCGCACGAGGCGGCCTTCGGCCGTTTCTGGGGTCGGCGGCCGCAGCGCGGCTGGTAGCGGCCGACGCCGACGACTCACTCGAACGCGAGCCCGTACTTCTCCATCAGCGGGGCGGTGGCCTCGTAGTCGGCCGAGCAGCCGTACGGACCGACGATCCTGTCGAGGTCCACGTCCCCGTCCGCGGTGTCGATCTGCCGGAAAGCCTGCTCGAGTCCGCCGGGGGTGATGATCTCCAGCACCCGTGCGGGCTCGTCGGCGGCGTTGAAGAACGTGTGCCACTCGCCCCGAGGCTTGTAGACGAAGTCACCGGTCTCGGCGACGTGCTCCACGCCCGCCGCGACGTACCAGACCCGTCCCTCGAGGATCAGGCTGAACTCGTCCTCGCGGGTGTGCAGGTGCATGGGTGCGGCGATGCTGTGCGGCGCGAGGAGGTGCTCCACCACGCCGAGCCGTCCCTCCCACGCGGGGGAGTCCACGAGGAACCTGTCGCGGCAGCCTCCCGGAGGTCCGAGGACCTCGCCCTCGGCAGCCCTGATGATCATGGCCATGGCTCAGCGTGGACCCACCTCGGCCGGGTGGCCAGCCCGATCAGACCACCGCCCGCGTCAGTCCAGGGCGCTGAGGTGCTGCTGCAGCGTGGAGCCGGCAGCGCTGTCGGGGTTGAGGGCGCAGGAGGAGCAGGTCTCCTCGCAGCCGATCTCGGTGCGCTTGAGGCGGCACATCGTGGCCATGATGTCCTCGACCTCCCACGTCCGACGGGCGGTCTCGTGCGCGCCGAGCGCAGCCAGCTCGTCGGTCTCGACCGCACGGTTGACCATGAGGTCGTAGGTGGTCTCGTCGAGGCCGAAGTCGACGTGCATGACGGTGGCGAGCTGGTGCCGGTCCCGGACGCGCAGCACCACCTGCTCACCCGGGTCGAGACCGGAGTCCAGGCCCATCAGCCTGCTGTGGTCCACACGGAGCCGCTGTCCCGAGTGCGGCGATCGGGGTAGTCCGGTCAGGGTCAGGATGCGCATGTCCCACCTCCTGGGTGGATGCAGGGAAGGTGCAGTAGGGACCCCTGCGTGAGTCGCATCGACGGGCGTGAAGGCGGCATGAGGATTCCGAGGTCCACTCAGGACCTAGGACCCCTCGGGTCGGGACCTTGGTCCCATGAAGCGCTCGCGCCCGGGCAGGGTGCCGCTCAGGCCCGCTCGCGCAGCTCGGTCAGCGCGTCCTGCAGGTAGTCGGCCCGGACGACGGGGCGGACGTCCCCGGTGCGGCCGACCCACCCGATCCCCGGCTCGTAACGGCGTACGACGCGAGCGGGCGTGCCGGCCACGACCGCGTGGTCGGGGACCTCGCCGCGCACCACCGAGCCGGCGGCCACCACGACGTTGCGGCCCAGCCGCGTGCCCTGGAGCAGGATCGCGCCGTGGCCGATCCACGACCCGGGCCCGATGACGACCGGGTCGTGGCTGCCGAACTGGTCGCCGATCGGGACGTCGGGGTCCTGGTAGCCGTGACCGGCGTCGGAGACGAAGACGTCCTGGCCGAACCACACGCCGTCGCCGACCACGATCGACTCGTGCGCGGTCAGGGTGCACCGCGCCCCGATGATGCACTTGTCACCGATGACCAGGCCCCGCTCGGGCATGCCCGGGTCGCCGACGCCGTACCCCACCGAGAGCGTGACCTGCCGGCCGATGAGGGTGTCGCGCCCGATGTGGATCGAGGACGGGTTCATCACCGTCGCGGTGGGGAACCCGATCGCGCTGCCCTCGCCGAACGCACCGAAGCGGTCGGCGGTGCGGGTGCCCGGGACGATCTCGCCGACGCTGTCGAGCCACGCCCACAGGGCCTGCACGGCGGGTCCGAGGACCCGTCTGGTGAGGGAGGTCACGCTGGGAGGGTAGTGCCCCGCCCGACCGCGCGGGCGGCCTCTCAGCTGCCGAAGCGCATCGAGAAGTCGCGCGCGAGGAGGCTGGTCACCGGGCGGGCGCGGCGCAGCCAGGCCAGCGGCCCGTCGGTGGCGAGGTCCCACCGCGCCGTCGCCGGGCGCACGGTGCCGCCGGCGCGGATCGGGCTGGCCACGGTGCGGCCGTCGAGCGTCTGCACGACCGAGCCCCGAAGGGGGAGCGGGAGGCGCAGGGCCGGTGCGCGCCGCGACGAGAAGCTCGCCGACGCGATCGGGCCGTCGGCGGTCTCGGCGTACTGCTCGCCGAACGTCGCGAGGTCCTTCGGGATGCCCCACAGCCCGCGACCGCCGGCCACGGAGGTCTCGCTGTCGACCCAGATGTCGGTGATCGACAGCGCGAGGCCGCGCCCGTGGCGGACGACGACGGCGGCCAGCAGCTCGTCGTAGGCCATCAGCCCGCGGTGGTCGTAGCGGACGAAGGCGGTGGTGACCAGGGCGGTGCCCCGCACCTCCGCCGCTCGTACGCCGCTGGGCAGCCCGGGCAGGGCCGCGACCGGCACCCGCCACGTGGTGATCGCGCCGGTACCGCAGAGGTCCCACGGCTCGGGCGGGTAGGGCGGGTCGGCCGGCTCGGTGGGTCGGCGCGGGTCGTGCTGCGCGGTCACGAGACCTCCTCCAGGTCGTCCCAGTCGACGGTGGCCAGCCGGTCCCGGTACTCCTGCACGAGGCCGGGCCAGTTGGTGGTGATGCGGCGGCCGTCGGTGTACCAGCTGTCGCAGCCGGCCCACGCGGTGCCGCCGAGCCGCTGCTGCACCTCGCGGTCGTAGGCGTCCCACACCTCCGGGCGCGGCGCCACGGCGCGGTGGCGGCCGTCGCGGATGCCGGCGGCGACCTGGGCGACGTAGTCGGCCTGGGCCTCGAGCATGCCCACGATCGAGGAGCCGCCGAGGTTGGTGTTGGGGCCGTAGATCGTGAAGAAGTTCGCGAACCCGGGCACGGTGAGCCCGAGGTGGGCACGGGCGCCGTCGGCCCAGACGTCAGCCAGCCGGGTGCCGTCCTCGCTGACGACGTCGATGCCCCGCAGGAAGTCGGTCGCGGCGAAGCCGGTGCCCCAGATGATGACGTCGGCCTCGTGCAGGCGGCCGGTCTCGTCGCGCACGCCGTGCGCCTCGACGGAGGCGACCGGGGAGGTGACGACGTCGACGTGCGGACGGTCCAGCGCGGGGTACCACTCGTTGCTGAACAGCAGCCGCTTGCAACCGATGGGGTAGTCCGGCACCAGCTTGCGTCGCAGGGCCGGGTCGGAGACCTGGCGACGCAGGTGCAGGCGCCAGACCTGGCGGGCGAGGGCGAGGAAGGGCCCCGTGACCGGGGAGGTCCCGACGAGGGCGCCGTTGAACCGCTCGGAGAGCCAGTACACAAAGCGTCGCTCGAAGCCGAGGGTGGCCGGCCGCTTCTCGAACAGCCGGTGGTGGCGCTCGGAGTAGACCCGGTCCGGCTTCGGCACGACGTAGGCGGCCGAACGCTGGAAGACCGTCATCGCCCCGACACGGTCCACGATCCCCGGGACGAGCTGGATCGCGCTCGCCCCGGTCCCGACCACGGCGACCCGCTTCCCGGTGAGGTCCACGTCGTGGCGCCACTGCGCGGAGTGGAAGGCCGGACCCTCGAAGTCCTCCAGCCCGGGCAGGCGCGGCACGACCGGCTCGGAGAGCTGGCCGGTCGCGAGGACCAGCACGTCGGCGTCGTACGTCGGTCCGGGCTCGCCGCCCACCGTGGTGCTCACCCGCCAGGCCCCGTCCACGCGCTCGGCAGCGGTGACGCTGGTGCCCGTGCGGACCAGGGGGAGCAGGCCCTCCTCGCGAGCGGTGCGCTCGATGTAGTCGAGGATCTCCGGCTGCACCGAGTAGCGCCGGCCCCACCGCGGGTTGGGCGCCCACGACCAGGAGTACAGCGGCGAGGGCACGTCGCACGCGGCGTTGGGGTAGGTGTTGTCGCGCCAGACGCCGCCGACGGAGCCGGCGCGCTCGAGGACGGTCACGTCGGTGATGCCGCGGCGCAACAGGGCGCGGGCGGTGCCGAGGCCGCCGAATCCGGCGCCCACGACGATCACGCGGGGCCCGGAGCCGCCGCGGCCGGAGCTGGAGGATGGAGTGGTGCTGGTCACCCGTCCGACGCTAGGTCCGCCGAGGGGATGGGGCGAGACGTCGCGGGCATCTGGGTTGATAATTCCGGACATGTCCGAGCGCGTCCTCCCCGCCCCGGCCGCGACCGGGTGGGACTTCCCGCGCTCGGCGAGCGGGGTCCGGCACCTGCTGGGCTGGGCGGAGCGGGCGGGCCTCCCGGTCGGCCCGCTGCTGGTGGGCACGGGGCTGGTGCACCAGGACATCGAGCGGGTCCCGGTGGTGACAGCCGCGCAGGAGCTCGCGGTGGCCCGGTCACTGGCCCGGCGGGCGCCGGGCGCGGCGGCGGACGTCGGGAGGCGCTACACCGCCGACTCCTTCGGCGTCATGGGGTGGGCGATGCGGTCCTCGACCACGGTGGGCGACGCGGTCGACGTGGCGCTGCGCTTCATCGACCTCAGCTTCGCGTTCGTCATCCCGGTCGCACGCCTCGAGGGGGACCGGGTGGTGGCCGACCTCGACGCCACCGCCCTGCCCGCCGACGTACGGCGCTGGCTGCTCGTGCGCGACACCACGGCCGTCGCCACGGTGCTGGAGTCGCTGGTGCCCGGCGGGGTCGGCGTGGTCGTGACCTTCGAGGGCGACCGGGCCACCCTGTCCTTCCCCGCGGCCGAGCTGGACCGACCGCTGGCCCGCGACCGCGGGGCCGACCGGGCCGCGGCGGAGGCCGCCTGCCTCGACATCGCCGACGAGCGCCGCGACCTGCCGGCGACTACCGCGGACGTGCGGGTGCTCGTGACGCAGCGGCTGGCGGACGGTGCGCCCATGGAGCAGGTCGCGTCCGCGCTCGGGATGACCGAGCGGACCCTGCGCCGGCGGTTGGCTGCTGAGGGGACCGGTTACCGCGAGGTCGTCGACGAGGTGCGCCGCGGCCTGGCCGACCAGCTCCTGGCCGTGGGGCTGCCGGTCGCCGACGTGGCCACCCGCCTGGGCTACTCCGAGGCCGCGGCGCTCGCCCACGCCCACCACCGCTGGACCGGGACGCCCCCCTCGTCACGACGCCGTCCGTCGCGTGCTGACGACCGCTGAGCCGATACCTCCCCGGGCGTTCACCGAGTCGTCGACCGACCGTCGCCCCGAGGCAGCCGGAGCGCTCGCCGGACGTCCCTAGGTTGCGCACGGCCCACCCCCCGGGTGGCCCGCGCAGCCTGCTGCGCCGTCCCCGAGCCCAGGAAGTCACCGATGACCCAGACCCCTCTCTCCGATGGCCGCCCGCTCCTCTCGCTGACCCCCACCGGGTCGACCGTGCACGGCTCCCGCAGCCGGATGACCTGCTTCTACCGCTGTGGCAACGCCTGCGACCACCCCGAGCCCAACACCTCCGACGCCGGCCACGTCCGTGACGAGATCGCCAAGGCCGTCGCCCGGCGCGCGGTCCTCAAGGGCGCGGCCGTCGGGTCCGGTGCCCTGGTCCTCGGAGGCCTGTCCGCGACCGCGGTCCCCGGCTCCGCCGTCGCCGCCGACCCCGCCGACACCGCCGAGCGGCGGGTCTCCGACGACCTGGCGAAGGTCGCCTTCACCCCCGTGCGTCCGAACCGTCGCGACGCGGTGGTCACCGCGCCCGGCTTCGACCACGAGGTCGTCATGCGCTGGGGTGACCCCGTCGTCCACGGCGCCCCGGACTTCGACGCCCACGCACAGACCGCCGAGGCCGCGCGGATGCAGTTCGGCTACAACTGCGACTACGTGGGCGTGCACGAGCTGCGGGACCACAGGAAGGACCACAAGGACCGGGTGCTGCTCGTGGTCAACCACGAGTACACCGACGAGCAGATCATGTTCCCGGCCGACACCTACACCGACGCCGAGATCGCCGAGATCGGCCTGGCCAACCACGGCATGTCGGTCGTGGAGCTGCGTCGCGGCATGGTCCCCGGGTCGTGGCGCCCCGTCACGAACCTGAAGAAGGCCAAGTACAACCGGCGCATCCACCACCGCACCGAGTTCAAGGTCACCGGTCCGGCGGCGGGTGACGACCGGCTCAAGACGTCGCAGGACCCGACCGGCACCCGGGTGCTCGGCACGTTCAACAACTGCGCCGGCGGCATGACGCCCTGGGGCACCTCGCTGTCGGGCGAGGAGAACTTCAACCAGTACTTCCAGGCCACCGGCGAGCTCGACGCGCGCTACACCGAGGAGTACGCCCGCTACGGCATCGGCGCGGGCGGGTCGGGCCGCAACTGGCACACCGTCGAGGAGCGCTTCGACCTCACCGCCGAGCCGCACGAGCCGCACCGGCACGGCTGGATCGTCGAGGTCGACCCGTTCGCGCCCGACGAGGCGCCGGTCAAGCACACGATGCTCGGCCGCTTCAAGCACGAGGGCGCCAACGTCATCGTGTCCAAGGGCCACGCCGTGGCCTACATGGGCGACGACGAGCGCGGCGACTACCTCTACAAGTTCGTCTCGGCCAAGAAGGTCGCCAAGGGCTCCTCGGAGAAGGCGCGCCGCAGGAACAAGCGGCTGCTCACCAAGGGCACGCTGTACGTCGCCCGCCTGACCGGCGACGGCTCCGCCGACGGCTTGTACGACGGCACCGGTGAGTGGATCCCGCTGTGCAGCGACACCGAGTCGTTCGTGCCCGGCATGTCGGTGGCCGACGTCCTGATCTTCACCCGGCTCGCCGCCGACCAGGTCTCGCCGACCAAGATGGACCGTCCCGAGGACGTCGAGCCGAACCCGGTCAACGGCAAGGTCTACGCCGCGCTGACCAACAACTCCCAGCGCGGCTCGCGCTTCGAGCCCGACGAGGCCAACCCGATCACCACCTCGATGGTCCGCTCCTCGATCGGTGCCCCGCTCACCGAGGCCTCGGGCAACCGCAACGGTTACGTCCTGGAGATGACCGCCGACGGCAAGGACCACACGCGGACCACCTTCACGTGGGACCTGATGCTGGTCTGCGGCGACCCCGAAGCGCCGGAGACCTACTTCGCCGGCTACGACAAGGCCCAGGTCAGCCCGATCAGCTGCCCCGACAACGTGGCCTTCGACTCCGCGGGCAACCTGTGGATCTCCACCGACGGCAACGTGCTCGGCTCCAACGACGGCATCTTCCGAGTGCCGGTCGTCGGCTCCGAGCGGGGCCACGTGCAGCAGTTCGTCACGATGCCGCGCGGCGCCGAGGCGTGCGGTCCGCTCATCACCGACCGCAACCGCTCGCTGTTCTTCGCCGTGCAGCACCCCGGCGAGATCGACGGTGCGACGTTCGAGGACCAGGCCTCCACCTGGCCGCACACCGACGACTTCCCGCGTCCGTCGGTGGTGGTCGCCTTCCGTCGCCGCTGACCGGCACGCCACTCACCACCACTCACCACCACTCACCGCCACGCACCACCACGCACTGCGCCCCGGGACGGATGGTCCCGGGGCGCAGTGCTGTGTGCGTCGGTGTCAGGCGATCGTCATGCCGCCGTCGACGGGGATGGTCTGCCCGGTGACGTAGCCACCTGCGGCGGAGGCGAGGAACACCACGGCGGCAGCGAGCTCGCGCGGGTCGCCCTTGCGGCCGGCGGGGATGCGCTGCTGCTGGGACTCGAGGTAGCCCGGGGGGTACTGGTCGGTCATCTCGGAGGTGAAGAAGCCCGGCGCGATGGCGTTGACCCGGATGCCCTTGCGGCCGGTCCACTGCTGCGCCAGGTCGCGGGTCAGCCCGTTGAGGCCCGCCTTGGAGGCGGCGTACGCGGCCTGGGGGAGTGCTGCGGTGGTGAGGCTCAGCACCGAGGAGATGTTGACGATGCTCGAGCCGGGCTGCATGACGCGACCGCAGGCCTGGGCCATCCAGTAGCAGCCGTTGAGGTTGACGTCGATGACGCCGGTGAACTGCTCGGGGGTCTCCTTGGTCGCGGGGACCGCGGTGCCGACGCCGGCGTTGTTGACCAGCACGTCGACATGGCCGAACTCCTCCAGCGCCAGCGCGACGATGCGGTCACAGTCCGCGACCTTGGCGACGTCGGTCTCGACGCACAGCGCCTTGCGACCCGCGGCCTCGACGAGCGCGGCGGTCTCGGCGAGCCGGTCCACGCGCCGGGCGCCGAGCACGACGTCGGCGCCGGCCTCGGCCAGGCCCTGGGCGAAGGCGACGCCCAGGCCGCTCGAGGCGCCGGTGACGATGGCGACCTTGCCGTCGAGTCGGAACAGGTCGGGGACGGTGGCTCCAGGAGTGCTCATGCCCGGCATCGTAGGGGACGGACGGGCCCCGGACCGATCACTCGCTCGGTCCGCGGGTCACGGGGGTGTCGAGCCCCCGTACGCTCGAGCCCATGCCCCGGTCCAGCACCCGACCCCGCACCTGGCCGACCGCCGCTGCCATCACCGCCGGCTTCGTCGCGCTGCTGTGGGTCGTCGAGGCGTGGGACCAGTGGACGCCGGCCGTGCTCGACGACGACGGCATCCGGCCGCGCAGCACCGAGGGGCTGCTCGGCATCGTCCTCGCGCCGCTGCTGCACGGCTCATGGGGCCACCTCGAGGCCAACACGCCCCTGGTGGCGCTGCTGCTCTTCCTCGTCCTGCTCGGCGACGTACGCCGCGGGCTCGCCGTCACCGGCGTCATCTGGCTCGTCGCAGGGCTGGGCACCTGGCTGGTGGCCAGCCCGGGCACGGTCCACGTCGGCGCCTCGGGGCTGGTGTTCGGCTGGCTGGTCTACCTCGTGCTGCGCGGCTGGTTCGCGCAGCGACTCGGTCAGGTGCTGCTGGGTGCGCTGCTGTTCCTCGCCTACGGGGGTCTGCTCTGGGGCGTGCTCCCGGGCCAGCCGGGCATCTCCTGGCAGGGGCACCTGTTCGGCGCGGTCGGTGGTCTGGTCGCGGCCCGCCGGCTCGCGACGCGGGACGAGCGCGGATCGAGGAGCCCGACGCCGTACGGTTCCTGACCGTGACCGAGACGCCGCAGACCGACAGCGAGCAGCAGCAGGACATCCGCGTGGACCGCGGCGACGGCGTGGTCGAGGTGACCTTCGACCGGCCGCACCGCCACAACGCCTTCACCCGCGACATGTACGCGCAGATGCGCGAGCTGTGCGCCGAGCTGGCCGGGGACCGCGACACCCGGGTGCTGGTGCTGCGGGGGGCCGGCGGTCGCGCCTTCGCCGCGGGCAACGAGATCTCCGACTTCCTCGAGCAGGACGCGGTGGCCTACGAGGACTGGATCCGCGAGCTGCTGGAGTCCCTCTTCGCGCTCCCGCAGGTGACCGTGGCCGCGATCGACGGCGTCTGCGTCGGCGGCGGCCTGGCCGTCGCCACCCACTGCGACCTGCGGATCGCGACGCCGCACTCCCGCTTCGGCTACCCGATCGCCCGCACCCTCGGCAACGCGCTGGCCGGCTCGATCGTCTACCGCTGCGCCAGCGTCTTCGGGGAGTCCCTGACCCGCGAGATGCTGCTGGCCTCGCGCCTGGTGGACGCCCCGCGGGCGCACGCGGTGGGCGCCCTGATGAGCGTCACCGACGACCTCGACGCCGAGCTGGAGCGGGTCATCGACGGCCTGCGCGCCGCCAGCCCCGTGACCATCAGGGCCACCAAGGGCCAGCTGCTCGACCGTGCCCGCCGGCTCGAGGCCTCGCCCGAGGGCGACGCCGACCTGCTGCGCGAGGTCTACACCGGACCCGACTTCGCCGAGGGCGTCCGGGCGTTCCTGGCCAAGGAGAAGCCCGCCTTCCGCGGCTGAGCCGGAATGCCCGCCGGCCGGCGGGCGTTGAGCAGCGTCGTGACCTCCGACGACTCCCGCCGCGTCAGCACCGTCCTCGGGCTGCTGTTCGGCCTGGCCGCCATGGGCTCGGCCTCCGCGGCGATCGTGCTGTCCGACGTGGCGGCGGAGTTCGACGTCTCGGTCGGCCAGGCGGCGTGGGTGATCAGCCTCTACGCGCTGCTGCTCGCCGTCACCACCGCGGTGCACGGGCGGATCTCTGACCTCGTGGGCGTGCGGACCCCGCTGCTGGTGGGGGTCGGGCTGATGGCCGGGGGAGCGGTCGCCGCGGCCTTCGCCCCGACGTACCCGATGTTGCTTCTCGCCCGGCTCCTGCAGGGCGCGGGCGCCGCAGCCGTCCCGGTCCTGGGCGTCGCCGCCCTCTCCGCCCGGTACGACGGCGCCGTCCGCGACCTCGCGCTCGGCCGGCTCGCGGGCTGGTCGGCCGTCGTCGCCTGCCTGGGCCCACTCGTGGGCGGGCTGACCGAGCACCTCCTCGGCTGGCGCGCCGTCCTGGCGCTGCCCGCCCTCGGGCTCCTGGTGCTGCCGCTGCTGTGGCACGCGCTGGGCTCGACCGGCTCGGGCGCCGAGCTCGACATCCCCGGTGCGCTGCTGGTCGGCCTGACCGCCGCGGGCCTGGTGCTGCTGGTGCAGTCACCGTCGACCGGCGTCGTCGTCGCCCTGGTCGGTGCCGTGCTGCTGGTGCTGGGGGCGCCCGTCACCGCCCGCCGGGTGCGTCGTCGACCCGACGGCTTCCTCCCGCTGGTCGTCGTCTCCGACCCTGCCGTCGTGCGCAGTGCCGTGGCTGCCGCCGCGGTGCCGGCTGCGTGGTTCGGCCTGCTCATCGCCGTGCCCGCCGTCCTGGTGGCCGACGGCTGGGAGCCCTGGCAGGTCGGCACCCTGCTCGTGCCCAGCGCCCTGGTGGCGATGGTCGTGCCTCGCCTCACCGGGCCGATGCTCAGCCGGATCGGCCCCAGCCGCTCGCTCGCGGTCAGCGCCTCGAGCGCCTCCGTGGCGCTGCTCGTCGCCGCTTTCGGCGTGGGCCTGGACCACGTCACGGTCATCGCGGTCGCGGTCGTGCTGGTGACCTTCGCCTTCCTGCTCGGCCAGCCGGCGCTCTCCGCTGCGGTCGGTCAGGCCGTCCCGGCCGAGGTCCGTGGCGTCGCGCTCGGCGTGGCCACCCTGGTCTTCCTCACCGGCGGCTCCGTCGGCTCGGCCGTCGTCGGCGGGGTCGGTGACACCGTCGGCATGGGTGTCGCGCTGCTGGTGCTCGCCGCCCTCCCGCTGCTCGGCCTGCTCGCCCTGCGCCCGCTCCTGCGCCGCGACCCCGCCCCGGTCACCGTCCCCTGAGACGCGGGTACGGCGGAGGGCCGGTGTGCGAGAGTCCGGGGCCATGCAGCGCGCACCCCAGGTCGGCATGACCCTCCCCGTGATGGAGCCGGACCTCTGGGAGGCCCCGGACACGCTCGAGCGCTGGGCTCGGGCGATCGACGAGGGGCCGTTCTCGAGCCTGTGCTTCGGCGAGCGGATGGCCTTCGCCAACCCGCACGCGCTGACCCTCCTCGGGGCGGTCGCCGCGTGGACGACCCGGGTGCCGCTGGTGACCACGGTGCTCGTGCCCCAGCTGCACGACCCGGTGACCCTCGCCAAGGCGCTCGCGACCGCCGACCGGCTCAGCCGGGGCCGGCTCACCGTCGGGGTGGGCGTGGGTGGTCGTGAGGAGGACTACCGCGCCGCCGGCGCCGACCCCGCGACCCAGACCATGCAGCAGATGGCCGACCGGGTCGCGGTCATGCGCCGGGTCTGGGCCGGGGAGGACGTCACCGGCGCCACCCTGCCCGTCGGCCCGCCGCCCCTGCAGGCGGGCGGGCCCCCGGTCCACGTCGGCACGATGGGCCCCCGCACCATCAGGCACGCGTCGCACTGGGCCGACGGCCTGGCCGGCGTCACCCTCGACCTCGACACCACCGCCGTCGCGGGGCTGTTCGACCTGGCCCGCAGCGCCTGGGCGGAAGCGGGTCGGCCGGCGCCGCACCTGGCGACGTCGTTCTGGTTCGCCCTCGATGACGGCGACGGCTCCGCTCGGGCCCAGGTGCACCGCCACCTGCGGCACTACATGAACTGGATCCCGGCGGAGTTCGTCGACGCGATGGCCCCGACCACCGGCTTCGCCGGCACCCTCGCGCAGCTGCGGGAGACCCTGCTCCGGATGGCCGACGCGGGCGCCGACGAGGTCCAGCTGATCCCGACCGGCTCCGACGTGCGCCAGGTCGAGCAGGTGGCCGAGGTGGTCGCCTCGCTGTGACCAGCGGTAGCATTCCCGGCGTGCGCCAGGACCTGCTCCTTACCTAGCCGCGACGGCCAGCACCACGCCGCCGCGGCTACCCCTCTGCCCGAGGGGTTTTTTTGTGCCCCGACCCGGTGGCGAACCCGATGAGCGCAGGTCCACCAGACGTGAGAGAGAAGACGATGAGCGAGCAGGTCCAGGCAGACGAGGCCACGACGTACGACGTGAAGGCCGTGGAGGAGAAGTGGCGCCCGGTCTGGGACGAGCTGCAGCCCTTCCGCGCCGACGACGACTCCCCGCGGGAGAAGAAGTACGCGCTGACGATGTTCCCCTACCCCTCCGGCGACCTGCACATGGGTCACGCCGAGGTGTTCGCGCTGCACGACGTGGTGGCGCGCTACTGGTGGCAGCGCGGCTACGAGGTGCTCAACCCGATGGGCTTCGACTCCTTCGGCCTGCCCGCGGAGAACGCGGCGATCCGCAACGACGAGCACCCGGCGACGTACACCAGGGCCAACATCGCCAAGTCGATCGAGTCCTGCCAGAAGTACGCCGCGTCCTTCGACTGGTCGCGCACCTTCAACACCTCCGACCCGGAGTACTACCGCTGGACCCAGTGGCTGTTCGCCCGGTTCTACGAGCGCGGCCTGGCCTACCGCAAGAACTCCCCGGTCAACTGGTGCCCCCAGGACCAGACCGTGCTGGCCAACGAACAGGTCGTGCAGGGCGCCTGCGAGCGGTGCGGGGCGGAGGTGACCAAGAAGGAGCTGACCCAGTGGTACTTCAAGATCACCGACTACGCCCAGGAGCTGCTCGACGGCCTGGACGAGCTGGAGAAGACCTGGCCCGACCGTGTCGTCACCGCCCAGCGCAACTGGATCGGCCGCTCCGAGGGCGCCCACGTCGACTTCGTCGTGCAGGGCCGTGAGGAGCCGGTCACCGTCTACACGACCCGCCCCGACACGATCTTCGGCACCACCTTCATGGTCGTCGCCGTCGACGCCGCGCTGGCCGACGAGCTGGTCACCGACGCGCAGCGCCCGGCCTTCGAGGCCTACCGCGAGGAGGTGCGCCGCGCCAGCGAGATCGAGCGGCTGGCCACCGACCGCCCCAAGACGGGTGTCGACCTGGGCGTCACCGCCACCAACCCGGTCACCGGCGAGCAGATCCCGGTGTGGGCCACCGACTACGTGCTGGCCGACTACGGCACCGGCGCGGTCATGGGCGTGCCCGGCGGCGACCAGCGCGACTGGGAGTTCGCCACCGCGATGGGGCTGCCGATCGTGCGCACCACCGAGCCGCCCGCCGGCTTCGAGGGGGAGGCGTACGCCGGGGAGGGCCCGGCCATCAACAGCCCCGCCCCCGGGCAGTCCACCGCCCTGAACATCAACGGCCTCGACGTCGACTCGGCCAAGCGCGCGACGATCGCGTTCCTGGAGGAGATGAAGGCGGGCACAGGCGCGGTCAACTACCGGCTGCGCGACTGGCTGCTGAGCCGCCAGCGCTACTGGGGCGCACCGATCCCGGTCGTGCACTGCCCCGAGCACGGCGAGGTGCTGGTCCCCGACGACCAGCTGCCCGTCGAGCTGCCCGATCTGCGCGGCGCCGACCTGAAGCCCAAGGGCACCTCCCCGCTGGCCTCGGCCACCGAGTGGGTCAACACGACCTGCCCGACCTGCGGCGGCCCGGCCACCCGCGACGGCGACACGATGGACACCTTCGTGGACTCGTCGTGGTACATGTTCCGCTACTGCTCGCCGCACGAGACCGACCGCGTCTTCGACAGCGAGAAGGTCAACGCCTGGATGGCGTGCGACCTCTACGTCGGCGGTGTCGAGCACGCCGTGCTGCACCTGCTCTACGGCCGGTTCTTCACCAAGGTCCTCAACGACATGGGCCTGGTCGACTTCCGCGAGCCGTGGCTGGCGCAGCTCAACCAGGGCTTCGTCATCAACCAGGGCAAGAAGATGAGCAAGTCCCTGGGCAACGGCGTCAACCTGGGCGAGCAGCTGGAGGCCTTCGGCGTCGACGCCGTGCGCCTGACGCTGGTCTTCGCCGGCCCGCCCGAGGACGACATCGACTGGGCGAACATGTCGCCCGACGGGTCGTTGAAGTTCCTGCAGCGGGCCTGGCGCCTCTCCGGCGACGTCACCTCCGCGCCGGGCACCCCGGCCGAGGGCGGCGACGTCGCCCTGCGCCGGGTCACCGCCCGCACCGTCCACGACGCGGCCGAGCTGGTCGAGTCCTACCGCTTCAACGTCGTCGTCGCCCGCGTGATGGAGCTGGTCAACGCGACCCGCAAGGCGATCGACTCCGGCCCCGGCGGCGCCGACCCCGCGGTCCGCGAGGCCGCCGAGGCGGTCGCGGTCCTGCTGTCGCTGGTGGCGCCGTACGTCGCCGAGGAGATGTGGGAGCGCCTCGGGCACGAGCCCACGGTCGCCCGCGCCGGCTGGCCGACCGTCGACCCCGCGTTGCTGGTCGAGGACACCGTCACCGCCGTGGTGCAGGTCAAGGGCAAGGTCAAGGCCCGCCTGGAGGTCGCCCCCGACATCAGCGAGGCCGACCTGGAGGCGATGGCCCTGGCCGACGCCGACGTGCAGCGTGCGATCGGTGACGCGCCGGTCCGCAAGGTGATCGTGCGTGCGCCGAAGCTGGTCAACGTGGTGGTCTGACCCGGTGAGCTCCCCGGAGACCCGTGTCGTCGTCGTCACCGACTCCACCGCCAGCCTGCCCGCGCAGGTGGCGGAGGAGCACGGTGTCGTCGTCGTGCCGCTGCAGGTCGTGATCGGCGCCGAGGTGCTCGACGAGGGCGCCGAGGGGGCCACCCCGGAGCGGGTCGCGGCGGCGCTGAAGGAGTGGACGCCGGTCTCGACCTCGCGGCCCTCGCCGGCCGTCATGCTCGAGACCTACCGCCGTGCGGCCGAGGACGGAGCGACCGCCATCGTGTCGGTCCACCTCTCGGCGGAGATGAGCGGCACCTTCGAGTCCGCGCACCTCGCCGCCCTCGAGGCGCCCGTGCCGGTGATCCCCGTCGACTCGCGCCAGGTCGGGGTGGCGACCGGGTACGCCGCCCTCGCGGCCGCCCGCGCGGCGGCCGACGGCGCCACCGTGGAGGAGGCGGCCTACGCCGCCCGCGACTGCGCCGAGCGGTCGTCGTCGCTGTTCTACGTCGACACGTTGGAGTACCTCCGCCGAGGCGGTCGGATCGGTGCCACCGCGGCCCTGCTCGGAGGCGCTCTGGCCGTGAAGCCGCTGCTGCGGATCGAGGACGGTCGGGTCGCACCGCTCGAGCGGGTGCGCACCTCCGCCCGGGCGCTGGCCCGCCTCGAGGAGCTGGCGGTGACCGCGGCCGAGGAGCTGGCCGGAGGGCTCGACCCCGAGGTGGCCGTCCACCTCGACGTCGCCGTCGCGCACCTGGCCAACCCCGACCGTGCCGCCGCGCTGGCCGAGCACCTGCAGGAGCGGCTCGGCGAGCGGCTGGCCGACGCCACCGTGTCGTGCGGCGAGCTCGGCGCCGTCCTGGGAGCGCACGTGGGGCCGGGGATGATCGCGGTGTGCGTGGCACCGCGCGGGCCGGTGCCCGACCGGGGACCCGGCGGAGAGCCCGGCGAGGAGCCCGGCGAGGACCACGAGGCGTCCACAGCCTGACCGGTGGGCGGCCTGCTCCACAGGAGGCGTCGACGCCCGACCGAGGGGCCCTGCACCTCCCTAGCGTCGCCCCATGCGATCGCGACGATCCACCGAGCACCGCGAGACCGTCGAGCGACGGCTCGCGCTGCTCGTGCCGCCCCAGCCGGCCGAGCCGCCCGAGCGGGCCGAGCCGCCCGGTCCGCCCGGTCCGCCCGAGCTGGCGGGGCCGGCAGCCGGACCCACCCGCGCGTCGTCCTGGGAGGGGTCCGGGACCTGGGGCGGACCCACCCGGGTGCGGGACGTCCCCTCCGCCCCCTCCGTCCTCCACGACCGCTCCCGGCTCGACGACCTGATGGGGCCGGAGCCCCTCGGGGACGTCGAGCCGGTCCCGGTCGCGCGGACGGTCCCGATGCCCGGCAGGCACGCCAGCCGACGCCCGAGCCGGTTGCCCGTGCCACCGACGCACCTGCGGCTGGGGCTGGTCCACCTCGCGGTGGTCGCGGTCGTGGTGGCGCTCGGTCTGGCCGTCACCAGCTGGTGGGTCGTGCGCTCCGAGCCGGTCCCGCTCGCGGCCCCGCTGACCCCCGCCGCGTCCGACACCGGCCCCACGGGGTCGCTGGTGGACCTGCCCTCCGACCCGACGGGGGAGACGCCCGGTGGGACGGGGGCGGCCGGCGAGGAGGACGG
>Ga0208056_100013_pt1 | contig 103967 bp, 86 predicted proteins | sample DeeseametaMP2052_FD_184178 | JGI IMG/M metagenome (GOLD analysis project Ga0208056, IMG submission 184178) | Marine microbial communities from the Deep Pacific Ocean - MP2052 (SPAdes) | ecosystem: Environmental > Aquatic > Marine > Oceanic | place: West of Cabo San Lucas, Mexico, North Pacific...
TCACCAACCTGCTCACCGAGGACAATCTGCCCTCCTACCACCGTGAGATCGCGGAGAACTTCTCGCGGGACGGTGCGTGGGGCACCTGGGTGGGACGGTGGACGGCGGAGGAGAACCGCCACGGCATCGTGATGCGCGACTACCTCGTCGTCACCCGCGGTGTCGACCCCGTCGCGCTCGAGCAGGCCCGCATGATCCATATGACCAACGGCTTCGCCTCGCCCATCGGTTCGCACAGTGGGTTGCTGCATTCGGTGTCGTACGTGACGTTCCAGGAATTGGCGACGCGCGTCTCGCACCGCAACACCGGCAAGGTGTGCGACGACCCGATCGCGGACCGGATGCTCCAGCGCATCGCTGCCGACGAGAACCTGCACATGATGTTCTACCGCAATATCTGCGGCGCGGCGCTCGATATCGCACCGGACCAGACGCTCGAGGCGGTCAGTCACATCGTGACGAACTTCCAGATGCCCGGTGCCGGCATGCCGAACTTCCGTCGCAACGGTGTACTCATGGCCAAGCACGGCATCTACGATCTGCGTCAGCACCTCGAGGACGTCGTCTGGCCGGTCCTGCGCAAGTGGCGCATCTTCGAGCGTGAGGACTTCACCGGCCGCGGTGAGAGCAAGCGCGAGGAACTCGCTGTCTTCCTCGAAGACCTCGAGCGCCAAGCAACCAAGTTCGAGGAGATGCGCGACCGCTCCCTCGCCCGCGAAGCGGCCAAGGCAGCCAAGCAGGCTTCCTGAGTCGATCCGCACGATCGATCCGTGCCCGGCACCGTACTCGGTGTCGGGCGCGACTCGTAGGCGCACGCCTGCGAACCCGAGAACGAACGAGGCACCACCTGTCATGACTGCGACCGATCCCATTGCACTACGAATCGGCTCCCTCGAGCTGAGGAGTCCGGTGGTGCTCGCACCCATGGCGGGCGTGACCAACGTCGCGTTCCGCACGCTGTGCCGTGAACAGGAGATCGCGCGCGCGGGCAGCACATCCGGGCTGTACGTCTGCGAGATGGTGACCGCTCGCGCACTCGTCGAGCGCCAGCCCGCAACGATGCACATGACCACCTTCGGGCCGACCGAATCGCCGCGCTCGCTGCAGCTCTACACGGTCGATCCCGACACCACCTACGCTGCCGCCAAGATGATCGTCGATGACAATCTCGCCGACCACATCGACATGAACTTCGGCTGCCCGGTGCCCAAGGTCACTCGCAAGGGTGGCGGAGCGGCCCTGCCCTACAAGCGAAACCTGTTCGGACGGATCGTCGCCGCCGCGGTCAAGGCCACCGAGGGCACCGATATTCCGGTGACCGTCAAGTTCCGCGTCGGAATCGACGACGAGCACCACACACACCTCGACGCCGGACGGATCGCGGCCGCAGAAGGGGCCGCAGCTGTGGCGTTGCACGCCAGAACCGCATCGCAGCGCTACTCCGGGACCGCGGACTGGACTCAGATCGCACGGCTCAAGGAACATGTCACCGACGTTCCGGTACTCGGCAACGGCGACATCTTCTCCGCCTCCGACGCCGTCCGGATGATGGCCGAAACCGGATGCGACGGCGTCGTAGTCGGTCGGGGATGCCTCGGACGGCCGTGGTTGTTCGCCGAGCTCAGCGCTCGCTTCGCCGGCCGAGAGGAGCCGACACCGCCGACCCTGGGAGAGGTTGCCACGATCATTCGGCGTCACGCCGAGCTGCTGGCCGATCACCACGGTGAGGACAAAGGCCTGCGCGAGCTGCGCAAACACGTGGCCTGGTACCTGCGCGGGTTCCCGGCCGGGTCGGACATTCGTGTCTCCATGGCGTTGGTCAAGACGCTCGCCGAACTGGACGGGCTCCTCGGGCAACTCGATCCGACCATTCCGTTCCCCAAAGATGCCGAAGGCCCCCGAGGCAGGCAAGGCTCCCCCGGCGCAGTCGCACTTCCCGACGGCTGGCTGGACGACCCCGAGGACATCTCCGTCCCCGCCGGCGCAGATCTGATGCACTCGGGCGGCTGAGCTGCCAGTACGGGCGATAGACCGTGAGCGAAGTGGACCGCAGCGGATTCGCCAGTATCATTGCGAGATCGCCGGGTCTCGGCGTCGGTGAGCGCGAGGAAGGCAAGGTTCGAATCCGTGAGTGACGATCGAGATTCGAACTCCCCTGTGCCCGAAAGCCGTGCACCCTGGGAACGCCCGATCTCGAGAATCCACCGACCGGACTCTTCCCCGACCGCGAAGCCCCAACGGTGGTCACGGCCCGAGGACGTCCGGGCGCCGGGCAGCCGCCCGGCGCCGGAAGTCGAGGCTCCCACCGAAAAGATCGCTCCGATCACTGCGAGCACACCACGCCCGGTGACCGCGCGACCCCAGCCCGTCGGTGTCGCCGTCGAGGATCGGCCGGCTCTCACGCGCCTGGCCATGAGCAAAGTGCGTCGGCGAAACCGGATCCGCACCATCGCGCGCGGTTGTGTCTCGATAGTCGCCATCCTCGCGGTGGCGCTCACCGGGGTCGTCTGGGGTTATCTGCGCAACACCGATCGCGGGTTCGCACAGGTGGCCGCACTGGACCCGAACTCGGCCGACGTCATCGACGCCGATGGACAGTACGGTGACGAAACCTTCCTGATCGTCGGCACGGACACTCGAGCAGGAGCCAGCGGGGAGATCGGCGCCGGCTCCGTCGAAGATGCCGAAGGCGCCCGATCCGACACCGTCATGCTCATCAACATCCCTGCCGATCGCAGCCGCGTCGTCGCAGTCTCGTTCCCGCGAGATCTCGACGTCGAGCGACCCGAGTGCGAGGGCTTCGACAACAACACCAACACCTACACCGGCGAGATGTACCCCTCCGCAGAGGGCGACAAGCTCAACGCAACCTACGCACTCGGCGGCCCCAAGTGTCTGGTCAAAACGATCCAGAAGATCTCCGGCCTCAAGATCGGGCACTTCGTCGGCATGGACTTCGCCGGTTTCGAGACGATGGTCGACGAGATCGGCGGCGTGGAGGTCTGCACCGTCGAGCCCCTCGTGGACTACCAACTCGGTACTGTTCTGCCCACTGCCGGGGAACAACTGATCGACGGCAGGACGGCGCTGAACTACGTACGCGCGCGTTACGTCGAGTCCGAGGGCAACGGCGACTACGGGCGGATCAAGCGTCAGCAGCTCTTCCTGTCCTCCCTGCTACGTTCGGCGCTGTCGAACAACGTGCTCCTCGATCCCGGCAAGCTCAACGGCTTCGTCAACGCGTTCACCCGCGACACGTTCGTCGAGAATGTCGGCACTCAGGACTTGATCACGCTCGGACGCTCGCTGCAGAACGTCGACGCCGGCGAGGTGACATTCCTGACGCTTCCGACCGACGGCACGAACGAGTGGGGCAACGAGATTCCCGTCGACAGCGCCATCAAGGCGTTGTTCACCGCGGTAATCCAGGATTTGCCGCTGCCGGGCGAGGAACGCAAAGCCCCAACACCGGCGTCCGAACCAGCGCCCGCACCGCTCGTGCCCACGGTCGCAGTCGACCCAGCAACGGTATCGATACAGGTGTCCAACGCATCCGAGATGCCCGGAGTGGCCGCGACGACATCCGAGGAGCTGGCGAACTACGGATTCGAGATCCTCAACGTAGGTAACTTCGTCGGCACAGCCGCGCAAACGGTCGTCCGATACACCGCGGGGCAGGAAGCCGACGCCGCCACCGTGGCCTCGGCCATCCCCGGAGCGATCGTCGAACAGGCGGTGGGCCTCGATGATGTCATCGAGGTGGTCCTGGGCGCCGACTACCCCGGGTACACGACGCTGCCAGCCGCGATCGGCCAACCGGTCGAGGTGGTCCAAGGCCAGGGAATCACCCAGGCCCCCGCACTTCCGGAGAATCTCGCCTACACCAACGCTGCCGACGACACCTGCGCCTGAGCGCATCCATTCACGCCCCGTTCACCCACGCGACCACGAACTGGTCGTACCGAGGCACTAAACTTCGCTCTCATGCGCGACGCCTACAACGAACAGATGAACGAGTTGGCCAATCTCCTCGGTGAGATGGCCGCTCTGGCCGGATCCGCGATGGACACGGCTACCCAGTCACTCCTCCAAGCAGACTTGGTTCTCGCTGAGCAAGTCATCTCCGACCACGACAAGATCACCGATCTCAGTGCAGTCTGCGAGGAGAAGGCATTCACTCTCCTGGCGCTGCAGGCCCCCGTGGCCGGAGACCTTCGGTCCGTTGTCTCTGGTATCCAGATCGTCGCCGACATCGACCGGATGGGCGCCCTGGCACTGCACGTCGCCAAGATCACCCGTCGTCGCCACCCCAACCACGCCCTCCCCGAGGAAGTCAACGGCTACTTCGCCGAGATGGGCCGCATCGCCGTGCAGCTGGGTGCCTCCGCACGCGAGGTGCTCGAGACGCGCGACCCCGAGCGCGCAGCAAAGCTTCGTGAAGAGGACGAGGCCATGGACGACCTACATCGTCACCTGTTCACAGTTCTCATGGACCGCGAATGGAAGCATGGCGTCGCAGCGGCAGTCGACGTCACCTTGCTCGGCCGCTTCTACGAGCGCTTTGCCGACCATGCGGTGGAGGTCGGCCGTCGGGTGATCTTCCTCGCTACCGGTGAACTCCCCGTCGAGTTGAACACCAACCAACTCCCCACGAACTGATCCTGCCGGGTCCCGGCGGCTGTAGGTCGAAAGCTGCTGGGTCCCGGCAGAGTCCATCGTCACCGATAGACGTGCCCGAGCTCGCTGGTTTTCGACTCAGCGAGAGTAAGCCGCGTCGACGTGGAACCGGGTGAAACCAAGCTGCTGGTAGGTGTGCACAGCGGCAGAATTGTCCGATTCCACGTAGAGCAAGACCTCGCCGAGCCGACGTCCGCGCAGGTAATGCAGGCCGGCAAGCGTCAACGCTCGGCCGAGGCCGCGTCCCTGCGCTGCCGGATCGATGCCGACGACGTAGACCTCACCGATCTCTTCCTCACCGGCCTCCGCCGGATGCACCTTGGTCCAGTGAAATCCCAGCAGAGTGTCCGAGCCCTCCTCGAAGGCCAGGAAGACACCCGCCGGATCGAACCAGGATTCGTCGCGTCGTCCGGCAATGTCCTGGCCGGTCCATCCGCCCTGCTCAGGGTGCCACGAGAAGGCCGCATTGTTCACCCGCAGCAATTCCGCGTCGTCCTGATGCCCCCGGTAGGTGCGCAGGGACACACCGCCCGGCACCGTCACCTCGGGTAGATCCGTCCCGGCCAGCGGACGTCGCATCTGCAGGAGCTCGCGCACGATTTTCAGACCGAGTGCCGCAGCGACCGCCTGGGCAGGCGCGGAGTTTCCGTGCGCCCAGATGCGAGCACCGTCGCCGCCCTCGTCCAACGCCCGCTCCACGAGTCGGCGCCCGATCCCACGCCCACGAAACTCCGGATCGACAACGGCTTCGGCCATGGCCGGACCTGTGGTCGAGCTGGGTTCGATCCCCGCATAGCCGACGATTCGGTCCTCGGCAGTGGCGACGAGATGTACCGCATCTCCTTCAGCAGAGACAGCTCGGACGGCCTGTTCCGACAGCGGAGCAGTGCCGTCCTGTTCTGCTGCGCGAGTGAAGATCGCGCGCAGGTCCTCGGCGAGGGGCGTGGTGATCGCCGCCGAATCGAGCAAAGTGATGGACGACGAAACAGTCATGTGGTCAGTTGATGCTTCCATGTCCGGCGCTTCTCAGCGTATTGAATTCGGCGCTGTCGCCGTCGGTGCCGTCGAGATCGTCGTCGCCGTCTGCCAAGGCGGCTGCGCCCTTGGCATTGCGACTGGGCCGAACGGCCTTGTAACCGACGTTGCGCACGGTGCCGATGAGCGACTCGTACTCGGTGCCCAACTTGGCGCGCAACCGGCGAACGTGGACGTCGACGGTGCGGGTGCCACCGAAGAAGTCGTAGCCCCAGACCTCCTGCAGCAGCTGCGCCCTGGTGAACACGCGTCCGGCGTGCTGCGCCAGATACTTGAGGAGTTCGAACTCCTTGTACGTCAGATCGAGTGGGCGGCCTCTCAGCCGCGCGGTGTATGTGCCCTCGTCGATAACCAGTTCGCCCAGGGTGATCTTTCCGGACGCCTCGGCGACGCCACCCGAGCGGCCCACCAGCAGGCGCAGTCGTGCGTCGAGTTCGGCAGGTCCGATTCCCGGTAGCAGAATGTCGTCCAGGCCCCACTCCGAATTGACCGCGACGAGGCCGCCCTCGGTCAGTACGGCAACGACGGGAATGGCCGATCCGGTGCTACCGAGAAGCCTGCACAGACCGCGGGCGGCAGCGAGGTCGGTGCGCGCGTCCACGAGTGCAATATCGGCCGCTCCCGCTTCGAGCAGCGACGAGACCTCGGTGGGTGCGGGCCGGACATGGTGCGCGAGGAGCGCAAGGGACGGTAGAACCGCCTCCGGATTGGGATCGGAGGTCAGAAGCAGGAGCTCCACACAGCCTCCATTCTTACCGCTGTCACGTCGACCTCGTGTCGAGTCGTATCCAAGAGCAGCCGACCGAAGAAATCCGACTGCATGTCAAGTATCCAAGACTAGCGCCTCACGGTCGATGGCTGCGCAGCGCCGTGCCGGATTCGCGAAGTGGATCCGCCCGGCTCATCAGTCACAATGGTCGCCATGCGCAAACTGATCATCGTGCTCGTGAGTTTTCTGGCGTTGGCCGTCATCGTCGACTTCGGGGCCGCTGCCTACTCCGAGTACCGCGTCTCGCGCGCAATCCGCGAAGGCGGGAGCTTGACGTCCGATCCGCAGGTGATCATCCATGGCTTCCCCTTCGTCACCCAGGCAGCGGACGGAAAGTATCAGAACGTGGAGATCCGTGCACAGGACGTGCCCACCGACTACGTCGAGTCCACGACTATCGAGGCGAACTTGCGCGGAGTGACGGTGCCGCTGTCCGATCTGATCGACGGCTCCGTCAACACCGTCCCGGTGGACGAGCTCGAAGGGCGTGTGCGTATCGACGCGAAAGATCTCGGCCAGTTCCTCGGCATCGTCGACCTGCGGGTTTCCGCACCCCCAGCCGATCCTTCCGACGGCACCGGCGGATCTGGTGGATCAGGTCCCACCACCACCACCACCGGTGGTGGGGTCGTTCTCACCGGGACGGTCCCGGTAGGACCTATCGACACCGAGGTCAGCGTGCAGGCCGATCTCGTGCTCGACGGCGAACGCGTGGAAATCGTCGCGAGCGACTTCTACTTCGGCCCGGACGGCAACGCCGACTTCACGATCCCCGACTTCGCCAAGCCGACCGTGCTGGGCTTGTTCACCAAGACCATCGACCGTCAGACCCTTCCGTTCGGCATCCTCCCCACTGATGTCTACGCAGAGGGCTCCCAGATCGTCATCGAGGGCGGCGCCCAGAATGTGACGATCGACCTGGATCAGATCGAAGCGCCATGACCGGAATCACAATTCTGCTGATCGTTCTGGTGGCCGCAACTGTCTTCGGACTCCTGTATCGGGCTCGGTACGGCGCTGTACGCAAATCGGAGAGTGTCGCTGTGCCCAGGACGCGCGGCCTCCTGCTCGATGCGGGCGCGGTACCGGGCGCCGCCACCGTCCTGCATTTCTCCGCGGACTGGTGCGGGCCGTGTGCCGCCGTACGTCGCGTCGTCCAGCAGGTTTTGAGCAACATCGACGGGCCCGTCGAACTGGAAGTAGATATCGACGCGCATCCCGAACTGGCCCGCGCAATGGGCGTGTTGTCGCTTCCGACGACATTCGTCCTCGACGAGGACCTCACCGAGATCGCACGGATCGCTGGGGTTCCGAAGGCAGACGATCTTCGATCCGTCCTGCTCGATCGATAGCGCTCGCGGACCACTAGTTCTGCCCGTCACAGTTCTCCGGTAGGATGCTCTCTTGTGTTGACCCGCCTCGAGCTGTTGCTCACCAGTCGCCGCACAGTGGACCTGTGCCGACTGGGCGGTTGTTGCTGTCGCTGCTGCTGATTTCTGCCGACGCCCCTCGAGGCGTTTCCGGCCATCGAAACAGAAGATGTCGTCACTTGGTGATGGTCATCGCTTCCAGCCGCCTGTTCACTCATCGAACGCAGGAGCACTTTCACCTCATGTCTTCCGACACCCAACCCACCGTTGTCAAAACCACAGCCACCGGTCGCGCAGCCACCCGGCCCACCGTCGACCAGGTCGACGTCCGGGGCCCGCGCTTCGCTGCGTGGATCACCACCGCGGTGCTCGCCCTCGTCCTCGTCCTGTCCAACGTGCAGAGCACTGCCGCTGCCGTGGTGCTGGCGATTCAGGCCGTGGTCTTCGCCGTCGGCGCTGTCTCCGGGCCACGCCGCAGTCCCTACGGCGCATTGTTCGCCAACTTCGTCGCGCCTCGCCTGGGGCCGACCACCGAGCGCGAACCGACCGCCCCCCTGAAGTTCGCTCAACTGGTCGGCTTCGCTTTCGCAGCCGTCGGTGTGCTCGCCTTCGCTCTGGGTGCGCCCGTCGTCGCCGCTGTGGCCACCGGTTTCGCGCTGTTCGCGGCCTTCCTGAACGCAGCATTCGCGTTCTGCCTCGGATGCCAGATCTACCCCCTCGTGGCGCGACTGCGGACACAATCCGCTCGCGCCTGACCAGCACCATCCTCCACCGACCGAAGAACAGTTAGATCGAAAGGAAACCCATGGCTCGCTCCGACGTCCTGGTCTCTGCCGACTGGGCCGAGCAGAACCTGAACGCCCCGAAGACCGTTTTCGTCGAGGTCGACGAAGACGCAAGCGCCTACGACGGCGGTCACATCGAAGGCGCGGTGAAGCTCGACTGGCGCAAGGACCTCCAGGATCCGGTTCGCCGCGACTTCCTCAATCAGGGTCAGTTCTCCGATCTTCTCTCTGCCAAGGGCATCGCCAACGATGACACCGTCGTCCTGTACGGCGGAAACAACAACTGGTTCGCCGCCTACGCGTACTGGTACTTCAAGCTGTACGGCCACAAGGACGTCAAGCTGATCGACGGTGGCCGCAAGAAGTGGGAACTCGATGGCCGCGCGCTGTCGAAGGACGTTGTCACCCGCGAGGCGACGAAGTACCAGGCTGCGGCGCCCGATCTGTCCATTCGCGCGTTCCGCGACGAGGTCATCGACGCGATCGGCAGCAAGAATCTCGTCGACGTCCGCTCGCCCGACGAGTTCTCGGGCAAGATCCTCGCTCCCGCGCACCTTCCGCAGGAGCAGGCACAGCAACGCGGCCACGTCCCCGGAGCCATCAACATCCCGTGGAGCACCACGGCCAACGAAGACGGCACCTTCAAGGACGACGACGCACTCGAAGCCCTGTACAAGGAAAAGGGCTACGACGAGAACAAGGCGACCATCGCCTACTGCCGAATCGGTGAGCGTTCGAGCCACACCTGGTTCGTGCTCAAGGAATTGCTCGGCAAGTCGGACGTGAAGAACTACGACGGTAGCTGGGTCGAGTACGGCTCCCTCGTCGGAGCACCCATCGAGTTGGAGGTTCACTGATATGTGTGGCGCACCCGTTCAAGGTCAAACAATTCCCGCCGGAGTAGACGTCGAGAAGGAAACGGTCATCACCGGCCGCGTCCTCGGCGCCGACGGTGAGCCCGTGGGCGGCGCGTTCGTGCGCCTGCTCGACGGCACCGGAGAATTCACCGCCGAGGTCGTGGCCTCGGGCACCGGTGACTTCCGGTTCTTCGCGGCTCCCGGTACCTGGACGTTGCGCGCGCTGTCTGCGTCCGGCAACGGCCAGGCCGAAATCTCCCCCGAGGGCGCGGGCGTCCACTCGGCGAACGTGACTGTCGGAGCCTGATACCGGCGCATCAGTAAAAGAACCCCGCACCCATTCGAATGGGTGCGGGGTTCTTCTGCTTTCACGACCATCACGGCGGGTGGACTCAGCGCTGAGTCGTCTCCAGGACGACGTCGGTCGACGGTTCCTCGATCGGTCCGGGCACGGCGCTGTACTGCGGCTCGAAGACCCCCGGCGGCACCAATCCGTGCGACTCCAGGAAAGCGCCGAGATCGCTGTCCCGGGTCACGGTTCCGGGCGTCGGCAGGGGCTGAGACTCTGGTTCACTCGCACCGTCCGGAAGGCCCTCTGCAGGGGTCTCTGGGGACTCTGACGTCTCTGGGGTCTCTGGGGTCTGTGGGGACTCAGCTGCTTTTCGTTCACGCTCGGCCGCAGCCAGATCGGTCACCCAGGCGACGATCTTTTCGCTCTCCCATTCGCGGGCGTCACCGGGGCTTCTGTCCCAGTACGTGAGGTGCTGCAGGAAGCCGATGAAGATGTACGGCTCGACGAACACGTCGACGACACCTTTGTTGTTCTCGACGAGACCTTCGCCCTCGGCCCGGATCTTCTCGCGAACCGTGGCCGCACCCGGCCCCATCGCCCAATTCAGGTCAGCGAGCAACTGATCAGGGGTCAACTGTTGCCATGCCCGCTCCGCGTCGACCTCATACAACTGGTCGGACACTTTGAGCAGTACCTCGAGCAGAGTTTCGTCGGATTCGAGCCAGGTCTCGTTGTTGACGATATCGATGATGGCCCGCGTTGCCACCGAGCTGACGGTGTGCGCGAAATCAGCCACCGATTGCACGGGGTTGATCAGCGTCAACCGCATCTGGCCGAGGATTCCGAGTGCCAATTGCAGGGCGAGAATGTCGTCGGGTGCATCGCACGCGAGATCGTAGGGTCGGCACGACCATGTCATCTTCTCGTTCAGGGTGCCGTAGTCCTTCGGGGCCGAGGACTGGAAGCCGCCTCGCGAAGGTCCGGGTTCGTCGAAGTTGGGGACGCCTGCGGGTCGGTACGGGTCACCGATCGCCACCACGCCGGCCACATCGTCACCGGTGACGAGAGCCTCGGGGTCGCGGTGGCCAATGTCCATCGCTACACGCTCGACGATCTCGGCGCCGACGCTGTAGCCGAGCAGGACGAACTTCGTGTCCTCGCCACACTTCGTCTTGTACTCGTCGAGCAACCGGTTCGTCGAGTGGATTCCATCTGCGACCGCCGGCTGGTACGGCGTCACGTCCTCGAAGAATTCGAAACCGTAGGTCGAGACCCACGGCACGTACAGCCAGCCGACCGTCCCGGGATTGCCCGCGTTGGCCTCACCCATCGGAATCGTGACATTTCCGACCCAGTTGGAAATGGGCGATCGCAGTTCCTCGTTGAGCGGATCTCGGTCCGACTCCGAGTCCGTCGCACCGGAGACCGCGAGCATCAGCACGTCGGGGCAGTCCTGCGCGTAATTGTTCGAGTCGATGTTCGGCCCGTCCGAGGATCCCGTACCAGCCGAACCGCTGTCGGCCGAACCGCTGTCGGCCGAACCAGAATCGGCCGAACCGGTGTCCGGCGCCGCGGATGCGGCCGCCGGCACCACCAGAAGCAGCGCCGCTGCAATCGCTACAGATGTGGACATCAAGGTGCCGGCACGAAAACGGCGCTGCATCGACAGAATCCTTCCCCAGACAAACCGAAAACCTCGAACAAAAAGACAGCGCGAAGTTTTCGTTCCCCCCGACGCCTGCAACGGAACGTACCGTGTTTCTCGCGATCTTCGACACACCTCGAGAAAAGTTTCGTGCACGAACGAGGAGTTCGATCGAGGTAGGCACCCGCGGCGCGGGGCTGCGGTTCGATCTTGATGCGCGTGGGTCTAAACTACTGCCGTGGTCATCTTCTTCGAGGTTCTGCTGGCACTTGCAGCTGTCGCCATCATCGCGTTCTCGCTCTATGTCGTCTACCGCCTGGTGACCGACGAATCGTGAGCGATCGCGCCGCCGATGAACCGGACGGCACTCGGTCGGCCAACGAGGCCATAGCCGAGGCTGCCGACAAGTTCGCTTCCGCGTCGACGCGCAACATCCCTGGGCTGCCGGATATTCCGCACCCCGAGGACACTGCCAATCTGCGACTCGGCCCCGACTTGAACCCCGCAATGCTCGCATTACTACCGTTGGTCGGAGTGTGGCGCGGCGAGGGTGAGGGACGTGACCCTGAGTCCACCGAGGAATATCGCTTCGGGCAGCAGATCGTCGTCTCTCACGACGGCGGGTCCTACCTCGCGTGGGAATCGCGCTCCTGGCGCCTCGACTCCGACGGCAACTACGCTCACCCGGATCTACGCGAAGTCGGTTTCTGGCGCATCAGCGGCGGTGAAGGTGAAAAGGGCAGCGACAACGAGGAAGTCATCGAACTGCTGCTGACGCACAGCACCGGCGTCGTGGAGTTGTTCTACGGCCACGCGCTCAACCAGTCCTCGTGGGAGCTGGCCACCGACGTCGTCATCCGCTCCACCTCGGGCGCTCTCGTAGGTGGCGCGAAGCGTCTGTACGGCATCGTCGAAGGCGCCGATCTGGCCTACGTCGAAGAACGTGTCGGCGCAGACGGAGAGCTCGCACCCAGGCTGTCGGCTCGCCTTTCTCGCTACATCGGCTGAAGCGGACGACCGCTGAAGCGGACGACCCCCGAGCCGTACCTGAGTTGTCAGGTCTCGGCCGGACGGGCCGAGGGCTCGGGGGTCGGGTAACTGCCTGGGATTCGCTCGCCGCTCGCGCGGAGTGAATCCGTCAGCGGTAGCGGCTAGCGGGCAGCCACCTCACGCGTCCTAGAGTTCATCAACTTCAGACCACCTCCTCTCTCGTGTACTCGTCAAAGTACGCCCGGAAATCGAGCTTCGCAAAGGATTTTTGCGCGATTTCTCCGGCGGCGAAACACCGAGGTCTATCACCAGGTCAGCCCGCGTATCCGGGGGCAGTTGGTGGGTGACGAGAACAACGATTCGAGCGCGGTCGATCAGGTCGTCCTCGCGATCGAGGAGTCGACGAACCAGCTCGCTACCACTCGCGTCGTCGAGGTGCTCGGTCGGCTCGTCGAGCAGCAACGCCGGCGCCGCCGACAGCAATGCCCGTGCGAGAAGAAGCCGTCGGCGCTGCCCCCCGGAGACCGCCCGCGCACCACTTACCAGGGTCGTGTCCACGCCATCCGGCAATTCGGCGATCCACTCCCCGAGCCCCACCTTCGTCAACATCTCGACGGCCTCGCTCGGGTCGATATCTCCACGTGCAACCCGCAGGTTCTCGAGAATCGATGTCTCGAACAGGTGCGCGTCCTCGGCGAAGAAACGTGCACCCTCGATCACCCCGATGGGTGCGGGGATCAACCCGCCGAGCTGCATGAGCAGCGTCGTCTTACCAACCCCACTCGGTCCTACAACCGCCACCCGGCTTCCCGATTCCACCGTCGCGAGGCCGACCGTATCCTCGCGACCGAGGGTTGCGGGGGGTTGGCGATCGTCCCACTGGGGTCGTTCCGCCGCGTCCAGCAACGCCACGATCCTCGACGCCGACACGCGCGCGCGGGTCAAGGCGACGGCAGCGGCCGGCAGTACGGAGGTCGCCTCGAAGGCTGCCAGCGGGACGAGCACGATGACCGCCAACGCCATCGGCGTCATCCCACCCTCGGTTCCCCCAGTAGGGCCGTACAGTGCCATTCCCACCAGCAACGAGCCGAGCACCGACGCACCGATGGCGAGCGGCAGCGCCGCATCCGCGAATGCCCCCGGAATCGCCGCTCGGTCGCGTGCGCGGACCGACTCCCGGTTGGCCGACCTCGCAGCCTCGACAGTCTCATCGAGCCGACCCGCCACCCGCAGCTCCGGCCCGTGATCGAGCGCCCGCACAGCGATCTCGGCGAACTCGGCCCTGGCGTTCGCTCCCTCGGTTTCTGCGAGAGCCGCTGCCCTGGCCGCCAGCACGGGCGCCAGCACGCCGGCGATCAGCAGCGCAACGAACAGTATTGCGGCCGCACCCGTGGAGATGAAGGCCAACAGAGCCACCGCGGCAACCATCATGATCACCGATACACAGATCGGGACGACGGCTCGTATGACGACGTCACCGAGCACGTCCACATCCGAGCCTGCGCGCGCCATCAGGTCTCCGCGCCGCAAGGTCACGGCCGCGGCGCGGTTTCCGCTGGCCAGACGCTCGTAGAGCCGGGTCCGAGCCGACGTCATTCCCCGCAGTGCGGTGTCATGCGTCGAGAGTCGTTCCAGGTAGCGGAACACCCCACGCGAAATGCCGAGTGCGCGGACCGCGACCACGGCGACGGTGAGGTCGAGCACGGGTGGCATCTGCCAGGCCCGAGTGATCAGCCAAGCGGAGACCGCAGCCAGGGCCAGCGCGCTTCCCAGTGTCGCAACTCCTGCTGCCACGGCCACGGCCACGCGGGTGGGCTGCAGTTCCAGCAGGGCGAGCGCGCGGCGCAGGTCACCGAACATGATGGTGTGCCTCCACTGTCACCACGGCATCGGCGGCGGCGAGAACTGCGGGCCGGTGCCCCACCACCACGATCGTCCGTCCCTCGTCAGCGAGTGCGCGAAGTGTGCCGAGCACGCGACGTTCGGCTGCGGTGTCCAGATGCGCTGTCGGCTCGTCGAGCAGCATGACAGGCGCCGAGGACGTGAGCACCCGGGTCAGCGCGAGACGTTGCAACTGCCCGAGCGAGAGCCCCACACCCCCCGCGCCGATAAGCGTGTTCCAGCCGAGTGGCAACTCGCGCAGAACCTCGTCGAAGCCTGTTGCGGCACAAATCCTGTCGAGCGCTGCGGGATCAGGGCGGGTTCCGGTCAGCACGAGATTGTTCTCGAGGGTTCCCGGCAGGAGCACCGGACGCTGAGGCAGCCAGGCCACCTGACGCCACCACGACGCTCGGTCGACGTCGGCGAGATCCGTCCCGTCGACGGTCGCTGCTCCCTCGGCCGGAGAAGTCAGACCGAGCAGAACGTCGAGGGAGGTCGACTTGCCCGAGCCGTTGGCACCGGCCAGGACCGTCACCGATCCCGGTTCGAGTACGGCGTCGAGTCGGTAGGGTGCGAAGCCGTTTCGCGCTGGGGCCGAGACCGACGACAGGACGATGCGCGCGCCGGTCGCCCGCACCACCGTCGAACCCCCGGTGACGGGCGGGCGGCGGTCCAGGACATCGAAGGCGGAGTCGGCGGCCGCGACGCCGTCCTCGGCCGCGTGGAACCGGGTTCCGACGCGGCGCAGCGGCACGTAGACCTCCGGGGCGAGTACCAGCGCGATGATGCCTGCTTCGAGCGCCATATCGCCGAACACCAGCCGTAATCCGATGCTGACGGCGACGAGTGCCACGCACAGGGTGGCGAGAAGTTCGAGCACCATCGACGACAGAAAGGCGATCTTCAGTGCCCGCATCGTCGCGCGCCGATGCGCGTCCCCGAGAGCACGTACACGCGCCGCCGGCCCATGCTCGCGTCCGAGGGCACGAAGCGTCGGCAATCCCGCCAGCAGATCCAGCAGCTGGGCGGACAAACGTGTCATCGCCTCGAGCGTCGCCGCTGCTCTGCCTTTGGTCAGCAATCCGATCAGGATCATGAAGATCGGAATGAGCGGCAGTGTGAACAAGACGATCAACGCCGACGTCATGTCCTGCGTGGCGATCACGACGAGTGTCAGCGGCGTCAGGGTCGCGGCGAGCACCAGTGATGGGAGGTAGCCGGTGAGATAGGGCGCCAACCCGCCCAGCGCCCGCGTGACGACGGTGGCTGCGGATTCGCGTTCGGCGTCGAGATCTCTTGGGTTCATTGCCGACGCTGCGGCGAGCACCTCGTTTTCGAGTTCCTCGACAACTCTCGATGCTGCTCGGTGGCCGTACCGCGATTGCAGCCAAGCCGTCGCAGTGCGGACCAGGATGGCACCGAACAAGATCCACAGCTGCGGAGACCATTCTCCGATAGTGCGAACATCGGAGGTGATGACCCCGGCGAGGACGGTGCCGAGCATGACCGCGGAGACGATGATCGCGGCGGTGTCCACCAGCGCCAGTACCACGGTCAGGACGAGATACGCTCTCGCCGACCGCGAGTACCGCCACAAGCGCGGATCGACGGGGCCTTTCGACGACCGCTCGACGACTGCAATCACCTCGATCGACCGAGCGACAATCCTATCGAGTCAGGGATCGATGTGGACGAGATACGTTGCCGGAAAACCCAGTACGTCCAGGCTTGGTAGCCGATGACGATCGGCGTCATGAACGCCGCGGCCCAGGTCATGATCTTCAACGTGTACGGGCTCGACGACGCGTTTTCGATGGTCAGGCTGAAGGCCGGATCCGTGGTCGAGGGCATGACCTCAGGGTAGAGCGATCCGAACAGCAGCACGACCACCGCGGCCACCGCGATCGTGGTGCAGACGAACGCCCAGCCCTCGCGGACACGGGCGGTGAGTGCGACGACGGCGACGAGCGCTACCGCTGCGATACCGACCATGGCCCACGTCCAGGTGGTGCCGTAGGCGAGCTGCGTCCACACCGCGAAGGCGCCGCCGACGAGGACCGCCGGAATCGAAAGCCGCGCAGCCAGTTTCACGGCGTCCTCGTGGACGTCGCCCGATGTCTTGAGCGCGATGAACACGGCCCCGTGCAACGCGAACACCAGCGCGAGCGTGGCGCCACCGAGCAGCGCGTATGGGTTCAGCAGATCGAAGAATCCGGCCGTCACCTTCTTGTTTTCGTCGATGGCGACGCCGCGCACGATGTTGGCGAAGGCCACTCCCCACAGCACGGCAGGAACCCAGGAGCCGATACCGATGCCGAGGTCACACCGTCGGCGCCACACCGGATCGTCGATCTTGCCGCGGTATTCGATTGCGCAGATCCGCAGAATGAGCGCGACGAGAATGAGCAACAGCGGTATGTAGAAGCCGGAGAACAAGGTTGCGTACCACTCGGGGAAGGCGGCGAACAGTGCGCCGCCGGCGGTGATGAGCCATACCTCGTTGCCGTCCCACACCGGTCCGATGGTGTTGAGGACGGTTCGGCGCCGCCGCTCCCCCGTCTCGGGATCCTTGTGACGCCCGAGGATCGGCATGAGCATGCCGACACCGAAGTCGAATCCTTCGAGCACGAAGTAGCCGAGGAAGAGAACGGCGATCGCGATGAACCAGAATTCCTGTAGTCCCATGATCGTCTTCCCTCAGTAGGCGAACGAAAGTTGTTTCGGCGCATCGTCGTCATCCGGTTCATCGGATGTGTCGTCGCCGGGCGGGTGGGCGTCGTGTTCTTGTGGGCCCTCGATGACGTAGCGGCGGAGCAGGAAGAACCACACACCGCCGAGCGCAGCGTAGATGAGGGTGAACGTCACGAGCGAGGCCACCACGAGCCCCACCGGATGATCGGACACACCCTGGTCGACGGTGAGTCTGATCTGATCGACGCCGGCCAGGTTGGGGGCGACCACCCAGGGCTGACGGCCCATCTCGGTGAAGATCCACCCCGCGCTGTTGGCCAGGAACGGAGTCGGGATCGCGGCGAGGCTGAGCCACGAGAACCACCGTTGGTGCGGCACTCGTCCGCCCCTCGTGACCCACAGACCGACGATTGCGAGCAATGCCGATCCGGCGGCGAGTCCGATCATCATTCGGAAGGACCAGTAGGTGACGAACAGGTTGGGTTTGTAGTTACCGGGGCCGAATTGTTGCTCGTACTGCTCCTGCAGCTCATTGACACCTTGGACCGTGGCGCCGAAATCGTTCTCGGCGAGGAATGAGGTCACTCCGGGAAGCGAGAGCAGGTGGACCACCGACTCGCAGTTGTTGTGCGTCCCGACGGTCAACAGCGAGAACGCTGCCCCGGTTTCTGTTTCGCACAACGATTCTGCCGAGGCCATCTTCATCGGTTGCTGCTCGAACATGAGCTTGCCCTGAATGTCACCGGTGACAGTGAGGGCGACGCCTGCGACGATCATGACCACGAAGGACATGCGTGCGGCCGGCCGGAACATACTGCGCGAGTCCGCGTCGCGACCCCTTCGGGCCTCGCGCACCATCCACCACCCCGAGACTCCGGCGACGAACGTGCCCGCGGTGAGGAAAGCACCGGCCACTGCGTGGGGGAATGCGGCCAGCGCCGTGTTGTTGGTCATCAACTCCCAGATGCTCGTCAGTTCCGCTCGGCCGGTCTCAGGGTTGAACCGCGCCCCGACAGGGTGCTGCATCCACGAGTTGGCGGCGATGATGAAGTACGCGGAGGCGTTGACTCCGATGGCCACCAGCCAGATCGTGGCAAGGTGGACGAGTTTGGGTAGTCTGCCCCAACCGAAGATCCAGAGCCCGAGGAACGTCGACTCCAGGAAGAAGGCAACGAGTCCTTCCAAGGCGAGCGGTGCGCCGAAGACGTCACCGACGAAACGCGAGTATTCGCTCCAGTTCATGCCGAACTGAAATTCCTGCACGATTCCGGTTGCGACGCCGAGCGCGAAGTTGATGAGGAACAACTTGCCGAAGAACTTGGTGAGTCGGTACCAGGAGTCCTTCTTGGTGATGACCCACATGGTCTGCATGGCTGCGACGAGCGGCGCGAGGCCGATCGTCAGTGGAACGAAAATGAAGTGATAGACGGTAGTGATACCGAATTGCCACCGTGAGATGTCCAGGGTATCCATGACTTCTCCGCCCTCTTCGGCCCCCGGGGTGGTAACGGCACGTCACCGCTGCACGGAGCCATCCCGCAGCGAGTCCGACACTACTACTACCTGCGGTAGTACCTCAAGCCTCGGGAGCCTCGTCACCGATGGTCTCGACCGCGATATCGACCATCGATCGCATCTCGTCGGCACGGCTTGCCCCACCCAATGCGAGCCCGTCGAGCGCGACCACGCGGGCCGCCAGCGTGATACTCGATACCAACCAAACGCTCTCTGCGACAATGAGATCCGCTGGAAACAGGGGCGCGCGCTCGCAGGTGTAGCCCCGAGCTTCGGCGACATCGAACAAAGCCCCGACAGTGGTGCCGGCAAGGATGCCCTGCTCCGGCGGGGGTGTGACAAGCGTCTTACCGCGCAAGAGCACCACCGTCGACCGTGGACCCTCGAGCACCCTGCGCTCACTGCTGACGTAGATCACCTCATCGGCGCCCTGCCGCGCGGCGTACCTCAGCGCAGCCATATTCGTGGCATAAGACAGCGTCTTGGCACCCAACAGCTGCCACGGCGCGCGCGCCGCGAGATCCACCGAATACCCCCGGTCCAGCGTGATCGCAGATACGCCCTCCGCCCGCGCCCGCGCGACCCGCTCGTGCACCGGACCGACAGTGGCATACGCCGTCGGCGCACCACCGCCCTCGCGACCCCGACCGAGCACCAACCTCAGCACACCTTCCCCTGCCGAGACACGCGTCCACTCGTCCACAGCAAGCCCGATGACCAGACGCCACTGGTCGGCGTCGGGAACCGGAAGGTCCATCGCCGCGGCCGACACCGCCAACCGAGCGAGATGAAGCTCGACCCCACAGGGCGCTCCACCGCGCACCAGGAGGGTTTCGAAGGCCCCGTCACCGCGAACAGCAGCAAGGTCATCGGCGCACAGAAGCGGCTGATCGGGGTCGTGAACCTTCCCGTCGAGGGTCACTACTACGCACGCTGACATGGAAGACAACCCTATCCAGTCCCCTCCGCAGGCTCCGCTCAGGTGTCGATGGGTCACTCCGCAGGCTCCGCTCAGTTATCGATGAGTCACTCCGCGGGCTCCGCTCCTGCCTCGATGCTTCTAGGATGGGGTTTGTGTCCGATTCCATCGACAGCAATTCGAGTCCCCTTCTCACCCTTCCCGGCGCAGTACCGTCACCCGAGGAATCACCCGATAGCGGCGTGGCCTGGCATTACGGCAACCCGTTCGGAGAGCAACGCGGGGCCGTCGCACAAGCCGCTGTCATCGACAGATCGAATCGCTTCGTCTTCGCGATCACCGGCGAAGAACGACTCACCTGGCTCGACACCATCTCCAGTCAACGCGTGAAAGACCTTCCCGACGGCACATCCGCGGAGAACTTGTCACTCGATATCAACGGACGCGTCGAACATCACTTCGTGCAGACCGATATCGGCGGTGTCACGTGGATCGACACCGAGGCCGCATCCGGCCCCGCCCTGCTGGCGTTCCTCCAGAAGATGGTGTTCTGGTCCAAAGCCGAACCGCGTGAGCGAGCCGACTTCGCCGTGATCAGCCTGCTCGGAGCCGAATCGTCGGCGATCCTGCAGGCCGCGGGCGCCCCCGCACCAGAGAAGTTCTACGACGCCGCGTCCTTGGCCGACACGGGGTCGATCGACGCTGGTTTCGTCCGCCGGATGCCGTGGCCGGGTGCGCACGCCTTCGATCTGCTGGTTCCCCGGGCCGCGCTCGTCGACTGGTTCACCAGGCTCCGTGACGCCGGTGCAGTACCCGCGGGTACATGGACGTACGAGGCGCTGCGCGTGGAGTCGATCCGACCGCGTGTCGGCGTCGACACCGACGTCAAGACCATCCCGCACGAGGTCCGTTGGATCGGCGGCGTCTCGGAGTCGGGTGCCGTGCACCTGGAAAAGGGCTGCTACCGCGGGCAGGAGACCGTAGCGCGGGTGCACAACCTGGGCCGTCCGCCGCGCCACCTCGTACTGCTGCATCTCGACGGCTCCGCAGATGGCCGTCCCGAGACGGGCGAGACGGTGACCGCCGGGGGGCGAACCGTCGGCCGCCTCGGCACCGTCGTCGACCACTTCGAACTGGGCCCCATTGCCCTGGCGCTTCTCAAGCGCACCATCCCGGTCGACACCGAGCTCGTCGCGGGCCCCTGCGCCGCGTCGATCGATCCGGACTCGGTACCCGACTACGACGACGTCCAGGCCGGTCGCGCCGCCATCGACCGCCTCAAAGGGCGATGACAGACAGCGGACGCGTGGAGGCCGTATGCGTCGTCCACACCATCGTCCCCCTCGGACGCCGGGGTGTCGTCGACAGCGCGATCGACAAGCGCCCCGTGGACGGACCCGTCGATGTCGGTGAACTCGGCTTGGCGGGCGATCACAGCTCGGACACCACGTTCCACGGTGGCAGCGACCAGGCCGTGTATGCCTACGACGACGCCGAGGCCGTGCGGTGGGCGTCGGAGCTGGGTCACGACATCTCCGCCGGATGGTTCGGCGAGAATCTCCGAACGACGGGCGTCGCGGTCACGGACGCCGTGATCGGATCACGGTGGCGAGTCGGGTCGGCGGTCCTCGAGGTCACGATCCCTCGGCGGCCCTGCCGGACCTTCGCCAAGTGGGTCGACGAACCCCGGTGGGTCAAGCGGTTCGCCGAGCGCGGCGATGTGGGCGCCTACCTCCGAGTGATCGAGCCCGGAACGCTGAGGCGGGGCGATCGCATCGTGGTGGAAGGTATCCCCTCCCACGGCGCCACCGTCCGAGACCTCTTCCACGGAAGAAACCACGCCGGCCTCGCGCAACTCCTCTCGCTCCCCGATCTGCCGAAGAAGGTCACACGCGAGGCCGAGGCGGCCCTACGCGTTCCCGTCGCAAAGTAGATCATTACCCGGACTCAGAACATTTGCGCAGGTCGCGCCCCTCGACTGGCGGCTCGAGACCAAGCAAACAGTCGCCACACGGAGTCCGTATGCGCATCGAAGCGATTCGCGCGCTAGAGTGTGGTCCAGGAAGAAATACCAAATCTAACGGGGCGCCCAAATTTCCCCAGGCCGCCCCGCAAGTCCGCGAGGGGGCAACGCCATGGGCCGAGGCAGGGCTAAGGCAAAGCAGACAAAGGTCGCTCGTGAGCTCAAATACAGCTCGCCGTCAACGGACTTGGAGTCTCTGCAGAGAGAGCTCTCCGGTGGTTCGTCCAACTCCCACCGTGGCGGTATCACCTCGGGCGGCATCTCCTCTTCGGATGCGGACGGCTACACCCGCGTCGAGGAAGACGAATACGAGGACTGGCGACGCTGACCATCGTTATACACAAGTGAGGGGGAGCCGCGACGCGGCTCCCCCTCACTTGTTCGTATACCTCAGAAGCGCGGGTGATTTCCCAGCAGCACGGCGCGCTCGACGTTGGCGGCCTTATCGGTCGACTTCTTCACCGTTCCCAGGGTCCAGCAGTCGATGTGGCGTGCCGTCAGCACTGCCAGCGCGCGGTCCACGTCCTCGGGCGCAACGATGGCGACCATGCCGACACCCATGTTGAACGTCTGCTCCATCTCCGCTCGCTCCACGCGGCCACGCTGAGCGATGAGCGAGAAGACCGGTGCCGGGCTCCACGTAGCGCGATCGAGTTCCGCGACGAGGCCAGCAGGCATCACGCGGCCCAGGTTGTTGGCCAGTCCACCACCGGTCACGTGGCAGAAGGTCCGCACGTCCGTTTCGGCGGCGAGCGCGAGGCAGTCCTTGGCGTAGATCTTGGTCGGTTCGAGCAGCTCCTCGCCGAGGGTGCGTCCGAACTCTTCCACGTGCCCACCGAGGTCCATGTGGTTGATCTCGAGCAACACCTTGCGAGCCAGCGAGTAGCCGTTGGAATGCAGGCCCGACGATCCCATGCCGATGACGACATCGCCGGGGCGCACCCGGTCCGGACCGAGAACCGCATCGGCTTCGACGACACCGACGCCGGTGGCGGAGAGGTCATAGTCACCGTCGGCCATCAGTCCGGGATGCTCTGCCGTTTCACCGCCGAGCAGCGCACAGCCGGCGATGACGCAGCCGTCGGCGATGCCCTTGACGAGCTCGGCGACCATCTCGGGCACCACGCGGCCAACTGCGATGTAGTCCTGCAGGAACAGTGGTTCTGCGCCGCACACGACGAGGTCGTCGACGACCATCGCGACGAGATCGAGTCCGAGCGTGTCGTGTTTGCCGAGTGCCTGCGCGACGGCGACCTTGGTGCCCACGCCGTCGGTGGACGCGGCGAGAATCGGTTCGCGGTAGTCGCCCTTGAGGGCGAAGAGGCCTGCGAATCCGCCGAGACCGCCCATCACCTCGGGTCGACTGGCCTTCTTCGCAAGCGGGGCGAACAATTCGACTGCCCGGTCACCTGCGGCGATGTCGACGCCCGCCGAGGCGTAGGAAGCACCACCCGAGGATGTTGCGCTCGTTGCTCGGGATTCCTCGGTCATGCGGCTCCAGCCTTGTACTCGTATCGACGCTGCGTGGCAATGCACGCAATTGCGCTCTAACGGTACCGGAGCGCTCCAGCCCTGGGCACACACCGTAGGCGCTTCGCGCATGTGAGTGAAAATACGTGACCTGCTATGTATTTCCGCTCACATGCGCGTCAGCGCCTACGGGCGACTGAGCGCACTCACGTTGGCGTTGATCGAATCGGTCGTCTGACCCGCAGCCGTCGCCAGCATGCCCTCGAGTACGTGCTTGCCCAACGCGTTGTCGGCAGGCAGATCGATCGGGTACTTGCCGGTGAAACATGCTGTGCACAGCCGGGTTTCGGGCTGCTCGGAGGCGGCGATCATGCCCTCGGTGGAGATGTACCCGAGCGAGTCGGCACCGATTGCTTGACGCACACCTTCGAGGATGCCGTCCTCCGAGTCGACGCCGTTGGCGATCAACTCCGCGGGCGAGGCGAAGTCGATACCGTAGAAGCACGGCCACCGGACCGGCGGCGACGCGATACGTACGTGGATCTCGAGCGCTCCGGCTTCACGCAGCATCCGAATGAGCGCACGCTGTGTGTTTCCGCGCACGATCGAATCGTCCACCACGATCAGCCGTTTGCCGCGAATGACCTCTTTGAGAGGGTTGAGCTTGAGACGAATACCGAGCTGACGGATGGTCTGCGAGGGTTGAATGAACGTGCGCCCGACGTACGCGTTCTTCATCAGGCCCTGGCCGTACGGAATGCCGGATCCCTGGGCGTAGCCGACGGCCGCCGGTGTTCCCGACTCGGGGACAGGAATGACCAGGTCGCCTTCGGCGGGGTGCTCCAGCGCGAGACGGCGACCGATCTCCACTCGCGTGGAGTGGACCGAACGGCCCCCGATGACACTGTCCGGTCGGGCGAGGTAGACGTACTCGAACACGCAACCCTTCGGCTCGGGCGCAGCGAAACGCGAGGAACGGACCCCGTCGGCGTCGATGGCCAACAGCTCCCCCGGCTCGATGTCCCGCACGAACGCGGCGCCGACGATATCCAGCGCGGCGGTCTCACTGGCCACCACCCAGCCACGATCGAGACGGCCGAGCGAAAGCGGACGGATGCCGTGCGGATCCCGCGCCGCGTACAGCGTGTGTTCGTCCATGAATGTCAGACAGAACGCGCCCTTCAACGTGGGCAGCAGCTCCATCGCGGCCTGCTCGATGGTCCGGTCGGCGGCCTTGTGCGCCATGAGCGCGGTGATCACGTCCGAATCCGACGTGCCGTTGCCCTGCAGCCGATCGCTGATGAGCCCCTCTTCACGGGCCCGGGTCGCAAGCTCGGCGAAGTTGACGAGATTGCCGTTGTGACCGAGCGCGATACCGGTACCCGCAGTGGTCGTCCGGAAGATCGGCTGGGCGTTCTCCCAGATGACCGACCCGCTGGTCGAGTATCGGCAGTGTCCGATGGCGACGTGGCCCGGCATCGCGCCGAGAGTCTGCTCGTCGAACACCTGGCTGACCAGACCGAGATCTTTGAACACCAGCACCTGCGAACCGTCCGAGACGGCGATGCCCGCAGCTTCCTGTCCCCTGTGTTGCAGCGCATAGAGGCCGTAGTAAGAGAGCTTGGCTACATCTTCTCCCGGCGCCCACACGCCGAAGACTCCGCACTCCTCCCGAGGTTCGTTTTCGGGTACGTCGAGCTCGTTGCCTACCGGAGAATTTGGACTATCGACCGACGACTCGGCAGAGGTCACAGCACTGCTCCCTTGAGGGACGGATTGAGGGGCGTAGCCCAGTCTACGGGCCAACGCTTGCAGAGCACGCATCGCAGGAAAGTTGCCACCCCTGTGCCGTCCATTCTCCGTTCACCTACAGGCTCACGTTCCGACGATCGGCAGCCAATGAGCCACTTCGCTCGCCCGGCTTCCCGAGGCGGTGATGGAACCGTCAGCAAGGGCGTCCTCGAACTGCCGAAGACCGGTGGCAACCTCGAGCCAGGTCCGGGCGTCGGTCTCCACGACGTTCGGCGGCGTCCCGCGTGTGTGACGTGGGCCGGTGATGCACTGGACCGCGACGAACGGAGGGATACGCACCTCGACGGACGATCCCGGCGCCACCTGGGCAAGCGTGCGGGCGGTAGCGCGGACCGCATCGGCGAGCGCGGCCCGCGGGGGCTTGTCGACGGAGCCGTCGCGCACCCAGTCGACGACGGCCAGCACGGCGGTCCTGACCTGCTCGGGGGTCACAGTCTTACTCGGGGCCATGCCGCCCAGACTAGAACGTCCGCGACGCGCGAGCGGCGAGCATCGCACCTGATGCGTTGAGAGCGAAATGCGCGAGCGCAGGTGCCAGCACACTGCCACTGCGGCGCCGCAGCCACGAGAACACCATTCCTGCGGCGGCGGTACCGATGACAGTGCCGACGACCGAATCCCCGGCCGCGCGTGCCGGGCGGATGTGCCAGAGGCCGAAGAAGAGGGGCGAAAGTCCCGGCGCGAGAGCGTCGAACAAACCGCGAAAGCTCAGCTCCTCGGTGATCACCGTGCCGACCGGAATGTGGAAGAGCACCCATTCGGCCGGAGCCGCGTCCGACGGACGCACCCGCTCGGACAGGGCGGGAACGGCAGCGACGAACACCGCTCCCATGATCGGGACCGCGGCCGCGCCGGCGCCCCAGCGAAGTCCGCTGCCCCACCTCGTCAACCCGAGTTGCTCGAGACTCTGACCCGACGCGCCGAACCCGCTCACGCTCACCACACCGATCCCGAGGGCAGCGTTCAGCAGGGCTCGTCGACGCGGCGGCAAGTCCAGAGCGGGGACGATTGCAGTGCTCCACGCCGTGGTGATCGCACCCAGAACGAGTGGCTTCATTTCTCGGGACCGTCCCTGCCCGCGTACTGCTCCATCACCCCGCGCGCCCGTGCGGTGTCCTCCTCGGTCCATCCCTCGGGGGCGGCGATCGCGACCCAACCATCGAGTACGAGCGTTCCGTAGTTGTGGCCGTGGCCGTCCGGGACGCCCGCAGCATTGGTCAGATCGGCTGCGACCTGCCAGAACGTGACGATCGGGAACCAACGCATGTCCGGCAGACGATCCGGCCCCGGCGGCTCGGACAACCAGTCCGGCCTCTCGAACAGCAGGTCGGGCGACAACCACACCACCGGATCGGATGCGTGCTGGACGTACAGCACACGCGGGTAGAGCCACGGCTGGTCCGCTGGTGGGATCATGCTGGCGTTGTCGGCGAATCGAACGACCAACCCGTCCGCGTAGACCGGTCGCACCTCGGGCGTGCCGGGATCGCGGCGCGTCACGAACTGCGACCACAGCCGGTTTGCATTCGGTGGACCCACCCAGAGGACACCGTCGACACTCTCGCGTATCTCGGCAAGCCCGTCGAACGCGCCCTCACCCGCCTGCACTCCCAGGCTCTCTCCGTAGATGTAGAGCTTGGGCCGGGTCTGCTCCGGTTCCTGCAGCCACCGCTCCCGGACCCGGTCGATGAGTGCCTTGCCCGCTACTGCTGCCTTCTCGCGCTCGGCGAGAAAAGAAATCCAACTCGGTAGATAGGAGTACTGGGTGGCCACGGTGGCGACATCGCCCGCGAACAGCAACTCCTCGGCCGTGATCGCGGTGGGGTTGACCCAACCCGTTCCGGTGGTCGGGACCACCACGAGTGCCGCCCGCTCGAACGCGCCGGTACGTTCGAGTTCCGCGACAACGATGTCGAGACGCCCGTCCTGCGTCGCCGCGGTCTCGAGACCTGCGTACGCGCGGATCGGTTCGCGCGCGGGCCTGTCGAGTCCCTCGGAGATCTCCTCGGCGCTCAGCCCACCCGCGACGAAATTGCGGCCCTCGAACCCGAGGGTGTCCCACGGCGCCAACGACTCCGGGCTGCCCGACCGCTCCGGGATCAGAGGTTGCTCGACTCGCACCCGAGTCTCGTTGTTCTGCAAGCTGAATGCCGAGTTGACGACGTTGGACAATCCGCGCAACAGCACGCCCTGCACCAGCGCGATCACGAGCACCACCACGATGATCACGCCGATGACGTTGGCGACCTCGCGAGGCATCTTGACGATGCGGTTGACCTGCCGCGCCACCAGACGCACCAGGTCACGAAGAACACGCCAGGTGGAGATCAGAAGTGCGCCGACGGCGATGCTGAGCGCCCCGGTCCGGAAGTACCCGGTCGTGGTCGTTCCCTCCGCGTCCATCAGCGCGGCCAACTCGCGCTGCCACCCCGCCGACAGATACAGCATGTACAGCACAGTCAGACCTGCGATCACCGGGACGGCGATCTTGACCACTATTTCGACGCGACGCGGGGGCGGCCACCACGGCTTTCCTGCGAGGAACAACCGGTAGACGACCCAGTACACCGCGACGCCGACGCCGTATCCGATGGCGGCGTTGATGCCCCCGATCAACCCTTGGAAGAGCCAGTCGCGGGGAAGCAGCGACGGAGTCAACGACCAGCAGAAGAACAGCGCCCCGAACACGATGCCGGTGAAGTCCAGCCGAAGCAGCCCCCACATCCACATGACGAAGGGATGCTTGTCCGGGGAAGGCACCGAAAACTCGACCGGAAGCCGATAGTGCGTGTGCTCGCGTTCGACTCTGCTCTGTGGCGCCTCCGATAGCTCTCCCCTGGACACTGCCCTACCCGAAAAGCCTGGGAAGAGTGGCCTCGAAGGTCTCACGAAGCTCGGCCAGCGAGACCGAGAACTGTCCCTGAATCTCGATGTCGTCTGCGCCTTCGTCGACCACGCCGATGCGCGTCCACGGCAGTCCACGTGCCGTGCACATGCTGGTGAAGCGGGTCTCCTCGGTGCGCGGCACCGCGACCAGCACTCGCGCCGACGATTCGGAGAACAGGGCGACGAACGGATCGGCACCCTCGGGAAGCAGGATGCGGCATCCTGTTTCGCCGGCCAGTGCCGCCTCGACGACAGCCTGCGCAAGTCCGCCCTCGGACAGGTCGTGCGCAGCACTGACCAGCCCGTCACGCGAACCCGCGAGCAGAATATCGGCGAGCAGCTGTTCGCGAGCGAGGTCGACCTCCGGCGGGACACCGCCGAGGTGGTCGTGCTCGACCTGAGCCCAGATGGAACCGTCCAACTCGTCGCGGGTCTCGCCGAGCAGGATCAGCGTCTCGCCGGGCTCGAGCCCGAGGCCCGTCGGGATGCGGCGGTGCACATCGTCGATGACGCCCAGAACGCCGACGACGGGCGTCGGCAGGATCGGTTCGGAGCCGGTCTGATTGTAGAAGCTGACGTTGCCACCGGTGACCGGAATGCCGAGGGTGACGCAGCCGTCGGCGAGACCGCGAACGGCCTGCTGGAACTGCCACATCACGCCCGGGTCCTCGGGAGAACCGAAGTTGAGGCAGTTGGTCACCGCTTTCGGCGTTGCGCCGGTGACTGCAACGTTGCGGAAAGCCTCCGCGAGAGCGAGCTGAGCGCCCCGGTACGGATCGAGCGCGGTGTAGCGACCGGACGCATCGGTAGCGAGCGCGATACCGCGTCCCGTCTGCTCGTCGATGCGAATTACTCCGGCGTCGGCGTTCTCGGCCAGGACCGTGTTGCCGCGGACGTAGCGGTCGTACTGCTCTGTGATGAATCGGCGGCTGCACAGCTGCGGCGAGCCGATCATCTTCAGCAGCGTCGCCTTCAGTTCGTCGGCGGTCTCCGGACGCTTCAGCGAGGCGGTGGTGTTCGCGACCAACGCGTCCTGGGTGGCCGGACGCTGCACCGGGCGCGAGTAAACCGGCCCGTCGTGCGCGACGGTCTTCGGCGGCACGTCGACCACTGTCTCGCCGTGCCAGGTGATCTCGAGGTTGTCGCCGTCGGTGACCTCACCGATCACGGTAGCGAGGACATCCCACTTCTTGCACACGGCCATGAACGCCTCGACGTTCTCGGGTGTCACGACGGCGCACATGCGCTCCTGCGATTCGCTCGAGAGCACCTCGGCCGGCGTCATCCCGGTGGCGCGCATCGGGACCTGCTCCAGCGCGATATGCATGCCGCCGCTACCGGCCGATGCGAGTTCGGATGTAGCGCAGGACAATCCGGCACCACCAAGATCCTGAATGCCGACGACCAACTTGGCCGCATACAGCTCGAGGCAAGCTTCGATGAGTACCTTCTCCGCGAACGGGTCGCCAACCTGCACCGCCGGAAGCTTCTTCCTGCCTCCACCGGTCTCGTCACCGTCGAACGTCTCCGAAGCCAACACCGACACACCGCCGATGCCGTCGAGACCGGTACGCGCTCCGAACAGGATGATCTTGTTTCCCACGCCCGAGGCGAACGCCAGGTGCATGTCCTCGACACGCATGACCCCGGCACAAAGGGCGTTGAGGAGCGGGTTGCCCGCGTACGAGGCGTCGAACACCGTTTCGCCGCCGACGTTGGGGAGGCCCAGGGAGTTTCCGTAGCCACCGACGCCCGAGACTATGCCGCTCAGAACTCGGCGTGTATCGGGTGCGTCCGCGGCGCCGAAACGCAGCTGGTCCATGACGGCAATGGGGCGTGCGCCCATCGCCATGATGTCGCGGACGATGCCGCCGACGCCTGTGGCGGCACCCTGATACGGCTCGACATAGGACGGGTGGTTGTGGCTCTCGACCTTGAACGTGACCGCCCAGCCGTCGCCGACGTCCACGACGCCGGCGTTCTCGCCGATGCCCGCGAGCATGGAGGAGCGCATCTCATCCGTGGTGGTCTCACCGAAGTACTTCAGGTGCACCTTTGAGGACTTGTAGGAGCAGTGTTCGCTCCACATGACCGAGTACATCGCGAGCTCGGCGTCGGTGGGCCGACGGCCGAGGATCTCCTTGATGCGGGCGTACTCGTCGTCCTTGAGTCCGAGTTCTTTGTACGGCTGCGTCACATCCGGAGTGGAGGCTGCGGCTGAAACTGTATCGGTGTGGACAGAGTGAGCGGACACGAGGAGTGGGGTCCCTTCCTGGAGCGAAATGCCAGTGAGAGTCTATCGTGCGCTTTCTCCACTCCGCGCCGTGCGCCTACATCGACACCGGCCCGGAGGGCATCAGGAAGGCCGCCAGCGCGTCGGCGTAGGCCTCGATATCCGAGGCGCCCATGAGCTCGCGGGAGGAGTGCATAGCGAGCTGAGCGGCCCCGACGTCGACCGTCGACAAGCCCGTCCGCGACGCCGTGATGGGACCGATGGTCGATCCGCAGGGCAGATCGGCTCGATGGACGTAGCGCTGCAGCGGTACACCGGCCTGCTCGCACGCCACCGCGAACGCCCCGGCACCGACCGAGTCGGTCGCGTAGCGCAGATTCTGGTTGACCTTGAGCACCGGCCCTCCGCCGAGTTCGATGCGATGCGCAGGCTCGTGCCGGTCGGGGTAGTTGGGATGCGTCGCATGGGCCATGTCGCCCGAGGCGCAGATGGAACCGGCCATGGTCCGTAGGAAGTCTTCACGCCCACCGCCTCGTCCGAGCACGATGCGTTCGAGCACGGTGCTCAGCAGATCCGAGAAGGCTCCCCGGTCGGACATGCTGCCGACCTCCTCGTGGTCGAACAGCGCGAGAACAGGAGTGAAGTCCGTCGGATTCTGCACTGCCGCAATCAATGCCTGGGTTCCGGCGTAACAGGTGCCCTGGTTGTCCAAGCGCGGCGCACTGATCAGTTCCGACTCCACCCCGACCACTGCACTGGGAGCCAAATCGTGTGTCATCAGCTCCCATCCGAGCACCGCCGTAGGGTCGACGCCTTCCCGCTCGGCCACGAACGAGATGAACGATCGCGGCGAATTACCCACACCCCACACAGCATTGACGTGACGCTGCGGATCGAGGGTGACGCCCTTGCGGTCCTCGGACAGGTGGATAGCAAGTTGAGGCACACGCAGAATCGGTTCGTCGACTTTGACGAGAACCTCACCAATTGTGTTGCCGTCCTTGACACTCAGCCTGCCGGAAACGCCGAGGTCGCGGTCGAGCCACGAGTTGAGCCACGCACCGCCGTAGGGTTCGAGCCCGACCATCTGCCACCCTGCGGACTCGAGATCGGGATGTTGCTTGACGCGAAGGTTGGGACTGTCGGTATGACCGCCGACGATGCGGAACGGGCCCTCGCTCTCGGTGCTCCACGCGACGAGAGATCCGCCGCGAATGAGGTAGTAACGCCCGGCCTCGGTCGGCCACGCATCCCGCTCGTCGACACGCACGAAGCCGACTTCCTCGAGCTGTACCGACACTGTCCGGCACACATGAAAAGGCGACGGCGAGACATCGATGAAGTTGCACAGACCGGCGGCAGACGCATTGGACACAGAAGCTCTGAGAGACATGGGAACCATTTTGTCAGCTCTCGCGTCGAACAGACCAAGAAGCGCTTCGGGGAGCACGGACAGCTACGGGGGAAGTCATGAGATTCGAATCGACAGCGGCAGATCAGGCGGCGCGAGCAACGAGTATTGCCATCATCAGGATGAAGGCCATCGAAGCCTTTCGCAGGCACGGCCTCGAGGTGAGACGGATCGACGCGACGACGCTGGGAGCGGATTCCGGTGTGCGCTTTCCGTTGGAGAACCTGCTGGCGGAGTGCCACGAGATGGGGCGCCCACTGTGGGACGAGGTGATCGATGTCCACACGCGATACATGGTGGAGGCGACCCGCGAAACGGATCCGTCCGAGCTGTCGGACGAAGAGTCCTCGCCAAGGTGCGCGAACGAGTCGTCGCACCGTCCCTGCTGGCCGCGCTGGACGAGTACGCGTACTCACGACCGCTCATCGACGGGATCGCCGACGCGCCGCGACGTGCACTGGGCCTGTCCTATCCGGGCCGCACGTTGTTGCTGGCCGATCGACATCTCGCCGACCGCGACCTCGACACCGCGTGGCTCAGAGGTAGGAACAACACGGCTGCAGTGCCTTTCGATCGATACGAGGAGATGGTCAAGGACGACATCCGCATCGAGGTTCGGCGCGGCGACTCGATATTCCTCGCATCCAAGGTGGCCGACATGCCGCGACTGATCGCCGACCATCTCGGCGAAGCGCCGAACGGCGTACTGTTCGCGATCCCACACAGCCGCGAAATCGACTACTACCGGCCACGCGAAGCCGAGGCCACCGTCCGCGCCGCCGAACTACTCGCCGGCCTCGCACACATGCTGGGCCGCCATTCGCCGGCGCCGGTGTCACCGCGTGTCTTCTTCTGGAAGGACGGAGAGTTCTCGCAGGTGGCCGACGGGTACGACATCGCCCCGACCGGGCCGTTCGCGCAGACGTTGGCCGAACTCGTCGGTTGGTGAGAAGTCAGTGCCCCTCCGCTACACAGAAGACGTTGCCGTCGGGGTCCGCCATCGTCACCCAGCGGAAATCGCCCATGGAGTGCTGCGCGACCTCCGTCGCACCTGCCTCGAGCAGCTTCGCCACGTCATTATCCAATTCCTCGGTCGTCACGTCGAGGTGAAGCCGATTCTTGCCGGGAGTCGGATCCTCGACCTTCTGGAAGGCCAGCCGATAGGGCGCGGAGTCGAATACGACGACGTAGTACCAGCCGTCGTTCTCCTCCTCGATGGTGCCGCCCGCCTGCGCGGCCCACCAGCGCGCGAGCGGACCCGGATCGGTCGAATCGAACGTGATCATCGCGAGATTCAGTGTCATGTGGGCACACTAGCGCCGGCCACCGACACATTCGCTGCCGTCAGGCGGAGACGATCGCGTCCAGTGCCGAGTAGAAGATGCCGAGTCCGTCGTCGCTCGGTCCGGTGAGCGCTTCGGTGGCGTGCTCGGGGTGCGGCATGAGCCCGACGACACGTCCGTTGGGCGAGGAGATGCCGGCGATCTCGCGCTGGGAACCGTTGGGGTTGGATCCGCTGTAGCGGAACACCACGCGGCCCTCGCCCTCGAGTTCGTCGAGCACCTTCTCCGAAGCCTGGAAACGGCCCTCGGCATTCTTGACAGGGATGAGGATCTCGGCGCCGGCCTCGTACCGCGAAGACCACGCGGTCTCGGTGTTCTCCACCTTCAGCCACTGGTCACGGCACACGAAATGCAGGGCCTCGTTGCGCGTCAACGCACCGGGAAGCAGACCGACCTCGCACAGCACCTGGAATCCGTTGCAGATACCGAGCACGGGCATGCCGCCCTCGGCTGCTTTCACCACCGATTCCATCACCGGAGCGAACCGGGCGATGGCGCCGGCGCGGAGGTAGTCGCCGTACGAGAACCCGCCGGGCACGACGATGGCGTCGACGCCGCGAAGGTCGGCGTCGGCGTGCCACAGGCTGACGGCCTCACCGCCGGCGAGGGTGATGGCGCGGGAGGCGTCGACGTCGTCGAGGGTGCCGGGGAACGTGATGACGCCGACGCGGGCAGTCGAGCTGGGCGCACTCATGAAAGTCGGGTTACCTTCCAGTCCTCGATCACCGTATTGGCGAGCAGGGACTCGGCGATCTTTTCGAGTTCGGCGTCGTCGACACTGTCGTCGACCTCGAGCTCGAATCGCTTGCCCTGGCGGACATCGGACACTCCGGCCACGCCGAGACGTCCGAGCGCACCTGCGATGGCCTGACCCTGCGGGTCGAGAATTTCGGCCTTGGGCATGACGTCGACAACAACACGGGCCACGTGGGAGCTCCTCGAGATATAGGTACCGGCAGGTGGAGAGTCTACGCAGTACCTCGTGCAGGCGCGAAACTGCGCTTACTGTGGGAAATATGCGACTGACCCACTTCGGACACTCCTGTGTACTCGTCGAGCTGAACGGCACCACGGTGCTCCTCGATCCGGGCAATTTCTCGCACGGCTTCGAGGGCATCACCGGACTCGACGCCATCCTGATCACGCACCAGCACCCGGATCACGTCGATCTCGAACGTCTGCCTGCGCTGCTGCAGGCAAACCCGAGCGCGCAGCTCTATGCCGATCCGATGACGGCCTCGCAGCTCGGCGAGCGCTGGACCACGACGAACGCGGGCGACGTCTTCACAGTCGGCGGGATTCAGGTGACAGGTGTGGGCGGAACGCATGCGGTGATCCATCCCGAGCTACCCACGATCGACAACACCGGCTACTTGCTCGGTACTCCGGAGAATCCTGCGCAGTTGTTCCACCCCGGCGACTCCCTGTTCGTCCCCGAGCAGAAGGTGGACGTGCTCGCGATCCCCGCTGCAGCGCCCTGGTCGAAGATTTCCGAAACGGTCGATTTCCTGCGCGCGGTGGCCCCGCGTGCCGCCTTTCCCATCCATCAGGCAATCGTCGCCGAGCAGGCCCGCGGGATCTTCTACGGACGGCTCACCGAGATGGCCGACGACGCCACCGAGTTCAGGACCTTCGCCGAGGAAACCAGCGTCGAGATCTAGCGGCTTCGCCGCATGTGAGCGAAAGTGCATAGCCCGACACGTATTTCCGCTCACCTACGGCGGAGCCGTCCAAGCCGCCATTGCCCTCTCATGCAGACTCGCCGATGTCATGTGGGCGGGAATGAGCCCTACGATCGACGACAGGGGAAAGAGTTGACTCAACCAGTGAAAGCTCAGCGCATACTTTCACCGATCTTCGCAGCACTTGTTGTTGCGGGCATCCTGGTGGCCGTACTACTAGATCAGCCTTGGGCAGGGACTGCCGGCTGGGCTCTGACTGCAGTTTCCGCAACAGCCTGGTTGATCACGGTGCTGTGGCTGCAGCGAAGGTCGATACACAAGTAGACGCGCCTTCCCTTGCGCGAGAGCCTCAACCGCTCACACCGCGGAGGAGCCGTCTACGCCGCGCGGTGCACCGGACGAACGTGCTCGTACACGGCAGGCGTTGCACCGTTGTAGAGCGCGAGGTCGACCGCGTCGAGCATCGCCATGCGCGGTCCGCTGCGACCGAGCTGCTTGGCGCTGACGGCCAGGCGAACAAGCCCGTCTCGCCGGGCCGTGCGACCCGCGCCGATCACCAGCGCTCGACACCACCAGGGTTCGGCCTTGACGCCCTCGCCGATTCCGAGAACGCGGCCGCGCACCACGGTTCCGTTTTCCAGATCATGTATTGCGTTGATACCGGCTGTCATTCGAAACCCAGCATCCTGCAGAGCGGACATGGCTCCAGGCGAAGCCAGCCACCGCGGGGCTGCGAACACCCTTGTGCGCAAACCAGTCTGCTCCATCACGCGATCGGCCGCCATGAGCCGAAGCCGCGCCTCATGACGCGGAAGAGTGGCGAACTCGGCGCGGCGGCGCTTGGTGGCCGCCTGGTCGTAACCGTGCAACACGATGGCGTCTCCCCCGTCACGGCGGGCGCGCAACCACTCCTGCGTACCGGAATCGGTCACAAGCCGATACTTGTCCTTCAATCTAGGCGCGACGAGCAGAGAAACCGCCACCGACCGAGAGTCGAGCTCGCGGGCGAACTCTGCCGCGTGTTCGCAGGTCTCGTCCCTGATTCCGCTAATCGACACGATCAGTCGTCCAGACATGACTCGAGCCTCGCACACCGTGGTGAACGAGGCTCGACGTCGACATGGATGCCGGTTAAACGGCCATCGTTTCCTTGGGGAGAATCCTGTCGATTGCCGCCAGCACCTCGGGTGCATCGGGCTCGGTGCGCGGGCGGAAACGGTTGGTGACGACACCGTCGGGCGAGATCAGGAACTTCTCGAAGTTCCACGTAATGTCACCGGCCTGGCCGTCGGCGTCCTCGGTTTTAGTCAGCTCGGCGTAGAGCGGGTGCCGGTTCTCGCCGTTGACCTCGATCTTCTCCATCATCGGGAAGGTGACGCCATACGTGGTGGAGCAGAAGGTTTCGATCTCCTCGGCGTTTCCGGGCTCCTGGCCGCCGAACTGGTTGCACGGGATGCCGATGACCGACAGGCCCTGCGCGGAGTACTCGGTGGCCAACTTCTCGAGGCTGGCGTACTGCGGCGTCAGGCCACATTTCGAGGCGACATTGACAACCAGGACCGCCCTGCCTGCGTACTCGTCGAGAGAAGTGGGCGCACCGCCCAGCGTGTTGATGCCGATATTCTGGACTTCAGTCATCACACGAACTTACCTGTGAGTACCCAACTACGGGGAATCGACCAGGCGAGAACACACCAGGAGCGGCCACCTACCTGCGGTGGCCGCTCCTGGTGCTTCACCGAACCGGGCGCCGGTGGGATGCGCGGCGCCCGGCAGATTTCATGCCTTGGCGTGCTCTTCCACGATCAGGCGCTTGTCGGTCGGCCTGTCGTCCCCACCCGCGGCGTGGCGATCGTCCTCGGGGAGATGATCGTCGACCATGGTTTCCTCGTCGAACGGGAGGTTTCCGTCGAGGACGGTCTTGACGCGGGAGGCGTCGACGGTCTTGGTCCAGGTGCCGACCAGCAGGGTGGCGACGGCGTTGCCGGAGAAGTTGGTGAGCGCACGCGCCTCGGACATGAACCGGTCGATGCCGACGATGAGGCCGACTCCGTCGAGCAATTCCGGCCGGTGGCTCTGCAGGCCACCGGCCAGCGTCGCCAAGCCGGCACCGGAGACGCCTGCTGCGCCCTTGCTGGCGATGATCATGAACAGCAGCAACGAGAACTGCTCGGGGATCGAGAGCGGCATGTTCATCGCGTCGGCGATGAAGATCGAGGCCATCGTCAGGTAGATCGCGGTGCCGTCGAGGTTGAACGAGTAGCCGGTCGGAACCACGATGCCGACGGTGGTGCGCTCGACGCCGACGTGCTCCATCTTGGCGATCAGTCGCGGCAGGGCCGACTCGGAGGAACTGGTGGCGACGATGAGCAGGTATTCACGGGCCAGGTACCTGACCAGCTTGAAGATGGACACTCCGGACACGAAGCGCAGGATCGTGCCGAGGAAGAAGAACACGAAGATGAAGCAGGTGATGTAGAACGCCAGCATCAGGGTGCCGAGCTGGATGACCGCGTCGAACCCGGTCTTGCCGACGACGCCTGCGATGGCACCGAATGCGCCGATCGGAGCGAGCCACAGGATCATGGTCAGAATGCGGAACACGAGCTTCTGCACCGATGCGATGCCCTTGAGGATGCCTTCACCTTGCTTGCCCATGGCCTGCAGGGCGAAGCCGACGAGGATGGCGACGAACAGAGTTTGCAGCACACTTCCGGCGGTCAGCGAGGACACCAGTGTCTCGGGAATGATGCCGGCAATGAAGTCCATGGTGCCGCCTGCGCCCTCGGCTGCGGCTGCATACTGGGAGCCCCCACCGGACGGGATGTCGAGGCCGCTACCGGGCTGAATGAGGTTGCCGACGACCATGCCGATGCCGAGGGCGATGGTCGACATGCCGATGAAGTAGGCGAGCGCCAGGCCACCGACCTTGCCGACACTGGCTGCCGCTCGTACCGAACCGATGCCGAGCACGATGGTGCAGAAGATGACCGGGCTGATCATCATCTTGATCAGACTGACGAACAGCGTTCCGAGCACTGCCAATTCGGTGGCGAAGTCCTTGGCGGTCAATCCGACGATCACGCCGGCGACGACGGCGATGATCACCGCGATGTACAGCCAATGGGTCTTGTCGCGCTTTTTCTTGGGCGCGGGATCCGGTGTGCGGTTCGCGTCGCCGTCGATGGTGATAGTCATGGGTACGTCCTTCGTGACTTCGGTGGAGTGAGGTGAATCACGCCTTGCTGAGGGACGATGTTTGTTGAGATCGTGACGCCAGTCACCTATACGTTCATTCTGTTCACAGGTTCGACCGAAAGAATCGAGGCACACCAGGTGTCGAAGCGCCCGACGAGCGTTGCGGGGCAGGTGCTCGTCCTGCAGTTGGTCGTCATGGCCGTGGTCGTGATGGCGGGCGCGGCCCTCACCATCGCGAACGAAAGATCCAACAGCGACGATGCCGCGAGACGCGAGGTCGTGGCGGTCGCCGCCAGCATCGCGAACGAGCCCTCCACCGCGCTTGCCGTCACCTCGGCGGATCCGACGACTCCGCTTCAACCCGAGACCGAACGGATCCGCGCGATCACCGGCGTCGATTTCATCGTCGTGATGGCACCGGACCGCACCCGTTTCACTCACACGACGCCCGAGTTGATCGGAAAGCCGTTCAGCGGGAACATAGATCGCGCTCTGGCCGGTGAAACGTTCACCGAGACTTACGTGGGTTCACTCGGGCCGTCGATCCGGTCGGTCACCCCGATCACGGACACCGACGGCAACATCGTGGGACTGGTGTCGGCAGGTGTCACCCGCGCGAGGATCAGCGACCAGTTCTTCGACGGTCTCCCGGTCATCATCGGGGTCGTCCTCGCCGCATTCATCGTGGCCGCCGTCGGATCGGTGCTGCTCAGCAGGCGTCTTCGGCGTCAGACGCTCGGGATGGCACCGGACGAGCTACGCACGATGTACGAGCATCACGACGCGGTGCTCCATTCCATCGGTGAAGGTCTGGTCGTGTTCGGCCGCGACGGCAATGCAGAGCTCGTCAACGACGAAGCCCGGCGACTGCTGGACCTCCCCGACGGACCGGTACGACGCAGCGATCTCCCGGAGTCACTGCAACACATGGAGTCCGGCACTGTCGACGGAGAACTGCATCTCACCGACACTCGGATCCTCGTCGTCAGCCAGGACCCGGTGATCTGGGACGACCGCCGACTGGGAGATGTGCTGACCATCCGCGATCGGACCGAACTGCAGGGCGTGATGGGCGAACTCGACTCCGTGCGCAGCTTCGCCGAGTCGTTGCGTTCGCAGGCTCACGAATCGGCCAACAGGCTGCACACCGTCATCACGATGGTCGAGCTCGGACGACACTCGGAAGCAGTCGATTTCGCAACCGCCGACCTCGAGCTGTCGCAGCACCTGATCGACCGGTTGATGCGTTCGGTCAACGAGCCGGCCCTGGCAGCGCTCCTGCTCGGCAAGGTCAGTCAGGCGGCCGAGCAGGGCGTCGAACTGACGATCACGGACGACACCGGACTCGATCACGCGGGCAGGGTCACCGCACGCGAACTGGTCACGCTGGTGGGCAATCTGATAGACAATGCAATCGATGCCTCGAAGAAATCGGACCAACCATGGGTCGAAGTGACGGTGCGTGATTCGGCGACCGAGCTCGTGGTACGAGTCTCCGACAGCGGACCGGGCATGTCCGCCGACGTCCTGCAGAGCGCACTGACCCGCGGGTACTCCACCAAAGCCGACTCCCGCGGCCTCGGCCTGGCGCTGGTTTCCCAGGTGGTCAACCGCTATCGCGGAACGTTGACCTCGGAGATCACCTACGGCTCGGTACTGACCGCGACGATCCCCACCACCCGGAGCGAATCGTGATCAGAGTATTGATCGTCGAGGATGAGCCGCTCATCGCCGAGGCGCATCGAACGTACGTCGAGCGGGTGCCGGGCTTCACCGTGGTCGGCACCGCGCACACCGGTTCGGCCGCCATGCGCGCAGCCAGCGAAGCCGTCGATCCGGTCGATCTGGTGCTGCTGGACATCGGCCTGCCCGACGCCAACGGGATCGACGTCGCGGCCGCGCTTGGTGGTCTGCGCCCGAGTCCCGACGTCATCGCCATCACCTCGGAGCGCGACCTGGCCGTGGTGCGCTCGGCCGTCGCGCACGGGGTGGTGCTGTATCTGCTCAAACCGTTCACGTTCGCTGCGTTCCGCGACAAGCTCGAGCGCTACCGCGAGTTCCACGACGCCCTGCCTGCGGGCGCAAATGCTGCCAGCCAGCGTGAGATCGACCGAGCGATGTCACACCTGCGTACCGCCGACGAACGCGCTTCCACTCCCAAAGGCATTGCCCCGCAGACGATGGACGGGGTCACCGCCATCGTCCGCGAGGCACCGGACGGCCTCAATGCCTCCGAGGCAGCGAAGCTCGTCGGGGTCTCCCGCGTCACTGCCTGGCGGTATCTCGAGCGGCTCGCCGACGACGGACTCGTCGTGCGGCACACCGAGTACGGCAAGGCCGGGCGCCCGCAGGTCCGCTACGTCTGGCGCTGACGCGCATGTGAGTGGAAATACGTGTCCTGCTATGCATTTCCACGCACATGCGGGAAGCGCCTAGGCGCCGGTCTGCTGCACGATCCAGGCGTACTCGAACGCCACTTCCTTCCACTTCTCGTAGCGCCCGCTGACGCCGCCGTGCCCGGCGTTCATCTCGGTCTTGAGCAGTAGATCGGAATCACCGGTCTTGGTAGCACGCAGAGCCGCAACCCATTTGGCCGGTTCGACGTAGAGCACGCGGGTGTCGTTGATGGATGTGATCGCGAGGATCGCCGGGTAATCCTTGGCTTCGACGTTCTCGTAGGGGCTGTAGGACTTCATGTAGTCGTACACCGCCTTGTCCGCCAGTGGATTGCCCCACTCGTCCCACTCGATCACCGTCAGTGGCAGCGACGGGTCGAGAATGGAGGTCAAGGGATCCACGAACGGAACGTTCGCGAGAATGCCGTTGAAGAGCTCGGGTGCGAGGTTTGCGACCGCACCCATCAGCAACCCGCCTGCGCTGCCGCCGTCGGCGACGAGATGCTTCGGCGACGTGCGGCCCGAGTCGATCAGATGACGTGCTGCGGCGACGAAGTCGGTGAAGGTGTTCTTCTTCGTCAGCGTCTTGCCGCTGTCGTACCAGTGCCGGCCCATTTCGCCGCCGCCGCGCACGTGCGCAACCACGAAGACGATTCCACGGTCCAGCAGCGACAGCCGAGCCACCGAGAAAGCCGGGTCCATCGATGCCTCGTACGAGCCATAGCCGTACAGCAGGGTCGGGGCCGGGCCGTCGGGCACATCCTTGCGGGCGATGATCGAGAGCGGGATCCGCGTTCCGTCCTCCGCCGTGGCCCAATCACGATGCTGCACATAGTTGCCCGCGTCGAAATCGCCGAGCACCGGCTGCGACTTTCGCAGCAGCAGCTCACCCGACTTCAGGTCGTAGTCGTACACTTTCGCCGGAGTGACGAACGAGGTGTAGACCATACGTAGCAGTGGCTGATCCCACTCGGGGTTCGCCCCGGCGCCGACGGCGAAGAGTTCCTCGTCGAACTCCATTTCGTGATATTCGCCGTAGCCGTTGTCATCGAGCGGCCAGATCGCCAGCCGCATCAACGCCTCTCGGCGATAGTTGAGCACGAGGTGATCAGCGAAGGCGTCGACATCCTCGAGGCGTACGTCCTCGCGGTGCGCGACGATGATCGTCTGATCCGCCGGATCGTCGACGGGAGCCTCCGCGAGCAGGAAGTTCTCCGCCTTCGCGCCGTCGGTGCCCCAGCCGTCGACGGATCCGTTGTGCTGGATGAGGAATCGATCCTCGCCCTTTACCACCGCATGTTCGACGCTGTACTCCACCCCGTCCACGCGCGGCAGGACGACACGAAATTCACCCTTCGGATTCTCGGATTCGAGAACGAGGCATTCGGAGGTGATCTTCGACCCGACGTAGATCAGCAGGTACTTCTCACTGCGAGTGGAGCCGAACCCGACCCAGTAGCTCTCGTCGGGTTCGTGGAAGACCTGCACGTCCGTCTCGTTGGGCGTCCCCAGTTCGTGACGCCACACGCTGTCCGGACGCCAAGACTCGTCGACGGTCTGATAGAACACGTGAGTGTGATCGTAGGACCAGGTCGCCCCGGCCGAGATTCGTTCGATCTCGTCGGCCAGCATTTCACCGGTCCGTAGGTCCTTGAATCGCAGTGTGTACCGCTCGTCGCCCTCGGTGTCGGTGGAGTAGGCAAGCAAATTGCCGTCCCGGCTGATGGAGAAAGCCCCGATCGAGAAGAAGTCGTGCCCCTCCGCCTCGAGGTTGGCGTCGAGCAGAATCTGCTCACCGGAGATGTCGGTATCGCTGGAGAGCGTCGGCGGTGTCCAGTCGTCGGGAGAGTCGACGGGGCAACGGCATTGAAGACCATACGATTTGCCCTCGATGGTCCGTGAGTAGTACCACCATTCGCCCATGCGTGTCGGCACGGACAGGTCAGTTTCCTGCGTGCGGGACTTGATCTCGTCGAAGATCTTTCCTCGCAACGGCTCGAGTCCCGCGGTCTGCTGCTCGGTGTAGGCGTTCTCCGCTTCGAGGTATGCAATGACCTCGGGGTCTTCCTTCGCGCGCAGCCATTCGTAGTTGTCGACGAAGGTGTCTCCGTGGTGGGTGCGCTCGTGCGGGACTTTCTTGGCAACAGGCGGAGTGATCGTCATGGCTTGACCCAATCGTCGAAGTTCAGACCCGAAATTCGTTCGTAGGCCTCGATGTATCGCAGACGCGTCGATGCGACGACGTCGTCCGGGAGCGCGGGAGGCGGGGTGTCGCCGCGGCGATCCCAGCCCGACTCCTCGGTCAACCAGTCGCGGACGTACTGCTTGTCGAAACTCGGTTGCACCTTGCCCTCGGCATAGCCCTCGGCCGGCCAGTACCGCGAGGAGTCCGGTGTGAGTACCTCGTCGGCAAGAACGAGTTGCCCGTCGGGATCGAGTCCGAACTCGAACTTCGTGTCCGCCAGTATGATTCCGCGGTCGAGCGCGAAGCTCGCAGCCTGGTCGTAGATCTCGAGGGTCTTCTCGCGCAGTTCGGTGGCCAGCTTCTCACCGACCTTGTCGACCACGGCGTCGAAGTCCACGTTCTCGTCGTGCTCACCCATCGCAGCCTTGGCAGCCGGGGTGAAGATGGGGGCGTCGAGTTTGCTCGACTCGACGAGGCCCGCCGGCAGCGCGACGCCGCAGACGGCTCCGGTTCGGCGGTAATCGGCGAGACCGGACCCGGTGAGGTACCCGCGGGCGACGCATTCGATGGGCACCATCTCGAGCCTGCGCACGAGAAGAGCACGGCCGATCAGTTCCTGCGGAATGCGCTCGTCGAGCGGGTCGCCGGCGAGGTGGTTCACCCCACCGAGTTCGGCGAAGAAGAACACGCTCATCGCGGTCAGGACCCGCCCCTTGTCGGGGATCGGGGTGTCGAGTACATGGTCGTATGCGGAGATTCGATCGCTCGCGACGAGAAGCAGATGGTCGTCGTCGACGACATAGAGGTCGCGAACCTTGCCGCCGGCCAGATGCTGGTAGCTACTGAGAGTTGGGCGCACGAAATCAACCCTATCTTCCCCTGGTGGCGACCCGTCTCGCTGCCAGGACAACAATGGTTGGTAATGACAACGAACAGTGGGATCTCGAACAGCGAGGGCATCGGATTCAGGTCCGAGCGTGGGCCGGTGCTCATCGCGATCATGCTCAGCACCTCACTCGTCGCGCTGGACTCGACGATCATCGCCACTGCCGTGTTGACCATCGTCGGCGATTTGGGCGGTTTCAACCAGTTTCCCTGGCTGTTCTCGATCTATCTGCTGGCGCAGGCGGTATCCGTACCGGTCTACGGCAAGCTCGCCGATCTGTTCGGTCGCAAGAAGATCATGCTGTTCGGGATCGGCGTCTTCCTGCTCGGCTCGATTCTGTGCGGGTTGGCGTGGAGCATGCCAGCGCTCATCGCGTTCCGCGCGATCCAGGGTCTCGGCGCCGGGGCTGTGCAGCCGATGTCCATCACCATCGCCGGCGACATCTACACCCTCGCCGAACGCGCCAAGGTGCAGGGGTATCTGGCAAGCGTGTGGGCGATGTCCGCGGTACTGGGCCCAGCGCTCGGTGGCATCTTTTCGGAGTATCTCTCGTGGCGGTGGATCTTCTTCGTCAACATCCCGCTGTGCATCTTGGCTGCCTGGATGCTGATCCGACGCTTCCACGAGGGTGAGATGAGCCGTCGACGGCCCAAGATCGACTACCTCGGTGCCGGCCTTCTCACGATCGGGGCTGCGGCGGTGCTGCTCGGGTTGCTCGAAGGTGGGCAGGCCTGGAGCTGGACATCAGGCGCTTCCGTCGCGATCTTCACCGTCGGCATTGCCTCTCTGGCACTGTTCGCCTGGCAGCAGAGCCGCGCCCCGGAGCCGATACTGCCGCTGTGGGTGTTCACTCGTCGGGTGCTGGTCGTCAGCAGTCTGATCTCTCTGCTCGTTGGCGCCCTCGTGCTCGGATTGACGTCGTACATCCCTACCTTCGTGCAGGGAGTACTCGGCACCGGTGCGATCGTGGCGGGTTTTTCGCTGGCGACGTTGACGATCGGGTGGCCGATCGCGGCCTCGCAGTCCGGCAGGTTCTATCTGCGGTTCGGTTTCCGTGCGACGGCGTTGACGGGCGGGACGATCGCCGTCATCGGGTCCATCCTCGGGTCGCTGATCACGGAGAACTCACAGATCTGGCAGATCGCGACGGTGTGCTTCGTCATCGGTCTCGGCCTGGGGCTGATCGCGAGCCCGACGCTGATCGCCGCTCAGTCGAGCGTGGAGTGGTCCGAGCGGGGCGTCGCCACCTCGACGAACATGTTCGCGCGCTCCATCGGAAGCGCCGTGGGCGTCGCGATCTTCGGTGCGATCGTCAACTCCCGCATCTCCGGTCCCGGCGAACCCGACCCGGGCCAGCTGTCCGACGCCATCCACCTGGTATTTCTGGGCGTCGCCGCGGCGGCGGTGCTCATGCTCGCGGCGGCGACTCTGATGCCCAAGGCGCCTAAAGGCGCAGGTGCGTGAAAATACATAGCAGGACACGTATTTCCACGCACATGCGCGGAGCGCCTAGAGACCGACGCGCTCGAGCATCGCGTCGAACTCGTCGCTCGCCTCGGCCTGGCTGCGCCCGGCGGCGAGGGCGCCGTTGTACACCGCGAGGGCTTCTTCCTGGTACGCCTTGTACTTCTCGAGCCACTGCTCGGAGTTGACCCGCCAGTAGCCGATGATCTCGAACTGCCGTACCGGAAACCCCAACACCTTGCGGACGTACTTTCGCACCGCACGTGAGGTCGAGGCCTCACCGGCGAACCAGACGTAGCCTTCACCGTCCGGGAGCTCGAAGTTCTCGACCGCGTTCTCGAGCACGCTCGCGCAGTCACCGTTGCCGGAGCCGACGCGCCAGTCGTAGGTCACCTCGCCTGCGGTCTCGAAAGTCTGGATGTCCCCGCGTTCGAGCACCTCGACGATGACGTGCGCGCGGGCTCCGGCCGGAAGCTGCTCGACGGCTCGTCCCAGGGCGGGTAGCCCTGTCATGTCGGCGACGAGCAACTGCCACCGCGCGGTCTCGGGAACGTTGTACCAGCGGCGCGGCCGAGTGAGCAGAATGGTCTGCCCTGCGGTGGCGCTGAGCGCCCAGGCGGATGCGACGCCACCCTCGTGGGCGACGAAGTCGATCACCAAGCGTCCCGAAGCCGGGTCGAATCGGCGAACCGTGTAGTTACGGCCTTCCGGGATCGGATCGATGCCGTGGAACCACCACACGCCGTCGATCGCGGTCATTGCAGGTGGGCGGTCCTCGCCGTCGCGGGGGAAGAAGACGGTTACACATTCGTCGGGCGAACCGTTGGAGACGTACTGTGCGATGTCCTCGCCCCCGAACGTCACGCGCACCATGTGCGGTGTCAGCTGCGCGGCGTCGACGACCTCCGCGAACCAGCAGCCTGCTTTCTCCGTCATTCACCGTCCTCGTTCCAGCGCTCGTACGTGTCGGTGGCCCCTCTGCTCGGGTGCTTTCGAGTCTCGCACACCGGCACATCCGCGCTCACGTGTGCGAGGCCGCCGAGAATTCGACGACGGTCGATCCCCATCCCAGTGGGCCGAACCGCGGCACGCCGCCGTTCGCCTCGGACACGAGCGCAGCCAGTTCGGCCTCGGTGCGCAGTCCTGATCCGTACAGGCACAGCCTGCGCAGGTCGTCCTCGGTGTCGTGGTCGTCGGTGGTCGAGGGATCGAGCAGGTCGGTCACCAGGACGACGCGTTGTGCGGAGCCGACCAGAGTGCGCACGAGCAGAGCGGCATCGACGTCGGGGAGCATGTCGACGACACCGACAGCCACAGCCAGGTCCACCGGCACTGCGAGAGGAGTGAACTCGCTGGCATCGATGCGCTGAATGCGGTCGCGGCGTGCAGCGGCGACGTCGGCGAGGTTTCTCTCCCCCAGCGCAGGAAGTCCGACGAGGAAGATCTCGAGATCCGACAGTAACCGTGCCAACGTATCGGCGTACACGCCTGCGCCCTCGCCGTAGACGGCGATGCTGCGCACGTCGGTCAGGTCGATTGCGTCGGGAAGCGCTGGTGCGCGGTACACCGCCTCGAACGCGGCCTCCTCGTGATACCCAGTCGCGAAACCCGGTTCGAGTGCCTTGTCGACGAACCCGTGACCGGTTGCGGGAGAGCCTGTGCGCACCGCGTCGAGCAGCCCGAGGAATGCCATGTCCATCCGGGTGTGAATACTGTCGAATTTCAGTGACTGAGCGACGAACGCATCCTCGTCGGCGAGAAGCGATCCCATCTCGGTCAGGCCGTACCCTGCATCGGATGCCGTGAGCAGACCCATGAGCGCGAGGTGGCGCAGCAGTTTCTCCGTGGCCGATGGGTGCGATTGGCACTGCGCAGCAATGGCTTCCATTGTATCTGCTCCACCGTCGATCGCGGAGAACATCCCCAACGTCACAGCCGTTCTGATTGCCAACGGTGGCAACAACTCCGAGAGCTCGTGCAATGTCTCGGCTGCGCCGTCCTCGCCGGTCGCGGCCGGGTCGCTGTCCGGTGCGGCCTCACGCCGCTTCCAGTAACCCGCGATTTCGATGAACTGCTTGCCGAGCACCTTGTCCTGCTTGGCCCAGCGGCGCAACGGCTTGATGGTCGCCGCCTCACCCGCCACCCACAGGTACGGCTGACCAGGTCGCCACTCCGCGGACTGGACGGACTCGACCAAACGGGATTCCCCGTCGCTCTCGGACCGGTACAGCCACGTGATATCCACGTCCGCATCGGATTTCAGGTCCTGGCGATGCGCAGGTTCGGCCACCTCGATCACCACGGTGGCGGGCAAATCCGGTGGCAACTTTTCGAGGCAGTGCGCGATGGCGGGCAGTGCCGTTTCGTCGCCGGCGACGAGCATCCACTCCACGCCACGCGGGAGAGAGGACGAGTGCTTCGGTCCGGCGACGAGGATCTTCTCCCCCGGCTGCACCCGAGCGGCCCACTCGGCGGCAAGCCCGCCCTCGTGCACGACGAAATCGATGTCCATCTCACGTGCGTGCGCGTCGAATCTCCGCACCGTGTACGTCCGGCTGTACTGAAACGAACCCGAGGGCCAGTCGACGGTCCCGTCCGAGGAATTCTTGGGGACCTCGAACGGAAGCGTGCCCGTCTCCGGATCGACCGGCAACAGCTTGATGTCGTCGTCGAAACCATGGGTACGCACCGGAGGAAGGTCGATACCGTCGCGCACGTGCCGGTCCATCGACGGTCCGCCGATGGTCACCCGCCGCATACCCGGCGTGACATCCTCGACCCGCAGTACATCCATCTCACGCATGCGGATCGGAAAGACCTCGACCTCGCGGACGGTTCCCGCCATCGGAAAAGACTCCTCTTGTTCGTGTTGTTCAGTACTCGCCCAGCGCAACGGCCACCCAAGCCGACACGGTCGGATCGGCAGCGAGAGTGGGGAAGTCGACATCCGGTGCACCCGCAGACCGCCATCGCTCCACCAACCCCATGATTCGGATGGAGTCCAAGCCCTCGTCGAGCAGATTCATCTCGTCACTGATCGACGAGCGTGGCTGATCGAGGGCGGTGGCGATATCACCGATGACGGTCTCGCGGGTGAGCACAGTTTCTTCTCTCTTTTCTGAGCAAACACTTCTGCTTACTGGGCGAACGTTTCTTCGACCAGGTCGAGGGTTCCCATGACACCGTCGTAGTCCGGGCGGTAGCTCGTTGCGGGGAGCTCGTACACCTGGTTCTCAGCGAATGCGGGCAGCGAGGTGTACAGCGGATCCTGCTGCAGTTGCTCGAGAGTGCGACCGGCGACCGGAACGACGAACATCACCGGGGCATCGCCCACCTGCGTGAGTAGTTCGTTGCTGATGATGAACGAGTCACCCGAGCCGTAGAGCTCCGGGTTGTTCGCCTTGGTCATCACGTCGTCCGCCTCGAAGCCGACGCTGGCGAGCAGCTCCGGCAGCGCGGCGGTCGGCGGAATGAACGCCGGCTCGTCGGTGGCGAGAGACAGGAAGTAGGCAACCGGAGCCCCCGGAACGGTGATGGACTCCTTCACCTCGGCCACCTTGTCCTCGTAGGCCTCCAAGAGGCCGTCGACCTTGTCGCTCTCGCCGGCGGCGTCGGCCACGGCTTCGAGCTCGCCCTGCCAGGTATTGACCGAGGACGGGATCAGCACCGTGGGCGCGATGGCCGCGAGCTGGTCGTAGGCCTCCTCTGCCAGCACGGCGGAAAAGCCCTGCCCGCCTCCGATGATCAGGTCGGGCTCGGCCAGCGCGATGGCCTCGATGTTGAGGGTCTCACCGGCGGGCAACTCCTCGGTGCCCTGCGCCTCGGCCTTCTCGGCCCACTGGGGAGGGAAGCCGCCATCGAGATTGGTGACACCGAGCAAGCGTGTGTCGGTGATCGCGATCGGAGCGTCGAGCGTGAACAGGTACCCGGCGAGCCCGGCCGAGAGCACCGCGATGCGCTGCGGTTCTGCTGGAACGGTGATCTCGCCCCGGCTGGTCTCGACGGTCCGAGTGTCACTGGCACCTTCCTCTGCCGGGGTGTCGCCGCTGGAGCAGGCGGCGAGGCCGAGGACAACTGCAGCGGAGGCAGCGATCGCTACGACCGTGCGAAGGCCTCGTCCGCGGGACTGTGAATGTGACACTGCGGTTGATGACACTGTGGATCCTTTCGAGATCATCGTTGCAATCCCGGGTCGGCGTTCTGCCGACTCAGCAGGAAGGAAGCTTAGGCGAACCTACCCTCAAATGGGGGTGCTACGTTTTCGCACCCGCTCGGTCGATGAGCTCCGCGACCGCCGCGACAGTCTGTTCACGCAGCAGTTCGCCGACATCCACACGTACCGATAGTTCGCGTTGTAGCCGTGAGATCAGACGCATCGCGGCGAGTGAATCTCCACCGCAGTCGGCGAACCCGTCCTCGCTGCCGATCTCGTCCAGGCCCAGTACGTCGCGGTAGATCGCCGCTACCAGCCGCTGGGTGGGCGTCGTCAGACTCGTTCCGCCGGCACGTAGTGGCGGTTCGGGAAGCGCAGCGCGGTCCAGCTTGCCGTTGACCGTCAGCGGGATGTGGTCGACGGGGACGATCTGGGCAGGTACGAGGTGCGCGGGGACTCTGGTACGCAACTCGGCCCGCAGGTCTCGGGTCACGTCCACCACGCCGCCGACCACGTACCCGATGAGCCGGGCGACGGGCCCGTCCGACAACACGGTGGCGGCCGCGCGGGCCACCCCGGGAAGCGCCTCGAGCGCCGACTCGACCTCGCCCAGCTCGATGCGGATGCCCCTGATCTTGACCTGCCGGTCGACGCGGCCGAGGTACTCGACGCGGCCGCCCGCGAGGTAGCGCACGAGATCGCCGGTGCGGTACATCCGCTCTCCGCTGCCATATGGATCCGCCACGAACACCGAGGCAGTCTGTCCGGCTCGCCCCCGGTAACCGTGCGCGGCGCCATCACCGGACATGTAGAGCTCGCCCGCAGCCCCGACGGCCACCGGCCGAAGACCGGTGTCGAGTACCCGCGCGCAGGCGTTCCGGACCGGTCGGCCCAGACACGGTGTCTCGCTCTCCGCCACAGCCGAGCCCATCGCATTGATGGTGAACTCCGTCGGACCGTAGAGGTCGTAGCCGTCGACGCCGTCCTGCTCGCGTAGCCGGGTCCACAGTTCCTGCGGGACGGCCTCACCGCCGAGCATCACCAGGGCCGGCACATGCGCACCCGACGCCACATCACCGTCCAGCAGTCCTGCGGCGATGAGTTCTCGTGCGTACGAGGGCGTCACGTTCACGACGTCGATTCCCACCTCGCGGTAGTGCTGGACCAGGCTGATCGGGTCTGCCCGCGCTGCCTCGTCGATGACGTGCAGGTGGTGGCCCGCCAGCATCCAGAACAATTCCTCCCACGACATGTCGAAGGAGAACGAGACCGTGTGCGCGATGCGGAGTTGCCGCCCACCGACTTTTCGTTCCGTCCGCTCGAAGATCTCGGTCCGATGGTTGTGGAACATCGTGGTCAGACCGCGGTGTCCCACCTGGACACCTTTGGGCTTGCCGGTCGACCCCGAGGTGTAGATCACGTAGGCCGCTTGATCGGCGTGCCGCGGTCCCTCGACTCGACATGTCGGAACCTGCGGTGCGGGATTGTTGCCCGCGAGAATCGCGCTGACCTCAGGCGACCACAGGTCGACGACGTTCAGCGCGGGAACACCGGCGGTGACCTCGAGAACCCGATCGGTCTCGGCGCCCGCGACGATCACGGTGCGCGCCCCGCTGTCCTCCAGGATCTCCTGCAGGCGTGCTGAAGGGTTGCCGAGGTCAAGCGGGAGATACGCCGCCCCGGTACGCATCACGGCGAAGATCGCCGCGACATGATCGGCGATCCGCGGCAACAGCAGCGCAACCACGTCGCCTGCACCGACACCCGACGCGGCCAGGAACCGACCGAGAGCGGTGACGCGTCGGTCGAGTTCGCCGGCGGTCCATCTCTCGCTGCCGCACGTGATCGCCGGGGCATCGGGCGTCGCTGTCGCGCGTTCGGTCAGTAGCGTGTCGATGCTGCCCTCCGGCTCACCCGGCCCCGGCACCCGCATTCGGGCTGCGGTGAGCGGCGTGGCCTCGAGGTCATCCAACCCGCGACCGGTGTCGGCGATCGTTCCCACCTCGCACAGTGCACCGAGCATCTCCAGCATCGTCTCCAGCACCCGTTGTGCAGTCTCGTCGTCGACGAGGTCCGGGCGATTCTCGACGGTGACTTCCATGGCGCCGCTGCGACTTCGAGGATCGACATCGAGGGTGATCGCGTAGTGGGTGGCGTCCGTCGCCTCGGCTGCGGTGATGCCGGCGCGCCTGAGAACATCGAACCGTTCCGCGTCGCCTCCGACGTTGCGGAACACCAGGAGTGTGTCGAAGAGCGAGGCGAACCCCGCGGCGCGGGAGATGTCCCCGAGCCCCATGTGCTGGTGCGGGATCAGGGCACCCTGCGCGGTGAACACCTCACGAAGCAATTTCCCGAGCGTGGTGGACGGCCGGGCCTGCACCCGCACCGGCACGGTGTTGAGCGTCAATCCGACCATGGACTCGACGCCGGGAACCATCGGATCACGCCCGGCCACTGTGGATCCGAAGACCACGTCCTCGCGTCCGGTGATCCGGCGAAGCGTCAGTCCCCAGGCCACGGACACCACCGTCGAAACGGTGACGCCATTCTCGGCGGCCAACCTCGAAATTGCGTCGCGGGTAGCGTCGTCGAGTGCTCGCGTGTGCAGATTCGGCAGCGCCATCGTCCCCGGTTGCGCTTCGGCGGCGATCGACGTCGGTTCGGCCAAATCGGCGAGATAGTCGGACCACGCCTGCGCGCCTGCCACGTCGTCGTGGGTGGTGAGTTGCCGGAGGTGATCGGTGAAATCGGCAGGCCTATCGAGCACCCGCTGCACCACTGCCGCCAGCTCGTTCTCGCTCGTCCCAGCAGTCACCAGCATCTTGGCGACACCGAACATCACGAACAGCTCCGAGAACATCACGCCCTGCGACCACGCATCGGTGAGCAGGTGATGTTGGGTGACGATCAGGTGTTCGGCGCCGACCGCATCTTTGACAATCATCATGCGCAGCAGTGGACCTCGACCGAGATCGAACGGCCGAGCGAACTCCTGCGCCGCGATCTCATCGACATCGCTGGACGTCACCGACGCAATGTCGACCGCTACCGGGGCGATGATCGCGATGGGGTCGTCGAGCACCGAATGCGTGAACGCCGCAGTCAGATTGGGATACCGCTGCAGCAGCGCAGCCGTCGCGACCGCCAGGGCACGCCGGTCGATCACCCCATCGAAGGTGAACCGATGCTGAACGTGATAGTTGTCCCCGCCGTCGCGAGGCCCGGTCGCGGACTGGAAGTACATACCCCGCTGCAACGGGGTCAGCGGATGCACCTGCTGCCAGCCCGGGTGGTCACGATCGAGGAGCACACGCGCGTACTCGTCCAGTTCGACCAACTCCGCCTGCGACGCGGGCTTCGGAGCCGATTGCTCAGCACGGCCGACGAGTTCGGCAAGCGTGGCCGAATCGAACACGTCGGCAACGGAGAGGTGCACTCCCCTGGCTGCGGCCGCAGATACGAAGCGCACGGCCGCGATGCTGTCTCCACCGGCCGCGAAAAAGCTGGTCTGCGGGTCCACGACGGTGCCGAGCACCTCGGTGGCCGCAGCGAGAAGCGCACTCGACTCCGAGACCTCCACGGGCGAGCTGGGCGTGGGTACAGGGAGGGAGTTGCGGTCGAGCTTGCCGTTCAACGTGCGCGGCAATGTCTCGACGACGGTGATCGACTGTGGCACGAACTGATCCGGCAAGGTAGCGGCCAGCTGGGCCCGCATCGCTGCCGTGTCGACTCTCGACGGATCCACTCTCGACGGATCGTCGACGACGTACCCGAACAGCCGCGCCGAGCCGTCGGCGATCTCGGCGACCTTCGCCGCCGCATCGCGGACACCGTCCAACGCACGCAGGGCAGTCTCCACCTCACCGAGTTCGATGCGGAATCCGCGCACCTTCACCTGATCGTCGGTGCGGCGGAGGTATTCGAGACGATCGCCGCGGCGCCGGACAGCGTCGCCCGTGCGGTACAGCCGCCGACCGGGCCGATGCGGATCGGCGATGAACCGCGCCGAAGTCTGCTCAGGCCGGTTCAGGTAGCCACGCGCGATCTGCGCGCCGCCGAGATACAGCTCCCCCTGCGCGCCCTCGGGGACCTCGCGTAGCAGCTCGTCCAGCACTCGGACGTGGACGTCGATCCAAGGCGACCCGATGGTGACCGGCGCGCCGTGCTGCATGCGGTCCGTCGTCGCCCACACCGTTGCCTCGGTGGGGCCGTACACGTTCCACACTTCCTCGCTGATCGCAGTGAGCTGATTCGCAAGCTCAGCGGGCACCGCTTCGCCGCCGATCAATGCTCGGACTCCGCCGCTGTAGGGCGTCGCCAGCAGCAGCCGCCACAGCGACGGGGTCGCCTGCACGACGGTGGCCCGGTGGTCGACTATGGACTGCGCCAGCAACGCCGGGTCGACCACGGTGGCCCGCGGGACCACCACGACGCTCGCTCCGACCGTCAGTGGGCACAGCAATTCGAGCACCGCGATATCGAAGGACACCGTGGTGACCGCCAGCAACCGGTCGCCCTGTCGAAGCCACCCAAGCTGCGTCGCCGCGTCGGCGAACGCGGCGAGATTCGCGGTGGTGACCATGACGCCCTTGGGTTTTCCGGTCGTCCCCGATGTATGGATGACGTAGGCCAGGTCATCCCCGGCGGACGGAACAGGCGGCAGAGCGGCTGCGGACACACAGGTGGTATCGACCGTCAGCATCGGCACGCTCATCCACTCGATGCGGTCGGCGACGCTCGTGGTGGTGAGCACGCAGACCGGCTGTGCGTCGTCGAGCATGTACTGCAGGCGCTCACGCGGATAGTCGACGTCCAGCGGAAGATACGCTGCCCCGCATCGCAGTACCGCCAGCAGCGCGATCGGCAAATGACGGCCGCGTTCGACGGCGACCCCGACAACCGAGCTCGCGCCCACTCCGCGCGAGGTGAGTTCGCGTGCAAGCGATTCGACCTCGGCACCGGCCTCGGCGTACGTAACCTCGTGACCGTGGGCCACAATTGCAATCTCGCTCGCACGTTCCTGCACCTGAGTCAGGAACCGTTGGAGCACCGACTGCGGTGGCTGCTCGCGGGTCGGTGAATTCTCGTGAGCACTACCCAACTGCGCGATCGGGCCCTCGGGCTCGCGCACGACGTGCACAAGCGCTGCGGATATCTCGCCGAGCAGCGTCCGAGCGGTGGCCGCGTCGAACAGGTCGGCTGCGGCTCCCAGTGCGAGCTCGACGCCCGACTCGGACTCACGAAGCCACACCGACACATCCATGCGCGCCGGTGGATCCATCGGTTCCATCGGGGTGGCGAGGACGTCACCCAGCATGGCGGGCGGTCCGAGGACCTCGTAGCCGACCATCGTCTGGAAAAGCGGATGGCGACCGGCACTGCGTTCGGGCGCCAGCGCGTCGACCACCCGATCGAACGGAACATGCTGGTGCGTCAGGGCATCGAGACCGGTTGCGCGAATCCTGTCGAGCAGTTCGGTCGACGTCGGATTGCCCGAGACGTCGATACGATGGACGACGGTGTTCACCAAATATCCGACGGTGTCGCGGAAACGACCGTCGGCGATGACATCCCGGTCCGAGACCGTGGTGCCGACGGGGATGTCGGTGCCGCTGCCGAACCGGTGCCATGCTGCAGCCACGGCGGCTTCCAACACCATCAGCGGGCTGACACCGTGCCGAATAGAGGCCGTTCGGATGTCGGTGGTCAATGCGTCTTCGAGTCGACGGGACGCTCCGACCGACCGATATGTCGGCCGGCGAGGACGAGAACGATCCGTCGGGAGTTCGAGCTCCGCCGGAAGACCGTCGAGTTGCTCCGTCCAGTACTGCAGCGACTTCTGGACCTCACCGGACTCCGCCCGCGCGCGGTCCACGGACGCGAACTCGGCGAACGTGGGTGCGGTATTGCCCTGGGCGGGTCGACGCCCTTCCCGGTGGTCGGTGTAGGCCGCGGACAGCGCATCGAGCAGCACGGGCACCGAGGCCCCGTCGATAGCAATATGGTGGACCACGATCACGAGCGCCGACCACCCCGGACCGCGCAGGTGCGCCGCGCGTGCCGGTATCGCACGCTCGATGTCGAAGGCAGCGGCAGAGTCGTTCCCAGCGGCTAGATCGAGCTCTCGGCGCACCTCCTCGGCGACCGGGCCATCGCATTCGCGAGACTGCAGATCGGGAATGGCATCGGTGGGCAGCACGAGAACTGTCGGATCTCCGGTCTCCGACGCCGGGTAGCACGTGCGCAGGATCTCGAACTGCGACAGCAGGTCTCGCCATGCCGCCCGAAGCGCATCCGGGTCGACATCACCGTCGAGCTCGAGCACGATCGGAACGTCCTGTGCGTGCGACTCGGCATCGAGGCGCTGCAGAATCCACAGCCGCTCCTGCGCCGAGGACAGCACCGGCTCGGTGGTCACGGCGATGTCGGACAGAGGTCTCGCTGATGTTTCTCGCGAGAGCGCCGCCAAGGAACGTGGCGTCCGAGCGGCAAAGATGTCGGCGACGGTGACGGTGATACCGCGTCGGCGTAGACCACTGACCACCCGCATCGCCGCGAGCGAATGCCCGCCGCGCTCGAAGAAGTCGTCGTCCGGCTGCACGGGCGTCTCGAGCACCTCGGTCAACACCTCGGTGACTGTTTCTACCGTGCGTAGACCCGCGTGCCCGCCCTGGGTCTTCGGGATGAGACGAACCGGCGCATCCGGTAGCGCTGTCACCGACTGCGGCGCATACTCCGCTGCTGGGCGGCCGAGGTCGGCGAGCATGGAGCCGAGAATCTCGGGAAGCGCCTGCGCGACGGCTGCTGCAGTGACATTTTCGACCACCGACGGGTCGTGATCGAGAACGAGTCTGAATGCATCGCCGGGAGGGGCCAGCAGCGACAGTGGGTACTGCGTGAGGCTGAGATTTCCGAGCCCGGTGATGCGTGTTTCACCGTCGTCATCTACATCACCGTCGAGAATGCCAGGGTAGTTCTCGAACACCACGAGCGTGTCGAACAGGCTGGTTCCGCCGGGCGCGTCACTGCATGCCTCGATCTCGGACAGCGACAGCTGCTGTGCGTCGCCCAGGTCGTACTGCTCTGTCTGGCTCTCGCGCAGCACCTCTCGCAGCGGGCGATGGTCCATTCGAACACGCACGGGCACGGTATTGCTGAACAGGCCGATCATCTTTTCGACCCCGCTCAGCTCGGACGGTCGCCCGGACACGGTGGTTCCGAACACCACGTCCTCGCGGCCGACCAATGCGTGCAGTACCGCGCTCCAGGCGCCCTGGACGATGGTGTTGACGGTCAGTCCATTCTCGCGCGCGAGGTCGGTCAGCTCGGTCCCCAGGTTCGGCGAGACCGACACCTCGGTGGTCACCACCTGTGTGCCGGTGCTCTCACCGCGCGCCACCACGCTCGGCTGGGTCAGCCCCTCGAGTCGGTGCCTCCACGCGGCCTTCAGTTCGCTGCGATCGAGTCGGGTGAGCCATTGGAGGTAGTCGGCGTAGTCGGCCGGTGCGGCCAGGCCTGCGCTGCCCTGGTTGTAGTGATGCACCAACTCACGCAACATGATCGGCGTCGACCATCCGTCGGTCACCAGGTGGTGCGCGTTGAGCACCAACTGCGTCCTTCGGCCGGGAAGACGAAGCACGTGCCCGGCGAGAAGTGGTCCGCGTCGTACGTCGAATACGCGAGTAGCGGCCGATCGGTGCACCTGCTGTGCCGCAGCATCTGCTGCGGCCACGGACAGTGCGCGTAGATCGGTCACCGCCCACGGGATGTCGATCGACCGCGGAATCGTCTGCACCGCTGCGCTCACGCCCTCGAAGTGAAAGCCCGCCGCGAGATTGCTGTGCCGCGCGACGACCTCGGAGAATGCCGCGCGGAGTCGGTCGCCGTCGAGGTCGCCGGCCAGATCGACGATTGCGGTGAGTGTGTAGACGTCCTCGTCGGCGTAGCGAGCGGCATGCGCGAGCAACCCCTCCTGCAGCGGCGAGAGCGGGAGCACGCGCGCCAGGGGTCCCGTGATCGCTTCGAGGTGGTCGATCTCGTCCTGCGTCACCTCGACCAGTTCGCAGTCCGAGGCGCTCAGCCCACCGGGGTACAGCGCAGCGTGCGCGGCCATCGCCTCGAGGGCGTCGGAGAAGTAGCGCTGAAGGTCTCGGACGGTGCCCTCGTCCAGGAGTTCTCCCGCTGCTGTCCACTCCACTGCCAGCGAAGGCCCGTCGGCAGTTTCGTGGACGAACGCGTTGATCGCCAGCACTTCGGTGAGCGTACGAGTATGGGGCTCGATGACCCCGAAGGCGTCACCGCCGAGTGCGCGCCAGCCGTTCCCCGACAGGCCGGCAGGCTTGCCGAGATAGTTCAACACCACCTGCGGTGCAGGGCGCTCGGCAAGGGCAGACCCTGCATCGTCGAGGTAGCGAAGTACGCCGTAACCGGCGCCGTCGTCCCGGCCGATACGCCTGCGTGCCTTCACCTCGTGGATCATTTCGGCGAGGACCACTCCGCCGCCGAATGCCTCGGCGAGGCGGGCATCGCCACCGAGGAAAGACACGGGCGCGGAGATCGGATATTCGGTGGTGAACCAACCGACGGTGCCGGCGCTGAATTCGTCTCGGCCGTGCCCTTCCATTGTGACGGCACAGTCAGGGGTGTGCGGGCCGCGTAGTGCGCGCAGCGCGATCGTCACTGCAACGAGCAGTACCTCGTCGGGTCGGGCGGTGTACTTCGTGCACAGATCGTCCAGAACGGCCGCTGTCACTGGGACCGGTGCGGCAGTGCGAGTGACCGCCGCGGTCGCGTGGGTGTCGACTCCGCGGCGTGGAGGCTGGGAACAGATCGCCTCGGAGTCCGGGCCAAGGACGGAGTTCCAGTGATCGGACTCGTCGAGGTAGCGGTGTCGCGAAGCGTGTTCGGCGAGTTCGATGGCGCGATGCCGCCACGACCGACCCGTCTCCGGTGGCATCGTCCGCCCGTTGATCGCGTCGACGAGATCGGTGAGCAGCACCGGCCACGAGATAGCGTCCATAGCGAAGTGGTGCACGACGGTCAGCACTCGGTCGGGGCCCTCGGTCATCCGGACCACAGCTATCCGCAGCAGATCTCCCTCTCGCGGTGAGAGTTCCGATGCGCAGGCGCGAGCGTAGGAATCGGCAAGAGCGTCGAATTCGCCCGAGTCGACGGGACCGTACGCTGTGATCACTGCTGTCCGGCCGTGGTCGGGAATCTCCACCGTCTCGGCATCGCGAACGATCATCCGCAGCGACGGGTGTCGTTGCAGCAGCATCGAAGCCGCATCTGCGAGGGCAGCCTCATCGATCGATCCGTCCACCTCGATCGCCGTCCACTGTGCATACGACGCCACCGCGTCGAGCGAGTCCACCCGCAGCACCCCGCGCATGATGGGGGTGCTCGGGGCAACGCCGGTCGCGATGTCCTCGACTGCGGCATGCTGGTCGGATTCGAGCTCACGGCTCGCCGCGGCAAGTGCCGCGAGATCGCGGCCCGTCAGGAGTTCCTTGGGTGTCAGAATCCGTCCGCGGCTGCGCAGTCGGCTGCTGATGCTGATCGCACCGATGCTGTCGCCGCCGAGCGTGAACAGGTCCGCGTCGAGTGGGACGGACTCGTGTCCGAGCACATCGGCGACGACGGCGCACAGCGCGTATTCCGCCGCGGTACTCGGATGACTGTCTCGGGAGGTTCCGGAGGCGGGCGCGGGCAACCGAGCCCGATCGACCTTCCCGTTGACGGTCACCGGCATCTCACCCAGCACCATCACGATCGAGGGCACCAGGTGATCGGGAACCCGAGTCAGCATGTCGCGTCGGAAATCGTCACCGGTGCGTTCCGAGGTGGCGCTCACGTAGCCCACAAGCTTTGCAGCGGGCCCGGCTCCGGTGCACACGGCGACGGCCGAGGACACCGAATCGCATTGTGCAAGTGCGGCTTCGACCTCACGCAGTTCGATGCGATGGCCGCGGATCTTCACCTGGTCATCGGCGCGGCCTCGGTACTGGTAGCCGGTCTCGGGATTCCAGCGGGCAAGGTCGCCGGTGCGGTACATGCAGGTGCCGCTCACGAACGGATTCGCGACGAACCGCTCGGCCGTCGACCCCGGCCGGTCCAGGTAGCCACGAGCAAGCTGGGGGCCCGCGAGATACAGCTCTCCCGTCTCGCCGTCGAGGACCGGGTGGAGCGCCGAGTCGAGAAGGTAGGCCGCGGTGCCGTCGAGTGGGCGTCCGATGTGCACATCGGCGCCGGTGACGTCGGCGGAAATCGCGTCGACGGTGGCCTCGGTCGGGCCGTACATGTTGTACACCCGGGCGCTGCTACGTGCGAGTTGTTCCGCAACGGAAGACAGAAGCGCCTCCCCGCCGACCACGATCGTCGACACCAGCCCTGCTTCGACCAACCCGGCCTCGATCAGGAACGCCGCCATCGACGGAGTGGTGTCGACGACGTCGATTCGGTCCGTCCGGAACCTCTGCACCTGGAGCTCGGCGTCGCGCTGAACTTCGCTGTCGTACAGATGAATACGGTGGCCATCGAGGATCCACAGCAGCGGGTCCAGCGAGGCGTCGAACGCGAAGGACGTGGTATGAGCGATGTTCAACCGGCGTCCGCCGGCCCGCGATGCAGCGTCGGAGTACAAGCAGGCGCGCTGCCGCGCAGCGAGATGAGCCAGACCCCCCGAGCGCACCACCACACCTTTGGGTGTTCCGGTCGAGCCGGAGGTGAACAGCACGTACGCCATGTCCTCGGCCCGGCGGGGACCGGCGAGTTCGTCCGCGCCAAGTCGGGTCGTGTCGTAGGACGACAGATCCGACAGCTCGTCATCGCGCAGCATCAACGACGGGCGCGCGAGTTCGACGAGACGGTCGAGTCGCTCACGCGGATAGGCGGGGTCGAGTACGACGTAGCCGGCGCCCGCCTCCCAGACCGCGAAGATGCTGGCGACGATGTCGACCGAGCGCGGAAGTGACAGCGCAACGATGTTTTCGGGGCCGATGCCTCGATCGCGAAGCAATCGCGCAATGCGGTAGGTGCGCGCGGCGAGTTCGCCGGCCGTCCATACCGTGTCCGAGTCGCTGATCACGATCCGATCGGGATCCTGGTGGACCATGTCCGCAAACACATCGGCAATGGTCGGGGTTGGCCCGATTTCGAGCGAGGGCGGCGTCCACCCCGCATCGAGATGACCGATACCGATGCATCCCAGGCGCGGACGTTCCGGGCTGCACAGCGCACCGATCAGATCAGCGAACCCGTTGATTCGGGCAGCGGCTACGGCCGCCGAGACCGAGCGGGCGTCGACCTCGAAACCCAGCATCATCGCTCCGCCCTCGACCGGCGTCGCAGTCAGACCGAGTTCTTCCGGTGGCCCGCCGGCCACGTTTCGCAGGGTGCCGACCGCGCCGGCGAAGTCGAGGTCGAAGTCGAATGCCTTGAGGTTGATGCCAACCCCGTGCAACACGGCCCCGGCCCCCGGCGCTGCGAGGTCGCGGACGAGATCCTCGCCGCGATAACGCTGGTGGGCGCGGAGATCGCCCCGCGCCGAGGCCACCGCGGTGGCCAACTTCGCGATGTCGTCGGCGAGCGAGACCGACACTCGCAGCGGGAGAACATTGACCGCCATCGACGGCGTGGTCAGGGCGACGCGGGTGGTGCGCACCATCACGGGCAGCGCGAGAACGACGTCACCGGTGTGGTGCAGCCGGGCGACGAATCCGACGTAGGCGCCGATGAGTACGTCGGCCCACGTGCAGCCGGCCTCGTCGGCGATCTGCTTCAGATGGGCCATCTCCTCGGCGTCGAGGACGGCGCGGGCGGAATGCGTGCTCGTCCGGTCCTGTTGCGCCGACTCCAGATCGGCAGTTCCGCGTCCGTGCAGCTCGGGGAACGGTTCGAGTCGCGCGCGCCAGTACTCGCGATCGGCGGCGGCATCCTCGGAGGTCCGGTACGCCTGGTCCTCGTTCACGACGTCGGTGAACGAGCCGAACGGGTTGGGGCGCAGTCTCCGTCCGGTGATGGCGGCGGTGTATCGGGCGGCGAGTCGCCTCGAGATCATTGCGGCGGAGTATCCGTCGACGATGAGGTGGTGGTAGAGCTGCACGCACCACACCTGAGTCGGTGACAGCACGATCAGGGTGTACGAGAAGAGTCGCCGTTCGACCATCTCGCGGGCCTCGGCTGCGGCGTCGAATCGGATCTGCGTCACCAACTGCTCGGCAGCCGAACGAGGATCGGCCTCGTCCTGCACATCGAGAATCGGCACCTCGAAGGACTCGACCGGTTCGATCCACTGCCTCGGTCCGGCCTCGGTCAGCGCGAAGCGCAGCCGCATCGTCTCGGCCTCGTCGACGGTGTCCGAGATCGCTTCCAGGAGCACACTGGTGTCGATCTTGTCGTCGCCGGCGGAACCATCGATCTCGAGCACCTCACCGACGAGGTAGTAGGGCGAGTCCGGTTCGAGTCGTTGTGCGTTCCAGATTCCGAGCTGTGCGCCGGTTAGCGGTAGATCGAGTGTCATTTGCCCTGACTCTTCTTGTCTATCTTGCCCACCGATGTCGTGGGGAATTCGGTGACGAACTCGAACATGTCCGGGATGGTGTACGCGGCCACTTGACGTTCGGTTCGCAGGAATGCTCGCAGCTGCGCCGCGCTCGGGGTCTGTGCCTCGGGGTCACGCCGGATGACGAACGCGCAGATCCGCTCCCCGAGTGCATCATCCGGGATCCCGACCACGGACACGTCGTGAATGGCGCCGTGGGCCAATAGATGGTTTTCGACCATAGCTGGTGCGACCTTCTCACCGCCCCGATTGATCTGGTCCTTGCTGCGGCCTACCACCTGCAGGTAGCCACGACTGTCTCGAATCACGATATCGCCGGTGATGTAGAACCCGTCGTGTGTGAACGAGTGTCGATTGTGTTCCGGCGCATCGAAGTATCCGCGAATGGTGTACGGACCCCGTGTCTGCAAATGCCCCGGCTCGCCGTCCGGCACCGGCGTGCCGTTGTCGTCGACCACTCGGATCTCGTCGTCCGGTGAGATCGGTCGGCCCTGGGTGGTGAACACCGTTCGGTCATCGTCGCCGACGCGGGTGTAGTTGACCAACCCCTCTGCCATCCCGAATACCTGGGTCAGCGAGCACCCGAGTTCCGGGGTGACCCGCCGTGCGACCTCTGCGGGCAGCTTGGCGCCGCCGACCCAGAGGGACACCAGCGACGATATATCTGCAGTGTGTCGTGCCGAGGAGTTCAGCCACGCCATCAGCAGCGGCGGGACCAGGGCGGCATGGGTGACCGAGTGCTGTTCGACGAGGCGCAGGCACGTATCGGGGCTCGGATCCGGTGCCAAAATCACGCTGCCACCGACAGCGATCATGCCGAGCAGTCCCGGGGAGCTCATCGTGAAGTTGTGCGAGATCGGTAGCGCGGCCAGCATCACCGACCTCTCGTCGATCGCGCAGATGCGGGCACTCTCGCGCACCGAGTAGAGGTAGTCGTCGTGGGTGCGCGGAATCAGCTTCGGGGTTCCGGTGGTTCCCCCGGACAACTGCAGAAACGCCACATCGGATGGCAACGCGCGGGCCCGACGCGGCAGGGGTGCGGCGGTGGTCCAGCTCTCGTCACCGGCCGGAACGAGCACGGTTGCTACGGCGGGGATTTCGCGTGCGATATCGGCCGCGATATCGCGGTAGGACGTGAGTCCGACACGGTCGACGGTGACATACGCACGCGCCGAGGTGTCCGCACAGAACTGGCGGATCTCTGCGAGGCGATGTGCGGCCAGCGCGAACACCGGTAGGGCGCCGAGCTCGAACAACCCGAATACGATTTCGACGAACTCCACGGTGTTCGGCAGATGAACCACTACTCGGTCCCCACGCCCGATTCCCCGCGACGCGAGTTCCCCGGCGACGAGTTGTACGCGCTCGCCAAGCTGGGCGTAGGTGAGGGTTCGCACGGAGTCGATAACGGCGACGCGATCGGCATGGTCCGAGACGGTTTTCGCAAGGAGGTCCGAATGTGTCTGTCCGATCCAATAACCTCGCTCGCGGTACTGTGCGGACACGTCCTCGGGATACGCGGTGACGCCGTCGAGCCGCAGCGGAACGAGCTCCTTCGCCGGTGCACTCATCGGACAGCGCCTGCGGCGACAGCCTTGCGCTCGAGGACGAGACCTACCTCCTCGGTGGTGACGACGGCGCCGCATCGCTTGGCTGCGTAGGTGGCGGCCAGGATGTGCTCCTCGCGCGAGAAGTCGGCGGTGGCGTCGAGCACCAGGAACGGGCGTACATCGGACATGAATGCCTCTGCTGCACTGAGCATGCAGCCCATGTGGGCGTAGACGCCGGTGACGATCAGTTGGTCGCGGCCGTGGTGGCCGAGCAGTTCGCGCAGGTCGGTGCGTTGGAAGGCCGAGTAGCGCCACTTGGTGACCTCGATATCGCCGGGGCGCGGGGCGAGGGCATCGATGATCTGGGTATCGCGTCCGGTTCCGAGGCCCGGTCCCCAGAAGTCCGCGAGAATGCCTCGGCGAGAGGGGTGCTGGTCACCGGGTTGCATGGTGTACACCACCGGTATGCCCAGCTCTGCCGCACGCTCGCGTAGCGAGCCGATGTTGTCGATGACGGACGAGATCATCTCGGGTGCATCGATGTAGGCGTCGATGAAGTAGTTCTGCATATCGTGCACCAGCAGTGCCGCACGGGTGGGATCGAGCTGCCAATCCACTCTGTTGTCGGGGATCTCGCTGCGCACGGGCATGGTGTAGCTGGGAATTCTCGGTATCGCCATCCTGGTCTCTCCTTCTCGTCCAGACTCGCCTCGAGGTTGGTGAGGCTCTAGTTCTCGATGTTGGGTGGTGTCACAGGTTGGCACTCCACGCAGTCCACAGCTGCGCGTATCGGCCGCCGAGCGAAACCAGGTCCTCATGTGAGCCCTGTTCCACTATCAGACCGTTGTCCATCAGCAGGATTCGATCGGCACGCCGCGCCTGGCCGAGCCGGTGCGCAACGATCAGCGCCGAACGATCCGCGAGGGCCGCCTCGGCTGCAGACTCGAGCAGCGACGCACCCGCACTGCCCGCGTCGGCGGTGGCCTCGTCGAGAATCACCACCGGTGGGTCGATGAGAACCACCCGCGCAAGGGCTACCTGTTGGGCCTGCATGGGCGTGAGCTGATGGCCACCATCGCCGACCACAGTGTCGAGCCCGTCGGGCAGCAGCTCGAACCAGTCGGCGGCGAGCACAGCGCGTAGTGCCGCCTTCATATCGTCGTCACTCGCACCGGGAGCAGCCATCGAGAGATCCTCGCGAAGCGTCCCGGCGAATACGTGCACTTCCTGCGTTACCAGCGTGATGCGTTGCGCACGAGTCGAATCGTCGACGCCAGTGAGGTCGACCGACCCGAACTGCACCCGGCCCACGTCCGGTGACCGCACACCTGCGAGCACGGCCGCCAACGTTGTCTTGCCTGCACCCGAACTGCCGACCAGAGCGACCGACTCACCAGGCTCGACGGTGATGTCGACACCCCGCAACACCGGTCGATCCGGGGTATACCCGAAGGTGATATCGCGGGCTACGAGCACGCCACGGGCGGGCAACTCCACCCGAACCTCCGCTGCAGGCTCGGCCTGGATCACCCCGACGATGCGGGCAAGCGAGGCCAACGCCGACTGCAGCTCGTCGATGACCAGCAGCAGATCCTCGATCGGGGCGAAGAGCCGCAGGAAGAACAGCATCGCGGTGGTGGTCGCACCGACGGTCAGCGCCTCGGCGCCGACGAGGAAGTACCCGATGACGAGCAGGCTCGCCATGCCGAGGAACTGCGCGGAGTTCAGCCGACCGTAGAAGCGGTTCTGCACGATGCGCGCTCGCATCGTCCACCGCACGACCTCCCACGAATGCTGCCCGACGCGTGCCGCGAGCAGCGGTGACATGTCGTAGGCGTGCACGGTGCGCAGTCCGCGAACTGCACCGAGAACGTGTTGGGCGCGTTGGCCCATTGCCGCTCGCTCGGCCGCATAGATACCCGGAGCGTTGCGCAGATACCAGCGCACAGCCAGCGCGTACACCGGCACGATCAGCACCAGCGCCCCGAGGAACCTCCAGTCGAGCGCAGTGAGGCCCACTGCGGTGAGCACCACCGTGAACAGCGACGTCGACAAAGCAGGCACCGCAGTGTTGATCGCAGTGGAGACTTCTTCTACATCGTCGGTCGCCCGGGAGACCAGATCTCCGGTGCCCGATACCTCGACGCGTTCGAGCGGGAGAGCCAGACTGGCGCGGAACATGCGCTCGCGCAGCCGAGCCAGAACGGTCTCGAACAGTCTCGACGAGAGCACCACACCGAGCGCGGTGAACCCGGCGAACCCCAGTGCAGCAACACCCATCACTGCCCCGAGTTGCCAGATCTCGCCCACACCGGCGCCGCCTATGACGGCGTCCACCATGCGCCCGAGCACCCAGGGTGCGACGAGTCCCAGGGCGGCGCCGACAATCATCGTCGCCACCACTGCGACGAGCCGAGTGCCCTGGCCCACCAGAGCGCCCCTGATCTCCCGCACCACCGAACGTGAGTCGGCAATCGGCATCCTCGTAATAGCCGGTGCGGTCATCGGACGGCCTCCAATTCGGTGTTCAGCGACAGCACGGACGTCGCGACCGCCGTCAATGCCGGCGCAGATGTGAACACGATGGTCGTCTTTCCCTTTCGAGCTGTCGCAATGCGTTCGGCCACGGTTGCCTCCGTCACGGAATCGACTGCGGTCGTGGGGTCGAGCAGCACGAGCACGTCGGGATCGGTTGCGAGCGCCCGAGCCAGCGCGACTCGCTGTCGTTGCCCGCCGGACAGCAGCCGGCCTGCCTCGCCGACGCTCGTCTCGAGACCGTCGGGCAGCGCCTCGATCACGTCCTCGCACGCGGCGGCGAGGATTGCACGCGTCACTGCGGTGTCGGACACCTCGCCCACCGCGATGTTCTCCGCGATGGTCCCCTCGAACAGATCGCTCTCGTGTGGGGCAACGAGCAAAGTTCTCTTGCGTCGGGCTGGGTCGAGGTCGCGTACATCGGTGGCGCCGACCGTCGCCACCCCTGGGTCTGCGAGCCCGCGCAGCGCGTCGGCCAGCTTCGCTGTTTTCGCGGCATCTGCTTCCACGACGAGAAATTCGCCCTCCCGGAGGACAACACCGTCGACGATGACCTCGAAACCATCGGGCGTTTGGTACTTTCCGACGAGCTCTCGCGACGGCGGCGCCTGCAGGATCGTCAGCACCCGTTCTGCCGACGCCAATGCCTGTGCCCAGATGGCGCCGAAATTGGCGGCAAACGCCTGCAGCGGGCCCATCACGAACTGGGTGACGGCGACGACTGTGATGAGCTGGCCGATCGTCATCGCCCCACCGAGGGCCATCAGGCCCGCGGCAACGGCAACGCCCGCGATGAACAGCCCGGACACCGTTTCCATCGCACCGAGGTAACCCGCTCGTGCGCGGTTCGCGTCCAATGTCTTTCGCAGTGCATGCTCGCTGGCAGTGGTATATCGGCGACCGGCCTCGGGTTCGGCGCCGAGCCCCTTGACGATTCGGAAGCCACCGACGAGATCCGCCGCAGTGCCCGAGGCCTCGCCCGCCGCCTGCTGCTCGTGCATGCTTCGCCGACGCAACGGCGCCCCGGCGATATCCATCAACCACAGCATCAGCGGCGCTGCCACTGCAATCGCAAGACCGAGGGGCCACGAGATGTACAGCAGAATCAGGGCCGAGAACACGACGGCGGCGAATTCGCCGAGCGGATACACCACGATGGCGACGGACATCGCCAGTTGCCTCGCGTCGGAGGTGGCGATGTTGAGCATCATCCCGGGTTGACGCGCGGGCCCGCCCATTCCTTTGGCGTCGAGAATGCGGTCGGTGATCTTGGTCCGCACCTGGTGCTGGATCGACTGCATTCCGAGAAACCCGATTCGCGAACCGAACCGGAACGTGGTCGACACCAGGGCGTAGACGACTGCGAGGACACCGATCCACAGCACCAGCTGGCCGGTGTCGCCAGGGGCGATCGCGCGGTCGATCGCGAGGCCCATCACGACGGGCACGAGGGCGGCGCAGAGTTGATGAAGTATCAGCAGAGCGCCGGCTGGGACCGTGTACTTCTGTGCGGCGAACATGGTGGTCCAGGTCAGTTCGCGGGCGGTGGTCGACTCCGTGATGGGAATCGCCCTGGTTCGAATGGGCGTTGCGGGGGCTTCGAAAAAGATCGGCAGGCGCATGATCAGTGGGTCAACACCGCTGTGAGCGGGGGGTTGTCGGCGAGACGGGTGTGCGCGGCGAGTGCGAAGACGAGTTCACCCGAGCGCACCGCAATATTCGACAGCAGTGACGAGGTGAGACCGTGCGAATGCTCGGTGCCGCCTTGCAGGTATATCCCTCCCGACACAGACGGGTCGGTGCGTAGCCGATAGTCCCGCTCCACCTCGGGTGTCCCGTCGGCGGCGAACCGGCACTCCTCGGCGAGCGAGCCGAGGATGCCATGGAGATCGAGCGGGCGGAATCCGGTGGCGAACACCACTGCATCACAGCGCATTCGAGACTCGCTGGCGGTCGGGCGATGAAAAATGGTCACCTCTACGGCGTCGCCGGACTCGGTGAGCGAGGACAGCCCGGATGCGCCGTGCACGAACAATCGTCGCCGCCCGGTGACGCGCTCGGTGTACTCGCGCTCGTACAGGTCCTCGATCAGCGGAAGGTCGACAGCGGAGTAGTTGGTGCTTCGGTGATACGCCATGAGTTCGTCGCGTAATTGTGGTGACGCCGAATAGAAGTCGTCCACCGCCTCCGGATCGAAGACGCGGTTGGCGTAGGGGCTGTCGTCGGCCGGGCTGTATCCGTACTTGCTCATCACGCCGTGGACCTCGGCGGAAGGGTAGCGCTGATGCAGGTGCGCCATCACCTCAGCCGCACTCTGACCGGCGCCGACGACGACGAAGCGCTCCTGATTCACACTGGGCAGCGCGTCGAGACGATCCAGGACACGATGATTGTGGAAAACGCGGTCGGTGGCGTCGACATCGTCCGGCAGCTTCGGCGTCAGCCCACCGGCAAGAACGATGTTGCGGGCACGCAGGGTTCGCGAACCTGCAGCGGAACGGGTGGTGACCTCGAAGTGTCGACCGTTCCAGGCAACGGCCGTGGCGGAGGTTCCGTAGTGCACGTCGGCGCGAACTTTGTCCGCGGCCCACGACAGATAGTCGTGAAACTCGATCCGCGAGGGAAAGAACGTCTGCAGATTGATGAAGTGCGTGAGCCGGCCTCGTTGCTCGAGGTAGTTCAGGAACGTGAACTCGCTTCGCGTGTTGCGCTGCGTCGCCAAGTCCTTGAGGAAGGAGATCTGCATGGTGGCACCGGGTAGCAGCATTCCAGTGTGCCACTTGAACTCCGATTGCCGCTCCACGAAGACCGAGGTGAGCCTCTCGCGCGCAGGAACAGCCGCGTTGTGTTCCTGCAGGGCTATCGCAAGGCCCAGGTTGGAGGGTCCGTAGCCGACCCCGAGAATGTCCACTACGTCGGGCAGATTGCTCTCCACTGGCACAGGTTGTCCTTGTCACTCGGGGGTAAAGTTACCCTAACCTATCTTCAACAATTGAGTTTAGGCTAACCAACACTGAGCGGCGAGCGCCCACCGACCCACCCCGACGAAACGAGGGACGATGACTCGAACCCAAGCCGCGGCACCCCGTGCCCCTATCGCGACACATCGCAGGGCGGGATTCGTGCTCTCACGTCCGCACGGAACCGCGCAGGCACACGGATCGAGAACGACATTCGACACAGCCTCCTCTGCAGCCGCGGCGCTGCGCTCCGGCAACGCAGCCGCCGTCGTCGGGGCACTCCCGTTCTCACGGAACGCGCCCTGCGCCCTGTTCGAACCCGAACATCTCGACCGAACCGAGAGCACGTGGACTGCACCGTCCGGCCTCCCACCTCTGCCCGCCTTCACCGTCACGGGGTCGAGAGAGAGCGAGCACATCGATCGGGTCCGAACAGCGGTGAACGTCCTGCGTCACCACGGGTCGCCTTTGCAGAAAGTGGTGCTCGCGCGCAGCCTGACGCTCACCGCGGACACCGACGTCGATCCGAACGCGCTTCTTGCCGCACTCGTCGAGGGCAATCCATGGGGCAACGGCTACCTCGTCGATCTCGGCGCGGCCGGCGGATCGTGGACGGGGCGAACGCTGGTGGGATCGAGCCCGGAGGTGCTCATTCGCAAGCAGGGCAACACTGTCACGTGCCACCCGCTCGCCGGATCCGCCCCCAGACATCCCGACCCCCAACAGGACCAGGCCAACGGCGCAGCCCTCACCGAATCGGTCAAGGACCTCCGCGAACACGCATTCGTCGTCGATGCTCTACGCGAATCTCTCGCACCGTTCTGCCGGGATCTCGACATACCGACGTCGCCGACGCTGACCTGCACTCCGCAACTGTGGCACCTCGGCACTCCCATTCGGGGTGAGGTGCGCGGCGCCGACACCAGCGCTCTGGATCTGGCCATCGCACTGCACCCCACCCCCGCCGTCTGCGGGACCCCCACCGATCTGGCCTATCGAACGATCGAAGAACTCGAGGGCGACCGCGGCTTCTATGCGGGCGCAGTGGGATGGTGTGTCTCCGACGGGGACGGCGAATGGATGGTCGCCATTCGATGTGCGGAGCTCGCACCAGATCTCAGACGCGTGACGGCCTACGCCGGCGGGGGCATCGTGGCCGAATCCGATCCCGCGGACGAGGTGCGCGAGACCGTCACCAAGTTCGGCACCGTCATGAGTGCTCTGGGGGCGCAGCTGTGACCACGGTGATAGTCGGCGCAGGCAACGGCATCGGCCGCGCGGTCGCGGTGCAACTCGCGGAGTCCGGACGGACGGTTGCACTCCTGGACAGAGATTCGGCGGCGCTCGACGAAACCGCGGCTCGGATCGAGGGACATGCATTGACGTACACCGTCGATGTGCGCGAGGCCGAGGAGGTCAACGCCGCGATCACCGCAGTCGAAACTCAGGCAGGCCCGGTCACCGCGCTGGCCCACGTCGCGGGCATTCTGAACACGGGTTCGGTACTCGACTCCGACATATCGCAGTGGCGAGAGATGTTCGACGTCAATGTCTTCGGAGTACTCAATGTGGTTCGATCGGTAGGTCGCCTCATGCGCGAGCGAAGATCCGGAGCCATCGTGGTGGTCGGATCCAACGCGGCCGGAATCCCACGAATGTCCATGGGCGCCTACGGTTCTTCCAAAGCCGCCTCGACCATGCTGACACGGGTACTGGGTCTGGAACTGGCCGAATACGGCATTCGAGCCAACATCGTCGCACCTGGCTCGACCGACACCGACATGCAGCGGTCCCTGTGGGCCGACCCGTCGGACGACCGCTACGCCCAGCCCGTCGTCACCGGCGACCTGGCAACCTACAAGACCGGGATACCCCTGGGACGCATCGCATCTGCCGAGGACATCGCCGACGCCGTCGAGTTCCTGCTCTCGGACCGCGCCCGCCACATCACCATGCAATCGCTCTACATCGACGGCGGAGCCACCCTACGAGCCTGAAACCTAGCCGAGTGCCCGCGCGATCTCGGCGGCTTTCGCGTCCAACTCGTCCCGCTGCGGCGACGTCGGCCGCGCCCGCAAACCGAAACCGTCACCGATGGTCCGGGGGATGACGTGGAGATGGACGTGGAAGATCTCCTGGCCCGCCACTTCGCCGTCGGCGAGCATGAAGTTGACTCCCGCGCACCGGGGATCCGATGCCCGTAGTGCCGCCACCACCTTCTGGCCGACCCGAAACAGGTGCGCACCCACCTCGGGGTCGAGCTCGGCGAGGCTACGGGCCTGCTGCCTCGGTACCACAAGCACATGCCCGCGGGTGAGCGGCCGAATATCCATGAACGCTACGGCCACATCGTCGGTGTACACCATGCTGGCCTCGGCTTTGCCAGCAATGATGTCGGCGAAAATAGTGAAGGGATTCATATCCGACCAGTCTAGGGCCGTTCTGCGTCGCTCGGGCCGCGCGACTAAGGTCTGGCCATGGGTTCAACTGGAGGCGTTCTCTTCGACATCGACGGTGTGCTGGTGACGGCGTGGAAGCCCGTGCCGGGTGCCGCGGAAACGCTGGAATACCTCGACAGCAAGGACATCGCCCGGGCGTTCCTGACCAACACCACATCCAAGACCCGAGGGCAGATCGCCGAGCTACTGACCGCGGCCGGGATGCCCGTGCACGCCGACGAGATCGTCACCGCCGCGAGCCTCACCGCGGACCACCTCCGCGAAACGTACCCAGGCGCCCGAACCGTGCTGATCAACAACGGCGACATCGCGGGGGACATGCCCGGCATCGAATTCGTGGAGGAATCCGGCGAGGACCCGGACGTGGTCGTCGTCGGGGGCGCAGGGCCGGAGTTCACCCACGAACGGCTCAGCCGGGTCTACGACTGGCTGTGTCGCGGAATCCCGGTCGTGGCCATGCACCGCAGCCTGATGTGGACCACCGGGGCGGGTCTGCGCATCGATACCGGCATGTACCTCGCCGGGATGGAGAAGGCATCCGGGCACACCGCGAAGGCCGTCGGCAAGCCTGCGCCGCTGGGTTTTCAGACCGCCGCCGAACGTATGGGGCTGGACCCGGAGGACGTGGTGATGGTCGGCGACGACCTGGACAACGATGTGCTCGCAGCCCAGGTCGTCGGTATGACCGGCGTGCTGGTGCGGACCGGGAAATTCCAACAGGACGTGCTCGATCGGCGCGCGCAGGAGGAGTTCGGCCTGCAGCCCAACTACGTCATCGACTCGGTGGCCGATCTTCCGGGTGTACTACAGAATCGGTGACGGCGAGTAGCTCGCGCCCTTCGGGAAGCGAGCGAGAAGAGTCTCTACATCCCCGATGACAGCAGCAACTTGGGCTTCCGCAGCACCGACGAACGCCGAGGGGTCGGCGAGAGCTGCGTCGAGACCGGCGCGGTCGAGCGGGATGCGATCGTCGGCGGCAAGGCGGTCCAGCAGATCCGGATCCTGCCCCTGCTCCCGCATTGCCAACGCGACAGCCACCGCGTTCTCCTTGATCGCCTCGTGCGCGGTTTCGCGGCCGACACCGGCACGCACCGACGCCATGAGCACCTTCGTCGTCGCGAGGAACGGCAGGTAACGCTGCAGTTCCTTGTCGATGACGGCGGGGTAGGCACCGAACTCGTCGAGGACGGTGAGGAAGGTCTCGATCATGCCGTCGATCGCGAAGAACGCATCCGGCAGTGCGACGCGGCGCACCACCGAGCAGAACACGTCGCCCTCGTTCCACTGCGCGCCCGCGAGCTCGGCGGCCATGGAACCGTAGCCACGCAGGATGACCTGGAGTCCGTTGACGCGCTCGCAGGAGCGGGTGTTCATCTTGTGCGGCATGGCCGAGGAACCGACCTGGCCCGGCTGGAACCCCTCGGTCACCAGCTCGTGACCTGCCATCAGACGCACGGTGTGCGCGAAGGAGGACGGCGCCGCGCCCAGCTGCACCAACGCGGACACGACCTCGTGATCGAGCGAACGCGGGTACACCTGACCGACGCTGGTCAGCACGTGCCGGAAGCCGAGGTGGTCGGCGACGATCCGCTCGAGCGCAGTGAGCTTGGCGGAGTCACCACCGAACAGATCGAGCATGTCCTGCGCCGTGCCCATCGGACCCTTGATGCCGCGGAGCGGGTAGCGATTGATGAGTTCCTGCAGGCGGGCGAGGGCGATCAGCAGCTCGTCCGCAGCAGAGGCGAACCTCTTGCCGAGCGTGGTGGCCTGCGCGGCGACGTTGTGGCTGCGGCCGGCCATCACCAGCGTCGAGTACTCCGCCGCGCGCTCGGCCAACCGAGCAGCGACGGCGACACCGTGGGCGTGCACGTGCTGCAGCGAACGCAGAATCTGAAGTTGCTCGACATTCTCGGTGAGGTCGCGACTGGTCAGGCCTTTGTGGATGTGCTCGTGGCCGGCGAGGGCATTGAATTCCTCGATGCGTGCCTTGACGTCGTGGCGGGTGACCCGCTCACGCTCGGCGATGGACGCGAGATCCACCTGGTCGAGGACCCGCTCGTAATCGGCGATGGCAGAAGACGGTACGGACACGCCGAGACCCGCCTGCGCCTTGAGGACGGCGATCCACAGCTGGCGTTCGAGGATGATCTTGTGCTCCGGAGACCACAGGTCCACCAGCTGGGGGCTCGCATAACGGGTGGCCAGGACATTCGGAATAGTCACGAGAGCCCAGTTTACGGTCTCGTTTGCACCGCGGGCGCGACGACCTCCAACACTTCCATCAGCATGCTTCTCGCCATTGTTCGCGGTTCGGGTTCGACCTCTCCGAGGGCTCCGACGACGGCTCCGTCGACCACCGCTACCAGCCGTCGTAGCTGCTGTTCCTCGACGATCCGACCGGATCTTCGCAGCACGTCGGTCAGCAGATCGTCGATCTGTGCACGCAAGCGCGATTGCACTTCCCGCAGCTGTGGGCGCCGCGCGGAGGCGATGAATCGTTCGTAGCGGGCGATGAGCCGTTCCCGGCCGTCGTCGACGTCGTCCTCCGGCCCGATCAGCAGATCGACGATCAGGTCGACGGTCGGCTCGACGTCGTGGGCGAGGTCACCGAGTTCGTCGATGCGTCCGCGCATGACTTCGAGTTCACGATTGCCCAGCAGCTCGACAGCGCACGCGATCAGGTCGTCGAGCGACTCGAAGTAGTAGGTGGTCGAGGCCAACGGCAACCCTGCCCGCGTTGCGACTGCGCGGTGGCGCACGGCGTCGAATCCGCCCTCGACCAGCAGATCTGCTGCCGCGCAGGCGAGCGCGTATCGGCGGCGTTCCCCCTTCGGGGTAGCACCCGACACCTTGTGCGGCGTATCGGCGGCACCTGTCGACATTCGGACATCGTGCCAGCCCGCGCGGCTCGGCCTGAGGGAAACGGGCCAAGAGAACGTATGCAATCGTGATGGGTATGGCTCCACGAACGATCGATCTGCGCTCCGATACCGTCACCCGACCGGATGCGGCGATGCGTGCGGCCATGGCGGAGGCGGAGGTCGGCGACGATGTCCTCGATCACGATCCCACCATGGCTGCCCTCGAGGAACGCGTCGCGGCGATGCTCGGGTACGAGGCGGGCCTCTGGGTTCCGAGCGGAACGATGGGCAACACCATCGCGCTGATGATGCACCTGCAACGCGGCGACTCGTTCCTCGCTCCCGAACATGCGCACGTGCTCGGCTCCGAACTAGGCACCGCCGCTTGGCTCGCCCAGGGCATGCCCCAGGTGCTCCCCCACGACGCCGGCCCGGGACGCCCGACGCCCGCTGCCGTCGCCGCCGCCTCCGGTGCCGGTCCGTACTACACGCTGCATCCGCGGCTGCTGTGCCTGGAGAACTCGCACAACTTCGCCGGCGGGTCGGTGTTCGACGCCGAAGAATGGAACGCGCTCCTGAAAGCCGGCCGGGACGCAGGGTTGCTGGTGCACCTCGACGGCGCACGGGTCTGGAACGCAGCGGTCGCTCTGGGGGTCCCGGTGTCGGAGCTGACCCGCGGCGCCGACACCGTCCAGGTATGCCTGAGCAAAGGACTCGGCGCACCCGTCGGCTCGATGCTCGTCTCCGACACCGCACGCATCGGTGAGGCCAGGAGAATCCGCAAGATGCTCGGCGGAGGTGTCCGGCAGGGCGGTGTCCTCGCCGCCGCCGGACTGGTTGCGCTCGACAACATCGACTCGCTCGCGGGCGATCACGCCAACGCGCGGCTGCTGGCCGACGGCCTACGCGAGCGGGGCTGGACCGTCGAACCGCCGGAAACCAACATCGTCCTGGCTCGGTCGGGCGTATCGGTGGCCGACCTCGCCGAACTCGGCATCGCGGCTGTCACCGTCACCGGGAAGACCCGCTTCGTCACCCACCGGGATGTTTGCCGAGCCGATATCGAGGAAGCGCTCGGGCGCCTCTAACCCCGAAGCAGCGGCTGCAGGCGAACGAGAGCTTCCTCGATGTCCGCCGTCGCGCCCGCGAACGAGAACCTGATGGTGTGGTGACCGTGAACGGTATCGAAATCGACACCTGGTGCCACTGCCACACCCGTCCGCGCTAGAGCCTCCTCGCACCAGGTCAGCGAATCATCGGTCAGGTGGGCGATGTCCGCGTACGCGTAGAACGCTCCGTCCGCGGGCGCGAGATCGGTCACCCCTGCCGCCGTCAGCCCGTCGAGCAGGATCCGCCGGTTCACCGCGTACCGCCGAACGTGCCCGTCGAGCTCGGCCCGTGAAGCCTCGGTGAACGCCGCGATCGCCGCCACCTGAGAAATCGCCGGTGGACACACCGTCATGTTCGACGCCAGCCGCTCCACTGCGCGGCGCAGGTACGTCGGCAGCAGCATCCATCCGAGCCGCCACCCCGTCATCGAGAAGTACTTCGACACGGACCCGACGACGACCGCATCCCGCGAGGTCTCCCACGCACTCGATGTCTCCACGTCACCGAAGGAGATGCCGTGGTAGATCTCGTCGGAAATCAGCAGGGTGCCGTGTGCCTGACACCAGCGCGCGATTGCGGCGAGTTCGCTAGGGTCGATGATCGTGCCCGTCGGGTTCGCCGGGCTGGCGATGATCAGTCCCTTGGGCGGTTCCGGTAGGGACTCGAGCATGGCGACCGTCGGCTGAAACCGCGATTGCGGCCCGCAGTCGAGCTCGACGACGCGGCAGCCGAGCGCGGCCAGAGTGTTGCGGTACGCGGGATAACCGGGGCGGGCCATGACGACGGTGTCGCCGATATCGAAGGCCGCCAGGAACAGCAACGTGAACGCGCCCGAGGATCCGGTGGTGACGACGACGTCATCCGCGTCCACTGGCACTCCTGCCTCGGCGGCGTGGTACTGGGCGATGGCCTCGCGCAGGGGAAGGATCCCGAGGGTTTCGGTGTACCCCAGCAGGTGTCCGTCGAGGGCGTCACGGGTCGCCTGTAGCACCGGCCCCGGTGCCGAAGTCGACGGCTGCCCCGCCGCGAGCGAGAGAACGTCGCCGTGGGTGCGCGTGCGCAGTGCGGCTGCCTTGAACACGTCCATCACATGGAACGGCTCGATGTTGCTTCTGCTCGACTCGGTGACCACGATTGCCGAGGCTATCGGTCGTGGAAGACTTGCCTGATGCCGGAACCGAGATCTCACCCGACCGCGGGCGATGTCGCCGAGGCCCTCGAGGCTTTGCGGTCGTCGACTCCGCTGGTGCAGTCGCTGACCAACGTCGTCTCGGCGAACTTCGTCACCAATGTTCTGCTGGCGGCGGGGGCGAGCAACGCGCACATCGACAACGTGCACGAGGCTGCAGGATTCGCCGCGGTAGCCGGTGGTGTTCTGATCAATCTCGGCACTCCCGACGACGGCACCGCGGCAGCGTTCACCCTCGCCGCCGGCGCTGCCCGCGCAGCCGGCACACCGTGGGTGCTCGATCCGGTCGGTGTCGGCGGACTCCCCTGGCGAACAGAACTGGCGGCCGGGTTACTCGCACTCGGGCCCACTGCGATCAGGGGTAATGCCTCGGAGATCATCGCACTCGCCGGCAGTTCGGGTCTCAGCAGTTCGGGTCCCGGCAGTTCAGGTCCCGGCAGTTCAGGTCGCGGCAGTTCAGGTCCCGGCAGTTCAGGGCGAGGTGTCGACAGCACCTCCGAAGCCGACGCCGCCGTACCCGCAGCACTGTCGCTGCTCGACTCCGCGCAGGTGGTCTCGGCCTCGGGACCGATCGACTACATCGTGGGGCGGGGGCCGTCGGGGCCGCTCGGAGTTCGGGTCGGCGGCGGACATGCCCTGCTCACCAAGGTCACCGCAACAGGGTGCTCGCTCGCCGCACTGGTGGCCGCCTACCTTGCGGTGTCACCGAATCCGTTGATCGGCATCACCGCTGCGCACGTACACGTCGCGGTCGCTGCGGAGGCTGCCGCGCGGGGCGCATCGGGTCCGGGGTCCTTCGCTGTCGCTTACATCGACGCTCTCGCATCGGTCACCCCGGACGGTTTTCGCACGAGTGCGCGGATCGACCCCCTCGACGTGTGAGGGCGTTCATCCACAGGCAGGCCCGTTATCCACAGATTCGATATCGGGCCCCTTTTTGCGGTCGTTTTCGAGCAGAGTTCTCGCCATGGGGGTCTACACGAGGGAGCAGCTGCTCGATTCGGGAATCGGTCGGTCGCGGATAGATCGGCGGGTGCGCAGCGGAACACTGGTTCGTCTGTTGCCGTGCGTCTACGCCGATCGAGATCCGTCGTATTACGAACTGTGTGTTGCGGTGACGGTGTGGCGGGGGGACGCGGTGCTCAGTCACCTCAGCGCTGCCTGGTTGTGGGGGATGCTCGACACCACGCCCACGCAGGTGCACGCGACCCTGCCCAGGAACACCCGAGTGAGCGGCCCCGACTGGTTGACGTTGCACCGCCGCAGCGTTGACACGGCCGAGGCACGCGGTCTGCCGGTCGTGCCCGCCGCACAGTGCTTCGTGGATGCGGCGGCGACGATGAGCGGCACCCCACTCGAGCAGATCGTCGACCGCAGCGTCGGAACAGTGGTGAGCTGGCGCGAGGCAGTCGATCACTGTGAGCGATCGGCAGGGATGACGGGAGTTCGCGAGGTTCGTCGCCAGCTCCGACAGTGTTGCCCGGGCACTCTGTCCGAGCCGGAACGCATGGTTGCCCGCGCCCTCACCGCCCGCGGAATCCGGATGGAGATCAATGCTTGGGTCGGCCGGTACCTGTGCGATCTGGTCGACAACTGTGCCAGGGTGATTGTCGAGATCGACGGGCGTGAGTTCCACAGTGACTCGCGCACTTTCGACAACGACCGGACTCGACAGAACTCACTGGTGCTGGACGACTGGTTGGTGCTCAGGTTCTCTGCCGCCACTGTGTATCGCGATATCGAACGTGTGGCGGATCAGATCGCGGCCGTGGTGCGGCGACGTAGAAAGAGCAGGGGTGTCTGACGCTCCTTTATCTGCACATTCTGACGGGATCCCGTCGGATACTGAAGATCGTGGAGCACCAGACACGGCCCTACAGGCTGATGCGACCCTCTGCCGCGGCCAAACCGATGTCGGTACGGAAGTGGCTGCCCGGGAGCCGAATTGCGTCGATCTTCGCGTAGGCGTCGATGCGTGCGGCATCCAAGTCGGCCCCGGTTCCGACGACGCTGAGCACCCGCCCACCTGCCGAGACCACGACACCGTCCTTTCTCGCTGTCCCCGCGTGCAGTACGCCCTCGGCCTCGGCACCGGTGATCGCATCGCCGGTTCGGGGCCGGCCCGGGTAGTTCTCGGCCGCGAGCACCACCGTCACCGCCGAACCGCTCTTCCACTGCAGCGGCTCGAGCGAACCGAGCGTGCCGGTCGCCGTCGCATTGAGGGCCGCACCGAGCGGAGATTCGAGCAGAGCGAGCACCGCCTGGGTCTCGGGATCGCCGAATCGGCAGTTGAACTCGACGACCGCCGGGCCTGCAGCGCCGATAGCGAGGCCGGCATAGAGCAGACCGGAAAACGGGCAGCCGCGCTCGACCATCTCGGCTGCAACAGGTTCGACCACTTCTCGGACGATCTGAGCGGTCATCTCCTCGGGCAGCCACGGAAGCGGGGTGTATGCGCCCATTCCGCCGGTGTTGGGACCGAGGTCACCGTCACCGACGCGCTTGTGGTCCTGCGCCGGCAGCAGCGGAACGACGGTCGCACCGTCGACGAGGCAGAACAGTGACACCTCGGGGCCGTCGAGGAAGGACTCGAGCAGCACCGGATGGCCGGTTTCGAGAAGCTCCGCGGCATGGTCCCGCGCTGCGAGCCGATCGGTGGTGACGACCACGCCTTTGCCCGCAGCCAGACCGTCGTCCTTGACCACCCAGTTCGGCCCGAACCGGTCGAGGGCCTCGTCGAGCAACGCGGGCGAGTCGACAATTTCGCTGTGCGCAGTACGAACGCCCGCTGCAGCCATGACGTCCTTCGCGAACGCCTTGGACCCTTCGATTCGTGCCGCGGCAGCGGACGGGCCGAACGTCGCGATACCGGCCTCGCGCAGGGCGTCGGCGACACCCAGGACCAGTGGCACCTCCGGTCCGATAACGACGAGGTCGGCGCGAACCTTACGCGCCAACTCTGTCACCGCTTCACCGGAGGCGACGTCCACGTGATGCTGCTCGGCCAACGCGGCTGTGCCGGCGTTCCCAGGAGCGATCAACAGGGTGTCGACGTTCGGATCCTTGCTCAGCGCAAGGAGGAGGGCGTGCTCACGAGCACCGGAACCTATGACGAGTACGCGCACAGTGCATCAGACTATCGGGTCACCCGTGCCGAAACCCGAGACACCCGAGCAGCGACGACTCGACATCCTTGTCGGGGGCAATTCATGCAGGTCACAGGACGATGGGTCAGAAGTCGACAGCGGCCTTGCGGGCGAGTTCGATGTGCTGAGCCAGGTCTTCTTCCGGGGTGGCGGTGAGAACGGTCGGCGCGAAGCGGAGTGTCTGTGTGTCCGCGATTCCGACGAAACGCAGCCAGTCGTCGAAGAACGTCGAGGCGAAATCCGCGCCGAATTCGATGGAGACACCAGGTGCGTAGACGCCGCTGGTGTAGACGACGAAGGCGCGTTTGCCTGCCATCAGGCCCGAGTACCCCTCGGCCGGGTCGAAGCCGAATGCCCAGCCCGGCTGGGTGACGATGTCGATCCACTGCTTGAGGATGTACGGCACTCCGGCGTTCCACATCGGGATGTTGAACACGTATGCGTCGGCCGCCGCAAACCGATCGAACACAGCACGCGCTGCGTCCCAGGCAGCAACCTGCTCTGCAGTCTGATCCTGGCCTCCGAACACAGCCATCTTCGCTTCCGCTGCGACGGAACCGAACTGGGGAAGCGGCTCGGCGAACAGATTCCACTTGTCGACCTCGAGGTCGGCATCGCGATCCCGCAGAGCATCGAGGAAGTTCTCCGCGATCGCAAGTGACAGCGACCCCGGTCGCGCGGATGCGTTCACATGCAGAAACGTGGTCATGTTTTCTCTCCTGATATAGGCAATCGCGACGCGATAAGGTCGCTACACAAAACTTGCTCCACCGGGCGGCCAGTGACAAGAAGGCACTTTCAAGTGCCCAGGGCACCTGGGCGTGCCTCACAGTCGGCGGCCTGTACGGATTTTCGACACGACCGAGAGGCGCGCACAGTGACGATGACGGCAGAGCAATCTCGCGAGCAGGCAAAAAAGCAGTACAGCGTGTACCTGGAGAATTGCCCTGCACATCAACTCCTCGAAACACTGTCCAACAAGTGGGTCGCCCTGGTTCTGTGCGCACTCGGCGAGGGGGCTCACCGCCACAGCGAGTTGCGCAGGGTCATCGCAGGCGTCAGCCAGAAGATGCTCACCGCTACGCTGCGCTCGCTCGAACGAGACGGAATCATCGTCCGCGATGTGATTCCCGGCTTCCCCCGACATGTCGAGTACCGTCTGACACCGCTCGGGACGAGTCTGCTTCCCGTGGTGTTCGGCATGAAGGAGTGGGCCGAGAACCACATGTCGGAGGTCCTCGCTCATCGCGAGTCACGTGCCAGCCCTGTAGTTGCCAGCACTGTGTGATTACTCGCTCAGGTCGTACAGCGTCACTCCGTCGACGGTGGTGGAAGTGTAGTTCGCGGCAACCCATCCCGAGATCTGCGTCGAGGTGCCCGCCTCACCACCGCCCATTCCGAAGCCCATGCCCCCGCCTGCGATGAAGTAGTGGATCTCGCCGTCTGCGACGTACTGCACAAACTCCTCGAGCGTCGGCGACGGGTCGGTGCCGTTGAAGCCGCCGATCGCCATGACGGGTTCCTCGGCGGCGAGCTGGTACCCGGAAGCACTGTTGGAGCCGATCGCGGCCGCAACCCAGGTGTAGGAGTCGGCGTCGGCTTCGAGCATCGCGGTGATGTCGGCTGACGGCGCGCTGCTGTTCAGCAGCCCACCGGCAGGCATCTGACCGGCTTCGAGCTGACCGGTAGGCATCTGACCGGTAGGAGGTGCCTGACCCGCGAAACCGGCCCCGCCATCGGGCCCGCCCATCCCGCGTCCGGCGTCCATACCCGGCCGGCCCATTCCCGGTCCGCCTATACCCGTACCCGTTGCCGGACCGGCGCTGACGATCGACCCGGTGTGTGCGGTCCCGATCGTGTCCACTGCGTACGCGGTGGGTCCGGCGAGTCCAGCGAACATGACCGCGAGAATCGTTGCGACAGAAATTCTGCCGCGTGTCGCCGCAGGAATCAGCAGTGCGATTGCCCCGATGATCCCCACCCCGAGCACCACCCACCGCAGCCATGGCAAGAATTCGGCACTGCGCCCCAACAAAACCCACGCGGTGGCGACGGCAGCGAGCGTGGAGGCGGAGAGTGCCAGACGCACCTGGTAGCGGTGACGGTGACGCCAGGCCAGCACGCTTCCCGCACCTATCAGAGCAGCGATCGCCGGTGCCAGCGCAACGGTGTAGTACGAGTGGAAGATTCCTGCCATGAAGCTGAATGTCAGACCGGTCACCAGCAACCACAGTCCCCACACGAGGAGCGCTGCGCGCTGCGGATCATCCCGACGGACACGACCGCGCAATACGAGACCCGCCGCGAACAGGATCAGGGCCGAGGGAATCAGCCAGGCGATCTGACCGCCCTGCGAGGCGTCGAACATGCGGGTGATACCGGTTTCACCCCACATTCCGCCGCCCGGTCCGCCACCTGGCATATCGCCGCCACCGGGGGTGACGCTGCCGGTCTCGTCACCGTTGAGTCGCCCCAGACCGTTGTAGCCGAGGGTCAGCTCGAGAATGGAGTTGTTCTGCGATCCGCCGATCCACGGACGCGAGGATGCGGGCCACAGTTCGACTGCGAGCAGCCACCAGCCAGCCGATACGATCGCGGCTCCGAGCGCTGCGAAGAGTTGCAGCAGGCGCTTACCGAACTTCGGTGGGCCGGCGAGCAAGTACATCGCGGCGATGGGCGGAACCACGAGCATGACCTGGAGTTGCTTGGTGAGGAACCCGAATCCCACGAACACTCCGGTGAGCACGAGCCATCGGGTGCGCCCGTCCTCGACTGCGCGCATCGCCGCCCAGACTGCTGCGATCATGAGCAGCACGAGAAGAGCGTCCGGATTGTTGAACCGGAACATCAAGGCGGCCACCGGTGTGACGGCGAGTGTGAGTCCGGCGAGCAGTCCTGCCGCGGCACCGAATTGCCGGCGGATGGTTGCCCACAGCAACGCCACCGAACCGACACCGAGGAGCGCCTGCGGAACCAGCATCGCCCACGAGCTGAGTCCGAAAATGCGGACCGACAAAGACATCAGCCACAACGACATCGGCGGCTTGTCGACGGTGATCGCGTTGGCCGCGTCGGAGGAACCGAAGAAGAATGCCTTCCACGACACCGATCCTGCTTGGACGGCAGCGGAGTAGAAGGAGTTGGCCCAGCCCGATGCGCCGAGGCCCCAGATGTAGGCGACGGCCGTGCCGATCAGCAGCACTGCGAGCCCGATCCACTCCCATCGCCTATCCCTGACAGGCACCGGTGCAGGCGCCTTCGGTGCGCTTTCGGTCAAGGTCGTCATTTCTGCACTCCTTTGTTGTTACGGAAAACCCAGCGGAGGGCGAGAAAACGGCACACCGTCGCAACGAGATTCGCGACGACGAGTACGGAAAGCTCGACGAGCCGGGACGCCCCGGGCGCCCATGCGTGCAGCATCGCGAGCGACCCGCTGGTGATGAGCAGCGCGAACCCGAAAACGAGCAGACCCTGCACCTGGTGCTTGCCCGCGTCTGCGAGTCCACGGACGCCGAAGGTGAAGGCCCGGTTCGCGGCGGTGTTCAGAACGGCCGTGATCAGTAGGCCGAGGAAGTTCGCGGCCTGCGCCCCGACGATCGGGTGCAGGACCAGGTAGAGCAGTGCATATGCGATGGTGCTCGCGACGCCGACGATGCCGAACCGCACCATCTGCCCGACCATTCCGTGCGGCACGCCGGCCACCAGCGGTTCACGTCCCAGGCTGCGTCGTAGTTCTGCAACGGGCAACACCCCCGAGGCGAGCGCCCGGCCGACGCGCCAGCACCCCTGCAGATCCTTCACGGCGGTGTCGATCACGTCGACGCTGCTGTCGGGGTCGTCGACCCAGTCGACGGGGACCTCGTGGATACGCAGGCCCGCCCTCTCGGCGATCACGAGCAGTTCGGTGTCGAAGAACCAGCCGGTGTCCTGTACGAGCGGAAGAAGCTCGCGCGCCACCTCTGTACGCATCGCTTTGAAGCCGCACTGGGCGTCGGAGAAGCGCGCGCGCAGCGAGGCCCGCAGAATGAGGTTGTAGCTACGCGAGATGAATTCGCGCTTCGCGCCGCGCACCACCCGCGAGGACCGGTTCAGTCTCGAACCGATCGCGAGATCGGAGTGGCCCGACAGCAGCGGTGCGATCAGCGGCATCAACGCGTTGAGGTCGGTCGAGAGGTCGACGTCCATGTAGGCGACGACGTCGGCGGTGGATTCGATCCACACGGCCTTCAGCGCTCGCCCCCGTCCTTTTTCGTCGAGGTGGTGGACCCGGACCCCGTCGATCTCCTTCGCCAACTTGTCGGCGACGGCAAGAGTGCCGTCGGTGCTCGCGTTGTCGGCGATGGTGATCTGCGAGGAGAACGGGATGGTGTCCTCGAGGTGGGCGTGGAGTCGGCGGATGCACTGTTCGAGGTCGGCTTCCTCGTTGTAGACGGGAATGACCACCTCGAGCGTGGCTGTGGAAACCGAGCTCGTCACCAGCAGGTTCGATGTCATGATGTCGAGGTTCGCTCCCGCAGCTGCCACCACCCTGGGTTCGAGCTGGCAATGCGCTGTGTGCGGCTTCGCGTGCACAGCCGCTTACCATGGGTGCATGGCATCGGTGTTCAGCAAGATAATCAGCGGCGACATTCCGGGACGGTTCGTATGGGAGGACGACAACGTCGTCGCGTTCCTGACGATTGCCCCGGTGACGCAGGGGCACACGTTGATCGTGCCGCGCGAGGAGATCGATCAGTGGCAGGACGTCGACGGGGCCGTTTTCGCCGAGTTGACGGGCGTTGCGCAGAAGGTCGGCCAGGCCGTCCGGAAGGGTTTCGACGCACCACGCGCCGGGTTCCTGATCGCCGGTCTCGAGGTTCCGCACCTGCACCTGCACGTTTTCCCGGCTTACGACATGGGCAATTTCGATATCTCGGGCGCCGACCCGAACCCGTCGCCGCAATCGCTCGACGAGGCAGCGGCGAAGATCAAGGCGGCGCTGCGCGAGCTCGGTCATGCCGCGAACGTTCCCGCCTGATCGGGCACTGGGAGCGTTCGTAGGATCTTGATGCACAGCACAGATCCGGCCGTTGTGGCGCGTCGGTCGCTGACCGTCGCCGCGATCGGCACCCTGTTGACGTTGGTCGCCTTCACCGCTCCACTGGCGACGATCAATCCGACAGCGCTGACGCTCGGCAGCGACCCCGCGGGGCGGACCTGGATTCTCAGCTCCATGAGCATCGGTTTGGGCGCAGCGCTGCTCACGACCGGAACGATCGCCGACGATGTGGGACGTCGACGCACGTTCGTCATCGGCAACGTCGTGCTCGCCGCCGGATCGGTGATCTGTGCGGTCGCGCCCGGCACGTTTGTGTTCGTCCTGGCCCGGATCCTGCAGGGGCTCGGGTGTGCCGCGGTGATGGCGTCGAGCCTCGGGATCATCGCGCACACGCACGCGCCCGGACCGGTGCGCGCCCGAGCGAGTGGGATCTGGGGTGCGAGCGTCGGTGCCGGCATCGCCCTCGGCCCGCTCGTGGTTGCAGGTCTCGACAGCCTCGCGTCGTGGCGCTTCGCTTACTGGCTGATGGCGGTGGGTGCCCTCGCCCTCGCGTTCGTGGCGCAACGGCTGCTGGTCGAATCACGCACGGACGCGCCCCGAGGTCTGGACCCGCTCGGCGCACTCCTGCTCGGTCTCGGTATGAGCGCGCTCCTCGCAGCTCTGGTCGAGGGCCGACAGGGATGGTCGCAGCCACTTCCCATCGTGTTGTTCGCGGCTTCCGCTCTCGTGCTGACGGTGTTCGTCTATGTGGAGTACCGCAACCGGAATTCGATGTTGGACCTGTCGCTGTTCACGCAACCGGCATTCGTTGCGGCCACGGTGGCGGCGTTGATGACCGGGGCCGGAATCATCGCGCTCATGTCGTTCTTGTCGGGTTTCCTCGGCAACGCGTACGGCATCGATGCTCTCGGGGCGGCGTTCCTGCTGTTCGCGTGGTCGGCCACCTCCGTAGCTACGGCCCTCCTCGCGCGCCGTATCCCCGACCGCGTCTCGGGTACCACTCAGCTGGCCATCGGCCTGACCGGCGTGGCAATCGGTCAGGTTCTGCTCCTGGGTATTTCGGAATCGTCGACGTGGGTCAGATTGCTACCCGGCCTGTTGGTTGCGGGTGTGTCGAGTGGAGTACTCAACGCCGCGCTCGGCCGCGAGGCGGTGTCCAGCGTGCCCGCGGGACGTGCAGCAATGGGCAGCGGGGCGAACAACACTGCGCGCTATGTCGGCTCTGCCCTCGGCGTGACCGTCGTTGCCGTCCTGGCCGTGCCGGTCGGAACTCCCACTGCGGCAGGCCTCGTCGAGGGGTGGAACAGTGCGGTGCTGTTCACAGCTGCGGCCTCGGTCGTCGGCGCCCTCGTGGTGGTGGTGTGCAGCACCCGAATGGTCACACCACCCGCGGCAACTCCACCCGGAAGGTAGCGCCTACCCCTGGCGCGCTGTCGACGGTGACGGTGCCGCCGTGCGCGGCGACGAGGGCCGCGACGATGGACAGTCCCAGTCCGCTGCCGCCACTTTCGCGGGTGCGCGAGGAGTCCGCCCGGTAGAACCGTTCGAACACGTGCTGGGCTTCTTCCTCGGACAGGCCGGGGCCGGTATCGCGCACCTCGAGCAGCACCGAGGTGTCGGTGGTACCGACACAGATCTCGATGCTCGCGTCCTGCGGGGTGTGCCGGATCGCGTTGCCCACCAGATTCCCCAGTACCTGCCGAAGCCGGGCATCGTCGCCGACTACCTCCGGTATCCCAGGACCGGGAAGCAACCTCAGCGTGATATCACGCTCCGGTGCAACGGCTTCGGCGTCGTGAACGGCATCGGCCGCGACGGAGAGCACGTCCACCGGTTTCGTCTCCAGCGGGCGCTGGGCGTCGAGACGCGCGAGCATCAGCAGATCCTCCACGAGCAGACCCATGCGAGCGGATTCGCCCTCGATGCGGTTCATCAGCAGGGTGATGTCACTCATCGCGCCCTGCCGGTAGAGCTCGGCGAATCCGCGGATGGTTGTCAGCGGGGTGCGAAGCTCGTGGCTGGCGTCGGCGACGAACCTTCGCATCTTCTCCTCCGAAGCGCGAGCCGCTTCCTCCGATGCTTCGCTGGCCGCGAAGGCGCGTTGAATCTGAGACAGCATGCCGTTGAGCGCAATCGACAGTTTGCCGATCTCGGTGCGCTCGTCGCGCTCGGGGACACGCTCGTGTAGATCACCGGCCGCGATGGCGGCGGCGGTTTCCTCGACTTCGACGAGTGGCCGCAGACTGCGACGGACGATGAAGTAGGTGAGCACCGCGAGGATCGCGAGAACCACTGCACCGATGATCGATTGGAGGCCGACGAGCTGCTCGACCGTGAGTTCGACGGGCGTCAGGCTCTGCGCCACCGTCGTCGTGCCCTGCGAGTTCGACACGGTCAGCACGCGCCACCGAGTGTCTGCGCCGTCGATCGATCCGATTGTGACGGGGCTCGGCGCGTCGAGACCGTCGATATCGGGAATGTCGGATCCGGCGGTCTCCTCGAAAATCACCCCACCGTCGGGGTCGACGGACTTGACGTAGAAGTCGGTGGGCGGGCGTCGCACATCCGGCGGCGGCGGGAGATAGCGGTTCCTCGGCTCGGCCCAGCCGCGCGAGGCGTCGAGCAGGCTCTTGTCCACGCGATCGACCAGTGATCGTTCGAGCGAGGACGTCACCGCGATTCCCGACGCCACCAGACCGGCGGCGACGAGCAAAACCAGGGCCACGACCAGCGACAGACGCAACGGCACATTGCGGGGCCGAATGCTCTTCGAGGACAGGGTCTTCACCGGGGCTGCCGCATGACGTATCCGACGCCGCGCAGGGTGTGAATGAGCCGCGTGTCTCCGGTGTCGATCTTGCGTCGCAGGTAGGACACGTAGGACTCCACCACGCCGACCTCGCCGCCGAAATCGTAGTGCCAGACGTGATCGAGGATGCGGGGCTTGCTGAGCACGGTCCCGGCGTTGACCATGAAGTAGCGGAGCAGCGTGAACTCCGTCGGCGAGAGTGACACCGCCTCGCCTGCCTTCCACACCTCATGTGTGTCGTCGTCGAGCTCTATGTCGGCGAAGGAGATGCGCGACGGGGCGGTCTCCTCGGTCCTGCCGGATCTGCGCAGGATGACGCGGAGTCGGGCGACCACTTCCTCGAGGCTGAACGGTTTGGTGACGTAGTCGTCAGCACCGAGCGTGAGTCCGGTGACCTTGTCCTCCACCGAGTCGCGGGCGGTGAGGAACAGCGCCGGTGCGTCGACGCCGTCCGCGCGCAGTCGTCGAAGCAGACCGAAACCGTCCATGCCGGGCATCATCACGTCCAGGATCACCGCTTCGGGACGGAAGGTTCTGGCTTTGTCGAGAGCCTCGGGTCCGGCGGCCGCGGTTCGCACGTCGAATCCTTGGAATCGGAGGCTGACCGACAGCAATTCCAGGATGGTCGGTTCGTCGTCGACTATCAGCACGCGCGCCTGAGGTGTTTCGCTCACTCCCACATCATGGACCGATCTTCTGCGCACTCGCTGCACTCTCGCTGTGAGGTTCCTGTGAACGGTGGACAACGTGCATGATGGTCGATGATGTTGGAGACCGAGCGGCCCGAGCGCAGCCGCGTGTCCATCAACTCCATGCACGTATTCGCATTTCTTCTCGTATCGGCGATCGTGTTCCGCGAGCAGATCGTCGGAGCAGTCGGAGCGATTCCCGAACTGCAGGCAGGCGCCACCATCTTCCTGGGCGTATTCGTCCAGGCCACGCCGTTCCTGGTGCTGGGTGTGCTGGTCAGCGGCGGCATTGCCGCGTTCGTGTCGCCGGCGATGCTGAAACGGCTGCTGCCGAACAACGAAAAAGCCGCGGTGGGAGTGTCCGGGCTGGCGGGGATGGCGCTGCCCGGATGCGAGTGCGGCGCCGTCCCGGTCTCGCGACGGTTGATGGACCAGGGTGTGCCGACGTCCGCGGCGCTGGCATTTCTGCTGTCGGCCCCCGCCATCAACCCGGTCGTGTTGGTGTCGACGGCCGTGGCCTTCCCCGGTGAGCCGCGGATGGTTCTCGCGAGGTTCCTCGGATCGTTGGCGACGGCACTCATCATGGGTTGGCTGTGGGCACGGATCGGCAAGACCGAATGGATCACGGCGAGGGTGAGTGCCCGCCATCAGGACACCGGTCGCTCCAAGTGGGAGGTGTTCTCCGAGGCGGCCCGGCACGATCTGATGCAGGCAGGAGCATTCCTGGTGTTCGGCGCCGGGCTGGCGGCCGTGCTGCACATCATCGTGCCGGACTGGGTGCTCGAACACCTGGCAGGTCAGATGCTGCTGGCGATCGGTGTGATGGCAATCCTCGCCGTCGTTCTCGCACTGTGCTCGGAGGCCGACGCTTTCGTCGCGGCCAGCATGTCGATGCTTCCGTTGCTGCCCCGGTTGGTCTTCCTCGTCGTCGGTCCGGCCGTGGATGTGAAGTTGATGGCGATGCAGGCCGGTAGCTTCGGTCGCGGTTTCGTCCTTCGATTCGCGCCGGTCACCTTCGTCGTGGCCGTCGTGTGCGCGAGCATCCTCGGGTACGTCGTCCTGGGCGGCGCCCGGTGAAACGCGAGACGCAGAACGTACTGCTCATGCTGGTCGGTGGCGCGGTGGTGAAGATTGCGTTCGACGGCAGTTTCGTTCGCTACGTCAAGCCGAGCATGCATCCGTATCTGCTGGTGAGCGGGGTTTTCATGATTGTGCTTGCTGTCGCCGCGATGGTCCGCGATATCCAGCGCGGCGGCCCCGAAGACCACGAGGAGCACGGCCACAGCAGCCGCCCGTACTGGATGTTGTTGATTCCCGCGGCGCTCATTCTGTTCGTGGCACCCCCGGCCCTGGGGGTGTCCTCGGTATCGGAGCGGGTCGTCACCGCGGGCCCGCTCGAACGCACGGCCTTCCCGCCGCTTCCGGGCGGCGCCAGCCCCGAGGTTCCGATGCTCGACGTAGTTCAGCGCGCGGCCCGGGACAACACCGGCAGCCTGAAGGATCGGGAGATCACCGTGACCGGTTTCGTGGTGGAGAACTCCGACGGCAGCGTCGATCTAGCGCGCATCCTCATCGTCTGTTGCGCGGCGGATGCGCGGTCGATCCGGATTCATCTCGACACCGGTTCGAATGCATGGGCCGAGGGTGACTGGCTGCGCGTCCGCGGGACCGTCGGGCAGTCGTCTCCGGAGACCGGGAACGTGCCGACGATGTCCGTGACCGGGGTCGAGCAGATTCCGGCGCCGGAGAACACGTACGCCTACTGATCGAGAAAACTGGTACCGTCGTACTGGTCTCGATGACATCCGGACGAGCGCACCGTACCCGGCCAGCGACAAGACGGTGCAGGAGAGTGTTTGTCGTGGCGTGGATCATCCTGGTTGTCTCGGGTGTATTCGAAGCGATCTGGGCGACAGCCCTCGGCAAGTCCGACGGCTTCACGCGAACAGGTCCCTCGGTCGTCTTCGGTGTCGCTCTGGTGATCAGCATGGCCGGCCTGGCCTACGCGATGCGGACGCTACCTACCGGCACCGCCTACGCGGTCTGGGTCGGAATCGGCGCCTCTCTCACCGTCGCATACGCCATGGTGACCGGAGACGAGCCCGCGTCCTGGATCAGAATCGCGCTGCTCCTCGGACTGGTCGGCTGCATCGTCGGGCTCAAACTCCTGCACTGAAGCCCTGCACCGATGCGACACCGGAGAATGTGTGCGAGCGGTTACAGTAAAACCATGAACTGGGTGTCCGCGATCACACTGCCTGTACGCGCCGGGATCGCCGTCGCAGAAACGGCCCTGGAGGTTTCGAGCGCAATTCTCTCGACCACCCGTTTCGCGCTGGAGTCGGGAGTTGCGACACCCATGAATCTCGCACATGCCACCAACCCCAAGGGTGGGACGATGCAGCTGATCACGGCATTGGGGCAGCTCACCTCCGATGACCGCGCACTCGGCAACGCCCTGCGCGAGGGCGGACCACTCGACCGCCTGCTCGCCCCCGGCGGCGTCGTCGACCGGCTCACCTCCGAGGAGGGCACACTCGAACGGCTTCTCGCGGAAGGCGGTCCAGTGGACCGCATCACCGCGACCGGTGGCCCACTGGATCGCTTGCTCGCCGAGGACGGGCCGCTGGAGCGGCTCCTCGCCGAGGGCGGGTTGCTGGATCGAATAACGGCGGTCGACGGTCCGCTGGAGCGTCTCACCGCCGAGAACGGGCCGCTGGAGTTGTTGACGCGCGAGGGCGGCATCATCGAACGCGCCATCGAAGAGGACGGGATACTCGAGCAGTTGCTGGCCGAGGACGGAGCCATCGAGCGTCTCACCGCCAAGGGTGGCACTCTCGATCAGCTGGTGACGCTCACGGACACCCTCGCCTCACTCGCCCCCAACATCGAGCGCATGGGGGTCAGCATCACCATCCTGCAGGACTCCGTCGAGATTCTCTCGCAGGCTGTCAATCCGCTCGGCGAACTGGTCGGTCGACTGCCGAACCGCTGGCTCAAGGGCAAGCAACCGGTCCAGGAACTGCAGTAGCTATTTCAGGTGCGTGCCGAAGAAGTCGAACACTCGGCCGAACGCATCCTCCGCCTGTTCACCCCGCCAGCCCATGCCGGTGACTCGCGCGACTGCGGCCATCGGGCCCTTCGGTAGCGCGTTCGCAAAGCTGTGCGAGGCACCGGGATAGGTCTTGACGTCGTGGTCGATACCCTTGGCCGCCAGGATCTTCTCCACCTTCTTCCCCGCGCCGATGAGCGAAGGATCGTTCTTTCCGTACGAGGCGACGATGGGGCATGCACCGTCGAGAACCTCCTCGAGATGCCTGGGGGTGACCCCGTAGAACGGGGCACTGGCGCCGAACCCCTTGGGCGAGAGCAGCAATGCGAAGCCGCCGCCCATGCAGAAGCCGACGATGCCGACCTTGCCGGTGACGTCCTCGCGCGCCTGCAGGAAGTCTCGGGTCGCGAGCAGGTCGTCGATCGCAACTCCGCTCTGTCCGAGCAGTGCCCGGAACACTCCGGTCACGCATTTCCTGACGCCGCCGCGGCTGTACAGGTCGGGTGCCAACGCCACGTAACCCTGGTCCGCGAAGCGTCGGGCGATGTTTCTGGTGTCCTCGGTCAGCCCGAAGGCATCGTGCACGATGACGACTCCCGGACCACCACCCGCGGGTGCCTCGAGTACTGCGCTGATCGGTCCGGCTGGCGTCTCTACGGAGATCTCGGTCACGTACGCAGGCTACGCGCAATCACCAGACGTTGGATCTGGTTGGTGCCCTCGAATATCTGGGTGATCTTCGCGTCGCGCATGTACCGCTCGACGCGGAAGTCGCGGGTGTAGCCGTAGCCGCCGAACACCTGGACGGCGTCGGTGGTCACCTTCATCGCCGCGTCGGTGGCGACGAGCTTCGCGACGGATGCACCTCTCGAGTAGTCGAGTCCGGCGTCGCGACGCCGGGCCGCATCGAGATACGTCGCGCGCGCGGAGTCGACGGCGGCGGCCATATCGGCGAGAAGAAAGCCCAGACCCTGATGGTCGACGATTCTCTTGCCGAACGTGGTGCGTTCGTTGGCGTAGGCGACGGCGTCGTCGAGGGCGGCCTGCGCGATGCCGACTGCCACGGCAGCGATTCCGAGTCGGCCCGAATCGAGTGCGCTGAACGCGATCTGCAGTCCCTGCCCCTCGGTTCCGAGGCGGCGCTCGGCCGGGAGGACGGCATTGTCGTAGTGGGCCGAGGTGGTGGGAACGGCGTGCAGGCCCATCTTCTCCTCGGGCTTACCGAACGAGAGACCCTGCTGATCCTTGGGGACCAGGAAGCAGGAGATGCCCTTGGATCCCTCGCCGGTGCGGGCGAACAGGTTGTAGAAATCGGCGATGCCGCCGTGGGTGATCCACGCCTTGGCTCCGTTGACGACGTATCCGTCCTCGGTCGGGGTCGCCTTGCAGGTCAGTGCGGCGGCATCGGATCCGGCCTGTGGTTCGGACAGGCTATAGGCGCCGATTTGGTTGCCGCCGAGCATGTTCGGTAGCCATCGCTTCTTCTGCTCCGCGCTGCCGAATGCGAGCAGCGGCGAGCAGGCGAGGCTGTGCACGCTCACCGCGACGGCGACGGCCGCCCAGCGCGCCGCCAGTTCCTCGAGCACCTGCAGGTACACCTCGTAGGGTTGGCCACCGCCGCCCCACTCCTCGGGGAACGGCAAGCTCAGCAGTCCTGCCTCGCCGAGGGTGCCGAACACGCCCTCGGGGTAGGTCTCGTTCTTCTCGTGCTCGTCGACGAGTGGCTCGAGGACCTTGTCTGCGACGTCGCGGGTGAGCGCGATGAGATCGCGCGCTTCTGAGGTGGGCAACAGACGGTCGACGGCCATGAGAAGACTCCTTGCAGTACTGTAGGTCCCCCAACAGTACTGCACGAGTATCGTCTACGGCTATGACCTCTGCACACGCGACAGCTCGCCGCGCCGAACTCTTCGATCAGCTGGTCGCGCTCCTGCTGTCCGAGGGCTTCGCACACCTCACACTCGACGAGATCGCTGCGCGCCTGCGCTGCAGCAAGTCCACGCTCTACACTCTCGCCGGCAGCAAGGAACAGCTCGTACGCGCGGCAACCGTGCACTTCTTCCGCGGCGCCACCGAGCGAGTCGAGGCGTCCCTGACGTCCGTACGCGGCACCACCGAGCGGCTCACCGCGTACCTGTCGGCGGTCGGTGTTGCACTCGAGCCTGCATCGAGGCAGTTCATGGAGGACCTCGCGGCCTTCCCACCCGCCCGTGAGGTCTACGAACAGAACACCGCGTTCGCTGCGAAGCGAGTTCAGGAACTCATCGACGACGGCGCCTCGGCCGGTGACGTGCGCAGCGTCCATGCCGCATTCGTCGCAGATGTCGCAGCGTCGACGATGGCTCGGATCCAGACACGCGAGGTCTCCGAACGTACCGGCCTCGACGACTCACAGGCCTACGCCGAACTCGCGGCCCTGCTCACCACCGGAATCACTGGAACCACGGGAGTTACGGGGCCGCCACGCGCAGCTGCAGCTCGATCAGCACCCGCTCGTCCGCGTTCCTGAGATCCGCACCGAGTATCTCTTCGACCCGTTTGATTCTGTACCGCAACGTGTTCGGGTGCACCCGCAGTTGCTCGGCGGCACTCCTGACGTCGCCGAAATGCGCCAGATAGACCCGAAGACTCTCCGTCATCGTCGAGTCGTTCCGCACGTCGTACTCGGCGAGTTTCCCGATTCGGGGATCGAGCAGATGCTCGTGATTGGCGACGAGCTCGACGATCTCCCCCAGCAACACCGAAGTGCGGGACTCCTCGAGTGTCGTGACACGATCGTTCCCCGTCGTCCGATCGAGCACCCGGTCCACCTCCACGCGCGCCGCCGCCACATCGGACAGCGTCGCGATCGAGGTCACGAGTGCCGCACGCGTCGCCGTACCCGTTCGCATCTCGATGCGAGCGATGGTCTCGCGCGTCCAGGATTCGAGCGAGCGGGCCGCGACCTCCCCTGGGAACAGCACGTAGATGCGCTCGCCCATCGCGGTGGCCAGTGAGGACCGGTGAAACGCGCTGGCGTGCAACCGTAATGCACCGGACAGGTGCACGGTCGCTTGATCACCCACACCGGCGAAGCCCACCACCGCGGCCGGCATCGTCGGTGAGATCGACAGCGAGGCAGCAAGAGAGGGCACATCGACTCCGCCGCCGCGCGCTCCGAGCAGACGTTGGATCTGCACGGCCTCGTTGGTCGGCGCGTCGACGATGCGTTTGATCAATCGGGCCGCGACCGCCGCGGCCCCGCGCAGCACTGCGTCGGCGTCGGGCGCGACCGGGCGCCCACCCTCCTGCACCCAGATCGCGCCGAGGGTGGTGACAGCGCCCGAGGCGTCGGGAATGGACCGGATGCCCACAACGAGGCGGCGCCGGATACCGAGGTGCTCGTCGGCGGGAACCTCCACCACCTCGTCGCTGGCTCGGATGCGGTCGAAGACGCCCCATTCGCGCAACTTCCGCAGATAGTCCGCCGGCCCCTCGCGGCCGAGGATGGACAGGGTCCGCAGTTCGTCGGCCGCGTCGTCGGCGGCCGAGTAGGCGAGCACGTGCGAACGCTCGTCCTCGATACTCACCATGCCTTTGGTCAGCGCGGCCACCGTGTGCGCGAGTCCGTAGAGATCGGTGTCCTCGCCGATCGGATCGGATTCGACGCGGTGCACCGAATGATCGAGCACGCCGCGGACCATCGAAAGCAGTCTCTCCCAACGCGTTTGCGCATGAACCGAGATCAGGGCAGTGCCAGCCTGGCGGGCGGCATGTGCCATCGCGATCGAAGCGCCCTTGACCATCACTGCATGCGGCCGTAGGGGTGCGGTACGCAGCGCGAGCTCGTCTAGCCAGGCCACCACGAGGGGTTCGGGTACCCCGACGAGGAGGCACAGGTCGGCCCCCGCAGCTGGGTCTGCGACATCGTCGGCATCGAGCAACGTGACCGAGCCGATCGCCACCTCGGTGCCCATGGGAGCCACAACCAGCTCGGCGAATGCGCCGTGTATCGCTCGCAGCAGTGCCTTCAGTGTCACCCCGCTCAGTGCCGAATCTTCGTCCACCTGGACAAGTCAACCACAGAATTCTTGGCCGATCGGAAGAATACTTGCGCTCGGAAGCCGACTTCAATAACAGGCACACCCGCACAAGAAGGAGGCCACCGTGGACGCCGTCACTTCGGTACCGACCCCGACCAACGAGCCTGTGGGCTCGTACGCCCCCGGCAGCGCAGAACGTAGCCGCCTGCGTATCCAACTGGACGCACTCCAAGCGAACCCGGTCGATATTCACCAGGTCATCGGTGGGGTCCACCGCACAGCAACCGGGACACGCGAGAATGTGGTGCAGCCGCACCGGCACTCGTCCGTCATCGGAAGTTTCACCAATGCAACGCACGAGGACGTGCGCGAGGCCATCGATGCTGCCGCGGCCGCTGCACCCGGGTGGCGCGAGCTCTCGTTCGACGATCGCGCCGCGGTGTTCCTCCGCGCCGCCGATCTGCTCGCCGGGCCCTGGCGCGAGAAGATCGCTGCCGCCACCATGCTCGGGCAGTCCAAGTCCGCGTACCAGGCCGAGATCGACGCCCCCTGCGAGCTCATCGACTTCTGGCGCTTCAACGTCGCGTTCGCCCGTCAGATCCTCGCCGACCAGCCGGTGTCCTCGCCCGGCGTCTGGAATCGCGTCGAGTACCGGCCGCTGGAAGGGTTCGTCTACGCGATCACCCCCTTCAACTTCACCGCCATCGCCGGGAACCTACCGACAGCGCCCGCCCTGATGGGCAACACCGTGCTGTGGAAGCCGTCACCGACACAGTCCGTCGCCGCGTACCTGACGCTGCAGCTTCTCGAGGCAGCAGGCCTCCCGCCCGGCGTCATCAACCTGGTCCTCGGCGACGGCCCGCTCGTCTCCGAAGTAGCCCTGAACGATCCTCGCCTCGCCGGAATCCACTTCACCGGATCCACCGCGACCTTCCAGCGTCTGTGGCGCGAGGTGGGTAACAACATCTCGAACTACAACTCGTATCCCCGGCTCGTCGGTGAAACCGGCGGCAAGGACTTCGTTCTCGCCCATTCCTCGGCTGATCCCGAGGTCCTGACGACCGCTCTCGTTCGCGGCGCTTTCGATTACCAGGGCCAGAAATGCTCGGCCGCGTCGAGGGCCTTCGTACCGAAGTCGGTGTGGGCGGCGATGGGCGAGAGGTTCATCGATCAGGTATCGGAACTGAAGTACGGAGACGTCACCGATCTGTCCAACTACGGCGGAGCTGTCATCGATCGACGCGCCTTCGACCGAAACGCCGCCGCACTCGAACGCGCCAAGTCCGCACCGGGCATGACCGTCGCGGCCGGCGGCACCTGCGACGATTCCGAGGGTTACTTCGTCTCGCCGACAGTGCTTCTCGGTGACGACCCGACAGACGAGGCCTTCTCCACGGAATACTTCGGGCCTATCCTCGCGGTGCACGTGTACGAGGACTCCAAGTACTCCGAGATTCTGAAGCTCGTCGACACCGGTTCGAAGTACGCACTCACCGGTGCGGTCATCGCAAACGACCGCATGGCCGTCGACGACGCACACAAGGCGCTGCGGTTCGCAGCCGGCAACTTCTATATCAACGACAAGCCGACGGGCGCCGTGGTCGGCCAGCAACCGTTCGGCGGCGCACGTGCATCCGGCACCAACGACAAGGCCGGATCACCACAGAATCTGCTTCGCTGGGCGTCGGCACGCACTGTCAAGGAGACCTTCGTACCCGCGACCACCCACCGATACCCACATCAGGACGGCGAGGGAACGACATGACGACCGTGCTGAACAACCCGCTTCGGCCGGCGCTGCTCGCGGCTGCGCGGTCACCGAAGCTCGAATCGGCGATGAGCAAGATGCGCATCACTCGGCAGCTGGTGGACCGATTCGTGGCCGGTGAGTCCGAGCCGGAGGTGGTCGCGGCGGTCGCATCGCTGCTCGAATCAGGCAGGACCGTCTCCGTCGACTACCTCGGCGAGGACACCACCGATGCCGCACGGGCCAGTGCGACGGTCGAGGCCTATCTGTCTCTGTTGCAGGCGTATTCGACGCTCGATGTGAGCCCACGTTCGTTGGAGGTGTCACTGAAACTGTCGGCATTGGGACAGGGCATCGACAGATCTCTCGCCCTCAGGGGCGCTCGAACCATCTGCGCGGCAGCGGAAGCTGCAGGCGTGTGGGTGACGGTCGATGCCGAGGACCACACGACAACCGACTCGACGTTGTCGATCGTGCGCGAGCTGAGGCAGGACTACCCCGATCTGGGCACCGTGCTGCAGGCGTACCTCGAACGCACAGAGGATGATTGCCGGGAGCTCTCGGGCCCGCGCTCGCGAATCCGGTTGTGCAAGGGCGCCTACAACGAACCGGCTTCGGTCGCATTTCAGAAGCCGGCGGACGTATCAGCGTCGTATCTGCGATGTTTGCGGGTGCTCATGAACGGCGACGGCTACCCGATGGTGGCATCGCACGACCCCGAAATAATCGACGCAGCAGACCGTTTCGCGCGTGAGAGCTCGCGGGGAACCGAAAGCTACGAGTACCAGATGCTGTACGGAATCCGGGAACTCGAACAGCAACGGCTCGTAGCCGAGGGGAATCGCGTTCGTGTGTACGTCCCCTACGGCGATCAGTGGTACGGGTACTTCATGCGTCGTCTCGCGGAGCGTCCCGCGAACCTGATGTTCTTCTTCCGGTCGTTGGTTTCGAAGAACTGAACGGTACCGGTCAACACCACGTAAACAATTGTGTCGATCGTTCGTCAACCGGGGCCATCGCGGCGCCAATAGGAGTTGTATGCCTGAAATGAGCCTTACCTCCCTGCCCCCGCACTTCTTGGCCGCCGACGGGGGAACGATCAGTTCCATCGAGACCGCGATCAACAGTGCGTTCGATCCGATCTCCGCCGCCGTGACGAGCTTCGTCTTCTACGCGGTGGACATCGGTGGTGCCCAGGTGCCTCTGATCGTGCTGTGGTTGATCGTCGGCGCGGTCATCTTCACCGTCTCCTTCAGATTCATCCAGTTCCGCGGCGTCAAACGCGCTCTGATTCTGGTCAGCGGCAAGGAGGACGAGGCAGATGCGCCAGGAGAAGTCAGCCACTTCCGAGCCTTGACCGCGGCAGTGTCAGGAACCGTCGGCCTCGGCAACATCGCAGGCGTCGCGGTCGCAGTCACGCTCGGTGGCCCAGGAGCCACCCTGTGGATGATCCTTGCCGGCTTCCTCGGCATGGCGTCGAAATTCGTCGAATGCACCCTCGGCGTCAAATACCGCGACATCAACGAGGACGGCACTGTCTCCGGTGGGCCGATGAAGTACCTCACCAAGGGCCTCGCCGAACGCGGGCTGGTGAAGCTCGGCAAAGTCATGGCCGTCTTCTACGCCATCGTCATCACGTTCTTCGCCATCAGCGGCGGCAACATGTTTCAGGCCAACCAGACGTTCGCACAGGTGCGTGCGGTCACCGGCGGCGAGGAGGGCATCCTCGGTTCCGACGGCGCCAAGACCATCTTCGGGATCGGTATCGCCTTGATCATCGGCTTCGTCATCATCGGCGGCATGAAGTCGATCTCCGCGGTGACCTCGAAGCTGGTGCCGTCGATGGCGATCGTCTACATCCTCGCCTGCGCCGTGGTCATCGGCGTCAACATCACTTCGGTCCCGTCGGCGTTCGTGGCGATCTTCGAAGGCGCGTTCTCCCCCGAGGGCGTCGCCGGCGGCATCCTCGGTGTGATGATCATCGGCTTCCAGCGTGCCGCATTCTCGAACGAGGCCGGCCTCGGATCCGCCGCGATCGCGCACTCCGCAGTCAAGACACGGCATCCCGTCACCGAGGGCTTCGTCGCCATGCTCGAGCCGTTCATCGACACCGTCATCATCTGTACCGCCACGGCACTGACCATCGTCATCGCCAACACTCAAACCTGGCAGGACCAGCGGGAAGTGGTCGCCGAGACCGGGGAGCTCCCCGCCGGCGGCGTCACGCTCACCTCCGACGCATTCGAGACGGTGCTGCCCTGGTTCCCGTACGTGCTCACCGTGGCTGTCGCGTTGTTCGCGTTGTCCACGGCCATCACCTGGGCGTACTACGGCCTGCAGGCATGGACCTCGCTGTTCGGGCGCAGCCGCCTCTCGCGGAACTTCTTCAACACCATGTTCTGCGTGTTCACCGTCATCGGCACCGTGCTCTCCCTCGGCTCGGTCCTCGACTTCGCCGACGCCACGCTGTTCCTGCTGGCACTGGTGAACATCACGGGGCTGTACTTTCTCCTCCCCGTCGTCAAGCGCGAGCTCGCCGGATACCTGGCCATGCGACGCGGGGAGCCCGACGAGGAATCGGTCGACGCATAACCCGCCCGCTGATGTGATCAGCTCAGAACAGTGATGGTTCTGCTTGTTTGCGTGGTTCGACCGTGGGGCGATCCCGCAGGCTGTGTTTTCAACCCACGGGATCTGATGCTGAATCCCGTCCGGACGAGACACTGCACCGGAACTGGGCATGCCCTGCGGATGCAACACCGGAACCAGGGGTTTCCGCACACCGCCGTGAGGGCATGCACGAGGAAGCACGAACGGTTCGGGGAGCAACAGCAATTCGGAGGCCACGATGTCGACCACAACGGAGACGACCGCCACGACCGATCAGGTCTGGCAAGTCCTGGCGGACGGCTGGACCTACGCGACCTGGGTGGTGGGGGCGTCGCGCATCAGGGCTGTCGACTCGAACTGGCCGGCCGTCGGCAGCCGTATCCACCACTCGGTCGGCCTGTGGCCCTTGGTTCTGAGCGATCACACCGAATCGACGAGCGTGCACGAAGGACGTGAGCTCGTGATGTCAGCGCGTGCTCTGCCGTTCGGTGCGGCGAGTATCACCCTGCGTTTGCATCCGCTGCCGACCGGATGTCGTATAGAGATGATCGAGCACGCGCAGACTGCGCCGTTCACCGCCATCCCAAAGTCCGTCCAACATGCGCTCGCTCATCCTCGCAACCTCGAGGCGGTTCGACGCCTGGCTCTTCTCGCGGAAAGGTCGTCCACTCCGTCATGACCGTCACTACCGCCGACGCCGTAGTCATCGGGGCCGGGCCCAACGGCCTCGCCGCTGCAGCGACTCTCACTGATGCAGGGTGGGATGTCGTGATACTCGAGGCGGGGCACGAGCCCGGTGGCGCTGTGCGCAGCGCCGAACTGGTGCCCGGATACACCAGCGATCTGTTCAGCGCGTTCTATCCTCTCGGTGCCTCGTCACCTGCGATGACCGCCCTCGAACTCGAGCGTCACGGCCTCGAGTGGCGCCGCTCTCCCGCGGTCTACGGCCACGCCAGGTCGGCGGATGACGAGAACGCCCCGGTGGTGCACAACGACGTCGCCGACACCGCTGCCGCGCTCGCCGAACACGATCGACGTGACGGCGACGCCTGGCTGTCGCTGTACGAGGAGTTCACCCGGATCAAGAAGCCGCTTCTCGACGCGTTCTTCACCCCCTTCCCACCCGTCGGAGCGGCGGCTTCGCTGGTGCGCACGCTGGGTCCGGCCGGAATGCTTCGCTTCACGCGTTTCATGGCTCTGCCGGCGCGGGCCATGGCACACGAGACGTTCCGCGATTCCGCGGCGCGATGCCTGCTGCTGGGCAACGCGATGCACGGCGACGCGCCCGTCGACGCCCCGGTGAGCGGAGCGATGGGTTATCTGTTGACGATGCTGGCTCAGGACGTGGGTTTTCCCGTCCCGAAGGGCGGGGCGAGCGCATTGACCGCAGCGATGGTCCGGCGCACCGGGGCGGCGGAACTGCGATGCAACAGCGTGGTCACTCGGATCGGTGTAGAGAACGGTCGTGCACGGTCGGTGCACACGGCCTCGGGTGAGACGGTGCGGGTGCGCCGTGCCGTCATCGCCGACGTTTCTGCGCCTGCGCTGTATCAGGATCTGCTACCCGCCGAGGCGATCCCGCGCCGTATGCGTGAGGACCTCGAGAAGTTCGAGTGGGATACACCTGTGGTGAAGATCAACTACGCGCTCGATCGGCCGATCCCATGGCGGTCGAAGAGTTTGTCCGACGCTGGGACCGTGCATCTCGGGGCCGACGACGACGGACTGCTGCGTTGGACCACCGATATGTCCACCGGCGTCCTGCCGACGCGCCCGTTCATGTTGTTCGGTCAGATGACGACGGCCGATTCGACGCGATCACCTGCCGGAACCGAGAGCGCGTGGGCGTACACACACCTGCCGCGGGGGATCATCGACGACGCCTCGGCCGACACGATCGCCGATCGCGTCCTGGCGGTGCTCGAGGACCACGCGCCGGGATTCGAGTCGGCGCTCGTCGGACAGGTGGTGCAGCGTCCCTCCGACCTGTTCGCCTCGAACGCAAATCTGCACGGCGGCGCCGTCAACGGCGGTACCGCGCAGATTCAGCAGCAGTTGATCTTCCGGCCGACGCCGGGTCTCGGACGAGCGGAGACCCCCGTCGAAGGGTTGTTCCTCGGGGGTTCGTCGGCGCATCCCGGTGGCGGTGTTCACGGCGCGGCAGGTACCAACGCTGCCCGGGCCGCTCTGGGTCAGCACGGGCTTCTCGGACCCTTACGCAAAAAGGTGACCAGCTCCCTATTGGAGCTGGTCACCCGGTGATCGCGTGATCGAGGCGCAAGGCTGGATCAGCGGCCGGCGAGACCCTCGTCGACCGACTTGAACCGCTGAACGATCGGCACAACAGACGCCGCCTCGAGTAGCCGGTAGACCGGATGCCCCTCCACGAGGCACCAACTCGACCCTGCCGCCTGGACAGCCTCGTCCAGGGCCGTGAATACGTTCAACCCGGCGATCCCGAAGAACCCGACAACGGACAGATCGAGCACGAGACGCACATCGCTTCCGACGCGTGCGCACACGTAGTCGGACAGGATCGGTGCGCTGCGCGTGTCGATGTCACCGTGAACCTTGACGACCAGCTGGCCGTAGCCGGCCGGTGTCGCGCTGAAGATAGCTCCGGTCGACGCAACCGACACCGATGTTTCGCAGGCCAGTCGAACGCTTCCCGCGCTCTTGTCGTTCAAGCCGTTTGTGTCGTTCAAGCCGTGTGGAGTAACAGTCATGGCCATTCCCATCGTCGAAGTGGGAGGAAAGCGCATACAGATGCTCGCAGTCCGTCGACCGGATGAGCTGCTCACGTTGCGTCTTCCCCAACAACGGCTGTTATCTCAACCGTCTTCGACTCTACGGCACCGATCGCGTCCCGTACACCCTCCCACCCATCGACCAGTGGCGCGTTTCGCGTGACCTACTGCGGGGCACTCGAAAGCAATCGGCGAACGAATCAACGAGAAGGCAGCGCAATGAGAGCAGTCACCTGGCAGGGAAAACGCAAGGTCAGTGTGGATACGGTCCCGGATCCGCGGATCGAGAAGCCGACCGACGCGGTCATTCGAGTCACCACCACCAACATCTGCGGTTCCGACCTGCATCTGTACGAGGTGCTGGGTGCATTCATGTCCGAGGGCGACATCCTGGGCCACGAACCGATGGGCATCGTCGAGGAGGTGGGCTCCGAGGTGGGGAACCTGCAGGTCGGTGACCGCGTGGTGATCCCGTTCCAAATCTCCTGCGGCCACTGCTACATGTGCGATTCCAGCCTGCACACCCAGTGCGAGACCACTCAGGTCCGCGATCAGGGCATGGGCGCCGCGCTCTTCGGCTATTCGCGCCTCTACGGCCAGGTGCCCGGGGGCCAGGCCGAGTACCTGCGTGTCCCGCAAGCACAGAATACCCACATCAAAGTACCTGTCGGACCGGATGATTCACGGTTCGTCTACCTTTCCGACGTCCTTCCGACGGCGTGGCAGGCGGTGGAGTACGCAGCGATCCCGAATGGAGGTTCGGTGACCGTCCTCGGCCTCGGCCCCATCGGCGATATGGCCACTCGAATCGCACAACACAGGGGGTTTCGCGTCATCGGCGTGGACCGCGTCCCCGAGCGCCTGCAGCGCGTGTCCGCACGCGGCGTCGAGGTGTTGAATCTCGACGAACACGGCAACGACCTCGCGGACGTCATCCGCGAGACCACCGACGGCCGCGGCACCGACTCGGTCATCGACGCTGTCGGCATGGAGGCCCACGGCTCACCCGTCGCCAAGTTGGCGCAGCAGCTCACCGCCGCCCTCCCCGACGCCATCGCGGGGCCGATGATGCAGAAGGCCGGTGTCGACAGACTTGGCGCGATCTACAGTGCCATCGATATCGTCCGCCGCGGTGGCACGATCTCCCTCAGCGGTGTGTACGGCGGGATGGCCGACCCCTTGCCTCTGATGACGCTGTTCGACAAGCAGATTCAGCTACGCATGGGTCAAGCGAACGTGCTGAGATGGGTGGACGACATCATGCCCCTGCTGACCGACGAGGACCCCCTCGGTGTCGACGATTTCGCCACCCACACCCTCCCTCTCGATCAGGCACCCCACGCCTACGACATCTTCCAGCGCAAGGCCGACGGCGCAGTGAAGGTGCTGCTGAAGCCATGACGCGGGTACGGATGGTCGAGCACGGGCCGCTGATGATCGAGGGACCAGTCGAGATCGAGATGCCCGACGGCCGGATCGTCGAGTCGGATCGAACGATGGTGGCGCTGTGCATGTGTCGACGGAGCAAGATATATCCGCTGTGCGACACCAGTCACCGCAAACGCCACTAGTCCAGACGCAGTTCTTCGTAGTGCGTCCGCATCGCGTCGATGAGGAGCGCGAACACTCGGTGCGCGGCATCGAGATCGGTGTCGGAAACCCCTGCCAGAGCGGAGGAGGTTCGGGCGCCGAGTGGACCGAAGAATTCGCGTGCCACTGCCATGCCGTGTTCGTCGTATCTCAGGATCACTTTGCGGCGATCGCTGGCGTCCTTCTCGCGCCTGATGTGTCCGGAATCGATCATGCGCTCGACGAGGTACGTCATGGCGGCCGAGGACAGTCCGAGCTGGGTGCCGAGTTCACCGGCCGTCAGCGGACGACCCTCGACATCGGCCACCATTATCAACAGAAGTGCCCGAAAATCATTGGGACCCAATGCATGCTGCGCCCCGAAAGCGCGGCCGATCTCCTCGGAGACAGCCGACATGGCGCGAAGGTCCGATGAGATCATCGATTCCAGTTCACTCCGGTCCGGCACTACATCCCTCTCGTCGGCAATCGCGTCACACTATCGCGCCGCGCGCATGCAGCATCTCTCAGTTGCTTAATTGTTAAGTTGATGAGATTGTTTTTGAGTGGACTTCTGGAGCCGATTCGCCCGAATTGTCACTTCGCGTCGATCGTGGGCGCTCGCCCTCGCCGTCGTCGTGCTGTCCCTAGACATCCCAGGTCCGTAATTTGTCAAGCGGCGGTGGGCTGTTGCGCGGTTCGGTGTGCCCAGGCGGTGTGTTCGTCGTATTCGGTGTGGTGGCG
>Ga0208056_100018_pt1 | contig 94185 bp, 89 predicted proteins | sample DeeseametaMP2052_FD_184178 | JGI IMG/M metagenome (GOLD analysis project Ga0208056, IMG submission 184178) | Marine microbial communities from the Deep Pacific Ocean - MP2052 (SPAdes) | ecosystem: Environmental > Aquatic > Marine > Oceanic | place: West of Cabo San Lucas, Mexico, North Pacific...
CCGTTCGGTGCGGACCCGCGGGGGGGCGTCCCGGCCCGAGACGGGCGGGGTCGACCCGAGCAGCCTGACAGAGGTCCAGACCACCTGGGAACCCGAGGGTCGCCTCAGGTTCCTGCAGTGCGAGTTCCTGCAGTCCGAGGTGCTGGGGCCGGGCCACCGGTGGGCGAGAGCCGGCGCAGCGAGCAGCAGCCGCCTGCTCAGTCCAGGTCGAGCAGCTTCTCCAGGCCGACGGTGAGGCCCGGCCGGCTGGCGATGGCACGCAGCGAGGCCAGCACGCCGGGGGTGAAGGACGCGCGGTCCATCGAGTCGTGGCGGATCGTGAGGGTCTCCCCCACCCCGCCGAGCACGACCTCCTGGTGGGCGACCATCCCGCGGATGCGCAGGCCGTGGACACGGACACCGTCGACGTCGGCGCCGCGGGCCCCCTCGAGCGCGGTGCTCGTCGCGTCCGGCGCGGGACCGAGGCCGGCCTCGCGCCGGGCGGCGGCCACCAGCTCGGCGGTACGTCGCGCCGTGCCCGAGGGTGCGTCCGCCTTGTCGGGGTGGTGCAGCTCGACGATCTCCACCGACTCATAGAAGCGCGCCGCCTCGGCGGCGAAGCGCATCATCAAGACGGCGCCGATCGAGAAGTTGGGCGCGATGAGGACCCCGGTGGCCGGCGACCCCGCCAGCCACCGCTCCAAGGTGGCGAGCCGGTCGGCGTCGAAGCCGGTCGTGCCGACCACGGCGTGGATGCCGTGGTCGACGCAGAACTCCAGGTTGTCCATGACGACGTCGGGGTGGGTGAAGTCCACGACGGCCTCGGCTCCCGCCTCGACCAGGGCGGCGATGTCGTCCCCTGCGTCCACCGAGGCCACGAGCTCCAGGTCCTCCGCCGACTCCACGGCACGGCACACCTCGCTGCCGACCTTGCCCCGGGCGCCCAGGACACCGACCCTGCTCACGGTTGCACTGACTGCGTTCTCCACGCGGGCCAGCGTTCCACATGGGGCACCTCGCACGTGACGCAGACCGCCCGGTCGCGACACCGTGGTCGACCCCGCCACCGGTTCACCGACACTTCTGGCAATCTTGGCCCCATGGTGCTGCAGACGATCCCTGCCCGGATCCGTTGGTCGGTCGACCTCATGGACGTCCAGCCGGGAGACCACGTGCTGGAGATCGGGTGTGGCCCCGGCTACGGCGCGGAGCTGATCTGCAGTCGCCTGGAGACCGGCAAGCTCTTCGCGATCGACCGGTCGGAGTCCGGGGTCGACCGCACCAAGCGTCGCTGCGCGAAGTACCTCGAGTCCGGCCGGCTGACCGTGCGCCAGATCGACCTCGCGACCCTGCGGGTGCCCGTCAAGCGCCTGCACAAGGTCTACGCCTTCAACGTCAACCTCTTCTGGGTCCGCGACTGCAGCGACGAGGTCGCCCTGCTGCACGAGCGCGTGCTGCCCGGCGGGGCCGTCTACATCTTCTTCGAGGCCACGCGTCCCGACCAGGTGGCCGAGATCGTCGAGAAGACCTCCGCCGCCCTGTCCAGCGCCGGCTTCCGGGTCTCGGTCGTCCAGCGCAAGGTGCCGGCATGCGTGGGGATCATCGGAAGACGTTAGGCCTCAACCTGATGATGACCCTATATTAGGCTTCAGCCTGATGAAGGGTCGTGGTGAGGAGGACGCTGTGGCTGCACGAGGCACGGATCCGCCTGTCGGCATCGTGCTGACCGTGGACCAGCGCGGCAGTCGCACGGCCCCCGACGCCGTCGCGGACCTCCTCGCCACGCTCGACCCGCGACCGACACGGCTCGCCTTCCGCCGGACCGCCGGCGACGAGGTCCAGGGGCTCGTGCACGAGGCCGAGCACCTGCCGAGCCTGGTGGAGGCCGTGCTGCGCGACGGGCGGTGGCGGGTCGGCATCGGCATCGGTGCGGTCGAGCTCCCCCTGCCCGGGGACGTGCGCGAGGCACGCGGTCCCGCGTTCGTCCACGCCCGCGAGGGGGTCGACGCCGCCCGCCAGGCTCCCGGTCGCGTGCGCGTCGTCAGTGGCGCCACGCCCGAGGAGGTCGCGAGCGCGCGGGCCCTCGAGGCAGCGATCTGGCTGTGGGCCGCGCTGCTGGACCGGCGTACCGACCGTGGTTGGGAGGTCGTCGACCTCCTCGACGCCGGGCACACCCACGAGCAGGCAGCGCGTCATCTCGGGATCTCCCAGAGCGCGGTCACCCAGCGCGCCCGGGCAGCCGGCGTGGTCGAGGGCGAGCGGGCCCGCGAGCTGGTGGCGCACCTGGCCGGCACGGCCCTCGCACGCGCGACGGAGGACGTCCGATGACGTGGGAGGTCGACGCCGGCGGGGCGATGCTGCTGGTGCTGCTGACGGCCGCGCTGGTCGCAGCGTCCTGGGCCTGGGCGCCCCGGGGCCGTCGGGTGTGGGCGCCTGCCGCACTGGGCCTGCTGGCCGCGGCCCTCGCCTGGTCCGGGGCCGCCGACCTGACGCTGGCCGGCGACACGCCACGCACGCTGCTGGTCGCGCTCGCCGGCGCCCTCGCGGTCCTCGGGGGCGGACCTGTGACCACGTCGTTGTTCGCCCTCGTCGACGCTGAGGGTCATGCCCAGGGTGATCTCGAGGGTGACGTCGAGGGAGACGCCGAACGTGACGCCGGGACCGACCCTGTCTCCGACTCCGCCCAGGACGCCGACACCCTCGAGCGGGCCGGCCAGCTGCTGCGCGGCGGCGCGTGGATCGGTGTCCTGGAGCGTGCCGGCGTCGCGGCCGCGCTGGTCGCAGGCTGGCCCGAGGGACTGGCCGTCGTGCTGGCCCTCAAGGGGCTGGGGCGCTACCCCGAGCTGCGCAACGCCGGCACCGGCGCGGTGGCCGAGCGCTTCATCATCGGCACCTTCACCAGCGTGTTGTGGGCCGCAGCCTGCGCAGCCTGCGTGGTGCTGGCCTGACGGCGCAGCCGCGCGCAGCCGGTGGGCGGGCCGACACGTCGGGCCGGCACGTCGACCGGCACATCGACCGGCACATCGGGCAGGCGGTCAGGCCGGGCCGACCACCGCGAGCACCTCGGGCCGCGAGAAGATCTCCGCCGCCACCGCGCGCACGTCCTCGATGCTCACCTCTTCGATGTGGGTCAGCACCTCGTCGAGGGTGAGCAACCGGTCGTGCACCAGCTCGGACTTCCCCAGCCTGGCCATCCGCGACCCCGAGTCCTCCAGGCCGAGCACCAGCCCGCCCCGCAGCTGGCCCTTGCCGCGCTCGAGCTCCTCGGCGCTGATCCCCTCCCGGGCGACCAGCCCCAGCTGCTCGCGGACGACCGAGAGCACCTCGTCCTGCTTGGCGGGCAGGCACCCGACGGAGACGCCGACCAGGCCGGAGTCGGCGTGGTGGGAGGCGAACGCGTAGACCGAGTAGGCCAGGCCACGACGTTCCCGGACCTCCTGGAACAGCCGCGACGAGGTCCCGCCCCCGAGGGCGGTACTGAGGATCGACAGCGCGAAGCGGCGGGGGTCGTTGCGGGCGATGCCCTCCATCCCGAGCACGAGGTTGACCTGCTCGAAGGGACGGATCGTCGAGGCGGTGCCGGGGTGGACGGGCGCGGGCGCGCCCTCCCCCAGGCGCGAGACCGGCGCCTCGGTGCGGTCCAGGAACCCGTTGCGTCCGAAGGCGGCCTCGACCTGCGCGACCACGTGGTCGTGCTCGACGTTGCCGGCCACCGACACCACGATCGTCGCGGGTCGGTAGTGCGTGCGGTGGAACTGCGCCACCTGGTCACGGGTCATGGCGGTGATGGACTCGACGGTCCCGGCGATCGGACGTCCGAGCGCGGTGTGCTCCCCGAAGGCCTGGGCCGCGAACAGGTTGTGCACCACGTCGTCGGGGTCGTCGTCGTGCATCGCGATCTCGTCGAGGATGACGTCGCGCTCGGCGTCGACGTCCTCGGCGGTGATCAGGGAGTCGGTGATCATGTCGCCGAGCACGTCCACCGCCAGGTCGAGGTCCACGTCGAGGACCCGTGCGTGGAAGCAGGTGTACTCCTTGGCGGTGAAGGCGTTGAACTCGCCGCCGACGGCGTCCAGGGCCACCGAGATGTCCATCGCCGAGCGGCACCCCGTGCCCTTGAACAGCACGTGCTCGAGGAAGTGGGAGCAGCCGTGCAGCGTCTCGTCCTCGTCGGCGGACCCGACCCCGACCCAGACCCCGATGCTGGCCGAGCGCACCCCGGCCATCTGCTCGGTGACGATGCGCAGCCCCGAGGGGAGCAGCGTGCGGCGTACGACGGAGGTGACCAGCCCGTCGTCGTCGGTCGTCTCCGACAGGGTCGTCGTCGCGGGGGCGGTGGTGCTCGTGCTCATGCGGGTCTGGCTCCGGTCTGTCCGTGGCGGTGAAGCGACCGACCCGCCCGAGCCGGTGGCTCGGGCGGGTCGGTCACGGCGTGCTGGTGAGGATCACTCCTCGGAGGCGGCCTCCTCGGCGGCCTCGCCCTCGGCGCCCTCCTCCTCGACCACGGGGGTCAGGGAGAGCTTGCCGCGGTCGTCGATCTCGGCGATCTGGACCTGGATCTTCTGGCCGACCGAGACGACGTCCTCGACCGCGTCGACCCGCTTGCCGCCGGCGAGCGAACGCAGCTTGCTGATGTGCAGCAGGCCGTCCTTGCCGGGCATCAGCGAGACGAACGCACCGAAGTTCGTCGTCTTGACGACGGTGCCGAGGTAGCGCTCGCCGACCTCGGGCATCGTCGGGTTGGCGATCGCGTTGATCGCCGACCGAGCGGCCTCCGCGGCGGCACCGTTGGTGGCACCGATGTAGATGGTGCCGTCGTCCTCGATGGAGATCGAGGCCTCGGTGTCGTCCTGGATCTGGTTGATGACCTTGCCCTTGGGACCGATCACCTCGCCGATCTTGTCGACCGGGATCTTGATGGTGATGATCCGCGGCGCGGTCTGCGACATCTCCTCCGGCGCGTCGATGGCCTCGGCCATGACGTCGAGGATGGTCAGGCGAGCGTCCCGGGCCTGCTTGAGCGCGGCACCGAGGACCTCGGCGGGGATGCCGTCGAGCTTGGTGTCGAGCTGCAGCGCGGTCACGAACTCACGGGTGCCGGCGACCTTGAAGTCCATGTCGCCGAACGCGTCCTCCGCACCGAGGATGTCGGTGAGGGCGACGTAGGTGGTCTGGCCGTCGATCTCACCGGAGACCAGGCCCATCGCGATGCCGGCGACCGGCGCCTTGAGCGGCACACCGGCCTGCAGCAGCGACAGGGTCGAGGCGCAGACCGAGCCCATCGAGGTCGAGCCGTTGGAGCCCATGGCCTCGGAGAGCTGACGGATCGCGTAGGGGAACTCCTCGCGGTCCGGCAGCACCGGCAGCAGCGCGCGGCGGGCCAGCGCACCGTGGCCGACCTCGCGACGCTTGGGCGAGCCCACACGACCGGTCTCACCGGTGGAGAACGGCGGGAAGACGTACTTGTGCATGTAGCGGCGGTGCTTCTCCGGGGAGAGCGTGTCGAGCTGCTGCTCCATCTTGAGCATGTCGAGCGTGGTGACACCCAGGATCTGGGTCTCGCCGCGCTCGAACAGCGCCGAGCCGTGCACGCGCGGGATCAGGCCGACCTCGGCGTGCAGCGGACGGATGTCGGCCAGGCCGCGACCGTCGATGCGGACCTTGTCGCGCAGGATCGACTCGCGCACCAGCGCCTTGTTCAGCGAGCGGAACGCCGCGCCGAGCTCCTTCTCGCGGCCCTCGAACTGGCCGGCGAGGCGCTCGAGCAGCGCGTCCTTGATCTCGTCGGTGCGGTCCTGACGCTCCTGCTTGTCCGCGATCTTCATCGCGGCCGCGAGGTCCTCGCGGGCAGCGGACTCGACCGCGGCGTAGACGTCGTCCTCGTAGTCGAGGAAGACCGGGAAGTCCTGGACCGGCTTGGCCGCGGCGGCGGCGAGCTCGGACTGGGCCTCGCAGAGCTGCTTGATGAAGGGCTTCGCGGCGTCGAGGCCCTGGGCCACGACGGTCTCGTCGGGCGCCTGAGCACCGGAGGAGATCTTGCCGAAGGCGGTCTCGGTGGCCTCGGCCTCGACCATCATGATCGCGACGTCGCCGGAGTCGGTGACGCGACCGGCCACGACCATGTCGAAGACGGCGTCCTCGAGCTGGGAGTGGGTCGGGAACGCGACCCACTGGCCGTCGATCAGGGCGACGCGCACGCCGCCGACCGGGCCGGAGAACGGCAGGCCGGAGAGCTGGGTGGACATCGACGCGGCGTTGATCGCCAGCACGTCGTAGGGGGTGTCGGGCTCGAGGGCCAGGACGGTGATGACGACCTGGACCTCGTTGCGCAGGCCCTTCTTGAAGGTCGGGCGCAGCGGGCGGTCGATGAGGCGGCAGGTGAGGATCGCGTCCTCGCCCGGGCGGCCCTCGGAGCGGAAGAACGAGCCGGGGATCTTGCCCGCGGCGTACATCCGCTCCTCAACGTCGATGGTCAGCGGGAAGAAGTCGAAGTGGTCCTTCGGGTGCTTCCCGGCCGTCGTCGCCGAGAGCAGCATCGTCTCGTCGTCGAGGTAGGCCGTGACGGAGCCGGCGGCCTGGCGGGCCAGGAGGCCGGTCTCGAACTTGACGGTACGGGTGCCGAACGAGCCGTTGTCGATGACGGTCTCGACGGCGGAGATCACGGGCTCAGCCGTGTGGGACTCGGTCAAGAGTGTTCCTTCTGAGGTTGCAGAGCATCCCGCTGCGTCCCGCGAAGAGGTGCCGGTCTTCGATCGAGGCCCGCAGTCGCGTCGCACGGGTGCGAGCTCTGAGAGCCACTACCGAGGACCGAGCCGGGCGAGCGGGTCACTCCTGGTGTGGATGGTTGTTCAGTTGTACGACGCCGAGCCTAGTGGTCGGGGCCGGAAATGCGTCGGAGCGGCCGCCCGCGTTCGGGCGACCGCTCCGCCCTCGAAGTCTGAGGGGTGCGTCAGCGGCGCAGGCCGAGACGCTCGATGATCGAGCGGTAGCGCTCGATGTCGCTCTTGTTCAGGTAGTTCAGCAGGCGGCGGCGCTGGCCGACCAGCAGCAGCAGGCCACGACGGCTGTGGTGGTCGTGCTTGTGCTGCTTGAGGTGCTCGGTCAGGTGGGAGATGCGGTGCGAGAGCAGAGCGATCTGCACCTCCGGCGAGCCGGTGTCGCCCTCGGTCGTGGCGTACTCGGCGATGATCTTCTTCTTGGTCTCCGCGTCGGTACCGATCGACATACGGGTCTCCTTCCGGCTCCGGGTCTCCCCTGGGCCTGTTCGCTGCGCGGCGCGCCGGGGCCTGTTCACCCGGGCACTCTCGATCCGCGGCCGTTGGACGGCAACCGGACGAGAATAGGCCCCGCACGGGCGAGGGTGGAAATCCTCGCCCGCACGGGGCCCATGGCCCGCGCTGCGGGTCAGACGTCGTGGCTGGTGCGGCGCTCGGTCACCGAGCCGTCCGCGTGCGTCGTGGTCTGCACCGACCCGGCACCGCGGCGGTTGTTGAGCGTGACGGCCGTGAGGACGAGGATCGCCACCCCGACGATGGTCATGATCCAGCCGATCATCTGCAGGTCCACGCCCTCGACGGCGTCCTGGACGGCCAGCGCCAGGATCAGTCCGACGACGACGAGGAAGCCTCCGGCTCCGTAACCCATGGTGTTCTCCTCTCGGTGCGGGCGCGGCGTGCGCCCATCAGGCGTGTGGGGTGATGCCTTCGACCCTTGTGCCCGGTGCGGCCGACGGGCCTCTCACCCGACCGGGTAAGAGTGCTGCTCAGCCCCGCGCGCGGGCCCGCGGTGGCACGATGCCGTCATGGGCCTGCTCGCGGACTCCCCGATCCCCTCCGGCTTCACCGGCACCCGGCTGGGGGTGTGCAACCTGTGCGAGGCGATCTGCGGCCTGCGGGTCACCTTCACCGACGGCGAGGTCACCGGCATCCGCGGCAACCCCGAGGACCCGCTCTCGCGGGGGCACGTCTGCCCCAAGGGCGTCTCCCTGGCCGACGTGCACGCCGACCCCGACCGGCTGCGCCGACCTGTGCGCAGGGTCGGCACGGGCGAGGACGCGCGCTGGGAGGAGATGGAGTGGGACGAGGCCCTCGACCTCGTGGCCGACCGGCTCGCCGCGACCTCCCGCGAGCACGGCCGCGACGCCGTCGGTGTCTACCTCGGCAACCCCAACGCCCATTCGCTCGGCTCGGCCACGCACGGCACCGCCTTCGTCCGCAGCCTGCGCACCCGCAACCGGTTCAGCGCCTCGTCGGTGGACCAGGTCCCGCACCAGTTCCTGGCCTGGCAGATGTTCGGCCACCAGCTGCTGCTCCCGGTGCCCGACATCGACCGCACCGACCTCTTCCTCGTCATCGGTGCCAACCCGATGGCCTCCAACGGGTCCCTCATGACCGTGCCCGACTTCCCGAACCGGGTGCGTGCGCTGCACGAGCGGGGCGGCCGGATGGTCGTGGTCGACCCACGCCGCACCGAGACGGCGAAGGTCGCCGACGAGCACCTGTTCGTCCGGCCCGGCAGCGACGCCGCGCTGCTGCTGGCGCTGGTGCACGTGCTGCTGCGCGAGGACCTCGTCACGGCTCCGGCGTACGTCGACCACCTCGGGGACCTCCCTGGCCTGGTCGCCGACTTCACCCCCGAGCTCGCCGAGCGAGTCAGCGGCGTGCCGGCCACCGACGTCGAGCGGCTGGCACGGGAGCTGGCCGCCGCCGACCGCGCCGCGGTCTACGGGCGGCTCGGCGTCTCCACCCACGGCTTCGGCTCGATCTGCCAGTGGGCCGTCACCCTGCTCAACGTCCTGACCGGCAACCTGGACCGCGAGGGCGGGGTGATGTTCCCCGAGCCCGCCATCGACACGGTCGGGCGCCGCATCGTCTCCCCCGGCCACCACGACGTGTGGCGCAGCCGCGTCCGCGGCCTCCCGGAGTTCGCCGGGGAGCTGCCGGTCTCGGCCCTGCGCGAGGAGATCGAGACCCCCGGGGAGGGGCAGATCCGGGCGATGGTCACGATCGCCGGCAACCCCGTCCTCTCGACGCCCGACGGGCGGCGGCTGGCCGACGCGCTCGACACCCTCGACTTCATGGTCGCGATCGACATCTACCTCAACGAGACCACCCGTCACGCCGACGTGGTCCTCCCGGTGACGACCGCCCTGGAGCGCGACCAGTACGACCTGGTCTTCCACGGCCTGGCGGTGCGCAACACCGCCCGGTTCACCCCGGCGCTCCTGCCCAAGGAGAAGGGCACCCGACACGACTGGGAGGTCTTCGGGGCGTTGGCGCGCCGGCTCTCGGCACGGCTGGGGAAGAAGCCTCCACTCCGGGCGCGGCTCCAGCAACGGGCCAGGATGACCGCCAGCCCGCGGCTCCTCCTGCCGCTGCTGCTGCGCGGCAACCGCTACGGCCTGACCTGGCGGGCGCTGCGGCGCCACCCCGAGGGCGTCGACCTGGGGCCGCTGCGCCCCTGTCTGCCCGAGCGCCTGCAGACCCCGGACAAGCGGGTGGACCTCACCCCCACCCTGGTCGTCGACGACCTGGCGCGTCTGCGTGCCTCGCTGGAGAGCACGCCCACGACCGCCGGGGACGAGCTGCTGCTCATCGGCCGTCGCCACGCACGCGACTGCAACTCCTGGCTGCACAACACCGATCGGCTCACCCGGGGCAGGCCGCGGCACCAGCTCCTGGCCCACCCCGACGACCTGAGCGCGCGCGGCCTCGCCGACGGCGACGTGGTCACGGTCTCCAGCCGGGTCGGCTCGGTCGAGGTCGAGTGCGCCGCCAGCGAGGACTTGATGCCCGGCGTCGTGTCCCTGCCTCACGGCTACGGCCATGCGCTGCCCGGGGTGCGGCTCTCGCACGCCACCACGGTGCCCGGGGTCTCGATCAACGACCTCACCGACCCCGAGCGGCTCGACGTCTCGGGCAACGCCGCCCTCAACGGCACCCCGGTCCGGCTCAGCCCTGCCGCCGCTCCCGCAGGGTGAGGTAGACCGCCCGCACCCCGACGGCCCGCTCGAGCTCGCGGGTCACCAGGCCGAAGAACTGCTCGCGGTAGGCCTCGTCGGTCACCGTCGACACGGTCAGGTAGAGCAGCGAGAAGGCCCCCAGGAACAGCGACACCTTGCCCAGCGGGACCGAGACCTGCGCGAGGTAGGGCAGCGTGTGGATGTCCTCACGCCCCAGGCCGGTCCACGACTCCTGCACGTCGACGCCCATGGTGAGAGCGCCGAAGAGCAGGAAGAACCCGAAGACGGTGCCCGCCAGCAGCAGCACCTGGACGAACTGCACGATCACCAGGAACAGCACCAGGTTGCCGCGCTCGAACCCCGTCACCGTCGCGCGCGCCACCGGATCCGCCCCAGGGTCGGCCAACAGCTCCTCGCACGCCTCCTCCAGCGGCGTACGACGGCAGGCACGGCGCAGGAAGTCCTCGTCCACCGCGTCGTCGGCCCTGTCGACCTCCTCGGGCAGGCGCACCAGCAGGAAGGCGACCGCCATGCCGACGAAGAGCAGCACCACGAGCCACAGCGTGCCGGTCTGCAGCGAGGCCGCCAGCTGCCAGACCTCGGCGTTGATGAACAGGAAGGTCACGAAGATCAGCAGCAGCGGCAGGGCACGCGTCATCTGGGGCAGCAGCGAGGGCAGCGAGGACGCGGTGCGCCGCAGCGCCCACGCCAGGATCGGTCGCACGTGCAGCACGGTGAGGGCGTAGGAGACGACGGCCAGCAGCACCAGGGTCAGGACGACCGCCGGGGCCGCCGACACCTGGGAGGTCAACCACGCCAGGGCCACCCCGGCGCCCGCAGCGACCAGCGCGACCAGCAGCAGCCGTGGGACGGTGCGCCGAGGGGAGAGTGCCTCGCGCGCCTCGCGCCGCCGCTCCGGCACGAAGTAGGACAACCCGTTGGCGAGGAACCACGCGTCGGCGGCCGCGACCGGGTCGCCGTCTCGGCCGCCTCGGTCGTGACGGCCGGGCAGGACCACGCCTCAGCCCGCCAGGAGGTCGCGCGTGCGGTCGACGTCCTCGGCCATCTGGACGACCAGCTCGTCGACGGAGTCGAAGGTGACCATGCCGCGCAGGCGCTCCACGAACGTGACCTCGACCTCGACGCCGTACAGGTCCAGGTCGCTGCGGTCCAGGACGTAGGACTCCACCCGCCGGGCCCGCTCGCCGTGGAACGTGGGGTTGGTGCCCACGCTGATCGCGGCGGGGAGGGACTCACCGGTGTCGAGCCGGGTCAGCCGGCCGGCGTACACGCCGTCGGCGGGGGCCGCGGTCATCGCGTCGGTCGGGACGTTGGCGGTGGGGTAGCCCAGCTCCCGGCCGCGCTGGTCGCCCTTCACCACGGTGCCGCGGACGGAGTACGGGCGGCCGAGGGCCTGCGCCGCCCCCGAGACGTCCCCCGCGGCCAGGCAGGTGCGGACGTAGGTCGACGACCAGACCTGCGGACCCCCGTCGAGCGGTATCCCCTCTGCGGTGAAGCCGTGCCGGGCACCGGACTCGGTGAGCGTCGCGACGTCGCCGCCCGCGCGGTGGCCGAAGCGGAAGTTGGCTCCCACGACCACGGCCGAGGCGTGCAGGGCGTCGACCAGCACCCGCTGGACGAACTCCTCCGGCGACCACGACGCCACCTCACGGTCGAACGGCAGCGCGAGGACCGCGTCGGCCCCGGCGTCGGCCAGCAGGGCGGCGCGGGTCTCGAGCGAGGTGAGCGCGGTGGGTGCGTGCTCGGGACGCAGGACCGCCATCGGGTGGGGGTCGAAGGTCACCGCCACCAGCACCAGGCCACCCTCGTCGGCGACCGCCCGCGCCCGCGAGAGCACCTGTCGGTGGCCGAGGTGGACACCGTCGAAGTTGCCGATGACGACCGCAGTAGGCCCGAGGTCGTCCGGCACGTCGTCCCAGGACCGCCAGAGCTGCACGTCAGCACCCTACTGGCGCTCGGTCACCCCGCCGGGCAGCAGGTCACTCCACCACGCGGATCTTGGCGGTGACGGCTTCGGCGATCTCGGGGGTCACGTCGGTGATGCCGTGCTCGGCCGCCGCGTGGGAGGCCACCTCGGTGAACAGCTGCTCCTGGGACGCGGCGCTGAAGCTGGTCGGGCAGCCGGGCATCACGTCCCCGCACGCGAGCTGGAACTTCATGGTGTCTCCTCCTGGTGGTGGGGGTCGGCGGGGGTCGGGTCGGGCACCCGTACCCAGAGCACGCCTTGGCGCTCGTCCTGCTCCATGCCCACCGTGCCGCCGTGCACGACGGTGAGCGCCCGGGCGAGGTAGAGACCGACGGTGATGCCGGACTGCCCACCTTCCGGGGAGTCGAACGGCTCGAAGAGCGCGCGAGCGGTCGCCGGGTCGACCGGGTCGCCCTCGCGGACGATCCGGAGCTCGGTCCAGGGCGCCTCCCGGCGTACGTCGAGGCGGACACGCTGCGGAGCCGGCCTGGTCGTCATCGCGGCCTTCCACAGGTCGCGCACGATCCGCGGGAACAGGTCGAGGTCGACGTGGAGGACGACGTCCGCGCCGTCCCCACCGACGTCGTCGGGCAACGTGAGGGAGGCGGCGACCTCACCGACGGTGATCGGGTGGGGGTCCGGCTCGACGCGTCCCAGCATCGCGGCCGTCAGCAGCTCGACCTCGCCGGTGCGCTCGTCCAGCAGGTCGAGCGCGGCCTGCAGGCGCACCAGCGCCTGCTCCCGGGACGCGGCGTCCGCCGACATGTCGCCGAGCAGCCCGACCCAGGCCTGCGCGACCGCCAGGGGCGAGCGCAGGCCGTGCGTGAAGACGCTGAGGAACCGGTCCCGCTGACGCGCGAGGTCAGGGCCGGGACGGTTGGTGACCGCGGCCGTGCCTGCCTCGGTGAAGGCCTGCGTCCACCGGTGCAGCAGCGCAGGGTCGACGCCGTGACGCTCGGCCACGGCCGAGGCCCGGCCGCCGGCGAGCACGTCGAGCACTGCCGCGACGCGCGCGTCGGTGGCCTCCCCCATCCGGCCACCCTCGATGACGCGCGGCCCGCGGAACCGCATGCGGGTCATCCCCGGCCCCTCTCTCCCACCGGCGAGGCTAGTACGCCGACGGCGACCGGCGACAGGGTCGAGGCAGGTTTCGGCTCGACCGGCCCGTCGGTATGGCCCGAACGGGCCACGTCCGCGCAGCGGACGGGCGACAGGCGGTCATCACTGTGACCGGACGCCCTGTCAGACGAAGACCGCCACCGCGCGGGCGACCTCGCCCCGGGGCTCGTAGAGCGCGAGGAACTCCCCGCTGGGGTCGAAGAGAGCCGTGAGGCCGTCCAGGTCGCGCTCGAGGGCGCGTCCCACGCGGACCGAGCCCGCCTCGTCCTCGTCGAGGTCGATGGACGCGAAGGCGGCGCGGGCAGCCTCGGCGACCGGCAGGACGCTCGGGTCCTCCTCCAGCTGCTCCAGCGTGCGGGCCGCCCCGAGGTCGTAGGGCCCGACCGCCGTCCGGCGCAGGGCCGTGAGGTGTCCCCCCACGCCCAGGGCGGTGCCGACGTCGCGCGCGATGGCGCGGACGTAGGTGCCGGAGGAGCAGCGGACCGAGATGTCGACGTCGAGGTGCTCCCCCACGACCCTCTGCTCGCCCACGACGAGCTCGTGCACGGTGACCGGTCGCGCCTTGAGCTCGACCTGCTCGCCGTCACGGACGCGCTGGTAGGCACGCTTGCCGTCGACCTTGATCGCCGAGACCGCGGTCGGGACCTGCTCGATGGCGCCCACCTGCGTCGCGAACGCCGCCAGCACGGCGTCGGGGTCGAGGCCCGACGCCGGGACGTCGGAGACGACCTCGCCCTCGGCGTCGTCGGTGGTGGTGCTGACCCCGAGCCGCACCGTGGCCTCGTAAGCCTTGTCGGTCAGCATCAGGTGCCCGAGCAGCCGCGTCGCGCGGCCGACCCCGAGCACCAGCACGCCGGTGGCCATCGGGTCCAGGGTGCCGGCATGACCGACCTTGCGGGTGCCGACGAGCCGTCGCACCCGACCGACCACCCCGTGCGAGGTGATGCCGCCGGGCTTGTCGACGACGACCAGCCCGGGCTCGGTCACGCCCGGTCGTCCTGGTCGTCCAGGTCGTCCTCGAGTGGCTCGCCGTCCTCGTCGAGGACGCGGGGCTTCTTGTACGGGTCCTCCTCGCCGGCGTACGCCTCGCCGCGGGCCGCCGCGACGGCCTCGTCCTGCGCCTTGGCGCGCGCCAGCACCTCCTCGAGGTGCCGAGCGGTCTCGGGCAGCGCGTCGGCGACGAAGGTCAGGGTCGGGACGTGACGCATCCCGAGCTGCTTGCCGACCTCCGAGCGCAGCAGGCCCTTGGCCGACTCCAGCGCCGCGGCCGTCGAGGCCAGCTGGGCCTCCTGGTCCTCGGGTGAGCCGAGCACGGTGTAGAAGATCGTGGCCTGCTGGCTGTCGCCGGAGACCCGGACGTCGGTGATGGTGACGAAGCCGAGGCGCGGGTCCTTGATCCGGCGCTCGAGCATCTCGGCCACGATCACCTGGATCCGGTCGGCGATCTTGCGCACGCGCGGGTTGCTCATGGGGTCTTTCTACTCCTGGGGCGGGACCCGATGGGGTCCTGGGGCTGGACGGCCGACGCCGGGCCGGTCCGTGGTGACGGACCGGCCCGGCGTGCGGCTGATGGGAGGGGCTGATGCCCGTGCCCCGGTCGGATGCCTCGCAAGGCGGAGGGCCGAAGGCGGCCTTCGAGCGGAGCGGGCCGTCGAGGCCCGACAACGCAGCGAGGCGCCGTCCGGGGTGCGGGAATCAGCTCCTCGGGATCTCGCGCATCTCAAAGGCCTCGACGAAGTCGCCTTCCTTGATGTCCTGGAAGTTGCGCAGGACCAGACCGCACTCGAAGCCCTCGCGGACCTCGGAGGCGTCGTCCTTCTCCCGCTTGAGCGAGGCCAGGTCGAGGTTGTCGGCCACCACGGCGCCGTCGCGCACGAGGCGGACCTTGGCGTTGCGGCGGATGAGGCCCTCGGTGACCATGCAACCGGCGATGTTGCCGATCTTGCTGGAGCGGAAGATGGCCCGGATCTCGGCCTTGCCGAGCGAGACCTCCTCGTACTCCGGCTTGAGCATGCCCTTGAGCGCGGCCTCGATCTCCTCGATGGCCTGGTAGATCACCGAGTAGTAGCGGATCTCCACGCCCTCGCGGTCGGCCATCTCGGTCGCCTTGCCCTGCGGGCGGACGTTGAAGCCGATGATGATCGCGTCGGAGGCGGCGGCCAGGTCGACGTTGGTCTCGGTGATCGCACCGACACCGCGGTCGATGACACGGATGCCGACCTCGTCGCCGACGTCGATCTTCGACAGTGCGTCCTCGAGCGCCTCGACCGAACCGGACACGTCGCCCTTGAGGATGAGGTTGAGCTCCTGGCTCTCACCCTTCTCCATGGAGGCCATGAAGTCCTCGAGCGAGCGGCGGACGCGACGCTTGGCCTGCATGGCCGCACGCTCGCGCGCCTCGCGCTTCTCGGCGATCTGGCGGGCCATCCGGTCGTCCTCGACGACGATGAAGTTCTGACCGGCGCCCGGGGCGGCGTTCAGACCCAGCACCATCGCGGGGCGCGACGGGTCGGCCTCCTCGATGTTCTCGCCGTGCTCGTCGAGCATGGCGCGGACACGGCCGTAGGCCGGGCCGGCGACGATCGAGTCACCCACGCGCAGCGTGCCGCGCTGGACCAGGACGGTCGCGACCGGGCCGCGGCCGCGGTCGAGGTGCGCCTCGACGACCAGACCCTGGGCGTCCTGGGTCGGGTTGGCCCGCAGGTCCAGCGACGCGTCGGCGGTCAGGACGACGGCCTCGAGCAGCTTGTCGAGGTTGAGCTCGGACTTGGCCGAGACGTCGACGAACATCGTGTCGCCGCCGTACTCCTCGGGCACCAGGCCGTACTCGGCCATCTGGCCGCGCACCTTGGTCGCGTCGGCCTCGGGGAGGTCGATCTTGTTGACCGCGACCACGATCGGCACACCCGCGGCCTTGGCGTGGTTGAGCGCCTCGACCGTCTGCGGCATGACACCGTCGTTGGCCGCGACCACCAGGATGGCGATGTCGGTGGCCTGCGCACCACGGGCACGCATGGCTGTGAACGCCTCGTGACCCGGGGTGTCGATGAAGGTGATGCGGCGCTCGTTGTCGTCGACGTCGGTGGTGACCTGGTAGGCGCCGATGTGCTGGGTGATGCCACCGGCCTCCTTGTCGACCACGTTGGCAGAACGCAGCGCGTCGAGGAGCTTGGTCTTTCCGTGGTCGACGTGACCCATGACGGTGACGACGGGCGGACGGACCACGAGGTCCTCCTCGCCGCCCTCGTCCTCACCGAACTCCAGGTCGAAGGACTCGAGCAGCTCGCGGTCCTCGTCCTCGGGCGAGACGATCTGGATGACGTAGTTGAGCTCCTCACCGAGCAGCTCGAGCGTCTCGTCGTTGACCGACTCGGTCGCGGTCACCATCTCGCCGAGGTGGAAGAGCATCTGCACGAGCTGGGCGGCGTCGACGCCGACCTTCTCGGCGAAGTCGGTCAGCGAGGCGCCGCGCGCCAGCCGGACGGTCTCGCCGTTGCCCTTGCGGACGCGCATGCCGCCCAGGGTCGGGGCCTCCATGGCCTCGAACTCCTGGCGACGGGCCCGCTTCGACTTGCGACCACGACGCGAGGGACCGCCGGGGCGACCGAAGGCACCCTGGGTCTGGCCGCGCTGGCCGGGACGACCGCCACCGGGACGACCGCCACCGGCGAAGCCGCCACCGCCGGGCCGACCGGCACCGGGGGCGCCGCCACGACCGGGGGCACCACCGCGACCGGGCGCGCCGGGACGACCGCCGGGACCGGGGCGACCCGGGGCCGGACGACCGCCGGGACCCTGGCCGAAGGCGGCCGGGGACTTGGGCATCATCGCCGGGTTGGGACGCGGCATGCCCGGGCGACCGGGAGCGCCACCGTCACGCGCGGCCGGCGGCCGCGGGGGACGCTGGTCGCCGGCGCCGGCACCGGGACCCGCGGGGCCACCGGAGGCCGGACGCGGGGCGGGCCGCTGGCCCATGCCCTGGCTGGAGGCGAAGGGGTTGTTGCCCGGGCGCGGGGCGCCGGGGCGGCCGACCGGGCGGGGCGCCGGGGGCTTGGGGGCGGCCGAGGCAGCAGGTGCCTCGGGCGTGGCCGGCTTGCCGGGCTTGGGGGCTGCGGGCTTCTCGGCGGGAGCCTCGGGCGCGGCCTGCTCGGCGGCGGGGGCGGGCGTCGGCTCGGGGGCCGGCGCAGCCTTCGGGCCGGGCTTCGGACCGGGCTTGGGACCCGGGGTGGCGGCCGGCTTCTCAGCAGCAGGCGCCTCGGGGGCCGACTGCTCGGCGGCCGGCTCGTCGGCAGGCTGGGCGGCGGGCTTGGGGGCCGGCTTCGCAGCGGGCTTGGCGGCCGGCTTCTCGGCGGGCTTCTCCGCGGCCGGGGCGCTGGCCTGCTCGGCCTTCAGCTTCTCGCCGAACTCCTTGCGGAAGCGCATCTCGGCCGGCAGCTCGACGGTCGAGCTCGCCGACTTGACGAACTCACCCATCTCCTTGAACTTCTCGAGAACGAACTTGCTCTCGACTCCGAACTCCTTGGCGAGCTCGTGAACGCGGGTCTTGGCCACAATTCTCCTTCTGGCCTCGAGACCCTCGTCCGGGGTGTCCCTCGAGACCGCTAGTGGTGGTGCAAACTCATCGGGAAGTACTCATCGAGTGCTCATGAGCTGCTGCTCCAGTTCCTGGTCATGCGTCCGGGCCTGGTGTCCGGTCGCGGCTGTCGGGCACGCGGGTGAGGTACGTCGCCACCGCATCCGTCGGGAGTCCCTGCCCGCCTGCTGCTCGCAGGGCCCGGGCGAAGGCCTTCCGTCGGACGGCCAGCTCGTAGCACGCGGCCGTGGGGTGCAGGTGCGCCCCGCGGCCGGCTGCACTCCCGGTGGGATCGGGCACCACGGCCGGTCGGCCGTCGTGGGTTCCCACCACGAGACGCAGCAACTCGCGTCTGGCGGCCCGCTGCCGACATCCCACGCACGTGCGGACGGGGCCGTCAGGGGACGGGAGGTCCGAGCGCGCAGGGGTTGTGTCTTGGCGAGCCACCGAGGTCCACCTTAGCGCGTCGTCGGTCGACGGACCGAACCGGGGAGCGTCACCCCCGCGGTCGGGCGTGGCGCCGGAGGGTGGGCGGTCGGGTCACGCGGTTCCCGCCGCGTGACCCGCCTCCCTCACGTCTCGCTGGGCTGCTCGTCGGAGCGGATGTCGATGCGCCACCCGGTGAGCCGCGCGGCGAGACGGGCGTTCTGGCCCTCCTTGCCGATGGCCAGGGAGAGCTGGAAGTCCGGCACGACCACCCGCGCCGAGCGGGTCGCTGCGTCGACGACCTCCACGGACGTGACGCGGGCCGGCGACAGGGCGCTCGCGACCAGCGTCGCCGGGTCCTCCGACCAGTCCACGATGTCGATCTTCTCGCCGTGCAGCTCGGCCATCACGTTGCGCACCCGCTGGCCCATCGGGCCGATGCAGGCGCCCTTGGCGTTGACGCCCTGACCCCGGGCCACGACCGCGATCTTGGTGCGATGGCCCGCCTCGCGGGCGAGACCGGCGATCTCGACGGAGCCGTCGGCGATCTCGGGGACCTCGAGGGCGAAGAGCTTCTTGACGAGGTTCGGGTGGGAGCGCGAGAGCGTGACCTGGGGGCCGCGCATGCCCTTGCGCACCGACACGACCAGGCACTTGATCCGGGTGCCGTGCTCGTAGCGCTCCCCCGGGACCCGCTCACCCGGGGGCAGCAGCGCCTCGAGGCGACCGAGGTCGACCATGACGTCGTCGGGGTTGCGACCCTGCTGGATGATCCCCGACACGATGTCGCCCTCCTTGCCGGAGAACTCACCGAACTTGATGTCGTCCTCGGCGTCGCGCAGGCGCTGCAGCATGATCTGCTTCGCCGTGGTCGCCGCGATCCGGCCGAAGCCGTCGGGGGTGTCCTCGAACTCGCCGACCTTGTTGCCGTCGTCGTCGAGCTCGGCGGCCATGACCGTCACGTGACCGGTCTTGCGGTCGAGCTCGACGCGGGCCTCCTCGTAGGCGCCCGGCGTCTTCTGGTACGCCGTCAGCAGCGCCTGCTCGATGGCCTCGACCAGGACGTCGAAGGAGATCTCCTTCTCGCGCTCCAGCATCCGCAGGATGCTCATGTCGATGTCCATCAGTCCTCGCCCTCCTCGTCGGCACCGTCGTCGGCGCCCGTGCCCTTGCGGTTGAACTCGACCTGCACCAGCGCCTTGCGGACACCGGAGTAGGGCAGGTCGGTGCGGCGACCGGTGACCTCCAGGGCCACCGACTCCTCGCCGGCCTCCAGGATCCGTCCGGTCACCGCGGAGCCGTCCTCGCGCGTGACCTTGACCAGGCGGCCGGCGTTGCGCCGCCAGTGGCGGGGCAGGGTCAGCGGCCGGTCGACGCCGCGCGAGGTCACCTCGAGCGTGTAGGGCTGCTCGCCCATCACGTCGCTCTCGTCGAGGACCCGGTTGACCTCCCGAGTGGCGTCTGCGACGTCGTCGAGCGTCACCCCACCGTCCTTGTCGACCGCCACGCGCAGCACGCGTCGCTTGCCCGCGGGAGTGATCTCCACCGCCTCCACGTCGAGGCCGAGGGCGCCGAGGGGCTCCGCGAGCGCGGACTCGATCCGCTCCCTCGTCGCGTCCTGACTGGCACTGTTCACGAGGTGCGTCCTCCGATGTTCGGTTGAGAGCGTGCGGGGTCGTGCGCCGGAGGCCTGCTCGGCTCGCCGGTCCGCACACCCTAGCGGCCACCGGCATGACCTAGGGTCTCTCGGTGCCCACCCCGATGCCCGCCCCGAGCCGCCGCACGGCGCTCGTCGTGAGCGGACTCACGCTCGGCGTCGTCGCCACGGGGTGCGGAGAGGGCGCCACTCCCCCGCCCGCACGGACCGGAGGTCGCTCCGACGGTCCCGACGAGACGCTGCTCGGCGAGGCCCGCACCGACCTCGTCGCGGCCCTGGCGCTGGTGCGGGCCGCCCGCCGCGCCCACCCCTCCCTGCGCCCCCGGCTCGTCGGCCTGCAGCGCACCCACCGCGACCAGCTCTCGGTGCTGGACCCCGAGGGTCGCACCGGCCCGGCCGAGGGTCCCGAGGTCCCGGCCCGGGCCCCGGAGGCGCTGCGCAGCGTCGTACGCGCGGAGGAGCGGCTGGTCCGCAGACTGGTGACGTGGTCGGTGGCCGCGGAGTCCGGTCCCCTGGCACGCGCCCTCGCGGCGTCGGCGGCGGGCGTGGCGCAGCAGCTCGCGCTGCTGGAGGAGGAGCGATGAGCGGCACCGGGCTCGCGTCCGAGCAGGTGGCGGACGCCCTGCAGCGGGTGCTGGCGGTCGAGCACGCGGCCGTCTGGACCTTCGGGTCCCTCGGCGCGGCGACCTCCGCCTCGGCCACCCCGCTCCTCCTCGCGCGCGTCGAACGCGCCTGGACCGCGCACCGTGGTCGCCGCGACCGGTTGCACGCGCTCCTGCTGGACCTGGGCCAGCAACCCGTGGGCAGCCAGGCCGCCTACGCCGTGCCGTCACCACTGGGGCGGCCGGTCGACGTCGAGCGCGCCGCCGCGCGCGTGGAGCTGGCCGGCACCCAGGCGTGGGCGTTCCTGGTCGCGAGCACGACGAGCGGCACGCGGCGCTGGGCCGCAGGGGTCCTCGGTGAGCTGGCCGTGTCGGCCGTCGCGTTCGGCGCGGAGCCGGAGCCGCTGCCGGGCGCCGGCGACCTCGTCGGGACCTGATCGCGCTCGGGGACCGACCTCGACGGACCGGCCGCGACGGGCGGGGCCCGAGAGGCCCGGCCCCCCGAAGGAAGTCCCGAGATCTTCCCCGGGAGGCCGGGACGACGGCTGCGGTGGGGGCACCGCGCCGTCCCGCACGCATCCTGCCCCCGCGTCGAGCCGAAGCACTCCTCGTCGTTCCCTCAGAAATCTGCAATGCAGAAAGTTGCAGTCCGATCCGGCGTGCGCGAGCGACCCCTCGGCCGTGCGCGAGCGACCTCTCGGCGTTCAGAGCCAGCCGGTGACGATGTCGCGGAGGTCGGAGAGCCGGTGGGCGACGGCGTCGGGGACGCCCTCGGTGTGGCCGACCTGCTCGACGGGGATCGTGGAGTGGGGCACGTGCACGGCGCGCAGCCCGGCCTGCTGGGCGCCCCAGACGTCGTCGAAGAGCCGGTCGCCGACGTAGACGCAGCGCGAGGCGTCGCTCGCCCCGACGGCCTCCATGGCCGCCGCGAACGCGAGCGGTGACGGCTTGGTCCACGGGATCTCGGAGGTGTAGACGTCACCGTCGATGAGCTCGAGCACCCCGTCGCGCTCGAAGAACCCGCGGTGCCAGGACCGGGGCCAGATGGTGTTGGACAGCACGCCCACCGCGATCCCCTGGGCGCGCAGCCAGCGCCACAGCGGCTCGACCTCGGGGTCGGTGAGGGTGTGCGGCTCCCAGAAGTCGTAGTAGGCGCTCAGCAGGTCGGGGTCGTGGTCGAGACCGGCCTCGGTGAAGAGGTCCCCGATGGTGGCCGACTCCTGGTGGTCGCGGCTGCGACCCCACACCACGCTCCCCGCTGCGTGCAGCCGCGCCGCGTGGGCGTGGTGGTCGTCGTCGGGGGTGGGCGTGCGGCGTACGGCCTCGGCGAGCGCGAGGGACTCGGCGTGGAAGTCGACGTCGTGCCACCGGGTGAGGGTGCCGCCCCAGTCGAAGATGACCGCCTCGACCGCCGGTGCTGATCGGCCCTGCGGTGCGTCGCGCCTCGTCATGCAGGGCACCATAGGCGACACCATGGACACCCCTCGGGACACCACCAGCCCCGCCCAGCAGCCCGCCCAGCAGCCCGCCGGAGCGCCGGCGTCGGGTCGGCGTACCCAGGCCGAGCGCAACGCGACCACCAGGGCGGCGCTGGTCGAGGCCGGGCGGCGGCTCTTCAGCACCAAGGGCTTCGCCGACGTCGCCACCGACGAGCTGGCGCGGGCGGCCGGGGTGACGCGCGGCGCGCTCTACCACCAGTACGACGGCAAGTCCGGTCTCTTCGCCGCGGTCCTGGAGTCGGTCGAGGCCGAGGTCGTGGCCCGGGTCTCGGGCGCCATGGACTCCTGCGACGACCCGACGGACCCCGCGACCCGGCTGCTCGCCGGGCTCGACGCCTACCTCGACGCGTGTGCGGACCCGACGATCCACCGCATCACGCTCGTGGAGGGCCCCGCCGCGCTCGGCTGGCGCGCCTGGCGCGAGGTCGGGCACCGGCACGCCATCGGTCTGGTCGAGGACAGCGTGCGCGCGCTCGCCCCCGCCGAGGCGCCGGTGGCTGCCCTGGCCCACGTGCTGATGGGGGCGCTGGGCGAGGCCGCGCTCTACGTCGCGGCGGCCGAGGACCCGGTCGCCGCCCGCGAGGAGGCACGCGCCGCCGTCCTCGCGCTCGTGCCCGGCCTGTCCTGACCCACGCACCCACCCACGGACCGCCGAACCGGCGCGTCCTTCCGGAAGGACGCGCCGGCTCGGCGTGACGGACAGCCGGGTCGAGGGACCTCAGCCCGCGGAGACCAGGCCCACGAGGTGGTCGACGACGTGGTCCGCGGCGACGTCGGTGCGCTCGCCGGTGCGACGGTCCTTGACCTCGACCGTGCCGGACTCGGCCAGCGACTTGCCGACGACCACGATCGTCGGGACCCCGATCAGCTCGGCGTCCTTGAACTTCACGCCGGGGCTGACCTTGCCGGTGCGGTCGTCGTAGAGGACCTCGACACCCTGCTCGGCGAGCTCGAGCGCGATCCGGTCGGCGGCGGCGAAGACGGCCTCGTCCTTGCCGGCGGCCACGACGTGCACGTCGGCGGGCGCGACGTTGCGAGGCCAGCACAGCCCGATGTCGTCGAGGGTGCCCTCGGCGATGGCCGCCACCGCGCGGGTGCAGCCGATGCCGTAGGAGCCCATCGTGACGGTGACCAGCTTGCCGTTCTCGTCGAGGACCTTGAGGTCCAGCGCCTCGGCGTACTTGCGACCGAGCTGGAAGATGTGACCCATCTCGATGCCGCGAGCGCTCTCCAACGTGCCGTCGTCGCACCGGGGGCAGGCGTCGCCGTCACGGACCTCGGCGGCCTCGATGGTGCCGTCGGGGGTGAAGTCGCGGCCCACGACCAGGTCGAGGACGTGGCTGCCCTCGACGTCGGCGCCGGTCACCCACGCGGTGCCCTCGACCACGCGCGGGTCGACGAGGTAGCGGATGCCCGCCGCGGCGATGCCGCCGGGACCGATGTAGCCCTTGACCAGCGCGGGGTGCTCCTTGAGCGCCACCTCGTCCATGGGCTCGACCTCGATGGGCTCGAGCTGGCCCTCGAGGCGCTTGAGGTCGACCTCGCGGTCGCCGGGCACGCCGATGGCCAGCGCCTCGCGCTCGCCGGTGGGGTGGCGCAGCTGGACCAGGACGTTCTTGAGGGTGTCGGCGGCGGCCCAGGGCCGGTCCTCGCGGGGGAACGCCGCGTTGAGGTGCGACACCAGCGACTCGATCGTGGGCGTGCCCGGCGTCTGCTCCGCGTGCGCGGTGGGCGCTCCCTCGACGGGCTGGGCCGAGGGGGGACGGACCTCCACGGCCTCCACGTTGGCCGCGTAGTCGCAGGCGGTGCACCGGACGTAGGTGTCCTCGCCGACCTCGGCCTTCGCGAGGAACTCCTCCGACCGCGAGCCGCCCATGGCACCCGAGGTCGCCCTCACCACGACGTACTCGAAGCCGAGCCGGTCGAAGATGCGGACGTAGGCGTCGCGGTGCTGCTGGTAGCTCTCCTCCAGCCCGGCGTCGTCGACGTCGAAGGAGTAGGAGTCCTTCATCGTGAACTCGCGGCCACGCAGCAGCCCCGCGCGGGGCCGCGCCTCGTCGCGGTACTTGGTCTGGATCTGGTAGATCGAGAGCGGGAGGTCCTTGTAGGAGGAGTAGAGGTCCTTCACCACGAGGGTGAACATCTCCTCGTGCGTGGGCCCGAGGAGGTAGTCGCCGTCCTTGCGGTCCTTGAGGCGGAAGATCCCGTCGCCGTACTCCGTCCACCGGTTGGTGGCCTCGTAGGGCTCGCGGGGCAGCAGCGCGGGGAAGCTGAGCTCCTGGGCGCCGATGGCGTCCATCTCCTCGCGCACGATGCCCTCGATGCGGCGCAGCACACGCAGGCCGAGGGGCAGCCAGGTGTAGATGCCCGGGGCGGCGCGACGGATGTAGCCGGCACGGACCAGCAGCTTGTGGCTCGGCACCTCGGCGTCGGCGGGGTCCTCGCGCAGGGTGCGCACGAACAGGGACGACATCCGCAGGACGCGGGGGTGACGGGCACTCATGGGCCACAGGCTACGGCGCGAGGTCGCTGACAACCGAACGGGTATCCCGTGCGTCCACATGGCATGAACACTCCATCTCGGACGTCCAGCCGGCTGGCCCGGACCACCCTCGCCCTCCTCGCCGCCCTGGCGACCGCCCTGGCCACGCTGGTCGCGGTGGCCGCCGTGCCGGCCGAGGCCGACTCCACCACGATCGACCCGCAACGGCTCGAGCGCGGACCGGACGCGACCGCGGCGTACGTCGACGGGCGCACGATCCACGACGGCGGGACCACCACCCGCGTCCGTGGCGGGTCCGTCCAGCTGCTCGGCACCCGCCCGGACGGCAGGTACGTCGTGCTGGTGCACCGCGACGACCGCTGGCAGGTGCGCGCCCAGAAGCCCGAGGGCAGCAGCCGCAAGATCCTGGGTGATGTCCCGGGCTCGTTCGACGTCGTGCTGGGCGGGGACGGCACCACGGTGGTCACCGGCCGCTTCAGGAGCCGACCGCGACGGCACACCCTGCTGCGCGCCTACGACAGCACGTCCGGAGTGCTGCTGGGGACCCGCCAGCGGCAGGGCTACCTGAACCCCCTCGACGCTGACAGCAGCACCGTCGTCTACGCGGCCGAGAACGGCCCGGTCGTCGCCTGGGACCTCGCCTCCGGCACGGGTGAGCGGGTGAGCCGCCGGTACGGCTACCGGGCCGACCTCGAGGATGACCGCCTGGTGGTGTTCACCAAGGACCCCTACGAGGGGGGCTGCACCCGCGTCAGCCTGCTCAGCGACGCCTCGCAGGTGCTGTGGCGCTCGTGCGAGGAGGCCGTGCGCGCGATCTCCCCCGACGGCAGCCACCTGCTGACGGTGTTCCTGCTCTCCGACGGCCTGGGCCCCAGCGAGGTGCACGTGCGGACCGTCGAGGGCGCGGAGACCGGACGCTACGAGGTCGACGGGTTCTTCGAGCGCTTCCTGTTCGAGGACGGCGACACCGTCCTGCTCGGCGCGGTGACCCGGGAGGCCAGGGGCCTCGCCCGCTGCGACGCCGGCGACTGCGAGCTGGCCTCGGACCTCGGCAGGGGCGAGCCCTGGCTCTGAGCCGACCGGCACCGACGCCGGCTGCCGAGGGGGCAGACTCGGGTCATGCGCATCGGCCTCACCGTCCTGACCGACCTGCCGTGGCGCGAGGCCGCGCCGCGGTGGCGTGCCGCCGAGGACATGGGGTTCGCCCACGCGTGGACCTACGACCACCTGGTGTGGGGCGGCCTGCCGGACGCCCCGTGGCGGGCGGCGGTGCCGGTGCTGGGCGCCGTCGCCGCGACCACCTCGCGCATCCGCCTGGGCACGCTGGTCGCCTCCCCCAACTTCCGCCACCCCTACCAGCTCTTCCGCGAGGCCCAGGCACTCGAGGACGTCTCGGACGGCCGCCTGCTGCTCGGCCTGGGCACCGGCGGGGACCTCGACTCCCGCCTGCTGGCGCAGCCGGAGATGACGGTGCGCGAGCGGGTCGACCGGTTCCAGGAGGACGTCGACCTGCTGGTGCGGTTGCGCTCGGAGGACCACGTCGACGCCGACGGTCGCTGGTTCTCCGTCCGTGACGCGCGCACGCTGCCGGGCCTGGACCGCACTCCCCTGCTGGTGGCCGGCAACGGGCCGCGGTCGGTGCGGTACGCCGCGCGGGTCGCCGACGGGTGGGTGACGACCGGCCCCTCGACCGGCACGGTCGAGGAGTGGCTGGACGGGCTGGCCGCGAGCAGCCGGGTGCTCGACGACGCGCTGGAGGGTCGGGTCCTCCCCCGCTACGTGCTGCTGGACTCGGCGGGCACGCTGTTCGGCGGCGCCGGGCGCATGTCGTTGTCGAGCGTGGAGTTCTTCACCGACCTCGTCGGCCGGGTGGGCGAGCTGGGCTTCACCGACGCGATCACGCACTGGCCGCGGCCGGAGGCGCCGTACGCCGCCGATGAGCGGGTCCTCGAGCAGGTCGCCGCGCTGCTCCCGACCCTGTGAGTCCCTGTCGGTCCGGGGGGGACGCTCAGCCGCGGGCGGTGCGCCACATCGCGCGGATCATCGGCCACTGCAGCGGCAGCCGGGCCAGGGTCAGCGCCTTCCACGTCGGCTTGTCGCCGGCCATCGCGTCCACGGCCATCTGCACGTTGGCCGGGTAGACCCCGACGAGCAGGCCGACGCTGGCCAGCGCGGCCACCTTCCGGGTCTGCGGCACCGCCAGTCCCGCGGCGCACGCCAGCTCGGCGTACCCGCTCCACACGATCATCTCGCGGTGCGCCGGCACCCACGCCGGCATCGCCGGCTCGAAGACCTGCGGTCGGACGAGGTGCAGCACCCCGTTGACGGTGAAGGCGGTGGCGACGAGGCGGGCGGTGCGCGAGAGGGTCACGCGTCACAGCCTGTCAGAACATGATGGTGGAGAAACGTGCCGTCTCGGCGAAGCCGACCGAGCGGTACGCGCGGCGCGCCGGCTCGTTCCACTCGTTGACGTAGAGCGACACCGTCGGCGCGATCTCGCGGCGCACGAGCTCGACCACCGCTGCCATGCCTGCCTCGGCCAGGCCCTCGCCGCGACGGTCCGGCGGGACCCAGACGCCCTGGATCTGCGCCGCGGCCGGGGAGGCGCACGCCACCTCGGCCTTGAAGACCAGCCTGCCCTCGTCGAAGCGGGCGAAGGACCAGCCGCGGCTGACCAGCTGGGTGACGCGCGCGCGGTAGAGGTCGGCCCCGCCGCCGATCTCCGGGGAGAGACCGACCTCCTCGGTGTACATCGCGACGCACGCGGGGTACAGCTCGGCCATGTCCTCCCGCGTGGTGCGGCGTACCCGGGGGTCGGGCGCCACCAGCGGCGGACCGGCGATCTCGAGGTGCGGCTGCTGCCAGCGGATCTCGCGGGGCTTGGTCCAGGTCGTCGAGACGGCCTGCCAGAAGGCCTTGACCGCGTCGTGGGGACCGACGACCGTGGACGCCATCCGGCCCTTGGACATCGCCCTCTCGGCGAAGGCCCGCGCGTCGTCGGGGGTGGCCTGGACGGGCACGAGGTTGGCCCCGACGTGGCAGGCGGCCCGCATCCGGCCGCCCTCGAAGCGGCCCCACACCTCGCCGCCGAGCCAGCGCGGCTCGAGGCTCGTGGTGCGGGCGCGGTGGTCGGCGAAGACGTTGACCACCGGGTCGCGGCCGGCCAGGGCCAGGAACTCCTCGAGGTCCGCGACGCCGAGGGGACGGACGCCGTCGCGGGTGGTCAGCACGCGGGCAGCCTACGGCGTACGACGAAGGGCTCGTGGCCGCTCGGCCGTGGCGGACACCGGTGGGTCAGCCGACCGTGACCTCGGCGGCGCCGCCGTCGACGGCCTCCATGCCCTCGGCGATGCGCATGGCCTCCTCGATGAGCGTCTCCACGATCTTCGACTCCGGGACGGTCTTGATGACCTCGCCCTTGACGAAGATCTGGCCCTTGCCGTTGCCCGAGGCGACGCCCAGGTCGGCCTCGCGGGCCTCGCCGGGGCCGTTGACGACGCAGCCCATGACGGCCACGCGCAGCGGGACCTCGAGCCCGTCGAGACCGGCGGTGACCTCGTCGGCGAGCTTGTAGACGTCGACCTGCGCGCGGCCGCAGCTGGGGCAGGAGACGATCTCGAGGCGGCGCGGCTTGAGGTTGAGGCTCTCGAGGATCTGGATGCCGACCTTGACCTCCTCGACCGGCGGTGCGGAGAGGCTGACGCGGATCGTGTCGCCGATCCCCTGGCTCAGCAGCGCGCCGAAGGCGGTCGCGGACTTGATGGTGCCCTGGAAGGCGGGGCCCGCCTCGGTGACGCCGAGGTGGAGCGGCCAGTCGCCCTCGGCGGCGAGCATCTCGTAGGCGCGCACCATCACGACCGGGTCGTTGTGCTTGACCGAGATCTTGAAGTCGCGGAAGCCGTGCTCCTCGAAGAGGCTGGCCTCCCACTTGGCGGACTCGACCAGTGCCTCCGGGGTCGCCTTGCCGTACTTCTCCAGCAGGCGCTTGTCGAGGCTGCCGGCGTTGACGCCGATGCGGATGCTCGTGCCGTGGTCGGCAGCCTCCTTGGCGATCTGCTTGACCTGGTCGTCGAAGGCACGGATGTTGCCCGGGTTGACGCGGACCGCCGCGCAACCGGCCTCGATGGCGGCGTAGACGTACTTGGGCTGGAAGTGGATGTCGGCGATGACCGGGATCTGCGCCTTCTGGGCGATCGCCGGCAGTGCGTCGGCGTCGTCCTGGCTGGGGCACGCGACACGCACGATGTCGCAGCCGCTGGCGGTCAGCTCGGCGATCTGCTGCAGGGTCGCGTTGACGTCGGAGGTCAGCGTCGTGGTCATCGACTGGACCGAGATGGGGTGGTCCGAGCCGACCCCGACCTTCCCGACCTGGATCTGGCGGGTCTGGCGGCGCGGGGCCAGCACCGGCGGTGGGGCGGAGGGCATCCCGAGGCTGATCGAGGTCATGGCTCCCAGGCTACTCAGTGGGGTGCGGTGGGTGCGGGGGCGGTGAGTGGTGACCCGTCTTCGGACCGTCTCCGGTTGGAGACTCACCGCCGCCCGTGTGCTGCTCGTGGCGGTGAGTCGTCAACCCTTCGCCGTACCCGGCTGGTTCACGACGCACCGCCGGCGGCCTCTGCGCCGGTGGGCGGTGAGTCGTCAACCGTGGCGGCGGCACGAATGGTTGCCCAGTCACCGGCCAGAGAGCTACGCGGCCCCGGCGCGGTCGCGACGGGACCCCACCTGGTGGGAGAGACGAGCGAAGAGGCGCTGCCAGCGGTCGTCGAGGTACGGCGGCCGGCCGGCGTATCCCCTCGCGTTCAGCTCCCTGTGCACCCGCCCGACCAGCGTGCGGGCATGTGCCAGTCTCTCCTTGGGCACCTCGAGGCATCCGAAGCCGTGCGCACGGAGCAGCTCCAGACGGTCGAGGTCTGCCACGTAGATCGATCGGTCGACCTGGTGCTGTGCCCCTTGGTACTCGACGATCAGTCTGTGCTCCCGGTAGAGCAGGTCGGGACTCACCGTCACTTCGTCCAGCACGAGCGTCGGATTGACCTCTGGGGCGGGTAGCCCCGCGAACCCCAGCACTGCGCGCAGCTCGGACTCCGGCAGTGAGCGACTGCGCGGATCGAGGTGTTCGCACAGCCAGATCGCCTCATGTGCGCCGTCGCGCCAGGGCTCGGCCAGCGCCAGCTCGATGAGCTGGCCGCGGGTCAGGTGGCCGGCCGCCAGGAGCCAGTCGCCCACCCGGATCGCGTCGACCACCCGGGCGCGGGCGCAGAAGGAGATGAAGGCTCCCGCGACTCCGACGCCGTGCTCGTCGAGAGGTGCCAGCTTCTTCGTCCGATGCAGGAAGACGCCAGGCAGCGCGAGATGCAGATCGCCTTGCACGACGAAGTGGAGGGGCAGCCGCGGACCCTCGTCGAGACCGAGCATCTGGATACGGGTGAGTCCTGTCGGGTGCGCCGATCGCGGCAGCGCGAGTCGGGCGGCCGCGACCCGGTGCTCCCAGGTCAGGGTCAGATCTCGCGAGGCCCACACCCCGGGCAGCACCCGGACGAAGCGTTGCCCCTGGAGCATCCGGTCGGTGACCCCCTGGGCTCTCGCCTGGGATCGGGTGAAGGGGCCGGACACCAGTGCCTGTGGGAGCTCGCGCATCGCGTGACTCCATCGCACTCGAACCCTCGCGTAGGGCCGTGCGCGCATCACTGTGGACGAGCCTGCGTGAGGCTGCGGGTGTGGACGGTCGACGGCCCGCGCAGGGCGGTGCGTGAGCAACCGATTCTTCAGCGGTGGAGGTTCATCAGTGACCGCTCCACGTGGCGGCCGGTCCGGCGGTGGTGCGCCGTCAACCGAACCGTCGGGCAGGAAGGTTCACGCCTCACCGCCCAGCCGACGACGGGCCGCAGCGGTGAGTCCTCAACCGTGCGCGGCCGCAGGAAGGTTCAGAACTCACCGCTCACCCCTCCACGCTGTCCGGCGGTGGGCCATCAACCGTTGGTGCTCCGGGTTCGGTTGAGGACTCACCGCTCACGGGCGCCCCGCGACCGATCAGGCGTCGAACTGCACCGGCACGACCAGGTCGCCGACGATCAGCACCACGCCCATGACGAGCAGGGCGGAGGCGACGACGTAGGCGACCGGGAGGAGCTTCGCGGCGTCGACGTAGCCGGGGTCGGGGCGGCGGAACAGGCGCGCCCAACCGCGGCGGACCCACTCCCAGGTCGCGGAGGCGATGTGGCCGCCGTCGAGCGGCAGCAGCGGCAGGAAGTTGAACAGGCCGATGAAGAGGTTGAAGCCCGCGACCAGGCCGGCCAGCGAGACCGCCTTCTCGGCCACGTCGAGCTGGTCGGTGGACGACACGGTGCCGGCGATCCGGCCGCCGCCGACGATCGAGACCGGGCTGTCGATCGCGCGCTCCTCGACGCCGACGATCGCCTTGGCCACGCCCCAGACCTTGACCGGCAGCTGACCGAGCGCGACCACGGTGTCCTTGGTCATCCCCGCCATCTGGCGCGCCGTGTAGACCCGCCCACCGGTCTCGGTGACGTAGCGGACCGTCGGGGTCACCCCGAGGAAACCGACCTCGGTCAGCGTCTCGGTGGAGTCGCCGGTCGGACGGGCCTGGACGGTCGTGGAGGTCTCGCCGGTCAGCAGCTGCCCGTCGCGCTCGTAGCCGATCACCGCGTCGCCGTCGGCGTTGCCGCGGATCAGCTCGCGCAGCTGGTCCCAGCCGGTGACCGGGGTGCCGTTGAAGGAGGTGACGACGTCACCGGGCCGCAGGCCGGCTTCGTACGCCGGTGCCAGCGGGTCGGAGTCGGTGCACGCCCGCCCCTCCTCGGTGAAGGGGATGACGCACTCGGAGACGGTGTCGATCACCGGCGGACCGGCCTCGGCCTCGATGTCGACGACGTTGCCGTAGGTGGCGTAGATGCCCCAGAAGAGCGCGAACGCGATGAGGATGTTGACCGACGGGCCGCCGGCCATCACGACGATCTTCTTCCACGGCGGCAGCTTGTAGAACAGCCGGTCCTCGTCGCCGGGCTGCACCAGCTCCCACTCCGCGGCGCGGGCGTCGGAGATCAGCTGGGTGAAGAGGCCGGTGTTGGACTTGCGGACCCGGGTGACCTGCTGGCCGTCGGCGTCGTAGGTGACCTCGCCGAGCTCGGCGGCCCCCGGCGGGAGCATGCCGACGATCTTGACGTAGCCGCCGAGCGGGATCGCCTTCAGGCCGTACTCGGTCTCGCCCACCTGCCGGCTCCACACGGTGGGGCCGAAGCCGATGAAGTACTGCGTGACCTTCCCGCCGAAGCGCTTGGCCGGGATCATGTGGCCCAGCTCGTGCAACCCGATCGAGACCAGGATGGCGCCGACGAACAGCACCACGCCGAGCAGGTAGAGCAGAGCGGTCATCACATTCCTCTGGAGGGTCCGTCAGGTGGTGCGGGCGATCACGCGGAGCGCCTCCTCGCGGGCCCAGGCATCGGCCCCGAGGACGTCGTCGAGCGAGAGGTCCTGCTCCGAGGGTACGTCGTGGGAGCGCAGCACCTCGGCCACCACATCGACGATCCGGACGAACGGGAGGTTCCCTCCCCGGAACGCGTCGACGGCCACCTCGTTGGCGGCGTTGTAGACGCACGGGGCCGTCCCGCCCGCTCCCCCGGCCTCGCGGGCCAGCGCCACGGCCGGGAACGCCTCGTCGTCGAGGGGGAAGAACTCCCAGGTCTCCGGTCGCGTCCAGTCGACCGGGGGCGCCGCGTCGGGCACCCGGTCGGGCCAAGCCAGGCCCATCGCGATCGGGATCCTCATCGTCGGCGGGCTGGCCTGCACCAGGGTCGAGCCGTCGTGGAACTCCACCATCGAGTGGACCACCGACGTCGGGTGCACCACGACCTCGATCTCCTCGAACGACACCCCGAAGAGCAGGTGCGCCTCGATGACCTCCAGCCCCTTGTTGACCAGCGTCGCGGAGTTGATCGTGATGACGGGGCCCATCGCCCACGTCGGGTGCGCGAGCGCGTCGGCGACGGTGACGTCCGCGAGCTGCTCGCGGGTGCGCCCGCGGAACGGGCCACCGCTCGCGGTGAGCACCAACCGGCGTACCTCGTCGCGGGCACCGCCGCGCAGGCACTGCGCGATCGCGGAGTGCTCGGAGTCGACCGGCACCAGCTGCCCGGGCGCCGCCCGCCCCAGGACGAGCGGGCCGCCCATGATCAGCGACTCCTTGTTGGCCAGCGCCAGGGTGCTCCCCGCGTCGAGCGCCGCCAGCGTGGGTCGCAGCCCCACGGCGCCGGTGATGCCGTTGAGCACGACGTCGCAGGGGTGCGCGGCGACGTCGACGGACGCCTCCTCCCCCAGCCCGTGGACCGCCGGGGCGAACTCCTCGACCTGCTGGGCGAACAGGTCGGGGTTCGAGCCGCCGGCGGTCAGGCCGACGACGCGGAACCGGTCGGGGTTCGCACGCACCAGGTCGAGCGCCTGGGTGCCGATGGATCCGGTGGAGCCGAGGATGACGACGTCGCGACGCTGCACGGACCCGAGTGTGTCAGGCCCGGTCGGTCAGGGCGCAGTCGCGTCGAACGCCTCGGCCACCACGTCGAAGGCCTCCTCGAGCAGGGCGTCGGAGATCGACAGCGGCGGCAGGAAGCGGAAGACGTTGCCCCAGGTGCCACAGGTCAGCGTCACGACCCCCTGGCGGTGGCAGTACGCCGACACGGCCGCCGCGCGAGCGGCGTCGGGCTCGAGGGTGCCCGGCCGGCACAGCTCGATGGCCAGCATGGCGCCGCGGCCGCGGACCTCCGCGACGACCGGGTGCTCGGCGGCGATCTTCTCCAGCCGTGCGCGCACCAGCGCCTCGACCTCACGCGCGCGAGCGACCAGGTCGAGGCTCTCCATCTCCTCGATGGCCCCCAGCGCCGCGGCGCAGGCCAGGGGGTTGCCGCCGTAGGTGCCGCCCAGCCCACCGGCGTGGACGGCATCCATCAGCTCGGCGCGACCGGTGACCGCCGCGAGCGGCAGGCCGCCGGCGATGCCCTTGGCGGTGGTGACCAGGTCGGGCACGACGCCCTCGTGGTCACAGGCGAACCAGTCGCCGGCGCGGCAGAAGCCGGACTGGATCTCGTCGGCGATGAAGACCACGTCGTGGTCGCGGCACCACTGCGCCACCGCGGGCAGGAAGCCGGGCGCCGGCTCGATGAAGCCACCCTCGCCCTGGATCGGCTCGATCACGACGCACGCGAGGTTGGTGGCGCCGACCTGCTTGTCGATCACGTCGATCGCGCGGGCGGCGGCCTCCGCGCCGGAGAGCTCGTCGCGCAGCGGGTAGGACATCGGCGCCCGGTAGACCTCGCCCGCGAACGGGCCGAACCCGTGCTTGTAGGGCATGTTCTTGGCCGTCATGGCCATCGTGAGGTTGGTGCGGCCGTGGTAGGCGTGGTCGAAGACGACCACGGCGTCCTTGCCGGTCGCCACGCGGGCGATCTTGACGGCGTTCTCGACCGCCTCGGCGCCGGAGTTGAAGAGCGCGGACTTCTTCGCGTGGTCGCCGGGGGTCAGCGCGGCCAGCTTCTCCGCGACGTCGACGTAGCCGGAGTAGGGGGTGACCATGAAGCAGGTGTGGGTGAACGCCTCGAGCTGCTCGGCCACCCGGCGCACGACGGCCGGGGCGCTGTTGCCCACGGTGGTCACCGCGATGCCGGACCCGAGGTCGATGAGGCTGTTGCCGTCGACGTCGACCAGCACCCCGCCGCCGGCCTCCACCACGAAGACGGGCAGGGCGGTCCCGACACCATCGGCGACGAAGGACTTCTTGCGATCGAGCAGTTCTGTCGAACGAGGTCCGGGGATGTCGGTCACTAGACGGCGGATCTGCTGGATCATGGGTCCACTCTCGCACACCGGAGCCCGACCGTCGCTCCCCTCGGACAGGATGACCCCATGAGGAAGCTCGCGCTCGTCCGCCGCCCCGGTCCCCGCGTCGCCGAGGGTCTGGTGACCCATCTCGAGCGCAGCCCCGTCGACGCGGACCTCGCGCTGCGCCAGTGGCAGGGCTATGTCGACGCCCTGCACGCGGAGGGCTGGCGCACGATCGAGGTCGAGCCCGCCGACGACTGCCCGGATGCCGTGTTCGTCGAGGACACCGTCGTGGTCTACGACGACGTCGCGGTGATCAGCCGACCCGGCGCCGACGAGCGCAAGCCCGAGACGGCCGGGACCGAGGCCGCGCTGCGCGACCTCGGCTACCGGATCGAGCGGATCGAGGCGCCCGACACCCTCGACGGCGGCGACGTGCTCAAGCACGACGGCACCGTCTGGGTCGGCCTCGGAGGACGTACGACGCCGGGTGCCGTCGACCAGCTCCGCGCGCACCTCGCGCCTCTCGGGGCGGTCGTCGTCGGCGTACCGCTGGCGAAGGTGCTGCACCTGAAGTCCGCGGTGACCGCGCTGCCCGACGGCACCGTCATCGGGTGGGACCCGGTCGTCGACGACCGGGGCGTGTGGGAGCGCTACGAGTCGGTCCCCGAGGAGCCGGGCTGCCACGTGGTCGTCCTCGACGAGGACACCGTCCTGATGTCCAGCGCCGCCCCGCTGACCCGGGCCCGCTTCGAGGAGCGTGGGCTGCGGGTCGTGCCCGTCGACATCGGCGAGCTCGAGAAGCTCGAGGGGTGCGTGACCTGCCTGTCGGTCCGGCTACGAGGTGCGCCCGAGCCCACCTGAGCCGCCGCGTGCAGCACCGAGCCCCGCCCGGTGGGTGCCGGACGGGGCTCGGTGCTGTGCGTGCGTCCAGGTGCGGACTACCGCGAGGGGGTCACTTCTGGAGGTAGCAGGCCTCGGTGAAGTCGTAACCCTCGGCGGTCGGGCCGGTGAAGATGTCACCCATCGGCTCGACACCGGCGTCGGTGTCCGCGGCCGGGGTGAACAGCTGGGTCACGCGGACCGCGGCCTCGTTGGGGTCGCCGGCGTAGTTGCCGGAACCGTCGGGGAGCATCCCCTCGCTGTCGATGTCGCCCGACATCGAGGAGGCGATCTCCAGCAGGCCACCGCGGGTGAGGTCGCCGGACTCGACGGCCTCCTCCAGCAGCGCCTTGAGGATGTAACCACCGGACCAGCCGATCGCGAAGTACTCGTTGGCCGGGGCGTCGCCGGCGGCCTCACGCATGGCCTCGTGGCCCGGGGTGTCGGCGTCGTAGCCGGGGAACGAGCTGGCCCACAGGTAGGACGCCTCGATCGCCGGGGCGGCCGGGCTCTGCAGCAGCGCGGCGTTCCAGGTCGGGATGGCACCCACGAACTTGCCCTGGAAGCCCTGCGAGACCGCACCGCCGACGACGGCGGCGAGCTCGAGGGGACCGGTGGCGACGACGACGATGTCGGCCTCGGACTTCAGCACCTCCGCCACGGCGGCGGTCTGCTGGTCGGCGCCGGGACCGGTCGTGATGTCGGTGAAGTCGGCGCCCCGCGCCTCGGCGGCGATCCGGGCACCGACCGCCGTGTCGTCGCCGTAGTCACCGGGGAAGTGCACCGCAGCGACCTTGTCGGCGCCGAGCTCGTCGACGCCGTAGTCGACGGCGTTCATGCCCTCGGCGCAGTAGGAGGTGCCGAGCTCGAGGACGCGGTCCTCGAAGAGCCAGTTGGAGCCGAGCGTCGCCGGGAGCACCAGCAGCTCCTCGGCGTCGTTGTCGCGCAGCATCGCCTCGGTGGCGATGGTGCCGAGCGACTGGGCGATCAGGAGGACCTCGTCGTTGATCTCGGCGAAGACCTCGGCGTGGGTGTCGGGGTCGTACTTGTTGTCCTTGACGTAGGTGGTGACGTCGACCTCGTAGTCGCCGATGCCGCCCTCCTCGTTGACGCGCTTCCAGAAGGCCTGGCCACCGTCGGTGAGCGGCACGCCGACGCCGGCGAAGACGCCGGTCAGGTCGCTGATGATGCCGAGGTAGATGCAGCCCTTGGACTCGTCGACCGCGTCCGGGCACGGCTCGGACGTCACGCCGGTGCCGAGGGTGGCCTCGCCCTCGGCCTCCGAGCCGCCGTCGTCACGGCCGCAGCCGGCCAGGACCAGGGTCGTCACGGCCGCGAGCACCCCGAGCCGTCGCACGCTTCTTCTCACGGTTCCTCCTGTGGTGTGCCGGGGCGTCGGCGCCCCGGTCGTCTGTGTGGTGTGGGTGGTGTGGGTGGCGTGGGTGGTGTGGATGGTGGGTCGGTCAGGTCGGTGGCGTCAGTAGGAGAACGGGAAGCTCTTCCAGTAGGTGCGGATCCGCAGCCAGATGCCGAAGAGCCCGCGCGGCTCGAAGAGCAGGAACGCCACGATCAGCGCCCCGTAGAGCCCGACCTCGACCTCGAAGACGTTCGGGTGGTCGGTGGGGCTGCTGGAGACGAAGGGCAGGAAGCCCGGCAGCTCCGAGGACAGCCGCGGCAGCATGCTGATGAGCAGGGCGCCCATGATCGACCCCGAGATCGTCGCGACCCCGCCGATGAGCACCATCGCGATGAACTGGACCGAGAGCAGCAGCCCGAACTGCTCGGGGCTGAACTGGCCGCTGGCGGCGTAGAGCAGCGAGCCGCAGACCCCCGCGAAGAACGAGGAGATCGTGAACGCGATGAGCTTGTAGCGGCCCAGCTCGACGCCCATGACGCCGGCCGCGATGTCGCGGTCCCGGACGGCGGCGAAGGCGCGGCCGATGCGCGAGCGGGCGATGTTGCGACCCAGCAGGGCCATGATCACCAGCACCACCAGGAACAGCCAGAACAACTTCTGCTCCTCGGTGTAGGCACCGTCGCGGGTCAGGTCGTTGCCCAGCACCACCGGCACCGCCGACTCGCGACCGATGCCCGGACCACCGGACATCTCCCGCCACTCGGCGAAGAAGTACTGCCCGATGAAGACCAGGCCGAGGGTCACGACGGCGAGGTACAGACCGCGCAGCCGGGTGGCCAGCGGCGCCACCACCACCCCGAACAGCGCCGCCACGACACCCGCGGCCACGATCCACACCGGGGCCTCGGAGACGCCGAAGCCGAGGTAGCGGCCGTCGGGGTCGCCGGCCAGCACCGCCGCGGTGTAGGCGCCGACCCCCACGAAGAACGCGTGGCCGAGCGAGACCTGCCCGGCGTACCCGATGAGCAGGTTGAGCCCGATCGCACCGATCGCCAGCACCAGGCCGGTGCCGAGGAGTGCGAGGAGGTCGTCCTCGAGGGTCAGCGGGAGGTAGGCGGCGACCGCGATGATCGCCAGCACCCCGAGCTGCTTGGCCCGGGTGTTGAGCAGCGCCATCTCCTGGCCGTAGCTGGTGTACAGCGTCGGCCGGCCCCAGCGGCGGCGGGGCTTGGTGGACGCCGGGGCGTCGGAGTCCCGTCCGGTGCGGCCGGGCTCGTGCTGGGTGGCGGTCATACCCGCTCCACCTCCTTGGTGCCGAAGAGACCCTGCGGTCGCACGAGCAGGACCAGCAGCATCAGGATGTAGGGGACGATCGCGCCCGAGTTGGTGTCCAGGAACGGGAACCACGTCGAGTGGTACGTCGACACGACCGCCTGCACGATGCCGATCACCAGCCCGCCGAGCACGGCCCCGCCGAGGGAGTCCAGGCCGCCGAGGATGATCACGGGCAGCGCGGTGAGCGCGATGATCCAGAGGTTCTGGTCGATCGGGTTGCCGGCCGAGGCGAACACCCCGGCGATCGCGGCGAGGGCGCCGGCGAGCGCCCACGAGACCGCGAACACCCGCCCCACGTCGACGCCCTGGGCCATCGCGGCCTCCTGGTCCAGCGCCGTCGCCCGCATCGCGAGCCCCATCCGCGTGAACCGGAAGAACGCGAACAGCAGGGCCACCACCAGGCCGGTCACCACGAAGGCGGCGATGTGCCGGTGCTGGACCTGGACCCCACCGATCGTGGTGACGTCAAGACCCCAGGGGTCCCCGATCGTGCGCGGGTCGACACCCACGAAGGCGCCGGCGACGACCCGCACCACGATGTCGATGCCGATGGTGATGATCGCGATCACGAAGACGGCCTTGCCGACCATCGGACGCACCGCGACCCGCTCGACCACCAGCGCCACGACCGCGATCGCGATCGTGCCCACCACGACGGCGGCGACGAAGCCCATCCGCGGGGAGAGGTGGCTCACCAGGACCGCCCCGGAGAGCATGAAGGCGGGCTGGGCGAAGGAGATCACCGACATCGCCTTGTAGATGATGACGAAGCCCAGCGCGAGCAGGGCGTAGACCGAGCCGTTGCCGGCGCCGATCGAGACCGCGGTGAGGAGCTCGGTCATCGAGCACCTCCTGGGACGGCGTACATCTGAGAGACCAGCTCCTCGAACGTCGCCGCGACCGCGGCTCGCTTGACCTTCTGCGTGGCGGTGAGCTCGCCGTCCTCGTGGTCGAGCTCCTTGGGCAGCAGCCGGAAGTCCTTGAGCTGCTCGACGGTGGCCAGCCGCTCGTTGGCCTGCTGGACGATCCCGGCGACCAGCTCGTGGACCTCGGGCTTGGCCGCGAGGTCGGCGTAGGTCGTGAACGCCAGGCCGCGGCGCTGGGCCCAGTCCGAGACCGTGTCCAGCTCGATGCCGATCAGGCCGGTGAGGTACTTGCGGCCATCACCGACGACCACCGCCTCCTTGACGTACGGCGAGGCCTTTAGGAGGTTCTCGATCTCCGAGGGCGAGACGTTCTTGCCGCCCGCGGTGATGATGATGTCCTTCATCCGGTCGGTGATCCGCAGGTGCGTGCCCTCGACCCACTCCCCCACGTCGCCGGTGTGCAGCCAGCCGTCGGCGTCGATGGTGCGGGCCGTCGCCTCCTCGTCGCGCCAGTAGCCCTTGAAGACCGCCGGGTGGCGCGTCAGCACCTCTCCCGTCCCGTCATCGAGCCGGACCTCGGCGCCCTCCAACGGCTCACCGACCGTGCCCAGGCGCACCCGGCCGGGGCGGTTGGCGGTGGCGATCGCGGAGTTCTCGGTCATGCCGTAGACCTCGTGCATCGGCACGCCGACACCCATGAAGAAGCGCAGCACGTCGGGTGCGACCGGTGCCGCGCCACAGCTGGCGTAGCGGACCCGGCGCAGGCCCAGCCGCACCAGGAACGCGCGGTAGAAGAGCACCCAGCCGACCAGGTAGGTCAGCCTGCTGCCGAGGGTGTGGTTGCCGCCGGTGCGCTCGAGGAGCTCACCGGTCCTCTCGGCACGAGCCAGCCAGAAGCGCCCCCACGCGCGCTTGACCGGCGTCGCGGAGTCGATCTTGATGCGTGCCGTGGCGAGCAGCTTCTCCCAGATGCGGGGCACCGCGAAGAACAGCGTCGGCTGCACCTCGGTGAGGTTGGCCGCGACCGTGTCGATGGACTCGGCGAAGTTGACCTGCGTGCCGGCGCCGGCGTTGTACCAGGTGGTGAAGAAGCGCTCGGCCACGTGGCACAGCGGCAGGTAGGACAGCGTCAGGTCGTCGGGGCCCGCCGGCGGGTCGACGAACGAGGCCTCCTCCACCACCGTCTTCAGGCCGAAGGCGATGTTGGCGTGCGTCAGCATCGCGCCCTTGGGCGGACCGGTGGTGCCGGAGGTGTAGACGAGGGTCAGCACGTCGTCGGGCTGCGCCGCCGCCATCCGTGCCTCCACCGCACCCGGGTGCGCGGCGCGGTGCTCGCGACCGAGCTGCTGGAGGGCGGGCCAGCCGAGCAGCCGGTCGTCGTCGTACCTGCCCTCGATGCCGCGGCGCTCCACGGTGACGATGCGCCGCAGGTCGGGGCACTGGTCGACGACCTCGAGCACCTTGTCGAGCTGCTCCTGGTCCTCGGCGAGGTGGATGCACGACCCCGAGTGCGAGAGGAGGTAGGCGACCTCGGCGGCGGGGTTGGTCGGGTAGAGACCGACCGTGATCGCGCCGACCGCGACGGTGGCGATGTCGAGCTCGAGCCACTCGGGGCGGTTCTCGCACTGGATGGAGACCCGGTCGCCCGGCTCGACGCCGAGCGCGAGCAGGGCGTGGGCGGTGGTGAGCACGGTGTCCCAGTACTCCGCCCAGCTGATCTCCTTCCACACTCCCAGGTCCTTGTGCCGCATGGCGACCGCGGTCGGGTCGCTGGCCGCACGGTCGCGGACCCGGGTCGCGACGGTGGTGGTGCCCACGGTCGGGGCGGTGCTGGTCGCGCTCATGCGTCGGCTCCCAGGTAGGCGCGGATGACCTCGGGGTCGCGCTGGACCTGCTCGGGGGTGCCGGTCGCGACCGGGCTGCCGAAGTCGACGACAAGCACCCGGTCGGCGAGGTCCATCACCAGGCCCATGTCGTGCTCGACCATGATCATCGGCACCTTCAGCTCCGAGCGGATGTCGACGATGAACCGAGCCATGTCCTCGGTCTCCTCCTGGTTCATGCCCGCCACGGGCTCGTCGAGCAGCAGCAGGCGGGGGTCCATCGCCAGCGCACGACCGAGCTCCACACGCTTCTGCACGCCGTAGGGCAGCAGGCCGACCGGCAGGGTGCGCCAGGCCGTCAGCTCGAGGAAGTCGACGATCTCCTCCACCCGGGCGCGGTGCGCGAGCTCCTCGCGGCGCGCCTTGCCGACCCACGCCAGGGCGGCGAGCGGGCCGTAGCCGATGTGCTGGTGCCGCCCGAGCATCAGGTTGTCGAGGACGGTCAGGTTGGCGAACAGCTCGATGTTCTGGAAGGTCCGGGCCATGCCCAGCCGCGCGATCGCCGGCGGACGCATGCCCACCAGCTCGTGGCCGTGCAGCTTCACCGAGCCCTGCTGGGGCCGGTAGACGCCGGAGAGGATGTTGAAGACGCTGGTCTTGCCCGCGCCGTTGGGGCCGATGAGCGCGAACAGCTCGTCGGGGCGTACGTCGAAGGAGACCCCGTCCACGGCCGTGACCGACCCGAAGGTCAGCCGCACGTCGTCGACGACCAGCACCGGGTCCACCGTCTGCTCCTCCGTCTGCTCCTCCGTCTGCTCCACCGTCTGCGGGGCGCTCACGAGGCCCACCGCTTGCGTCGGCGGTAGTGCTTGATGTCGCGGAAGGAGGTGCGCTCCTCGTCTCCTCCGATGCCGAGGTAGAACTCGCGGACGTCGTCGTCGGCGAGCAGCTCGGAGGCGGGCCGGTCCATCACGACGCGACCGGTCTCCATGACGTAGCCGTGGTGGGCGATCGAGAGCGCCATGGTGGCGTTCTGCTCCACGAGCAGCACGCCGGTGCCCTGGCTGTTGATCTCCACGATGATGTCGCGGATCTGCCCGACCACCCGCGGCGCCAGCCCCAGGCTGGGCTCGTCGAGCAGCAGGTAGCGCGGGCCCGACATCAGGGCGCGACCGATGGCGAGCATCTGCTGCTCACCGCCGGAGAGGTAGCCGGCGGTCTGCTGCCGGCGCTCGACCAGTCGCGGGAAGAGGTCGAAGACGCGGGTCATGTTGTCGCCGGCGTCGCGGGGCGCGGCGTGGGCGCCGACGCGGAGGTTCTCCTCGACGGTGAGCTCCTTGAAGATCCGCCGCCCCTCGAGCACGTGCTTGATGCCGCGCCTAGCCAGCTGGGCCGGACGCAGGGAGTCCACCGCCTCACCGTCCAGCGTGATGCCGCCCTTGCGGATCTCGCCGTGGTGCACGTCGAGCAGCCCCGAGAGGGACCGCAGCAACGACGACTTCCCGGCACCGTTGGCGCCGAGCAGCGCCACGATGCTCCCGTCGGGCACCTCGATCGAGACCCCTCGCAGCGCTACGACGACGTCGTCGTAGACCACCTCGAGGTTGTTCACCGCCAGCACGGCACCGCCCCCTCCACCAGGCGGCCACGCTCTGTGTGACCGCCATCACCTATGGGCCGTCACCCTCTGACAGGAGCGGGGTGGCGTCAACCGGCCACGCGCATTACTGGGCAGTACGTTGGCGGACCGCCAAGATCGGGGCGCCAACCTGGTGGCACCAGCCCACTGGTCCAGACCACCACGGGGGCCGCTGCGTCGCCGAGGGGAAAACCGGTGGCACCCCACGGCGTCCTCCCGGGAGCATGGTCGGCGGCGCCCGCACGGGGTGCCGCCCCGAGCGAGAAGGAGCGTGACATGTCGACGACTGTCCTCGGCCTGCCTGCAGACCACCCCCTCCTCACCGACCGGAGCACCCGCAGTGACCACACCCCACGGGACGTCGTCCCGTCACCCTGAGCAGCAGCTCTTCGAGCAGCACGAGCAGCAGTACGCCGGCATCGACCCGGCCTTCGTCTTCGACTTCCGCAGCAGCGACGAGGTCGACGGCGACACCCAGCGCTGGAGCACCTGGCTCAGCGTCGAGCCCCTCGCCCGGGGACCCGAGCCACGGCCCGACTGGGTCGTGACCTCACAGGCCGCCGTCGACACCGACCTCGGGGTCCTCAAGACCGGCAAGGAGGCCGACGCGTTCCTCCTCGAGCGCGCGGTCCCCGGCGCCGAGGACCGACCCGGGAACGCGGTCGTCATGGTGGCCAAGCGCTACCGCGGCGAGGAGCAGCGCTCCTTCCACCGCTCGGCGGCCTACACCGAGGGCCGCGCGGTCCGGAACACCCGCGACAACCGGGCGATGGCCAAGAAGTCCGCCTACGGCCGCAGCGTCGCCGCCGGGCAGTGGGCATGGGCCGAGTTCGGGGCCCTGAGCCGGCTGTGGTCCCTCGGCCTGCCGGTCCCCTACCCCGTCCAGGTCGACGGCACCGAGGTCCTGATGGAGTGGATCTCCGTCGACGGCGAGGACGGCCCCGAGACCGCCCCGCGGCTGGCGCAGGCCCGTCCCGACGCGGACCTGCTCGGGTCCTACTTCGAGCAGCTGCGCGAGGCGATGGCCACGATGGTGCAGGCCGGCCTCGTCCACGGCGACCTGTCGCCGTACAACACCCTGGCCGCGGGCGAGCGGCTCGTGGTCATCGACCTGCCGCAGATGGTGGACCTGGTCGGCAACGTCAACGGGATGGACTTCCTGCTGCGCGACTGCCGCAACATGTGCACCTGGTTCCGCGCCCGCGGCCTGGAGGTCGACGAGCACGACCTGTACGCCGAGCTGCTGGCCCATGCGTTCTAGAGAGGACGCGCCAGCGGACTCGCTGATGGTGGTCGAGCGAGCGGCACGGCTGAGCCTGCGAAGCCGTGACCCGCGTGTCGAGACCCGGTGACCTGACCGCCGACCTGCGTAGGGTCACCGGCGTGAGACGCACCCGGGGCCACACCGTCGACGTCACCACCCTCGCCGAGCTCGAACGCCGGCTCGGCGAGGGGGTGCGGCACCTCTCGGGGTGGCGGGTGCGACACGTCGACCTGCGCCAGCGCCCGGGCCTGCTGCGCGGCCACGACGTCGAGGGTGCCACGTTCCTCGGCTGCGACTTCGCCGACGACGAGGCCCGGGGCGCGGAGGAGGGCGGCGCGGTCGTGCTGCCGCGCCTGAGCGAGCCCACCGTCCCCGTGGACGTGCGCCGGGACTCGCTCTACACCGCGCGCGAGCTCTTCGACGCGCCCCGCTGGACCGACTCGCTGGACGGCCGCGCCTACGCCTGGTCCCAGGACGTCCCGGCGGGTCCCGCCGCGGACGAGGCGGCGCTGGCGCGCACCCTGCACGACCACGCCATCGACCTGGCCCTCGACGCCTGGCGGGCGGACCGGCGCGTGGTCGGGGTGATGGGAGGGCACGCGGCGCAGCGGGGAGACACCACGTACGCCGACGCGGCCCGCCTCGGTCACCTGCTCGGTGCGGGGCTGACCGTCGCCACCGGCGGCGGGCCCGGCGCCATGGAGGCGGCCAACCTCGGGGCCCGCCTGGCCGCGCACCCGGCGGCCGCCGTGGAGGAGGCGGTCGCGGAGCTGTCGCGGGTGCCGTCGTACCGCCCCTCGGTGGATGCCTGGGCGGCCTCCGCGTTCGCCGTGTGCGACCGCTTCGACGAGCCGCGCGAGAGCCTCGCGATCCCGACCTGGCACTACGGACACGAGCCGCCGGGCGTCTTCGCCACCGCGATCGCGAAGTACTTCCGCAACGCCACCCGCGAGGCGATCCTGCTGGAGGTGTGCGACGCGGGCATCGTCTTCCTGCCCGGGGCCGCCGGGACCGTGCAGGAGGTCTTCCAGGACGCCTGCGAGAACTACTACGCCGACGCGGGCGACGTGGCGCCGATGGTGCTGGTCGGTGTCGAGCACTGGACCCGCACGCTGCCCGCCTGGCCGCTGCTGCAGGCCCTGGCCGCCGAGCGCGCGATGGCGGACTCGGTGCACCTCGTCGACACCGTCGAGGAGGCCGCCGCGCTGCTGGGCTGAGCCCCGCCCGATCGATCAGCCCGCGGTCGGTCAGCCGGCGAGCAGTCCAGCCCTCGCGGGGACCCCGCAGGCCTTGCGGTAGTGCTCGACGAGCGCGTCGTTCACCGCCCGCCAGGAGCGGTCGGCCACGCTCAGACGCGCCGACCGCGACATCCGACGGCGCAGCAGTGCGTCGTCCACGAGTCGGCCGACGAAGCCGGACAGCTCGCGTGGGTCACCGGGGCTGTAGAGGAACCCGGCGACCTCGTCGGCGACGACGTCCACGGGCCCCCCGCTGCGCGGGGCCACGACCGGGACGCCGGAGGCCAGCGCCTCCTGCGCGGACTGGCAGAAGGTCTCGTGCCGGCCGGTGTGCACGAAGACGTCGAGCGAGGCGTAGACGGCACCGAGGTCGGCCCCGTGGAGCACGCCGGCGAAGTGCGCGTCCGGCAGCAACCGGCGGAGCTTGCCCTCCTCCGGGCCGCCTCCGACCAGGACCAGCCGGAACCGCGGGTCGGCGTGCAGGTGCACCAGGAGGTCGAGCTCCTTCTCGGCGGCCAACCGACCGACGTACCCGACGAGGAGCCGGCCGTCAGGAGCCAGCTGCTCGCGCAGCGTCTCGTCGCGACGACCCGGGTGGAAGCCCTCGAGGTCGACCCCGCGCGGCCACAGGTGGGTGTCGCCGATGCCGAGGTCGGCCAGCTGGCGCATGCTCGCGCTCGAGGGCGCCAGGGTCCGCGCGACCCGTCCGTGGATGCGGGTGGTCAGCCGGGCCATGGCGCGCGGGCCCCCGGCGATGCCGTAGCGCAGCGCGAAGCCGACGAGGTCGGTCTGGTAGACCGCGACGGCCGGGATGCCGAGCTCCTCGGCGACCAGCGCCGCCTGGTGGCCCAGCGTCGCCGGCGAGGCCAGGTGCACCACGTCGGGGCGGAAGCGCTGCATGACGAACCGCAGCCGGCGCCGCGTCTCCAGGCCGATGCGGAAGTCACGGTAGAACGGCAGGCTCGCGCCGCGCGCCACGGTCACCGGGAAGCCGGCGTACGACGCCGGGCCGGTGGGCGCGACCAGCTCGGCCACGTGCCCCTCGGCCGCGAGGTGCTCCAGCACCCGGCGCACGGAGTTGGTGACCCCGTTGACCTGGGGCAGGAAGGACTCGGAGACCACGAGCACCCGCAGCCGGTCGCTGCCGGTCGGGCGGGGTGCGTGCAGGATCGTCATGTCCTCCACGGTGGGGCCGCGAGCGGACCTGCCGGGAAGCGACAGGTGGGGTGTCCGGGACGCTCAGGTGAACGTCCGTGGAACCGGCCGACGCGCCTACTCGGTGGCCGCGAGCTGACCGCAGGCCCCGTCGATGTCGGAGCCGCGGGTGTCGCGGACCGTCGTCGGGATGCCCTTGGCCTCGAGCCGGCGGACGAACTCACGCTCGTCGGCGGGGTCGGAGGCCGTCCACTTGCTGCCCGGGGTCGGGTTGAGCGGGATGAGGTTGACGTGCACCCAGCCCCAGTCGCCGCGGGCGTTGAGGACGTCGGCGAGCAGGTCGGCGCGCCAGGCCTGGTCGTTGATGCCGCGCATCATGGCGTACTCGATGGAGACCCGGCGCTTGGTGGCCCGGGCGTACTCCCAGGCCGCGTCGACGGTCTCGGCGACCGAGAACCGCGTGTTGATCGGGACCAGCTCGTTGCGCAGCTCGTCGTCGGGGGCGTGCAGGCTCAGCGCCAGCGTGACCGGGATGCCCTCGGTCGCCAGCTGCTTGATGCGGGGCACGAGGCCGACGGTGGAGACCGTCACGCCGCGGGCGGACATGCCGAGGCCGTCGGGGGTGGGGTCGGTGAGCCGGCGTACGGCGCCGATGACCGCCTTGTAGTTGGCCAGCGGCTCCCCCATGCCCATGAACACCACGTTGGAGACCCGACCCGGACCGCCCGGCACCTCGCCGCGGGCCAGCGACCGGGCGCCGGCCACGACCTGCTCGACGATCTCGGCGGTGCTCATGTTGCGCTGCAGGCCGCCCTGACCGGTGGCGCAGAACGGGCAGGCCATGCCGCAGCCGGCCTGGCTGGAGACGCACATGGTGGCGCGGTCGGGGTAGCGCATGAGCACGGACTCGACCAGCGCTCCGTCGAAGAGCTTCCACAGCACCTTGCGCGTGGTGCCCTTGTCGGCCTCCATCGTGCGCAGCGGCGTCATCAGCTCCGGCAGCAGCGCGCCGACGAGGTCGGCCCGCTGGCCGGCCGGCAGGTCGGTCATCTGCTCGGGGTCGTCGACGAGGCGCGCGAAGTAGTGCGTGGAGAGCTGCTTGGCGCGGAAGCCGGGCAGGCCCTGCTCCTCCAGCAGCGCCTTGCGCTCGGCCGCGGTGAGGTCGGCCAGGTGCCGCGGCGGCTTCTTGCGGCCGCGCGGCTCCTCCATCACCAGGGGCAGCGTCTTGATGGGCTCAGCAGGCGTCTCGGACATAACGCGCTCATCCTCCCACCCGTGGGGGCACGGGGCCGAACCCTCGCCCGTGGCGTGACCGGCGCCTCAGCCCCTGCTGACCAGCAGCCAGAGCACCAGGGCCGCCACTCCCCCGACCACGAGGGCCGTGGAGAAGATCCCGAGCAGCATGTAGCGCGCGAAGCGGCGCGTGAGCGGGTGGACCAGCAGCGCGATGGGGACGGCGAGGGTCACCAGCACGAACGGGAAGAGGTCCTCGGCGGCCTCGTAGTCCATCAGGGCGGCCAGCACGGCGGCATAGGCGCCGGGCACCACCACCACGTAGACCAGGCCGGCGAAGAAGCCGGTCAGGGCGGCGAACACCGGGTGTCCGCGGTGCCACCAGCTCGGCTGCGGATCCTCAGCGGGCGTGGCCGGCAGGGTCGCGGTGTCCCGCGGGTCGAGAGCGCCGCTGGGGTCGCTGGGGTGGCCCGTCATGCGGCCCAGCATGCCCCGAACCCGCCGCCGGCACGCTCCCCCGCGCCGGTCAGGGGTCCAGCGTCCACAGGTCGGGGGTCGTCGAGGCGGCCCAGCGGGCGAGGTCGGGCGGGGCGCCGGTGAGCGAGGCGGCGAGGACCGTCCAGGCGGTGCCGTGCCCGACGAGCACGAGGTCCTGGTCTGCGTGGACGTCGAGCAGGCGGCGCACGGCGGGGACGACCCGGTCGCGGCACGCCTCGAGCGGCTCCCAGCCCGGGGCAGCGGGCAGTGTCGGGTCGGCGAAGGCGGAGCGGACCCGGTCCTCGAAGTCCTCCAGCCAGCCGGCGGCACGCTCGTGCTCGCGCAGGTCGTCGACGACGCCGATGTCGCCGTCGGTCAGCAGCTCGGCGGTGGCCAGCGCCTTCGGCTCGGGCGAGGAGCACCAGGCCGCCCCGGCGGGCAGCCGGTCACGCAGCGCCCACACGTCGTCGTACGCCGCAGGGTCCAGCTCCCACGCGCTGGCCGGGCGCCCGGGGTCGCGCAGTGGTCGGCCGTGGCGGACCAGGTGCAGCGTCACGGTCGGCTCAGCGGTAGACGAGGTGGTGGAGCAGCAGCCAGATCGGGGCGATCGTGGCCAGGAGGGAGTCCAGGCGGTCCATCAGCCCGCCGTGCCCGGGGATGACCTGGCTCATGTCCTTGATGCCGAGGTCGCGCTTCATCACCGACTCGCACAGGTCGCCCAGGGTGGCCATGACCACCGCGATGAGGCCCAGGAAGATGCCGACCCACCAGTCCCCGTCGAGCAGCCACACGACCAGGAGGATGCCGGCGGCGACGGTGAACACCATGGACCCGGCGAAGCCCTCCCAGGACTTCTTGGGCGAGATCACCGGCGCCATGGGGTGCTTGCCGAACAGCACACCGGCGACGTAGCCGCCGGTGTCGGAGGCGATGGTGACCCCGATGAACACGATGATCCCGCGCACCCCGTCGTCGTCGAGGCCGCCGCCGCCCAGGCCGCCCTCGGAGAGCAGCAGCGCCACGAAGGACCCCAGGAACGGGACGTAGACCAAGGTGAACAGCGAGGCGGAGGCGTTCTGGACGTAGCCCTCGATGCCGCGACGCAGCAGCCACAGCATGGTGACCAGACCGGTCACCGCGGTGGCGGTCACCAGCGCGTCGGACCCGAAGAGGTAGGCGACGACCACCATGACCACGCCGCCGACCATGAGCGGCTCCTCGGGCAGGTCGATGCCCTTGGCGGAGAACCCGCGCCCGAGCTCCCACACCGCCACGCACACGGCGATCGCCACGATCACCATGAAGGCGGCCTTGAGGAACAGCAGGGAGGCCGCGATCGCGCCGAGGAGGACCGCCGCGGAGGCGATCGCGGCCTTGAGGTCGCGACCGGCCCGACCGTGGTCCTTGGGCGGGACGGGCTGGCTCGCGGGGGTGGGGCCCGTGGGGGTGGGGGTGGCCATCGGGTCGAGCGTGCGGAGGTCTCAGACCTCCAGCAGCTCGGCCTCCTTGTTCTTCAGCATCTCGTCGATGGCGTCGGTGTGCTTCTTGGTGATCGCGTCGAGCTTCTTCTCGCCGCCGGTCACGTCGTCCTTGCCGACCTCGCCGTCCTTCTCCAGCTTCTCCAGGGCCTGCTTGGCGGTGCGGCGCAGGTTGCGCACGGCGACGCGGCCGTCCTCGGCCTTGGCCTTGGCGACCTTGATGAACTCCTTGCGGCGCTCCTCGGTCAGCTCGGGGAAGACGCAGCGGATGACCTTGCCGTCGTCGGCGGGGTTCACGCCCAGGTCGGAGTCACGGATGGCCCGCTCGATGTTCTTCATCGCGGACTGGTCGTAGGGGGCGATCAGGATGATGCGCGCCTCGGGGGCGGTGAAGGAGGCCAGTTGCTGCAGCGGCGTGGGGCTGCCGTAGTAGTCCACGACGATCTTGTTGAACATCGAGGGGTTGGCCCGGCCCGCGCGGATCGCGACGAACTCCTCGCGGGTCGCCTCGACCGACTTGTCCATCTTGCTGTCGGCCTCGTTGAGGATGTCGTTGATCACTGGTGCTCCTGGTCTCGGCGTCTCGTGCGGCGTACGTGGTGCGGGATGTCTGCTGGGCGCTGGTGCGGGGCGAGCGGGCGCTCAGCCGGCGTCGACCAGCGTCCCGATCCTCTCACCCTTGAGCACGCGGGGGATGTTGCCCTCGGGCTCCATGCCGAAGACCACCATCGGCAGCTCGTTCTCGGCGCACAGGGTGAAGGCGGTCTGGTCGACCACGGCCAGGCCCTTGCTGATGGCCTCGTCGAAGGTGATGTGGTCGTACTTGGTCGCCGAGGGGTCCTTGCGGGGGTCGGCGCTGTAGACGCCGTCGACCCCGCTCTTGGCGAAGAAGACCGCGTCGCACTTGCTCTCCAGCGCGCGCTGGACGGCGACGGTGTCGGTGGAGAAGAACGGCATGCCCATGCCGGCGCCGAAGATCACGACGCGTCCCTTCTCCATGTGCCGGATCGCCCGGCGGGGGACGTAGGGCTCGGCGACCTGACCCATGGTGATGGCGGTCTGGACACGCGTCTCGATGCCGAGCTTCTCGAGGAAGTCCTGGAGGGCCAGGCAGTTCATCACGATGCCGAGCATGCCCATGTAGTCGGCGCGGACGCGGTCCATGCCGCGCTGCTGCAGCTCGGCGCCGCGGAAGAAGTTGCCTCCGCCGGTCACCACCGCGACCTGCACGCCGCTGTGCACGACCTCGGCGACGTCGTGGGCGATCTTGGAGACCACGTCGGGGTCGACGCCGACCTGGCCGCCGCCGAACACCTCGCCCGAGAGCTTGAGCAGCACGCGCTGGTACTGGGTCATCTAGCGTCCTTTTCGAGAGTGGTGGGAGGTGGAGGGGGTCCGGACGTGCGAGAAGGCCGGTCCGCTCGACCTGTGGTTGAGGTTCAAGCGGGCCGGCCTCCTTCGACGTCCAGGAGAACCTAGCGGATCCCCTGCGTGATGAGCAGCCCTGGGTGGCGGGAGCCCGACGCGGTGGGCGTCAGGCGCCGACCTCGAAGCGGGCGAAGCGGGTGACCGTGGTGCCGGCGGCGTCCAGGACCTGCTTGACCGACTTCTTGGACTCGAAGACCGACTCCTGGTCCAGCAGGACGATCTCCTTGAAGAAGGCGTTGATGCGACCCTCGACGATCTTGGTGACGGCAGCCTCGGGCTTGCCCTCCTCCAGCGTCTTCTTGGTCAGCACCTCCTTCTCGGCCTCGACGACGTCCGCGGGGACCTGGTCGCTGGTGAGGTACTGCGCCTTGAGGGCAGCAGCCTGCTGGGCGGCCTGGCGAGCGGCGGTCTCGTCGCCCTCGAACTCGACGAGCACGCCGAGGGTCGGGGGCAGGTCCGAGGCCTTCTTGTGGAGGTAGACCGTGGTGGAGCCGTCGAAGTAGGCGACCTCACCGAGCTCGATCTTCTCGCCGATGGTGCGGGCGAGCTCCTCGACGGTCTCGCCCACGGTGGACTCACCGAGGGAGACGGCCTTGAGGGCCTCGGCGTCGGCGACCTTGTGGGCGTCGGCGGCCTCGGCGATCTGCTGAGCGGCGTTGATGAAGGCCTCGTTCTTGGCCACGAAGTCCGTCTCGGCCTTGAGGCTGATCAGGGCGTTGCCGGAGGCGGCGACCAGACCGGCCGAGGCCTCACGCTCGGCGGCGCGGGCGGCGGCCTTGGCCGCACCCTTGACGCGGAGCAGCTCGACGGCCTTGCCGAAGTCGCCGTCGGTCTCGTCGAGGGCCTTCTTGCAGTCCATCATCCCGGCCTGGGTGAGCTCACGGAGCTTCTTCACGTCGGCGGCGGTGTAAGCCATGTTCTTCTTTCGTCCTTGCAGTCAGAGAAGGTGAGCGGGCGGTGGGACCGTCAGGCCTTGGCCTCGTCGGCCGCGGGGGCCGCGGGGGCCTCAGCGGACTCGGCGGGGGCCTCGGCAGCGGCCGCGGCCTCGGCACCCTCGGAGGAGGCACCGGTCGCCTCGGAGGCGGCCTCGGCGTCGGCGGCGGTCGCGGCCTCGGCGGCCTTCTCGGCGTCACCGGCGAGCAGCTCGCGCTCCCACTCGGCCAGCGGCTCCTCGGCGCCGTTCTCGGCACCCTCGGTCTTGGCGCCCGAGCGGGCGATGAGGCCCTCGGCCACGGCGTCGGCGACAACGCGGGTCAGCAGGCCGACCGCGCGGATGGCGTCGTCGTTGCCCGGGATCGGGAAGTCGACCTCGTCGGGGTCGCAGTTGGTGTCCAGGATGCCGATGATCGGGATCCGGAGCTTGCGGGCCTCCTCGACGGCGAGGTGCTCCTTCTTGGTGTCGACGACCCACACCGCGGAGGGGGTGCGCGTCATCTCGCGGATGCCGCCCAGGGTCTTGTCGAGCTTGTCGCGCTCCCGCTTCATCTGCAGGAGCTCCTTCTTGGTGCGACCGGAGCCCGCGACGTCGTCGAAGTCGATCTCGTCGAGCTCCTTGAGGCGGTTGATCCGCTGGTGCACGGTCGTGAAGTTGGTGAGCATGCCGCCCAGCCAGCGCTGGTTGACGTAGGGCATGCCGACGCGGGTCGCCTGCTCGGCGATCGCCTCCTGGGCCTGCTTCTTGGTGCCCACGAACATCACGGTGCCGCCCTTGGCGACGGTCTCCTTGATGAAGGCGTACGAGCGGTCGATGTAGGACAGCGACTGCTGCAGGTCGATGATGTAGATGCCGTTGCGCTCGGTCATGATGAAGCGCTTCATCTTCGGGTTCCAGCGACGGGTCTGGTGTCCGAAGTGGACGCCGCTCTCGAGGAGCTGGCGCATGGTCACGACTGCCATGGGTGTTCTTCTCCTGTATGGGGACGCAGGCGTCCGCACGCCCTTGCGCATCCGTCACGCGACGGATGAGGACGCACCGGCTGCGACCCCGGTTGGTTTCCAGTTGGTTGCTCACCGGCGGGTGCCGGCTCGCCCTGACGCCCACGCGCGACCCCACCCGGCGGACCGGGACCGGGAGTCAGCGCCCACGGGTGGTCGCCCCGCCGGAGAGGTGGGACGTCGTGGTCTGCGGACGTGCGAAGTCAATCCCTGAGGATTGCGTCCGTCAGAGTACGCCGAGTCGCGGGTCGAGCGCGAATCCGACGGGTCGGGCGGGGAGCCGGGCCGCAGGCACGCGGGCGGGCGCGGCCCCGGACAGGAACGGCAGCAGCCGGACCGGGCCGACGCCGACCAGTCGCAGCGGGTCGAGGTAGTCCCCCGAGGCGGAGTCGATCCAGCCCCAGTGCAGGCAGCTGCGCGGTACGCAGTGCGACGGTGCCGTCTGCAACGTGCCGAGCCGGTCGCCGGCACCCACCGGGTCACCCACGGACACCTCGGCCTGCACCGGCTCGTAGGTGGTCCGGGTCGTGCCGTGGGAGACGACCACCACGCCGCGGCCGGCCAGCCCAGCGGCGTACGAGACGGTGCCGGGGAGGGCTGCCCGCACCACCTGACCGGGGCCCCCGACCAGGTCGACCCCGCGGTGCCCCGCGCCCCACGGGCTCGCCGGCGGGTCGAAGCCGGTCGCGACGGCGGGGCGTGGCTGCAGTGGCCAGACGCCGTCCGGGTCGGCCGCGGCGGCCGGTGCGGGGACGGCGCATGCGAGGAGGAGGGCGAGCAGGACGGCGAGGGCGGGAGGTCTCATCCCGGCAGCCTGGCCGGGCCGGCACCTCGGCGGGAGCTGGCACCGCTGGCCTGGGGAGCAGCGCGGCTCCGGTGGGGGTTGTGGACCGTGGCCGGGCTCAGGCGCGGGGGTGGGCCTGCTGGTAGGCGCGACGCAGCCGATCGGTCGTGACGTGGGTGTAGAGCTGGGTCGTCGCCAGGGACGCGTGGCCGAGCAGCTCCTGCACCGAGCGGAGGTCGGCACCGCCCTCGAGCAGGTGGGTCGCGGCGGTGTGCCTCAGCCCGTGCGGGCCGATGTCGGGTGCGCCGGGGACCTCGGCGATGCGGCGGTGGACCAGGCTGCGCACGGCGCGGGGGTCGAGCCGGCCACCGCGGGCCCCCAGGAACAGAGCGGGGCCGGAGTGCTCTGCCAGCAGGTGGGGTCGCCCGCGCCTCAGCCACAGCCGCAGCGCCAGGTCCGCGGGACGGCCGAAGGGCACCGTGCGCTCCTTGCGTCCCTTGCCGAGCACCCGCACCACCTGCCGCTCGGTGTCGACGTCGTCGACGTCGAGACCGCACAGCTCGCCCACCCGGATGCCGGTGGCGTAGAGCAGCTCGAGCACGGCGACGTCGCGCAACCCCACCGGCGACCCGTCGTCGGCGTGCTCGGCGGCCGCCCGCACCAGCGACTCGGCCTCGTCGCGCCGCAGCACCGGGGGCAGCACCCGGTGCGCCTTCGGGCTGGCCAGGCTGGCCCCGGGGTCCGTGGTCACGCGGCCCGTGCGGGCCAGCCAGGCGGTGAAGACCCGGGCGGCGGTCGCGCGTCGGGCCAGCGTCGTGCGACTGCGGCCGAGGGTCTGCTGCTGCGCGAGCCAGCTGCGAAGGGTGCGCAGGTCCAGTGACGCGACGTCGACGTGTCCGAGACGTCGGGCGTGCTCGAGCAGCGAGGTCAGGTCGGTCAGGTAGGCGCGCACGCTGTGGACCGACAGGTCACGCTCGGACTCCAGGTGGCGTCGGTAGTCCTCCAGCGCCGCGACGTACGCCGCCGGCAGACCCTGGTCCGGGGACTCCGCGTCGTCGGGGCTGACCGGCGGCTCGCTCACCCGGTCCAGTCTAGGAACGGCTGGTCCGGCAGCTGCGGATCGTGGTCGGCGAGGCGCCACCCGACTCCCTCCCGTCGCACGAAGCCCGCCTCCTCGAGGGTCAGCAACGTCCCGCGGACCTCCAGGGGCGCCACCCCGGCGGTGCCCGCGATGGAGAAGTCGTCGGCGGCCCGCCGCAGGGGCACCGCCTCGAGGACCTGCTGCTGCCGGTGGGTCAGACGGTCGCGGGCCCGGTCCTCCCCTCGGGCGCGGGTGGTCAGCTGCTCCCCCGCCGGCGCCACGACCTCCAGCACCTCGTCGGGGTGGGTGACCAGCAGGGCGCCGCTCTCACGGACCAGCTGGTGCACCCCGGCCGACTGGGTGCTGGTCACCGGACCGGGCACGCCCATCAGGTGGCGGTGCAGCCGGCCGGCCCAGTTGGCGGTGTTGAGGGCTCCGCTGCGCAGGGCCGCCTCCACCACCACCGTGCCCTCGGTCAGCGCGGCGATCAGGCGGTTGCGGCTCAGGAACCGCATCCGCGTGGGGGCGCCACCCGGCACGGTCTCCGAGACCAAGCAGTGCTCGTCGGCGAGGTGCTCGATGAGCCGGGCGTGCGCCTGCGGGTAGACCCGGTCCGCGCCGCAGGCGAGGACCCCGACCGTCCGACCATCGACCGCGAGGGCCCCGCGGTGGGCGGACTGGTCGATGCCGAAGGCGGCGCCCGAGACGACCGCGCGGCCGGTCGCCGCCACGCCGGCGGCGATGCGAGAGGCCACGTCGGTGCCGTAGGTCGTGGCCGCCCGGGCGCCGACGACCGCCACCGACGCCGCGATCTCGTGGAGCCCCAGCGGACCGCGCACCCAGACCCCGAGCGGGCGACCGCCGTGTCGGGCGACCGGCGCGGCGGGACCCAGGTCGTCGAGCCCCGCGGGCCACTCGGTGTCGCCGGGGACCACGAAGCGCAGTCCCGAGCGATGGGCCCGCTCGAGCACGCGGGCCGGCTCGGTCGCACCGACCCGGGCGGCGGCGTCGAGCTCGACGCCCTGGAGGTCCAGCCCCCGCAGCAGTCCCTCGTGGACGACCGCGGCGCCCAGGTCGTCCACCAGGCCCGAGACCCGGGGGTCACCCGGCTCGGTCAGGTGGGCGATCCCGAGCCGGTGCAGTCGGTCCTCGTCCAGGGAGGGATCGACGTCACGGCCGCTCACGCGCTCCTCCGTCCCACGCTGGAGGCGAGCAGCGGAGCGCCGGTGCGCAACCGCAGCGCCACGTCGAGCTCCTCGACGCCGGGACGGCCCGACGGCTCCTCCGCGAGGTCGTGGACCGTCCAGGCCATCCGGTGCACGCGCACCGCCCCGCGGCTGGTGAGCACGCCCTTGACCACGTGGGAGTCGAGCACCGTCGTCGCAGCGTCGCTGAGTGGCCAGTGGTCGCGCAGCGCTGCGCCCGTGGCGTGGCCGTTGAGGCGCCACCCCGACTCGGCGTAGCGCTCGGACTGCCGAGCGCGGGCCCGGGCGACGCGAGCCCGCACGGCCGCGGAGTCCTCGCGCGGCGCGAAGCGGTCGGCGCGCTCGTGCGCTGCCAGCGGCTCGACGTGTCGGACGATGTCGATGCGGTCGGCCACCGGTCCGGACAGCTTGGCGCGGTACTCGCGCAGCGCCTGCGGTCGGCAGCGGCAGCGGTCGTCCTTGGCGTGCGGCTTGTGGTCGCCGCACGGACAGGGGTTGGCGGCCAGGACCACGATGCCGCGCGCCGGCAGCGTCACCAGCTCCTCGGCACGGGCGACGGTGATCTCGCCGTTCTCCAGCGGCTCACGCATCGCCTCGACGACGTCGTTGCGGAAGAGCGGGAACTCGTCCAGGAACAGCACGCCCGAGTGGGTGCGGCTCAGCTCCCCCGGCCGCACCTGCCCCGAGCCGCCGCCCACGATGCTCACCTTGCTGGCGTCGTGGTGCGGGGCGGAGTACGGCGGGCGCACCAGCATGCCCTTCCCGGGGTCGAGGGTCCCCGCCAAGGAGTGGATCGCGGTCAGCTCGAGCGACTCCTCGTCGGAGAGGTCCGGGAGGATGCTGGGGAGCCGCTCGGCCAGCGTCGTCTTCCCGGCACCCTTCGGCCCCGAGAGCATGAGATGGTGGCCCCCGGCCGCCGCGACCTCCATGGCCAGGCGTGCGTCGCCCATGCCGAGGACGTCGTCGAGGTCGAGGTCCTCGTGCCTGGTCGACCCGCGCCACTGCAGCAGGCTCGCGGCACTGGACTCCACGACCGGTGGCGCCTCGGGGAGCGGGTCCCCCGTGCTCACCGCGACGGCCTGCGCGAGCGACCGGACCCCGTAGACGGTGGTGCCGGGGACCATCCGTGCCTCCGCGACCTGCGGTTCCGGCACCATCACGGTCGTGATGCCGCGGTCGCGGGCGGCCAGCACCATCGGCAGGACCCCGCGCACCGAGCGCAGGCTGCCGTCGAGCATCAGCTCACCGACGTACAGGCAGTGCTTGAGCAGCACCGGGTCCACGGCGCCCTCGGCGCCCAGGACGGCGAGGGCGATGCCGAGGTCGTGGTGGGTGCCGCGCTTGCGCAGGTCGGCCGGCGCGAGCAGCACCGTGATCCGCTTGGTGGCCGGCCAGGGCAGGTCGGAGTTGGTGATCGCCATCCGGACCCGGTCCCGGGCCTCGTTGAGCGACTGGTCGACCCGCCCGACGAGGTCGGTGCGGACCATGCCCGAGGAGACGTCCGCCTGGACGGTGACGACGTGCCCGACGGCGCCGTCGAGGGAGACGGTGCAGGTGGTGGCGACGGGCATCAGACCAGCCCCCGCACGTGCTGGACCCGCGCGGCGCCGCGGCGCGGGTGGTGCACGGCGACGAGGTCGATCCGGACCTCGGGCGCCCGCACCCCGCGCTCGACCTGCCACCGCTCCGCGAGACGCTGGAGACGCTCGAGCTTGGCCGGGGTCACCGCCTCGTGGGGTGCGGCGCCACCCTCACCGGTGCGGGTCTTCACCTCGCACACGACCAGGGTGTCGCCCTCGCGCAGCACGAGGTCGAGCTCGCCCTCGCTGCACCGCCAGTTGCGGTCCACCAGCTCCAGCCCCGCCTCGGCCAGGTGCGTCGCCGCCACCCGCTCTCCGTACGCGCCGAGCGCGTTCCTCTCCTGGGTCATCGCCCACCTCCTGGCAGGAGGCTGACCGATGCGGACGGTGCTCGGGGCCGCCGATCCTCAGGCGGTGGACGAGGACGTCGCAGCAGCGGGGTGTGGACGCCGAGCGGGCCGCTCGTGCCGCACTACTCGCAGAGGAGAGGGTCGATCGGCACGTTCTCGACCCGGTTGCTCGCGGTCTGGGTGACCAGTCCCCCAGACGGCAGCGGCACCAGACCGACGTCGAGGGACTGGAGCGTCACCGTCACGGTGACCAGCACGCCTCGCTCGGCTGTGTTGCCGGCGTTGTCGTAGGCGTAGACGACGGTGGGGACCGAGCTCCCGACGGCCGGACCCGACGCCCGCGCCCTCGCCTCGGCGACGGTGCACACCGGGTCGGTGCCGACGATGAGGCGACGGGCGGCCTCGCGTGCGGTGGCCGACGCAGTCTGCATCGCCCAGTAGTGGTAGCCGTACTGGATCACCCCGACCACGATGAGCACCACGAGCGGGACGACGAGGGCGAACTCGACCACGACGCTCCCCCGCTGGTCGCCGTGACGGTCGGGCCTGCGACGGCCGCTCACTCGACCAACCGGATGATCCGCGGCCCGACCCCGAGGTACTCCGCCTCCGGACCGGCGTAGTCGACGGGCACCGCCGGGAGCGCGTCGGGGGCGATCGTCATGAACCGCACGGCCGACAGCTTGTTGCTCGAGTCGACCATCAGCCCGTTCTGGTCGGTCAGCCCCGGCTGCAGCAGGGTGCGCATGGCCGTGTCGAGCAGGGAGAGCGCCGAGGACAGCGTGGGGATGAGGGCGGTGAGCAGACCGCTGTCGAGCAGCGGGGTGGTGCCGCTGAGGATCGAGGACTGGGTGATGAAGATCGGCCGGAACGTCACGATCGGGTAGTCGCCGGCCTGGACGGCCGAGACCGCGCCGGCCGTCGAGACGACGGCGACCCACATGAAGCGGTGGCTGTTGTAGATCTCCCGCGAGAGGTTCGACTGCGGCGTGACGACCGGCAGGCTGGTGTCGAGGTAGGCGTCGAGGTTGAAGAAGGTGTCGGCGGTCAGCAGTGACGGGTTCGTCACGAAGTCCCCGAAGACGTCGTTGTTGAGGCTCACGCCGTTGAGGCTGAAGGACTTCCCGGGCCGGCAGGGGTGGTCGCTGGTGCAGGCGAGGCGGCCGTCGGCCCCGATCATGCCGGGGGTGAACCCCGCCTCGTAGGCGTTGCTCATGTTCGTGACGACGCACGTCGGCGTCTCTCCGGGCCGGAGCCCGTTGGTGTCCTTGACGTCCGTGCCGTGGCACTCGGTGAGCCCGAGCAGCGTCTGCAGCTGCGCCAGGTCCAGCGAGTCCAGGCTGGTGCCCGCGGAGACCAGGCTCGGGTGCTGGTCGAGCAGGTGATCGATGCCCTCCTGCAGGTTGTGGACGAAGTTGATGTTCGCCTGGGTGCCGGCTCGGGGGCTCTTGAGCAGCCGGCCGCAGGAGACGTTGGTCGGTGTGACGAGACCGTCGACGTCGAAGGTGGAGGTGTCGGAGGAGTAGGTCCGGCTCACGGGGATGCCCGCGACGAGGTTCTCCACGACGACCTTGACCTGCCACGTGCCCGTCGTGGCCGCGACCAGCGCCGGCACGACCACCGGGATGTGTCCGACCCGCCGAGGGTTGTTGCCGCCGTCCAGCACTAGGCTGCCGCCGACCTCCTGGGTCAGGGCGGTCAGGCCGGACCCCTGGCGGAACACCACGCGGTAGCGCTGGTTCGCCGTGAGGGTCGGCCACCGACTCCCGCTGACCTGCACGGTGGGCATGGTCCCGAGGAGCTGCTGGGTGATGCGGCCCGGGGCGATGCCGTTGAGGTTCGGGTCGCCGACGTAGGTGAGCCCGCTCGGCCACGTCGTGGTGACCGAAGGGGTCCCCCCGCCCTGGTGGGTGGTCGAGACGTAGCCGAAGGGCACCCCCGCCCCGCCCAGGACGTTGGTGCCGACGTTGAGCAGGCAGTCCAACGAGAGCGCCATCGGCGACAGCATCCCCGGCGAGGTCACCTTGGCGGTGGCCGTCTTGCGCTGGGTGGATCCCTCGGCCCCCACCGCTCTGCCGAACCCGTAGTCCACCCGGGCCCACGGGGTCACGACCTTGACCTGGTTGCGCACCGGGAACGTGACCATGTCCTCGTCGAGGAGCTCCTGCGCGTAGGTGTCGAGGGTCGGCGACGAGGGGTCGGCCGGGCACGCGGGAATCGTCGGGTCGAGCTGGCGCTGCCCCAGGACGGGATGGCACGCGAGGTAGAAGGCCACCCCCTTGGCCAGCTCGAGGCGCGCGGCGTCATCGTCGGCCGGCAGGAACTGCGCGGCGTACGTCGCAGCGCGGTCGGCCTGGACCTGCAGCTGTCCGCGGCGGGCCCAGGTGTTGCCGATGTCGACCGCGAGCCCGGCCACGACGAGCAGCACGACGCTGACCAAGGCGGTGAGGAGGGCCACTGCTCCCCTGTCGTCGCGGCTCACGCGCACACCACGTCCGAGATCGTCACGTCCTGCAGACGCTGGCTGAAGTCGGTCGTGATCGAGCCGCCGCCGGGCAGCGGGATGAGCGAGGCCAGGCCACCCACCAACGGCGTCTCGATGTGGATGTCGACCGTGACACCGACGTCCGGGAGGATCTCGACCACGCTGATCGTCACGTCCTCGACGGCGATCCCGGCCAGGCTGGGGTCGAGGTCCTGCACGACCCCCACGACCGTGGCGGCCACCGTGTCCTTCAGCCCCTGGCAGGTGAACTCCCCGGCCACGCCGCCCACGGGGACACCCGGCGCGAGGGTGTCGACGCGCTGGGCACGGAAGAAGTAGTCGCCCCAGGTGATGACACCGAGGAGCAGAGGGATGAGCAGGGCGGAACAGATCAGTGCCGCCTCGACCGCGGCAGCCCCTCGCTCACGGGCAGCACCCCGAGGGCGCGACGTCCCCACGTATCGCACGGTCCTGCACCTCCGAACCCTTCAGGCCCCGTGGCTCCGATCGGCAGGTGGCCCGGCAGCCTGAGCGGTTCGGTCGCAGGAGCGTCGTTCAGCCACGCAGCGCGGGCGCGTTGCAGGTCGCGCCGACGGCGAACACGTCCGCACCGCCCACCCGGATACCCAGCAGTCGAGTCGCCGGACCGAGCAGCTCCTCGTCGACGTTCGCGGCGAGAGGTCGCAGCGTCTTGTCGAGGAAGTTGTTGTTGCCCGTGGTCAGGGCAGCCACCACGGCGTCCTCGAGCAGCCCGAGGTCGCCCACGCCCACCGTCCCGCCGAGCACGGAGACCGACGAGGACTCGATCGAGACCGTCGGGACCACCGAGCCGAGCAGACCCATCTGCTGGCCGGTGCGCACGGGCACCGTGTCGTTCTCGGGGACCGTGAGCGGCACAGGGACGGGGGCACCGGCGCTCCCACCCGTCGCCAGCCGCAGCCGCACCTCGAGCTGCACCTCGGCCTTGAGACCGCCGATCTTCAGGCTGCCCTCGACCTCGACGAGCGCCTCGACCCAGTACTCGGCGAGCCCGGTGTCGAGTGCCACGGTGAAGGACGTGGGGTCCTCCTGGGTTCCGGTCCCACACTCGACCGGAGGGGGGTCGACCAGCGTCGACGTGGCGTTGCCCAGCGCCACGTGGATGGTGCCCGTGCCCTTGCCCGTCTGGACGGTGCCCTTGATCGGCCCCACGTTCAAGTTGAGCGACGGCAGGTTCACGAACTCCACATCGAGGTCACCGGCGAGCTGACGGTTGGTGGCCCGGGCCTCCAGGCTGTGCGGCCGACCGCACGCCAGCGAGGCCGCGTTGATGACGTCGATGCTCCCGTCGAAGTGGTTGCCGATGCCGGCCACGCCCGCCTGCAGGTTGGGGATCGACAGGGCACTGCGGCCGTTGGCGGCGAGCAGCGCCCCGGAGACCACGTCGAGCACGGAGAGGTCGGCCTCCAGCGCTGCGGAGTCCGTCGGGGCGATGCTGAGCGCGTCGCCCAGTCGGGTAGTCCCGAGCCCGCCGGCGACGCCCGCCACGGCATCGAGGGCCGTGATCGCGACGCTGAACGCGTCGGGATCCTGGCGGGCAAGCACCGCCGCGGTCGCGGCGACGAGGTCGGAGACCGACACGGAGGCGCCCAGCAGCTGTTGCGGCGTGCCGATGCGGGGGTCGGCCGCGATGTCGGCCAGCCGCACCGGGGCGCTGGCGAGACCGTCGTACGCCACGAGGGAGAGATCGAGACCCACCAGGTCGTTGAGGCTGCTCAGGACCGCGGAGCCCTCGTCCTCCAGCACGACGGCGAACGAGCCGAGCCGGTGGCAGGCCGTCGTCGCGGAGACGCCGTACGCCGTGCGGCTGGCGCCTCCCCGACCGACGGCGAACGCGAAGTCGGTGTCGGCGGCCGCCACGACACGCACGGCGCTGGGCGGATCCACGTCGGCCACGAACATCCCGCCCTGCCAGGCCCCCCAGGTCACCGTGACGACCGGGTCGCTGCCGAGCGTCGTGTCGTTGCCGGCCAGGACGCTGCTCAGCGCACTGCTCGGGTCGCTGCGGTCCAGCTCGGGTGCCAGCTCACTGATCGTGCGGCCGTCGAGCTCACGCGCGAGGTCGAGCGCCGCGACGTCGGCCAGCGCCTGCATGTCGCGCCGCACGACGCGCTGCATGCCCAGGTCGACCGCCAGGGTGCCGATGCCGACGATGAGCGCCACGGTGACGGCGAGGAAGACCGCGACCGCTCCCCTGTCGTCAGGCCGTCGGGGGGATCGACGCCAGCATCCGCGCGACCCGCTCACTGGACCCTCGTCGTGGCGGTGTAGGTCAGCGTGTCCGGCATCGGCACCAACGGCACGTCAGGGGTCAGCGGCCGCTGGGCGTAGGGGTAGGTGACGGTGACGACCAGACAGGTGCCCGACCCGCACGGCTCCATCCGGATCTGGCAGGTGGCCCCGCTCCCGCACCCCACGCCGTACGACGACAAGGCCTCGTCCACGCCGTCACGAGCAGCCTCGAGCCGGTCGGCGTCCTGCGTGGGGGCGTAGGCCGAGGCCCAGACCGCACCGGCGCGTGCACCCTCGGCGGCACCCTGGCTCATGGCCTGGCGGAAGCTGAGCAGGTAGCCGTAGCTGATGATCCCGAAGACCAGCAGGATCAGCAGCGGCGCGACCAGCGCGAACTCGACCGCGGCCGCACCGTCGGCGTTGCGTGGTCGGCCGCTGGTGCGCCTGCGTGCGCGCGCGGACGGCAGCATGGGTTCCTCCCGAGAACATCCGACCCCCGTGCCCTCCCTGACACGGATGGTCCAGACCACCAGTCTGGATCAGGTGCCGTCCCCCTGTCCGGGGAACGCGGGATTCAGCCCCGCAGCGCTGAGGCGTCGCAGTTGGGACGCGGCACGCCCCAGACGTCGGCGCCGCTGACCTGGATGCCGAGCAGGTCGAGCAGCGGCGTCAGCACCACGGAGTCCAGCGCGGCGATCAGCGGGTTGACGACCAACGACAGGATGGGCGAGAGCAGGCCGTTGAGGGTCATGCCCAGGGGCAGGCCGAGGGCGGTGAAGCCCGTGGTGTCGATCGCTGCGCCGGTGAGACCGATGTTGCCCGAGCCGGTGGTGTGCTTGGTGGAGTAGCTCGCCTCGCTCGGGAAGGTCATCGTCGCCGAGCCCGGCGCGGCCGGTGGGGTCGTGCGGACGACGATCGGTCCCGCGGCGATGGGGATGCCGAGCAGTCTCACCGTGACGGTCACCGTCAACGTGAGCGTGACGATCCCGTCGGTCACGTCCACCCTCATCGTGTCGGGGCTCCCCGGTTCCAGCGTCCCGCACGAGACGTCCTTGAGCACGCCATCGGCTCGAGCGACGTCGAGGTCGAGCGTCATCCCCGCGGAGACGGTCGTGCCCAGGATGGACGGCAGGCCCACGAGGGTGCCGCCGAGGTCGACGGCGACCTGCGACGTGCCGGCCTCGGCCTCGTCGACCGGCCCGCACCCGAGCTGGGGCTCCTGGATGATCTGCAGGTTGCTGGTCAGGCTGGTGCCGGACAGGCCGAGCCCGACCTGCAGCCCGGGGATCGTGAGGAAGCCGCTGCCGTTGGACAGGAAGGCGCTGGTGGCGACCAGGTCGAGCACGTTGAGGCCCACGTCGAGGGCCGCGTCCGCGCCGGGCGCGAGGGACAGCAGGTCGGCCACGGCGACGGCGGGCAGCGCCGGGACGCCGACGGCGATGGCGTTGAGCAGGTCCACGTCGGCGGTCGAGCCGCCCTCGCGTGCCAGGACCTCCGCCGCGGCGAGGTAGAGCTGTCCGAGGCTGAGGTTCGGCAGCGCGAGCAGCTCGTCGACCGTGCCGACGCCCAGCTCGGTGGCCAGCCCGAGCAGCGAGATCTCCGCGTCGGCCAGCCCGTCGTAGCCGAGCACCCCGAGGTTGAGCGCATCGCCGACCAGCGCGTTGAGCAGGGCGCTGTTTCCGGTGGAGAGCCCCAGGGCGAAGGAGCCCATGCGGAAGCAAGCCACCGGCTCGGTCGCGGCCACCGCCGTACGGGACGCACCGCCCGAGCCGGGGACGAAGGCGAAGTCGACGGCGCTGCCGGCCGTCACCTGGACACCGTTCGGCTCGGTGGCCCCGGTCACGGGGGTGAAGACCCGGGTGTCTGGGTTGACCACGCCGAGGACGACGTCCACGTCGGGGGCGTCCCCGAGGGTGCCCCCGTTGCGCTCCACTGTGTCGTCGATCGCCGCCTGCCACTGCGGGTCGGCCTGGATGGCGGTGACGGTGCGGCCACGGATGTGACGGACCATGTCCAGCGCCACCACGTCGGCCAGCGCCTGCATGTCCTGCCGGACGACCCGCTGCTTGCCCAGGTCCACCGCGAAGGCGGCCGAGATCATCAGCACGGTGAGCATGATCGCCACCATCGGCACCACGGCGCCGCGCTCGTCACGACGCACGGTCAGCTCACCTCGGCGACGGCCGTGTAGCCCAGCGCGTCGGGCATGGCGAAGCCGAAGCCCGGCGTCGGCAGCAGCGGGTGGTCGCGGTAGTCGTACTCGACGCTGACGCTCGCGCACTCGCGGGCAGCGTTGTTGGAACAGGCGGCGACGGTGACGGCGCAGGTGCCCACCGCGCTGCCGCCCCTCATGAGCGCGGTGCCCACGCAGGTGATGCCGTAGGAGCCGAGCGCCTCGTCGAGCGCGTCGCGGGCCGCGTCCGCCTGCTCGGTGCCGCCCGGGGTGCCCAGGGTGACGGCCGCGGACCGGGCGCCCTCGGTCGCCGACTGGCTCAGCGCCTGCCGGAAGCTCAGCACGTAGCCGTACTGGATGATGCCGAAGACGAGCATCAGCAGCAGCGGAGCGATCAGCGCGAACTCCAGCGCTGCTGCTCCCCGCTCCCCGCGCTCCCGACGCCGGAACCCCATGCCTCCACCTCGCGATCGAACCCGAGACGGCTCTCTCTCCCGCCCCTACCGTACGAACACCAGACGCACGAGTCAGCACTCCGTGACGCGATATGGCCCAGGTGGGCTAGACGATCGACCCGAACGACGCTCAGGAACCCCGAGGATCAGCCGACCAGGACCAGTTGGGGTCGGCGCGCTAGGGCTTGGGCGGATCGAAGTCCGAGCCCTGCAGCTCCTCGACGTTGACGTCCTTGAAGGTCAGGACCTTGACGTTCTTGGCGAAGCGGGCGGGGCGGTACATGTCCCAGACCCAGGCGTCGCTCATGGAGACCTCGAAGAAGACGTCGCCCTGCTCGGTGCGGGCCTTCACGTCGACCTGGTTGCACAGGTAGAAGCGGCGGTCGGTCTCGACGACGTACTTGAAGATCCCGACGACGTCGCGGTACTCCCGGTAGAGCGTCAGCTCCATCTCGGTCTCGTACTTCTCGAGGTCCTCGGCGCTCACGACCCGAACCCTAGCCGCCGAGGTCGTCTCAGGACTCCAATCCCGCGGCACGTCGCACGTTGACGAACCGCATCCGGTGCACGGGCGACGGCCCGTGCTCGGCCAGGGCGGCGGTGTGGGTCTCGGTGATGTAGCCCTTGTGCGTCTTGAAGTCGTACGCCGGCCACTGGCTGTCCAGCTCGTCCATGAGGCGGTCGCGGGTGACCTTGGCGATGACCGACGCAGCCGAGATGCACGCGGCCACGCGGTCGCCCTTCCACACGGCCAGGCCCGGGACGCCGAGCCCGTCCACGGGGAACCCGTCGGTGAGGACGTACTCCGGGGCCACCGGCAGCAGCGCCACCGCCCGGCGCAGCGCCTCCACGTTGGCGACGTGCATGCCGAGCCGGTCGCACTCCTCGTGCGAGACGACCACCACCGACCAGGCGAGCGCCCGCCTGACGACCTGGTCGTAGCAGCGCTCCCGGGCGGCCGCGGTGAGCAGCTTGGAGTCGGCCAGGCCGGGGACGACGCCGGAGCGACCGGGCGGCAGGATGCACGCGCCCGCGACCAGGGGTCCCGCGCAGGCACCGCGACCGGCCTCGTCGACGCCGGCCACGTGCGTCACCCCGTGGCGCCGCAGGGCGCGCTCGTAGCCGTAGGGACCGGCGTCTCGCCGGACCGTGGCTCCGCGGGGCAGGACGGACACGAGCAGTCCCGGAGCGGCTAGGACGCCTCGGGGGCGTCGTCGGAGCGGTCGGGGACGTCCTCGAAGGCGTCGGTGCCGCCGACCCCGCCGAAGGAGGAGAACGGCCAGACCCGCAGCCACAGTCGGCCGGTGATGAGGTCGGTCGGGACGAACTCGTCGCCCGGCACGCACTCGGTCTCGCCGTCGAGGCACATGTGGACGGTCGAGTCGGCGGAGTTGCCGCGGTTGTCGCCCATCACGAACACGGTGCCCTCCGGGACCGGGCCGGCGCTCCAGTCGCAGTTGCCGGTCATCGGGCCGCGGCAGCCGCGGACGGCCTTGTCCTCCAGGACGTAGGCGTCCTCGTCGAGGGCGACGCCGTTGACGGTGAGACGCCCCTGCGAGTCGCAGCACTCGATGACGTCACCGGGCACCCCGATGACGCGCTTGACGAGGTGTCCCCCGGTCGGCAGCAGCCCGATCCGCCCCATCAGGGAGCTGACCGGGTTGCCCGGCTCGCTCACCTCGCCGGCGATCAGCCAGCCGCCCGGGTCCTCGAACACGATGATGTCGCCGCGCTCCGGCTCCCCACCGAACCAGCCGGACCACTTCTCGACCAGGATGCGGTCGTCCTCCTGCAACCCGGGCTCCATGGAGACCGACGGGATGTAGAAGGCCTGCACCAGCACGGTCTTGATGAGCAGGGCCAGCACGACGGCCGAGACCAGCAGCACCAGGGTCTCGGCCCACAGCGGGAGACCCCGGGAACGCGACGAGCCCACGGACCTCGCGGTCGTGGGCTCGTCGTCGGTGGTCACGCGGGAAGTCTAAGGACCGGGGCTCGTGGCCCTGGCAGCGACCCTCCCGTGATCGCGTGGTGCTGCTCAGGCCTCGCGGCGCTCCTTGATCTTGGCAGCCTTGCCGCGCAGGTTGCGCAGGTAGTAGAGCTTGGCGCGACGCACGTCACCGCGGGTGACGACCTCGATCTTCTCGAAGATCGGGGAGTGCAGCGGGAAGGTGCGCTCCACGCCGACACCGAAGGAGACCTTGCGGACGGTGAAGGTGCGACCGATGCCCGCGCCCTGGACGCGGATGACGACGCCCTGGAAGACCTGGACGCGCGAGCGGTTGCCCTCGACGACCTTGACGTGGACCTTGATGCTGTCGCCGGCGCGGAAGTCGGGGACGTCGTCGCGCTTGATGGCGGTGCCGAGATCGGCGATCACGTTGCTCATGGTTCTCCTCGCGAGTGCCACAGGTCAGCCGCGGTACGGAAGGTGTGTGTTCAGGTGTGGACCAGGTCGTCGTGGCCGGCGGCGCGGGGCTCCCCCTGTGGCAGGGGCCCGGCGCAGGTCCTCCGTGCGATCCTCGGAGCGACCCTTCGGCCGACTCTGGCCAGCCACCGAGTGTGCCACAGCGCCGTCAGCGGGCAGAAATCCGCTTGACCAGCACCGCGGGACCAGCCGGACCGTCCATCACCTCGACGACGCGGTAGCCGGCCCGCTTGTAGCGGCGCAGGTTCGCCTCGCTCCCGGCCCCCGTCACCAGCCGGTACGCCGTCGCCGACCCGGGCGCGGCGCGCTCGGCGTGCTCGAGCAGGACCCGGCCGAGGCCGCGACCGCGCAGGTCCGGGGCGACCATCAGCCGGCCGATCTCCCACACTTCGCCCCGCTCGGTGACCTCGGTCCGCGCCCGCACCGACCCGACCAGGCGCCCGGCGACCCGCACCACCCAGGTGCGCCACTCCCCCAGCCCGGCCACCACGTCGTCGAGCTCCTCGTGGAGCGCGGGGATGCGCAGCTCGTCGTTCACGACGGCCTCGGTGACCCAACAGGCGCGCTGCAGCGTCCACAGCTCACCGGCGTCGGCAGGGACGGCCGGCTCGATCGTCCAGTCCGCGCCGACCGCGGTCGGGGGCAGCAGGTCCGGGCGACGCTCCGCGGTCCGGGACAGCGCCTGCTCGTGGCGCCATGCCGAGATGGCGCCGTGGTTGCCCGACATGAGCACCGGCGGGACCTCGTGCCCGCGCCAGGACGCGGGCTTGGTGTAGACGGGGTGCTCGAGGAGCCCGGACTCGTGGGACTCCTCGACCAGCGAGGCGGCGTTGCCCATGAAGCCGGGCAGCAGCCGCACGACCGCCTCGGTCATCGCCAGCGCCGCGACCTCCCCGCCGTTGAGGACGTAGTCGCCCAGCGAGACCTCGACGAGCTCGGCGCGGGTCGCCACGTGGTCGAGCACCCGCTGGTCGATGCCCTCGTAGCGCCCGCACAGGAAGACCAGGCGCTCCCGGGTCGCCAGCTCGCGGGCCAGCGGTTGGGTGAACGGACGACCGGCCGGCGTCGGGACGACGACCGTCGCGCCGTCGACGGCGAGCTCGTCGAGCGCCTCGCCGAACGGCTCGGGCTTGAGGACCATCCCGGCCCCGCCGCCGTACGGCGTGTCGTCGACGGTGCGGTGCCGGTCGTGGGTCCACGAGCGCAGGTCGTGGACGTGCAGCTCCAGGAGGCCCTTCTCGACCGCCTTGCCCGGCAGCGAGAGCCGCAGCGCGTCGAGGTAGTCGGGGAAGATCGTGAGGTAGTCCAGGCGCACGGCGCGCTCAGTCCTCGTCGGGCAGCGGCGCCACGAGACCGGGGCGGTCGGCGACGACGACGCGGCCGCCGGGCAGGTCGACCTCGGGCACGAGCGCAGACACGAAGGGCACGAGCGTGGCGCGGCCGTCGGTGGCGCGGACCGCGAGCAGGTCCTGCGCACCGCCGTGGACCAGCCCGGTGACCTCGCCGATCACCACGCCTTCGAGGTCGTGGACCGCGAGCCCGACCAGCTGGTGGTCGTAGAACTCGTCGGGGTCCTCGGGGGTGTCCTCCACGCCGAGGGTCACGTGCAGCACCGTGCCACGGAGGGTCTCGGCGACGTTGCGGTCGGCCGCCTCCTCGAAGGCGACCAGCAGCACGCCCTGGTGCCAGCGCGTCCGGGCCACCGTCAGGTGGCCGGGGACGCCCGCCGACCCGCGGGGCGCCTCGGTGCGCAGCCGCGCCCCGTCGGCGAACCGCTTCTCCGGCTCGTCGGAGCGCACGTCGACGGTCACCTCGCCGCGGATGCCGTGCGGCTTGCCGATCCGGCCGACGACGACCTCGATGCCCTCCACGCGGGACTCCTCTTCTCGTGCGGTGCTCTGAAATGTGCACCGACCCGCCAGAGATCCTCTGGCGGGTCGGTGCGCGGAACTACAGGCTGCCGGTCAGCGCCGACGGTCGACGTCGACGAAGTCGACGCGCGCACCGCCCTTGCCGGCCAGCGCGCTCACCACGGTGCGGAACGCGCTCGCGGTGCGGCCACCGCGGCCGATCACCTTGCCGAGGTCGTCGGGGTGGACCCGGACCTCGAGGACCGAGCCGCGTCGCAGCTGCTTGTCGCGGACGCTGACCTCGTCGGGGTTGTCGACGATGCCGCGCACCAGGTGCTCGAGCGCCTCGGCGAGCATGGCGCTCAGGCCTCGGCCTTGTCGTCGCCGGCCTCGGCGGCGGGCGCCTCGGCGGTCTCCTCGGCCTTGGGCTCCTCAGCCGGGGTCTCCTCGGCCTTGGGCTCCTCGGTCTTCTCGGCCTTCTTGCTGGCCTTCTTGGTGGTGGCCGCGGCGGCGTCGCCGTCAGCCTCCTTGAGGGCCTCGTTGAAGATCTCGAGCTTGTCGCGCTTGGCGGGCTTGACCTTCAGGGTGCCCTCCTCGCCCGGGAGGCCCTTGAACTTCTGCCAGTCGCCGGTGATCTTGAGGATGGCGGCCACGGCGTCCGAGGGCTGCGCGCCCACGCCGAGCCAGTACTGCGCCCGCTCGGAGACGACGTCGATGTACGACGGGTCCTCCTTGGGGTGGTACTTGCCGATCTCCTCGATCACCTTGCCGTCGCGCTTCTTGCGGGAGTCGACGACGACGATGCGGTACTGCGGCACCCGGATCTTGCCCAGGCGCTTCAAACGGATCTTGACGGCCACGGTTGTGGTGTCTCCTCGATGGTGGAAGGTGGTGAGGCGCACGGGAACCAGGTGGGGACCGGGCACGCGTGCCTCGCGGGCTCTGCCACGGGCGGGAGTGAGAGGGTTCCCACCGGGCAGGACTCAGCCCGAAATGATGCCACGGCCCCCGCAGGACCAGAAATCGGCTCCGTCGTCGGATCAGCCGTCGGTCAGGCCGCGTGGCTACCGGGCCGCGACGACGCTCCCCCGCAGCACCACGCGCTCGGGCTCGGCGAGCACCGACAGGTCGGCGCGGGGGTCGCGGTCCAGCACGACGAAGTCGGCCTCCGCCCCCTCCTCGAGGCCGGAGAAGCCCAGCCACTCCCGCGCACGCCAAGAAGCCGCGGCCACGACGTCGGGGGCGGGCATGCCCATCTCGTGCATCGCCCGCACCTCTTCCCACAGGTAGCCGTGACGCCCGGTCCCGCCCCCGTCGGAGCCGACGTAGAGGGCCACGCCCGCCTCGTGGGCCGCCATGAGCGCCTCGCGACGCCGGGCGTGCAGGGTCTCCATGGTGTCGGCGTACGCCGGGAACTTCTCACGCCCCTGGTCGGCGAAGACCGGGAACTTGTCGGTCTGCAGCACCGTCGGCACCAGCGCGACGCCCTGCGTGGCCATCTGCTCGACCTGGTCGACCGAGAGCCCGGTGCCGTGCTCGAGGCAGTCGATGCCCGCGTCGAGCAGGCCCTGCAGCACGTCGCGCCCGAAGCAGTGCGCGGTCACCTTGGCGCCCTCGGCGTGCGCGGCCTCGATGGCCGCGGCGAACGCCTCGGCCGGGAACGACGGCGCCAGGTCACCGGCGTCGCGGGAGATCCAGTCCCCCACGAGCTTGACCCAGCCGTCACCGCGCCGCGCCTCCTGGACGACATACGCCGGCAGGTCGGCCGGCTCGACCTCGTGCGCGTAGTTGCGGATGTAGCGCTTCGTGCGCGCGATGTGCCGCCCGGCGCGGATCAGGCGCGGCAGGTCCTCGCGCTCCTGGACCCAGCGGGTGTCGGCGGGCGAGCCGCAGTCGCGCAGCAGCAGCGCCCCGGTGTCGCGGTCGGCGAGCGCCTGGGCGAGCGTCTCCTCCTCGCCCACCGCCCCGCCGTCCTCGAGGCCGAGGTGGTTGTGGGCGTCGACGAGGCCCGGGACGATCCAGCCCCGGCCGGCCGTCTCGGCCCCGGGCTGCGGCTCGAAGGTGATGCGGCCGTCGACGACGTAGAGGTCGCGGACCTCCTCGCCCTGCTCGCCCAGCACCGGCCCGGAGAACTTCAGCGCAGTCATGGCCCGCACCGTACGCGGTTCGGCTCTGTCAGAGGCGGTCCAGCAGCCAGGACGGGCCGACGACCCGTGCCCCGGCGCCGGTGACGTTGGCGGCCAGCGCCCGGTCGGCGGTGACCACCGTGGCCGAGCGTCCCTTCTCGGCGGCCCGACGCGCCTCGGCGAGGATGGTCGCGTCGCCGTCCTTGGGCGCGTGCACGGTCCGCACGTGGGCGTCCCGCCCGGCCTTGACACCACCCTTGGCCCCGCCCTCGAGCACGAGCACCAGCTCGTCACCCGGCACGTCGGCGGTCAGCAGCTGCTCGTGCAGGCGGCGCGCCGCACCGGCGCGGTCCTTCCACCAGCCGTCGGGTCGCGCGCCCACCACGTTGGCGGCGTCGACGACCAGCACCGAAGCCATCAGGCTGCCTTCCCTCTCACCGGGTCTCGACCCGCGCGTCACGCCCTCGCACGCTCGGGCGTGGCGCTCGCTCGACCTTCGCTCACGACGCCGGGCTCGCTGCGCTCTCCCGGCTGCTCGCTCACTTCAGGAACTTCGAGAAGTCCTTCGGAAGGTTCAGCTCGGCGGCGGCCTTCTCGTAGTCGACCTCGTCGCCGCCGGGCATCCCGAAGGGGTTGCCGCCGGCGGAGGCGGCCTTCTCCTTCGCCGCCTTCTCGGCCTGGGCCGCCTTGGCGGGGTTGCCGGAGACGCGCTTGCCGCCCTTGCCCTTCTTCTGCTGCTGCTTGGGCTTGCGGCCCTTGCCGCCGCCCATGCCAGGCATCCCGGGCATCCCCGGCATGCCGGGCATCCCGCCGCCCTTGGCGAGCTGGGTCATCATCTTGCGGGCCTCGAAGAAGCGGTCGACGAGCTGGTTGACGTCGGTCACGGTGCGCCCGCATCCCTTGGCGATGCGCTGGCGGCGGGACCCGTCGATGATCTTGGGGTTGATGCGCTCGGCCGGCGTCATCGAGTAGATGATCGCCTGGATGCGGTCGATCTCGCGGTCGTCGAAGTTCTCCAGCTGGTCGCGGAACTGCCCCATCCCGGGCAGCATCCCCATGATCTTCGACATCGAGCCGAGCTTGCGGACCTGCTGCATCTGCTCGAGGAAGTCGACCAGGGTGAACTCACCGCCGCGACCGGAGAGCTTCTCGGCGGCCTTCATCGCCTGCTCGGCGTCGAAGGTCTTCTCCGCCTGCTCGATCAGGGTGAGCACGTCACCCATGTCGAGGATGCGCGAGGCCATCCGGTCGGGGTGGAAGAGGTCGAAGTCGGTGAGCTTCTCGCCGTTGGAGGCGAACATGACCGGCTTGCCGGTGATCGAGGCGATCGACAGCGCGGCACCACCGCGGGCGTCGCCGTCGAGCTTGGTGAGCACGACGGCGTCGTACCCGACGCCCTCGAGGAAGGCCTGGGCCGTGGTCACGGCGTCCTGGCCGATCATGGCGTCGACGACGAAGAGCACCTCGTCGGGCTGCACCGCGTCGCGGATGTCGGCGGCCTGCTGCATCAGCTCGGCGTCGACGCCGAGTCGACCGGCGGTGTCGACGATGACCACGTCGTGGAGCTTGCGCTTGGCCTCCTCGATCGACGCCTGGGCGACCCCGACCGGGTCACCAGTCCCGTTGCCGGGCTCGGGAGCGAAGACCGGGACGCCGACGCGCTCGCCGTTGACCTGCAGCTGGTTGACCGCGTTGGGCCGCTGGAGGTCGCAGGCGACCAGCATCGGGGTCTTGCCCTGCTCCTTGAGCCACAGCGCGAGCTTGGCCGCGAGCGTGGTCTTGCCGGCGCCCTGGAGGCCGGCGAGCATGATGACGGTGGGGCCGTTCTTGGCGTAGCGCAGCCGGCGCGTCTCGCCACCGAGGATGTTGACGAGCTCCTCGTTGACGATCTTGACGATCTGCTGCGCCGGGTTCAGCGCACCGCTGACCTCCTCGCCGCGCGCACGCTCCTTGACCGCGCCGACGAACTCCTTGACCACCGGGAGGGCGACGTCGGCCTCGAGCAGCGCGATACGGATCTCGCGCGCGGTGGCATCGATGTCGGCCTCGGAGAGACGGCCCTTCCCCCGGAGGTTCTTGAAGGTGTCGGCGAGGCGATCGGAGAGGGTGGCGAACACCCGCCCAGCCTAACGACCCGGCGCGCGCCCCTGGTCGACACCCTGACCCGACAGCGCCGCCCTGACCGCGTGCGCCGCGTCGGCGGCCCGTGTCTCCGACAGCACACCGGCCCCCGCCTCCTGCAGGTAGAACACGTCCACCGCCTGCGGGCCCAGCGTGTCGACGTGCGCCGAGCGCACCGCCACGTCGAGGTGCGCGAGGGCTGCGCAGACGAGGTAGACCACGCCGGGACGGTCCGCGGCACGCACCTCCAGCACGGTGGCCTGGTCCGAGGCGTCGGCGCGGACCTCCACGATGGGCGCGAGCTCGGTCGCGTCGGCGGGCCGCAGCCGCTGGGCGGGGTCGACCCGGCCCTCGACGATCGCGTCGTACTTGTCCTTGACGAAGCCGGCGTCGAGCTGCGGGTCGGCGACCTCCCAGATGGAGACGCCGTAGCTGTCCTGCGCCCAGATCCGGGCGGCGCGTACGGCGATGCGCTGGAGCGCGAACATCCCGGCGAAGTCCGCGAGCAGCCCCACGCGGTCGGGGGCGATCACCGTCACCCGGGAGCCGTCCTCGGTGTGCTGCACGTGGACGGAGATCTCGCCGTTGCGGACCTCGCGGGGGATCTCGACCTCCTCCATGAGCACCGGCGGCAGGCTGGTGCCGCTGTCGAGGGCTGCCCGGACCCGTCGGGCGAGGTCGCGCACCAGGCCCGAGCGCCAGGCCGACCACGCCTGGGCGGAGGCGGCCTTGGCGTCGGCCTCGGTGAGGGTCGTGAGCAGCGAGAGCGCCTCGGTGGTGCCGATGCGGCTGGCCACGCGGTCCACCGTCGCCGGGTCGTCGGGGTCGCGGGTCGTCGCGGTCTCCGAGAGCAGCAGGTGCCACCGCACCAGCCGGGCGATCAACTCGACGGCCGAGGGCTCGAAGCCCATCCGGGCGGCGATCTCGCGGGCCAGCGGCTGGCCGGCCACGCTGTGCTCGGTCAGGCTCCCCTTGCCGATGTCGTGCAGCAGCGCCGCGACCATGAGCACGTCGGGGCGGCTGACGTGGCGGATCAGGGAGGCCGCCTCCAGGCAGGTCTCCACCACGTGGCGATCGACGGTGAAGCGGTGGATCGCCGAGGCGTGCGGCAGCAGCCGGATGCGCTCCCACTCCGGGAGCAGCCGGTTGACCGCACCGGTCTCCTCGAGGGTCTCCCACACGTGCAGCAGGCCCTTGCCGGCCAGCATCCGCACCAGCTGCTGGCGGGCCTCGGCGGGCCACGGCTCGGGCATCGGCGGGGTGTCGCGGGCCAGGCGGGCGGCCGTCGGGGGTGCGAGCACGACGTCGAGCTCGCTGGCGGCGGCTGCTGCCCGCAGGAGCAGGACGGGATCCTCGGACGGGCGGGCCTTGGCGTCGAGCACGATCTCGTTGCGCGACAGCGCCACCCCTGGCGCGACCGGGGTGAGCTGGGGCCGACGGGCGGTGCGTGCGGACACCGGGCGCTTGAGGTAGTCGTCGACCCGGCGCCAGGTCAGGCGGGAGAGATGGGTGATGCGGCGCCCCAGGGTGCGGACGTGGACCTGGGCGCTGCGGGCGTCGGGGAGACCGAGGCCGGTGGCCAGCTCGCTCCACATCTCGGGGTTGATCCGGTCCGTCGAGCGGCCGGCGGCGCCCTGGACGAGGTCGCGCACGTCGAGCAGCGCCTGGCGGCTCTGCTCGAGCTCGATGTGCGGCACGTCCACCAGCCAGGTGGCGGTCAGTGCCTTGAGGACCGTGGCGTCGCGCAACCCGCCCTCGGACTCCTTCAGGTCGGGCACCGAGCGGTGCGCCAGCTCCCCCATCAGCTCGTGGCGTGCTCTCACGAGCTTCTGCAGCGCCGGGAGCCGTTCACGAGCCTGCTGGCGCCAGTGCGCCAGCATGGTGGTGCGCAGGCGGAGCGTGAGGTTGGGGTCCCCGGCGAGGTGCCGGATGTCGACGAGCCCCAGGGCGACCTTGAGGTCGGCGTCGGCCGCGGCGACCATCTCGTCGAGCCGCCGCACGCTGTGGTCGATCGTCTGTCCCGAGTCCCACAGCGGGTACCAGACCTGGGAGGCGACCTCACCGGGGTCGACGTCCTCGTCGTGCACCAGCACGACGTCGAGGTCGGAGTGGGGCGCGAGCTCGGCACGGCCGTAGCCGCCCACGGCGATCAACGCGCACCCGACGTCACCGCCGCCGGCGGACTCGTAGGCCTTCGCGCACAGAGCGTCAGCATCGACCGTGCGCTGGGCACGGTCCTCGGCGGTCACAGTGCAGCACTGTCCTTGTCGCCGGTGCGCACGCGCACGACGGTCTCGACCGGGCTGACCCACACCTTGCCGTCACCGATGCGGCCGGTGGCGGCGCTGCGGGTGATGGCCTCCACCACCGTGTCGGTGTCCTCGTCGGCCACGACGATCTCGACCCTGATCTTGGGTACGAGCGCGATGTCGTACTCCGCACCGCGGTAGACCTCGGTGTGACCCTTCTGGCGCCCGTAGCCGGAGACCTCCGAGACGGTCATGCCGGAGACCCCGGCTGCCTCGAGGGCGGCACGGACGTCCTCCCACTTGTGCGGCTTGATGACCGCGGTCACGAGCTTCATCGCCTGCCTCATCTCTGCTGCTGTGCGGGGTGGGCCCCCACGATCATGCCGGAACCGGAGGGGTGCCGTCCTCCCGCCCCGCCGGTGGATGCGAACGGCCCGACTCCCCCAGACGGGAGAGCCGGGCCGCTCGTCATCAGGTGCTGCTCAGGCCCGCGAGGGCCCGTGGGTCGGGGACCCGTGCCTCACAGGGCCGCAGCGTCGCGGTCGCCGGTCCGCACGCGGACGACGCTCTCGACGGTGCTGAGCCAGACCTTGCCGTCACCGATCCGACCGGTCTGCGCGGTCTTGACGATGATGCCGACCACGTCCTCGGCGTCGTCGTCCTCGACGACGATCTCGATCCGGATCTTCGGGACCAGCGCGATGTCGTACTCCGCGCCGCGGTAGACCTCGGTGTGACCCTTCTGGCGGCCGTACCCGGAGACCTCCGAGACGGTCATGCCGGTGACGCCGAAGGTCTCGAGGGCCTCGCGGACGTCCTCCCACTTGTGCGGCTTGATGACCGCGGTCACGAGCTTCATTCTCAGGCCTCCGTCTTGGTCGCGAGCAGGCTGGAGCCACCACCGGACAGGCTGGTGTGCAGGTCGTAGGCGCCCTCACCGTGCTGGTCGGAGTCGATGCCCTCGACCTCGGCCTCGTCGGTCACGCGCCACCCGATCGTGTACTTGATGGCCAGCGCGATGATCGCGGTCATGACACCGGACCACACGATGGCGATCAGGGCGGCCATCACCTGGTCGACGAGCGAGTCCACGCCGCCGCCGTAGAACAGACCGTCCACACCACCCGGCGCGTTGGCCGAGGAGAAGAAGCCGATCAGCACGGTGCCGACGATGCCGCCGACGAGGTGCACGCCGACGACGTCGAGCGAGTCGTCGAAGTTCAGCTTGAACTTCAGGCCCACGGCCCAGGCGCACAGCGCACCGGAGATCGCACCGATGGCGATGGCGCCCTCGAGGTCGACCGCACCACAGGCCGGGGTGATCGCGACCAGACCGGCCACGATGCCGGACGCGGCACCCAGCGAGGTGGCCTTGCCGTGGAGCAGGCGCTCGACGACCAGCCAGCCGATGATCGCGGCCATGGTGGCGATGGTGGTGTTCAGGAAGGTGACACCGGTCTCCTCGATGAACTGCGCGACGATCTCCTCCTCGGTGGAACCGGAGAAGACGATCGAGCCGACGTTGAAGCCGTACCAGCCGAACCACAGCAGACCGGCACCGATCATGGTGAGCGGCAGGTTGTGCGGCTTCATCGGCTCCTTGCCGAAGCCGATGCGGCGACCGATGATCAGCGCGAGGACCAGGCCGGCGACACCGGCGTTGATGTGGACGACCGTGCCGCCCGCGTAGTCCTGGGCCGGGAAGTTCTCACCGATGAAGCCGCCGCCCCACACCATGTGGGCGATCGGGAAGTAGCTGAAGGTGACCCACAGCGGCAGGAAGACGACCCACGACGAGAGCTTGACGCGGTCGGCCACGGCACCCGAGATCAGGGCCGCGGTGATGACCGCGAAGGTCATCTGGAAGGCGACGGCGACGTAGTCGCCACCACCGAGGCCGTCGAGGAAGAACAGCTCGAACGGGTCGGCGAAGAACCCGCCGGCCATGCCGGTCGAGAACGACATCGACCAGCCCCACAGCACGTAGACGATGCCGACCACGGCGACCGACACGTAGGACATCATCATCATGTTGAGCACTGACTTCGACCGGCTCATGCCTCCGTAGAAGAGGGCCAGAGCAGGTGCGGTCATCATCAGGACCCAGGCTGTCGCCACCAGCATGAAGGCGGAGTAGCCGTCCACAAAACCTCCAGGGGAATCTGTACGGGGGGAACGGCACCCAGGGCTGCACGACAGCACTGTCGGGAGGGGGTCCGCCCCATTCGTGACTCGACCAAACAGGCCGGAGGTTTCCTCGCTCCGCGCGCATTGTTTCGGTCACGCAACAGGTGCGCCCGCTGTGTTACATCTGCATGACGGCGGCGGGCGGGAGGTTTGCGCCCACCGCCGCGGTGGAAGCGCGGCTCAGCCGAGCAGCGCGTCCACGAAGGCGCCGGCGTCGAAGGGCGCCAGGTCGTCGGGCCCCTCCCCCAGGCCGACGAGCTTGACGGGCACGCCCAGCTCGCGCTGGACCTGGACGACGATGCCGCCCTTGGCCGACCCGTCGAGCTTGGTGAGCACGATGCCGGTGACCGCGACGGCCTCGGAGAAGACGCGGGCCTGGATCAGGCCGTTCTGGCCGGTGGTCGCGTCGAGGACGAGCAGCACCTCGGTGACCGGTGCCTGCTTCTCGATGACCCGCTTGACCTTGCCCAGCTCGTCCATCAGGCCCTGCTTGTTCTGCAGGCGGCCGGCCGTGTCCACCAGGACGGTGTCCACGCCGCGCTCGGTGCCGCTCTGGACGGCTCGGAAGGCGACGCTGGCGGGGTCGGCCCCCTCCTCGCCCCGGACGACGTCGACGCCGACCCGCTCGCCCCACGTGGCCAGCTGCTCGACCGCCGCAGCGCGGAAGGTGTCAGCAGCACCGAGGACGACGCTGCGGTCCTCGGCGACGAGGATGCGCGCGATCTTGCCCACCGTGGTGGTCTTGCCGGCGCCGTTGACACCCACGACCAGCACGACGCCGGGGGCGCCGTCCTCGCCGCTGACCTGGAGCCGGCGGTCGAGGTCCGGGTCGACCAGCGCGACGAGCTCCTCGCGCAGGACCGTGCGGGGGTCGCCCTCGCCCTCGACGCGCAGCCGGGTGCGGAGGCGCTCCACCAGCTCCTGGGTGGGCGCCACGCCGATGTCGGCGGTGAGCAGGGTGTCCTCGATGGACTCCCAGGTGTCCTCGTCGAGACGGTCCCGCGAGAGCAGGGCGAGCAGGCCGCGGCCCAGCGTGCCCTGGGACCCGGCCAGGCGCTGACGCAGGCGCACGAGACGCGAGGCGGTGCCCTCGGGCCGCTCGAGCACCGGCGCCGCCGGCTCCTCGACCCCGGGCTCGACCTCCGGCTCCAGCGTCGCCGGCGGCGCACTCAGCTCGGTCGGGGCCTCGGGGTCGGCCGGCGGCGTGGTGAGGACGTCACTGTGGGTCTCCGGCAGCGGCGCGGGCTTGCGCCGGCCGGTGACCACGAGCCCGACGACGACCGCCACGAGGGCGACGCCGGCCAGGGCGACGAGCAGGATCAGCAGGGCGACGGAGCTCATGGGCGCCATCCAACCACCGGCCCGGGGACCGTCAGGAACCGGCGGGTCCTCACGGGCGGCGATCCCCGGCAGAGCACCGGGCGGGCCCGGGGCAGGTGCGGGTCAGGTGCGGGGGTCCGGCTCCGGGCGCGGCCGGACGGCGGCGTCGCCGTCGGTCTCGTCGAGGGTGGGCAGGCGGTCGGCGGCCCGGGTCATCGCGGACCCGAGCCACTCACCGTTCGTCGGCGTCTCGCCCCGGTGCGGAAAGGCCACGTAGAACAGCACGAGGCCGGCGATCACCACGATCCCGAGCATGGCGATGAGGATGGTCAGCACACCGGCCACCGTGCCACAGGTCCGGTCAGGACGGCTCCTCCCCGCGCACCAGCGGGGCGACTGCGACGCGGATCACGTCCGGCATCGGGGTCACGGGACGGGCGGGGTCGGTGTTGTCGACGTACACGTGCACGAAGCGCCCCTCCGCGGCCGCCTCGTCGCCGTCCCCCTGGAAGAGGCCGATCCGGTAGATCGCCGAGGAGGTGCCGAGCCGCTCGCAGACCATGCCCATCTCGATGGGCTCGGGGAACCCGATCTCGCGGAAGTACTGGCACGAGGTCTCCGCCACCACCCCGATCTGCGGGAGCCTGCGCACGTCGACGCCGGTCGCCTCGTAGAGGTGGGCGTTCACCGCGGTGTCGAAGAGCTCGTAGTACGTCGCGTTGTTGAGGTGGCCGTAGGCGTCGTCGTCGCGCCAACGGGTGGTCACGGTGCGCCAGGCGACGTACTCGTCGCGGGTGGGGCGGGGACGGGGCATGGGGCGGCGCCTCTCGTGCTCGTGGGTGGTCCGGGCTGGTCGGCCCGGTCAGGCCGGCTCGGTATCGCGCAGGCGCTGGCTGATGACCGCGGAGACCCCGTCGCCGCGCATCGTGACGCCGTAGAGGGCGTCGCCGACCTCCATGGTGCGCTTCTGGTGGGTGATGACGAGCAGCTGGGAGTTCTCGCGCAGCTCCTCGTAGATCTCCAGCAGACGCCCGAGGTTGGTGTCGTCGAGCGCCGCCTCCACCTCGTCGAGGATGTAGAAGGGGCTCGGTCGTGCCTTGAAAAGCGCGACGAGGAAGGCCACCGCGACCAGCGAGCGCTCGCCGCCGGAGAGCAGCGAGAGCCGCTTGACCTTCTTGCCCGGCGGCCGGGCCTCGACCTCCACGCCGGTGGTGAGCATGTCGGAGGGGTCGGTGAGCACCAGGCGCCCCTCACCCCCGGGGAAGAGCCGCGCGAACGTGGCGTCGAATGCCTTCTCGACGTCGGCGTAGGCCTCGCGGAAGACCTGCTCGACCCGGTCGTCGACGTCCTTGACGATCTCGAGGAGGTCCTTGCGGGTGCGGCGCAGGTCGTCGAGCTGCTCGGAGAGGAACTGGTGACGCTCCTCGAGCGCGGAGAACTCCTCCAGCGCCAGCGGGTTGACCTTGCCGAGCATCGAGAGGGCACGCTCGGCGGCCTTGAGCCGCTTGACCTGCTCGTCGCGGACGAACGGGACCGCCTCGGGGGCCGCCTCGTCGTCCTCCCCCTCACCCTCGGTGGTGGCGCCATCCTGATCGCCCTGCACCGGCACCAGCTGGTCGGGGCCGTAGTCGGCGACCAGTGCGTCGGGCTCGAGGCCCAGCTCCTCCAGGGTGCGGTTCTCCAGCTGCTCGATGCGCATCCGCTGCTGGGTGCGGGCGACCTCGTCGCGGTGCACCGAGGAGACGAGCTCCTCGTGCTCCTTCGCCAGGTCGCGCAGCTGGCCGCGGACGGCCCGCAGCTGCTCCTCGCGGCCTCGGCGGGCCTCCTCGACCTCGGCGCGGGCGTCGGCCGCCTGCTGGATCGAGGTCTCCAGGCGGTGCAGCACGACGCCGACCGCGGCGGAGACGGCCTCGGCGGCACGCCCCTCGCGCAGGACGCGCTCCCGGCGGGCCGCGGCCTGGGCGCGCTGCTCGCGCTCCTTGGCGGCGCTGCGGCGCAGCCCGTCGGCGCGACCGTGCAGCGCTCGGGCCCGCTCCTCGGAGGTGCGCAGCGCCAGCCGGGCGTCCATCTCGGCCTGCCGGGCGTCGCGGGCACGCTCCGCGCGCTCCTCGCGTACGCCGGTGTCGGGCTCCTCCTCGGGCGTGTCCTCAGCCGCGGCGAGCCGCTCCTCGAGCTCCGCGAGCCCCGCGACCGCCTGGACCCGTGCCTCCTCGGCCTTGGCGATCGCCTGCTCGAGCCGCTCGGCCTCGCCCCGGGCTGCCCGGGCCTGGGACCCGTGCTGCCCGAGCTCCTCGGCGACCGCCGCCAGGGTGGCGTCGGACTCGTGCAGGCGTGCCAGTGCCACGTCGACGCGCTTGGTGGCCTCGTGCCGCTCCGCCTCGAGGCGGCTGGTCTCGAACGCGGCGCGCTCACCCGCGGCGACCGCTTCGGCGAGGGCAGCCTCGGCCTCCTCGACGGCCGCCTGGATCTCGAGCAGGCTCTGCTGCTGACCGGACCCGCCGGCGGCGTACCGCGCGCCGAGCACGTCGCCGGTGCTGGTGACGGCGGTGAGCGACGGCTCGGCCTCGACCAGGGACCGGGCGGCCGCGAGGTCCGCGACCAGCGCGACACGGTCCAGGAGGGTCGCGAGGCCCGCACGCAGCTCACCGGGGCAGTCGATGACGTCGATGGCCCAGGTCGCCCCCTCGGGCAGGGCCGGCAACTCCCCCGTGCCGGGCGGGGTCGGGCCGTCGGCCAGCAGCAGGGCGGCCCGACCGAGCTCGTGGCCCTCGAGGTGGCCCAGCGCCGCGAGCGCGGCGGCGACGTCGCGCACGGCGACCGCGTCGGCGGCCGCGCCCAGTGCAGCGGCCACCGCGGCCTCGTGCCCGTGCTGGACGGTGAGCAGGGCGACCAGCGAGCCGAGGATCCCGTCGACCTCGTCGGCGGCGGCGAGCAGTGCCCCGGCACCGTCCTTGCGGGTCAGGCCCAGCTCCAGGGCGTCCTTGCGGGCGGTGAGGCTGTGCCGGTCGCGGTCGGCCTGCTGTGCCCGGTCGCGGACCTCGGCCAGCCGCTCCTCGACCTCGTCGAGGGCGGCGGCGGCCTGCTCGTGCTCGGCGTCGAGGCCCTCCTCGCCGGCGTCGAGGCCGGCGACCTTCGTCTCCAGGGTGGTGAAGGCCAGCTGGGCCTTCTCGGCGCGGGCGAGGGCGTCCTCGCGCGCCTGGCGCAGCCGCTCGACCTCCTCGTCGGCGCCGGCCGCGCGCGACTTCAGCGCGTTGACCTGCCCGTGCAGCCGGGCCAGGCCCTCGCGGCGGTCGGCGGCGGCGCGCTGCAGGCCGGAGATGCGGCGCTCCTCCTCCGCCGCCGCGTCCTCGGCCGCCTTGCGGGCGGTGACGGCGGCATCGAGGGCGGCGCGGTGGGCGTCGACCTCGGCGGCGATCTGCTGCTCCTGCTCCGCGACCCGGTCGGCCTCGGCCTCGAGCGCCTCGGGGTCGCGGCCGCTGGCGGTCTCGACGACGTTGCTGCCCGCGGCGTTGCGGATGCGCTCGGCGGCCAGGGACTGGGTGCCGCGCAGCCGCTCGCGCAGGCCGGAGAGGGAGTACCAGGTGTCCTGGGCCGCGGACAGCGCCGGCAGGTCCTCGCGCAGCGCCGCCTCCAGGGCGGCCTCGCTCTCCCGGGCCGCGGCGATGGCCGCCTCGACCTCCTCGCGGCGGGCGAGGAGGACCGACTCGTCGGCCATCTCCTGCTCCAGCGCGGTGCGGGCGGTGACCAGGTCGTCGGCCAGCAGGCGGGCACGGGCGTCGCGCACGTCGGCCTGGACCGTCGCGGCGCGTCGGGCCACCTCGGCCTGCCGGCCCAGCGGCTTGAGCTGACGGCGGATCTCGGTGAGCAGGTCGTTCAGACGCGTGAGGTTGCCCTCGCACGCGTCGAGCTTGCGCAGCGCCTTCTCCTTGCGCTTGCGGTGCTTGAGGACGCCCGCGGCCTCCTCGATGAAGCCGCGGCGGTCCTCCGGCGTGGCGTGCAGGATCGTGTCGAGCTGCCCCTGGCCCACGATGACGTGCATCTCGCGGCCGATGCCGGAGTCCGAGAGCAATTCCTGCACGTCCAGCAACCGGCAAGGTTGGGAGTTGATGGCGTACTCCGAGCCGCCGGAGCGGAACATCGTGCGACTGATCGTCACCTCGGCGTACTCGATGGGCAGCGCGCCATCGGTGTTGTCGATGGTGAGCAGGACCTCGGCCCGGCCCAGGGGCGGGCGTCCGGAGGTGCCGGCGAAGATGACGTCGTCCATCTTGCCGCCGCGCAGGCTCTTGGCGCTGGCCTCGCCCATCACCCACGCCAGGGCGTCGACGACGTTGGACTTGCCCGACCCGTTGGGCCCGACGATGCAGGTGATGCCCGGCTCGAGCTGCAGCGTCGTGGAGGACGCGAAGGACTTGAACCCCTTGAGGGTCAGGCTCTTCAGGTACAACGCGGGACCTTCCCCGTGGACTGACTGGCGGGTGGCTGTGCGGCTGGCTGGGCGGCTGGCTGGGCGGGCGTCGACACCCTCGGGGGGCGCTCGGCGCGCTCACCCTACTCCCGCAGGCTCCTCGTCCCGGGGCTGCTCGTCGGCGTGGGCGATGTGGGAGAGCTGGCCCCACAGCAGCACCAGGAAGACCGCCGAGCCGCCGAAGGCGAACCAGAAGGGCGCTGTCACGCCGTACGCCTGCGCCAGCGCACCCCCCAGCAGGCCGCCGAGCACCAGGCCGCCGAAGCAGCCGACGAGGTTGACGCTGGACACCCGGCCCTGGAGGCGCGTGGGCACGGCCCGCTGCTGGACGGTGATCGAGGTGGTGCCCCAGATGAAGGCGTGCGCCCCGAAGACGAAGAAGATCGCCAGGGCCACCGCGGGCTCGGTGGTCAGCGCCAGCCCCAGGTGCGTGAGGGTCTCCACGACCAGGCCGATGCGCATCAGGTCGCCGAGGCTCACGCGCCGGGTGATCCAGCCGTACGACGCCGTGCCGATCAGCCCGCCCACGGCTCCCACCGTGGTGATGAGCCCGAAGCCGACCGCGTGCAGGCCCAGCCGCTCGGTGGCGTAGAGGACGAGCACCGACCACGCGGCACCGAAGGTGAGGTTGAAGATCAACAGGGTCAGCACCAAGGTGCGGACCGCGGCGTGGTGGGCGACCCACCGGAAGCCCTCGACCACCTCGTGGAGGACGCGGGTGCCCGCCCCCTCCTCCCGCCCGTGGGCCGGCAGCCGGACCCGCGCGATCGTGGCGACCGCGGCGAGGAGCAGCACGCCCTGCGCGACGAAGGGCATCGAGGTGCCGGCCGCGAACAGCGCGGCCCCCAGGGGCGGACCGGCCAGCTGGTTGACGGTGATGAAGCCGGTCTGGATGCGCGCGTTGCCGACCGCCAGGTCGTCGCGGTGCACCAGCATCGGGAGCAACGTGCCGGAGGCGTTGTCGGCGAACGTCTCCGCCGTCCCGAGGAGGAACAGCGCCACCAGCACCACGCCGATCGACACGGTGCCGGTGCCGATGCTCGCGACCAGCAGTCCGAGGACCATGACCCGGACCACGTCGACGCCGATGACCAGCGACCGCCGGTCGAGCCGGTCGGTGACCACGCCCGCGGGCAGCGCGAAGAGCAGCTTGGGCAGCCACTGCAGGGTCGCCGCCAGCGCGATCAGGAACGGCGAGTCGGTCTGCTGGGCCACCAGCAGCGGGCCCGCCGCGATGGCCAGCCCGTCACCGAGGTTGCCGGTCCACACCGACGACAGCAACCAGCGGAAGTCCCTGCCCAGGCGAGCCGGGGCGACGACCTCACCGACGCGGCGGGCGGTGCGGCGCGTTGCGCCCGGCGAGGTGCTCACGAGGTCGGGAGGCTAGCCCTCCCGACGCCGCTCGCGCCTCCGAGTTTCTGCCGGACCGCTCAGGCGCGGACGAGGCGGCGGCGCACCCGGCCCACCGCGAGCACCATGAGCACGGCCACGCCCACGAGCACCAGCGGGGTCGCGCTCGACCCGAGGCGCTGTGGGACCGCGACCGACGAGGCGAGCTGCACCGACGAGCCGGCGCCGTGGCCGGTGACGTCCACGGCGTACACGTCCAGGCCGCGGAGCAGGTCGATGGCGTAGACGATGTTGGTGCGGCGCTGGGTCTGCTTGCCGTTCTTGTAGACCGGCACCCACATGGCGTCCCACACCTCGGAGGCACCCCAGACCGCGCTGGCGTGGGAGGTGATCTCGCGCGGGTCGCTGACGTCCAGGATCTGGGTGCCGCCGCCGTAGAAGCCCACGGCCACCAGGCCGCCGAGGCGGTAGTCGAACCAGTGGCTGGAGCAGAACGCACCGACGGGCAGCGGGTAGGTGCCGAGGTCGGAGAGCTCGACCTTGTCCAGCGGCACGATGCTCCCCGGCTTGCCGTTCAGCCGCTTGACCCACCAGGTCTGGAAGGAGCCGGCCAGGCTGCAGTCGGTCTGCTCGTAGTCCTCCTCGGTGACGAGCAGGACGTTGCCGCGCTTGAGCGAGGGTTTGCGGTTCGGCTTGAAGCGCTTGGCGTGGGGGCGGAAGGAGTTGTGCAGGATGAAGTCGTTCCACCCCTCGAAGGCAGGGTCCTCACCGGCGCCGGCTGCCCCGGTGGTGCCGAGCAGGCGCGGGCGGCCCGGCTTGCTCGTCGACCACATCGACGCGCCGTCGAAGCCGGTGTGGGTGCCGACGCCCGCGGCGTCGAAGTTCCACTTGTGCCCCGCCGTGGGCGAGGGGAACGCCTGCAGGCCCTCGGTTCGACGATCCCCGTCCAGCTCGACGGGGGCGTCGAGGTCGCGCAGGTCGAAGACGGAGAAGGTGCCACTGCCGGAGTTGCCGGCGGAGTAGGCGTAACGGCACTGGACGCCGTCGACGCAGGCGACGGTGTGGGTGCTGGTGAGTCCCTCCGCACGGGCGGTGATGGTGGGGTCGGCCGGGTCGGTGACGTCGACGACGATCAGCTCGCCGCCCCCGACGTTGACGTGCTGGGGGTCGGTCGGGGCCGCAGCGACCAGGTCGACACCGATGAGCACGAAGCGTCGTACGCCGTCGCGGGTGCGGCGCTCGCCGCACGTCATCGCCTCGTTCTCGAAGAGCGCCTGCGGCAGCACCCCGGTCAGGGTGGGGCTCAGCGGGTCGCTCACGTCGTAGACGCGCACGGAGTCGATCCCAGAGGTCACGAAGACCGGCGCCGTGTGCATGAAGCACCCGGAGATCGCCAGCTGGGAGGGGTTCTCCCCCACCTGCTCGATGTTGTCGGACATGACCAGCCCGGCCGATGCCGACCCCGCGCCGGCGAGTCGCGCGATGCGGTCCTTGCCGTCCTGGGCGGCGGCGGGGGCGGCCACTGCCACCGCCGCTGCGGGCGCGAGCAGCGCCGTGGCGGCCAGGGCCGAGAGGGCCCGGCGGATCGCCGAGGGGCGACGGTCAGCGGAGAGGATGCGCGGGAGACTCACGCACCTCTCAACGAGTGCGTGGCGTCGCGGTCACGCCCCGCAGGGCGCGGCGTTCAGGCGGGCTGCATCTCCTGGCGAGGCTCCAGCGGGGCGATCAGGTCGGCGGCCTGGGCGGCCACGAGCCGGTCGTTCTCGGCGGAGAGCTTCGTCACGAGGGCCTCGAGCTCGCTGACGCGGTTGCGCAGTCGCGCGTTGTCCGCGGCGAGACGGGGATCCCGCAGGTCGCTGTTCAGGTAGCCGATCAGCGCCTTGGCCATGAGGAGGACCTTCCGGAGGAGGTGGGAGGGGACGACCCGTGATCCGGGCCGTCTATCAGAATCGCACTGGACACGCGTCCGGTCAAACCCGCGCAGCACGCGGCTGGACCGGTGTGCTAGTGCTCGGCCCCGACTCTCTCAACGAGGGGATCGCCGGGTGGCCCGAGGCACCGGCTGGCAGCCCGGGCAGAAGTACGACGAGCGGTTCATGAACGCCACGCGCCGCACTGCCCGCCCGCACCGGTCGCAGGGCTCCCCCTCGCGGCCGTAGGCGTGCAACGAGCGGTCGAAGTAGCCCGACTCCCCGTTGACGTTGACGTAGAGCGCGTCGAAGGACGTGCCGCCCTGGGCCAGCGCGTCGAGCATCACGTCGCGCGCGTGGCCTAGCAGCTCGACGACCTGGGCCCGGGTGAGGCGGTCGCCGGGCCGCTCCCCGTGGATGCGCGCCCGCCACAGCGCCTCGTCGGCGTAGATGTTGCCGATGCCCGAGACGAGGTCCTGGTCGAGCAGCTGCCGCTTGATCGCCGAGCCGCGACGACGCACCCGGGCGACGACGTCGTCGAGGTCGAAGAGCGGGTCGAGCGGGTCCCGGCCGATGTGCGCGATCTCGGGGGGCAGCACCGCTCCCCCCGTCGAGACCATCAGCCCGCCGAACATCCGCTGGTCCACGAAGTGCAGCGCCTTCTCGGTTCCTGAGGAGGCGAGGGACGAGCCGTCTCGAAGGGCGGCGGCGCCGTCGAGGCGCAGACGCACGCGCAGGTGCTTCTCGGGCTCGGCGTCGGCCGGCTGGACCAGCATCTGGCCGCTCATCCCGAGGTGGCACAGCAGCGCGTCGCCGTCGTCGAGGGGCAGCCAGAGGTACTTGCCGCGGCGGCTGGCGCCGGTGATCGTCCGGCCGGCCAGCGCGAGCGCGAAGCCCTCGGGACCGCGCGGGTCCCGGCGTACGGGGCGTTCGTGGAGGACGTCGACGGCGACGACGCGGGCGCCGACCACGTGGCACTCCAGGCCGGCGCGGACGACCTCGACCTCGGGGAGCTCGGGCACCGCGGCTCAGTCGCTGCCGGCGGCGCTCGCGGTGTCGCCGGAGGTGGTGCCGAGCTGGCCGACGATCTCGCCGTAGGCGGTCTCGGCGGCAGCCTGCTCGGCCTCCTTCTTCGACCGGCCGCTGCCGTTGCCGTAGAGCTGCTCGCCGACGCGGACCTTGGCGGTGAAGGTCTTCATGTGGTCGGGCCCGGAGTCCTCGATGACGTACTCCGGGACACCGAGACCGTGCTCGGCGGAGAGCTCCTGCAGGGAGGTCTTCCAGTCCAGCCCGGCGCCCATGGCCGAGGCGGCCTCGATGAGGGGGTCGAAGAGCCGGTGGACCACCTCGGCGGAGGTCTGCATGCCTCCGCCGGAGAGGTGCACCGCCCCGATGACCGCCTCGACGGTGTCGGAGAGGATCGAGGCCTTGTTGCGCCCGCCCGTGGCCTCCTCGCCGCGGCCGAGCTTGACGTGCTCACCCAGCCCGATGCTGCGGCCGACCTCGGCGAGAGCGCGCGCGTTGACCACCGCGGCCCGCAGCTTGGCCAGCCGTCCCTCGGAGAGGTCGGGGTGGGTGCGGTAGAGCGTCTCGGTCACGACGACGCCGAGCACCGAGTCACCCAGGAACTCCAGGCGCTCGTTGGTCGGCAGGCCGCCGTTCTCGTAGGCGTAGGACCGATGCGTGAGGGCGCGCTCGAGCAGCTCGGGGTCCAGCTCCGGGTCGCCGAGCGCCGAGCGCAGCCCGCTGTAGTCGTCGATGGTGCCGGTCAGGGCAGCAGGGCCGCTCAGAGGACCTGACGACGGTCGGACCGGGCGCCGTACTGGCCGCACTCGCCGCACGCGCGGTGCGGGAGGTGCTTGGCACCGCACGCGGGGTTCGCGCAGGTCACCAGGGTCGGGGCGCTGGTCTTCCAGGCCGAACGACGGTGCCGGGTGTTGCTGCGCGACATCTTCCGCTTCGGGACAGCCACTGTTCTCTCCTTGTACCGGGGCCGGGAGGTCCGGCCCAGCTCTGCTTGTCGGGCTCTGCTGGCCGACCCTGCGCTGGCGGGGCCGACTACTGCTGGTCTGGGTCCTGCTGGTCCTGCTGGAGGCCCGCGAGACCGGCCCACCGGGGGTCGATCGGTGCCTCGTGCGCGTGGTCCGGGTCCTCGGCCAGTCGCGCCCCGCACTCGGGGCACAGACCGGGGCAGTTCGGCTCACACATGGGCTGGAACGGCAGCTCCAGCACCACCGCGTCCCTCAGCTGCGGCTCCAGGTCGACCAGGTCGTCCTGCAGCCTGCTGACCTCGTCGTCCTCGTCGTGGGAGGTCTGGTGCTCGGCGTAGACGTACAGCTCCTGGAACCCCGCCTCGACGTCGTCGCGGATCGGCTCCAGGCACCGTGCGCACTCGCCCTCGAGCCCGGCTCGCGCCGTGCCCGTGACCAGGACTCCCTCCATGACCGCCTCGAGCCGCAGGTCGATCTCGACCGGCGAGCCCTCGGGGACACGGAGGACGTCGATGCCCAGATCTGCCGGGGCCGGCACTGTCCGCGACTCCTCACGCTGGGACCCCGGGCGGCGGCCGAGCTCGCGGGTGTCGAGCACGAGCGGCGCTCTCGGGTCCAGGCTGGTCAGGAGATCACTTCCAGGGTCCGGGCACAACAGATCGCGTAGAAGCGTAACCGTCGTGCGGGTGGGCGACAAAACGACGTCGGGGCAGGTCAGCGGTGGAGCGGGCTCCCCCGGGGACCGTGGTGCGGTCAGCCCCGCGCGGCGTTGCGTGCGGCGTTCTCGGCGATCCTCTCAGCCAGACGCTCGTGGACGAAGTCGGGGACCAGGGTCGACACGTCGCCGCCGTAGGTCGCCACCTCCTTCACCAGGCTGCTGGCCAGGAAGGACCACTCGGGGCTCGTGGGGACGAACACGGTCTCGACGTCGGTGAGCGAGGCGTTCATCTGCGCCATCTGCAGCTCGTAGTCGAAGTCGCTGACCGCCCGCAGGCCCTTCACGATGGCCTGGATGTCGTGCTCGACGCAGAAGTCGGTGAGCAGCCCGGTGAAGCCCTCCACCCGGACGTTGGCCCACGGCGCGCAGGCCCGGCGCAGCATGTCCATCCGCTCGTCGGAGGAGAACAGGCGGCTGCTCGACTTGGACTTGTTGACACCGACCGCGACGACGACCTCGTCGAAGAGGGAGGCGGCCCGCCCCACGATGTCGAGGTGTCCGTTGGTGACCGGGTCGAAGGACCCCGGGCAGACGGCTCGGCGCACGCGCTACTCCTCCGGCTGGGCTGACGGGCCGGGCCACTCGGCCGACCACAGGGTCGTCTCACCGTACTTGCGGCGGCGCTGCCCGGTGAACCCGACCGGCCACGCGGGCTCGGGGCTGCGACGACCGCGCTCCACCACGACCAGGGCGTCCGGTGCCAGCCACCGGTGCTCGACGAGGGCGGCCAGGTCGGCCTCGACCTCGTCGTCGTCCAGGGGGTACGGCGGGTCGGCCAGCACCAGGTCGTAGGGCTGGTCCGGTGCCGACGCGAGGACCGTGCGGACCGCACCGGTCACGACACGGGCGCCGGTCAGGCCCAGGGCCCGGACGTTGGTGGAGATCACCGCGGCGGTGCGCCGGTCCCTCTCGACCAGCAGCGCATGGGCCGCCCCGCGGCTGCACGCCTCGAGGCCGAGCGCCCCGGAGCCGGCGTACAGGTCGAGGACGCGGAGCCCGGCGAGGGTGCCGCACCAGGACTCCACCGCGGAGAAGAGCGCCTCGCGGACCCGGTCGCTGGTCGGCCTGGTGGCGTCCCCCTTCGGCGTCTCGAGGCGTCGTCCTCCCGCGCTGCCGCCGATGATCCGCGTCATGGGGCCACACCCTAGGGCGACGTCGCCGGGTGCCGCCGGCTCCGGCTCAGGAGCGGGTGGCGAACTCCGTGCGCACCGACTCCTCGAGGTCGAGCACGAGGTCACGCACCAGCGGCAGCGAGTCGAGGTCGGGGTCCTCGTCCAGGACCCGTGAGGAGACCTCGCGGGCGTGCAGGATCGTCTTCTCGTCGCGCAGGACCCGCAGGTCGCGCAGGCTGGAGGTGAAGCCGGACTGGGAAGCACCGAGCACGTCGCCCTCGCGCCGCTGCTCCAGGTCGACGCGACTGAGCTCGAAGCCGTCGGTGGTCGAGGCGACCGCGTCGAGCCGCTCCCGGGCGGGACTGCCGACCTCGGCGTGGCTCACGAGCAGGCAGAGGCCGGGCAGGCCGCCTCGGCCGACCCGGCCGCGGAGCTGGTGGAGCTGGGAGACACCGAACCGGTCGGCGTCGAGCAGCACCATGGTCGTGGCGTTGGCGACGTCGACGCCCACCTCGATGACGGTGGTGGAGACCAGCACGTCGAGCTCACCGGCGGCGAAGGCGCGCATGGTGCGGTCCTTCTCCTCCGCCGGCAGCCGCCCGTGCAGGAGCCCTACGCGCAGCCCGGCGAGCGGGCCCTCGGCCAGCTCGGCGGCGACCTCCTCGACAGCGGCCAGCGGACGCTGCGGCCGCGTCTCCCCAACGACGGCGGGGGCGTCGCCCTCCCCCTGCTCGGTGACGTCGCCGGAGATGCGCGGGCAGACGACGTAGACCTGGTGGCCCTTCTCCACCTCCTCGCGGGCGCGCTGCCAGACCCGCTCGATCCAGTGCGGGGCGTCCACGAGCGGGACCACGGTCGTCTGGATGGGTGCGCGGCCGGCCGGCAGCTCGGAGAGCGTGGAGGTCTCCAGGTCGCCGAAGACGGTCATCGCGACCGTGCGCGGGATCGGCGTCGCGGTCATCACCAGGACGTGCGGCGGGGTGCCCGCCTTGTCGGTCAGCGCCGCCCGCTGCTCGACGCCGAAGCGGTGCTGCTCGTCGACCACGACCAGGCCGAGGTCGGCGAACTGGACGACGTCCTCGAGCAGGGCGTGGGTGCCGACGACCAGGCCGGCCTCGCCGGAGGCGAGCCGCAGCAGCGGCTCGGTGCGCTGCGCCCTGGTCATCGACCCGGTCAGCAGCTCCAGGGTGGTCGCCTCCGGGTGCCCGCCGAGCATCCCACCGCCGGCGAGGTCGCCGAGCATGGCGCTGAGCGAGCGGTGGTGCTGCTGGGCGAGGACCTCGGTGGGCGCCAGGAGCGCGGCCTGGCCGCCGGAGTCGACCACGCGCAGCATCGCGCGCAGCGCCACGAGCGTCTTGCCCGAGCCGACCTCGCCCTGGAGCAGACGGTTCATCGGGTGCGGGCGTGCCAGGTCGGCCTCGATCTCCGCGCCCACCTGCTGCTGACCGCCGGTGAGCTCGAAGGGGAGCCGCTCGTCGAAGGCCGCCAGCAGTCCCCCGCCCCCGGTGCGCGGTCGGGCGCCCTGCGCCTGCAGCGCCCGGCGACGGCGCGCGAGCACCAGCTGGGTGGTCAGCGCCTCCTCGAAGCGGAACCGCTGCAGCGCCCGGGTGACCTGGCCGTGGTCCTCGGGGTGGTGCACCCACTCGAGCGCCTGCCGCACGTCGAGCAGCCCCTCGCGCTCGCGCAGCCCGCCTGGGAGCAGCTCGGGGAGGTCGTCGACGACGGAGAGGGCGAAGGAGATCGCGCGCTGGAGGTCCCAGGACTCGACGTTGGCGGTGAGGGGGTAGATCGGGTAGAGGTCTCCGAGGGTCTCCAGGGCGAGCTGGGCGGCGTCCTCGCCGGGGGTGCCCATGAGCACCATCTGCGGGTTGGTGAGCTGCCAGGTGTCGCGGAACCGGCCCACCTTCCCCTGGAAGATCCCCCGTCGACCGGCGGTGAGCCGGCGCTCGTGCCAGGAGGCGATGTGCTCGGCCTTGGCGAAGAAGGTCATCGACAGCGGCGGACCGTCGGTCTCGAGGACCGCCTCCACCCGGAAGGCCCGCCGGTTGGTGCGTCGGTCGGTGTAGGTGCGGCGCCGGCTCTCGCCGATGCGGCCCACCACGACCAGCATCTCCCCCTCCCGCAGCGCGTCGACCTCGGAGAGCTCACCGGTCTTGACGTACCTGCGTGGGAAGTGTCGCAGCAGGTCGCCGACCGTGCGCAGCCCCAGGCCCTCGGCGACGGCCTCGACGGTCTTCTTCTTGGCGTCACCGAGCACGGTCTGCACCGGCGAGTCCACGGTGATCACGGCTCGTCTCCTGTCCGAGGGCTGGTGGGTGTCGGGGCTGCTGTCGGGGCTGCTGTCGGGGCTGCTGTCGGGGCTGCTGTCGGGGCTGGTGGCGGGCTACTCGACGGCGAGCAGGAGCGGGTAGCGCTCCTGGCCTCCGTCGTAGACCATCACGTCGACGTGCGGGCGGTGCTCCTCGACCCAGGCGGCGAGGCGGTGCGCGAGCGCGCCGTCGGGGTCCTCCGCGCCGGAGACGACGGTGACCAGCTCCCCGCCTCCGCCGAGCAGCCTGTCGGCCACCTGGGCGGCGACCTCGTCGAGGTCGCTGCCCACCACCGCGAAGTCGCCCTCGACGACGCCGAGCACGTCACCGGGCTCGCACGGCCCGGCCATCGTCATGGCGGTGCGGGCGGCGATGGTCACCGCGCCGTGGCGGGCGTGCCGGGCGGTGGCGGTCATCTCCACCACGTCGGCGTCGAAGGCCCGGCCCGGCTCGTGCACGGCCAGGGCGGCCAGGCCCTGCACCTGCGCCGAGGTGGGCACGACCACGACCCGCACGCCGAGGTCCTGCTGGGCGGTGTGCGCGGCGACCTGCGCCACGCGCACCGAGTCGGGGTCGTTGGGCAGGACCACGACCTCCTGGGCGCCGCAGCCGGTGATGGCCTCCAACAGCTCGCCGGTGGAGGGGCGGCGGCCGGGGCCGCCCTCGACCACCACGGCACCCGCCTCGGTGAAGAGCGCGGCCAGGCCGGGGCCGGCGGCGACGGTGACGACGGCCCGGCCCGAGCGCGGCGCCGCGGCGGCCCGCTGCTCGGCCACCTGCTCGGCGAAGTGGGTCACGCGGATGCGGTGCGGGCGGCCGGCCTCGATGCCGGCCTCGATCGCTGCGCCCACGTCATCGACGTGGACGTGGACGTTCCACAGCGGATCGTCCCCGACGACCACCAGGCTGTCGCCCAGGCCGGCCAGCGTCTCGCGCAGCGCCGGCACCCGGTCGGCGGGCGCGTCGAGGAGGTACATCACCTCGTACGACGGCCCGTCCTCGCTCAGGTCGCCGCCGGTCTGCTCGGGGTCGGCGCCCGCGCCGGTGGTCCCGGCGGGCAGCACGGGCACCGGGATCTGGTGGCTGCCCAGGCGCGTGCGCACCTGCGGCGGCACCCGGCCGGTGAGGGCGGTCTCGGCGGCGTCGAGGACGACGCTGAAGCCGCGACCTCCCGCGTCGACCACCCCGGCGTCCGCGAGCACCTGCAGCTGCTGGGGCGTCGCGGCCAGCGCCTCGCGGGCGGCCGCGGCCGCTGCGGTGAGCACGTCGCGGGTGCGGGCGGACGGGTCGACCACGGCCTCGCCGGCGGCCTTGGCCGCTGCCCTGGCCACGGTGAGCATGGTGCCCTCGACGGGCGTGCCGACAGCGGCGTACGCGGCATCGGCGGCCAGCCGCATCCCCTCGGCCATCACCGC